>JAEEGL015196311.1_pt1 | contig 12217 bp, 10 predicted proteins | sample 9134231 | NCBI WGS metagenome assembly JAEEGL01 (sample SAMN16246548, study PRJNA631951) | gut metagenome | biome: gut microbiome; feature: rumen; material: fiber-attached | host: Bos | place: Iran: Karaj | collected 2018-10
GCTGGCACAATGGACCTGGCCGACCGCTCGCTCGTCTATTTCAACCCGCACGCCATTGAATTGAAGGGCCTGCCTGGCATTACCATTGAGCAGGTTGAGAAGGCCTTTGCCAAAGACGGGCTCAAAGCCTACAGCGACATTTCACTGATGCTGAACGATTTAAAAACCATTGACGGCAAGAATTGTGTTCTGCTGTTCCTGAGTTCGGGCAACTTTGCAGGCACCGATTTGAAAGCACTGGCAGAGGAGATTTTGGGGTAGATTATTTTACAATCATTATGTAGGGACGCGAGTATCGCGTCCTTTTTTTTGAACGCAGATTTGTGCGAATGCAATTTTTATTGCACCGAATATCAATTATTTGTATATTTGAGCGAATTATCACAAACATCTAAAAACTACTAACTATGAAAAATCCATTAAACAATCTCGCTAAAACAATTGCGTTAGTAACGCTTGCCGCGTTTTGCACAACGGGCTATGCACAGAACAATGATTTGGCGGCTGGCGATGCCCCAACTAACACCACATTGCCAAAAGAAAATGCTGGAGCGGGAATAGTTATGCCCGAATTCCCTGGCGGCGAAGTTGGTTTATCCAAGTATATTGAAGAAAACCTGAAGTACCCTGAAAATGCGAAGAAGGACAGCCTTTCAAGGAAGGTTTTCGTTCAGTTCGTAATCAATGCGGAGGGCAAGGTTGAGAATGTGAAGATTGCTCGTAGTGTTGACCAGGCTCTTGATAAAGAAGCCATCCGCGTGGTTAAAAGTATGCCAAAATGGGAACCCGCCAAACAGTTCGGGAAACCTGTAAAATTCACACATACTATTGCTGTTGAATTCAAATGAAGCATTCAAACACTTAATTATTATGAAAAACGCTCTAAACAAACTCGCAAAACCGGCCGCACTGGTAATCATTCTGTTGCAAAGTATTAATGGTGTATGCCAAACCGAGAACAGCGATGACGATTACACGTTAGACAGCAAATCGAAAAGCACCTATTATAAAACGCCAGCGGAGGAGAAGGAAGACAATAAAGTGTACACTGAAGTTGACAAAAAGCCAGAGTTTCCCGGCGGATACCCAGCCCTGTACAAGTTTATTGCTGATCATCTGAAATACCCCGAAACGGCAAAGATGAAACGCATTCAGGGAAAGGTTTTCGTACGATTTGTTGTTGGAAAAGAAGGAGATGTTGAGGAGCCGGAGGTTGTCAAGAGCGACAATCCCGCACTTAATTCAGAGGCCATCCGTGTGGTGAAAAGTCTGCCAAAATGGATTCCTGGCTCGCACAAGGGGAAAAATGTCCGTGTTTCGAGCACCGTTTCCGTCAACTTCAAACTCGATGAGCAGCCGATTGTGAACGAAATGCCTGAAACTCTAGACGAAGACGACAACCAAATATTTTTCTTTGTTGAGAAAATGCCCGAATTTCCTGGTGCCTCCGATATTTTTGCTGTGAGCAAATTGTTAGCCGAAAACATTAAATATCCCGAAGAAGCGAAGGCAAAAGGCCTGTCGGGAACTGTTTTCGTTCAGTTTGTAGTCACTAAGGAAGGCAATGTTGCAAACATCAGAATAGCAAGAGGCGTCGATCCATTACTCGACGCCGAGGCCATCCGCGTGGTGAAGGATATGCCGAAGTGGAAACCCGGAGAGCAAAGCACAAGAATTAACGGCGAAAAAGTGTGGGTTCCCAAAAACGTGTGCGTCACTGTGCCTATTCATTTTGTGTTGTAGTTGCGAATTATCTGTCTTCAAACTAAATAATTAGCGCATCTTCTTTCAAACTAAAAAAACAAAGGCTATGGAACTTAAAAAGAATCCCAAATACGATTTGACTCGCTACAGTGGCTTGTTCCTTGAAGTGGGTTTAGTGGTTGCGATAAGCGCCGTGCTTTTCGCCTTAAACTACTCTGTTGGCAAGAAAACCCCAACAGTTTTCTGCAAACTCGAAACCGCGGTTACCGATGAGGAAATAATCCCAATCACCCGAATGCAGGCAACAACACCGCCACCTCCGGAGATTAGAAAAGTGGCCGAGGTTATCAATATTGTGGAGGATGATGTTGATATTGACGACATTGAAATTGAGGATATTGAGGCTGACCAACCCGAAGTGACCATTGTCAAAATGCGTGAGGAGGAAGAAGTTGAGGACGAAATTTACATAATTGTTGAGGAGATTCCCGAGTTTCCAGGCGGCGAGGACGCTCTGCACAATTATATGCTCAAGCACACCAAATATCCCAAGAACGCCAAGAAAAACAAGGTTTCAGGAATGGTTTACGTCGTGTTTGTGATAAACGAAAACGGTGAAATAGGAGATATAGATATTCTGCGCAGCGCCGGCACAGCCTTGGACCGAGAGGCCATCAGAGTGGTGAGGAGCATGCCCAACTGGATACCCGGCAAAATTCGTGGTAAACCGGTTAGATCATTACAACCCCTTTGGTTCGATTTTGCACTGCGATAGGGGCATTCTGCAAAACAGATTATCACAGAATTGTAGGGGCGCGATGCTTGCGCCCTTTTTTACGCAACCCATAATTATAGGTAATCAGAATTGCACTGATACAAATAACAACGAATATCAATTATTTATATATTTGAATCAATTATCGCAAACTTCTTAAAACTACTTATTATGAAAAATCCACTAAACAAATTAGCAAAAACAACCGCGCTTGTAATTATTGCCTTGCAATGGAATAGCGCAATGTGTCAAACCTCGAACAATCAGCAAATTGTTGTTCCAAAAGACAGCGACACTGCTGTTGACCAACCAATTACCGACGACGACAACACAATTTATACATCAGTTAAAATAATGCCCGAATTCCCTGGCGGTGAATCGGCTATGAAACAGTATTTTGTTGATAATATGCAAGGTATAAAAGCGGCAAAATTCATAACCGGGAAAGTTTTTGTGCAGTTCGTGATAGGCAAAGACGGCATGGTTGAACCCGATAATGTGAAACTTGTCACGGGCGTCAACCCTGAAATCGACGCAAAAGTGGTTGATTTAGTAAAGAGCATGCCAAAATGGACTCCAGGCATACGATATGAGTCGAAGAACGGCACAGTGATGAAGGTGCTTGCGCGGGTGTCGAAGACTATTCCCGTTGAAATATCGGTTGATGGAGAGGAAGAAGTGTTCTTAATTGTGGAGAATATGCCCGAATTCCCCGGTGGCGATACGGAAATGCGCAAATTCATAGCATTGAACATTAAATATCCCGAGGAGGCCAAAGCAAAGAAAATTCAAGGCAAGGTTTTTGTCCAGTTCATAATCGATAAAAATGGTGATGTTGTAAATCCGCAGATAGCAAGGGGTGTTGACCCAGTACTAGATAAAGAGGCCATCCGTGTGGTTCAGAGTCTGCCTAAATGGAAACCCGGCTCACAAGGCGGCAAAGCAGTAAACGTGTCGTACACAGTGCCTATTACCTTCTATATTAATTGATCAGGATTTCGGCAACTGCTCGTTTCTATATGAAAAATTATGCTTAAAGCGTGAAATAATTTGTCTTTTGGTTTGCTTTTTCAGATTATAATCCTTACCTTTAAGGACTAATCTTTAAAATCAATCGTTATGGAAGCGAAAAAAAATCCCAAAGCAGACTTAGGACGATTCGCAGGATTGTTCTTTGAGATTGGACTCGTTGTCGCTTTTTGCGCCGTGCTGGGTGCTTTCAGTTACACAGTCCAGGAGAGAAACCTTGCCGATTTTGGCAGTTTGGCCGATGTGATTGATGAGATGGAACTTATTCCGGTTACTACTCATCGTCCAGAGGTAGTTCCGCCGCCGGCTGTACCCAAGGTGGCCGAAGTAATTCATATCATTGAGGACACCGAACCCGACGATGGTTTTACTGTTGAAGATGTTGAAGCCACTCAGGAAACGGCGGTAGCATTTGTTTTCCGTCCTGAAGAAGACGAGGAGGAAGAAGACATTCCTTTCAATACCGCTGAAGTTATGCCGAAATTCCCGGGTGGAGACATTGCTCTGCAGAAATACATTGCCTCACATGTGCAATATCCTGTAAGTGCAAGAGAAAACAACATTCAAGGAAAGGTCTATGTTCAGTTTGTAATCAACAAACGGGGCGAGGTCGAGAATGTGAGCATTGTTCGTGGTGTTGAATCATCGCTCGACAAAGAGTCTATCCGTGTGGTAGAGAGCCTTCCGAAGTGGAGCCCCGGATTGCAGCATGGCAAGCCGGTTAGCGTGTATTACACGGTGCCCATCTACTTTAAACTGAACTGATTGTTGTAATCCGTAATACAGAATTTAATTATCAAAGAAATGCCGACAGTTTTGCCGGCATTTCTTTTTGAAAATCATTGGTTTATAAAATGATGGTTTCGCCAATGCTGGTGAATAAAAAATGATTAAAATTTTTGTTTGCTATTTTTTTTAGAAATACTACTTTTAGCGGCTGAAAATAAAAACAAAAACTATGGAACTTAAAAAGAACCCCAAAGTCGATTTAAGACGATATAGCGGACTGTTTCTCGAAATAGGATTCGTGGTTGCTTTGTGCGCAGTTCTTGGCGCATTCAGTTACACAGTTCATGAAAAGAACACCGCTGGTTTCGGTGAACTTGAAGATATAGTTCCCGAAGAGGAAATCATTCCAATCACCCGTCAGCAGGAGATAACTCCGCCGCCACCGCCGGAGGTGCCGAAGATTGCCGAGGTAATCAACATTGTTGAGGACGATGTTGAGATTGACGACGAACTTGACATTGCCGACGTTGAGGCTGACCAAGACACTGAGGTAACCATCGTTGAGATGGCAGAAGAGGAAGAAGAGGAAGAGGAAACGGTTTTCATGATCGTGGAGAACATGCCCGAATTTCCTGGTGGCGATTTGGCTCTGCGCAAATACATTGCCGATAACGTTAAGTATCCTGAAATTGCAAAGGAAAACGGTCTTTCAGGAAAAGTTTTCGTTGCGTTCGTCATCAATCAGCGTGGTGAGGTTGAGAATGTGAAGATTGCTCGTGGTGTTGACCCCGCACTTGATAAAGAGGCCATCCGCGTTGTGCAGAACCTGCCAAAGTGGAAACCCGGTTCTCAGCGTGGAAAACCTGTGAAGGTGTCGTACACAGTGCCAATCAACTTCCAGTTGAACTAGAAATTACAGGATAAGAATGCCGACAAAGTTTGCCGGCATTCTTTTTTCATTATAACGCGCAGCCCTTTTGAACGGCTGCTTTTATCAGTTTATAGAGTTTATCTTATCATCAAATAATTAATAATATGTCGAAAAAACGTGTTTACACATTCGGCAACAAGAAAGCCGAAGGAAAAGCAGACATGCGTAACCTGCTGGGTGGCAAGGGTGCCAACCTGGCTGAGATGTGTCTTTTGGGACTGCCAGTGCCCGCAGGTTTCACCATCACAACTGAGGTCTGCACTGAGTATTACGAGAATAACTGCGAACTTCCGGCCGAACTTGAGGCTGATGTTTGGAAAGCAATGGCTGAAACTGAAGCCATTATGGGCAAGAAATACGGCGACCCTGAAAACGCACTTCTGGTTTCGTGCCGCTCTGGTGCCCGCGCTTCAATGCCAGGTATGATGGACACCGTGCTCAACATTGGTGTCTGCTCTGCAACCATCCCCGGACTTATCAAGAAAACAGGCAACGAGCGCTTTGTTTGGGACTCGTACCGCCGTTTAATTATGATGTATGCCGACGTTGTTATGGAGAAGGCCGAAGGCTTGGACTTCAACATCCGCAAACAACTCGACGATATGCTCGACGACTACAAGAAACAAAAAGGCTACGCTTCAGATACCGACCTGAGCGCCAACGATTTGAAATTCCTGGCCGACGAGTTCAAGAAGAAAATCAAAGTTGTTTTGGGCAAAGAGTTCCCTGACGATGCTAAAGAGCAATTGATGGGCGGTATCAAAGCCGTGTTCAAGAGTTGGAACGGTAAGAAAGCCGTTTCGTACCGCCGCATCGAGGGTATTCCTGACGATTGGGGTACTGCCGTTAACGTTCAGTCGATGGTGTTCGGCAATATGGGCGACACTTCGGCTACCGGCGTTGCTTTCACCCGTAACCCTGCAACTGGCGAGAACCTTTTCTACGGCGAGTGGCTTATCAACGCTCAAGGCGAGGACGTTGTTGCAGGTATCCGCACACCGAACCCGCTTAACGACGAGACCAAGAACGAGCAGAACCAGCATCTGAAAAGTATGCAGGAGGCTATGCCGGGAACATACAAAGAGTTGGTTGAAATCCGCAACATTCTTGAGAAATCGTTCCACGATATGCTTGACATCGAGTTCACTATTCAGGAAGGCAAACTGTTCATGCTTCAGTGCCGCGTCGGCAAACGCACCGGTACCGCTGCTCTGAATATGGCAATGGATATGCTTCACGAGAAGTTGATTGACGAGAAGACAGCAGTTCTGCGTGTCGACCCGACTCAACTCGACGAGTTGCTACACCCGATTCTGAACCCATCGGAAGAGAAACGTGTTAAACCTATCGTTAAAGGTCTGCCTGCTGGTCCTGGTGCTGCCGTTGGTAAGGTTGTCTTCACTGCTGAGGACGCTGTTGAATGGCACAAGAAGGGCGAGAAGGTTATTCTTGTCCGTGAGGAGACCAACCCTGAGGACGTTGAGGGTATGCGCGCCGCCGACGGTGTTCTCACCGCACGTGGTGGTATGACATCGCACGCCGCTCTGGTTGCCCGCGGCTGGGGTAAATGCTGCATCGTTGGTGCAGGTGCTCTGCACGTTGACGTTGCTAACAAGACTGCAAAAATCATTGGTACCGACATCGAATTCAAAGAGGGCGCAACACTCACTTTGAACGGCACCAAGGGTAACGCATATATGGGCGAACTGAAACTGATGGACGCTTCGGAAAATCCGCGCTTCCAAGAGTTTATGCGCCTGGTCGACAAAAACCGCAAGATGGGTGTCCGCACCAACGCCGACAACCCGGACGACGCTCGCATTGCACGCGAGTTCGGCGCCGAGGGCATTGGTCTGTTCCGCACCGAGCATATGTTCTACGGCAAGAACTCTGAAGAGCCGTTGTTCCTGCTTCGCAAGATGATTTTGAGCGCCAACGCCGAAGAACGCCGCAAGGCTCTCGACGAGTTGTTCCCATTCATGAAGAAGGATATGAAGGCCACTCTGCTGGCTATGGACGGTCTGTCAGTAACTTTCCGTCTGCTCGACCCACCGTTGCACGAGTTTGTTCCGCAAGGTGCTGAGAAACAAGCTGAATTGGCTGCCGCTCTTGGCATTTCGGCTGCTGCCGTTGCAAAACGTGGCGAGGCTCTGCACGAGTCGAACCCGATGATGGGCCATCGTGGTGTCCGTCTGGGCGTTACTTATCCCGAAATTTCTGAAACTCAGATACGTGCAATCTTTGAGTCGGCTGCCGAACTTATCAAAGACGGCAAAGACCCGCACGCCGAGATTATGGTTCCTGTAACCTGCGATATGAGCGAGTTGGAATACACCCGCAAGATTGTCGACAAGGTTTACGCCGAAGTTTGCAAAAAATTTGGCTTGAAGGAAATCGGCTTCAAGTTCGGTACAATGATTGAGATTCCGCGTGCCGCTCTGCTGGCCGACCGTATGGCAAAATATGCCGAGTTCTTCTCATTCGGTACCAACGACTTGACACAGATGACCTTCGGCTTCAGCCGCGACGACATTGGCGCCTTTGTTCCGGCTTACATCGACAAGAAGATGTTGGCTGCTGATCCGTTCCAGACTATCGACCAGGACGGTGTTGGTCAGTTGATTTCATCGGCTACCAAGAACGGACGCTCAACCCGCGCCGACCTGAAGGTTGGTATCTGCGGTGAGCAAGGTGGTGATCCGGCATCGGTTGAGTTCTGCTACAAATCTGGCTTGAACTACGTTAGTTGCTCGCCGTTCCGCGTTCCAATCGCGCGTCTGGCAGCCGCACAGGCAACCATCCGCAACAGCAAATAATCTTTATAATTTGCAATATGAAAAAGCCCGGCGATGAGTCGGGCTTTTTTGTTATAGTAGTGTTTGGAAAGAGTTTTAATTTGGTAGCACATAAATAAATATGTCACACTAAAACAAAAAGTTACTCAAAAAACGATAAGTCATTAAAAAATGTATACCTTTGAATAAGTTTAATCACAAAAAAATCCTAAACAATGAAGAAGGTATTACTCTCCGCAATCTGTTTTGCTGCGTTTGTTTTTTCGGCCAATGCGCAATTTGGCAGCAGTATGTTGAAGCAGGCTGCTAGCAAAGCCGCACAGAAAACAACAGAAAAAACGATTGAAAAAGCGACCGACAGGGTTTCTGACAAGGCCGCCGACGCTATTGATAAAGAACTTGAGAAAGGTTTGTCGAGCGAGCCGGCCGAACAATCTCCTGCACAAGCGCAATCGCAGGCTCAGTCTCAAGAACCGGTCAAACCTCAATCCATTGTGGATATAATGAAAAAATTGCCCGATATTCCGACAGTTCAACAGTTGGTGAATTGCAAATCAGCCGAACTTAATGAACAGACATTCAAAGTGCTGTCTAGTCCGGTGACTTCTTTCAAAACAAAATCGGCTTCACTTGCCATAGAGGCTATGACATTCTCGTATGCCAATGCTGACAGCGCTCAAGTGATGGAGACAGCCTACAAGCAGGCCGAACTTATGACGGGCTTGAGCCGCGAGGAGTTGGACAAACTGTCAGAGATGTCGGAAGAAGAGCAGCAGGCATATCTTGCAGCCCACTATAAAGAGGGACAGGCCGAGGCTGCGCTTATGGAACAAGCGGTTGATGCAAGCAAATATCTGGAGCCGCTGCAACCTATGATCGACGAGTGGGAAGCCGTTGGAAAGAAAGTGGAGCAACTCTTTCAAGAAGCCGACAACCAGTGCAAGAATATTTATGCAAAATATGCCAAGGACCTTGAGAGTGCTCAGGGTGCAGCATACAATTCGGTGGCCATTAAATACTATGGTGAGATTGTTCCCATCCAGCGCAAGGCTGTAATCGAGGCCATGAAGATACGTATGGACGAGCAAATACCTGCTGCTGAGAAAATTGAAAAAGAGATGGTTCCAATTCGTGCAGAGCATCACGATTTGATTTCCGCATTGTTGAACTACCCGCAAATGACTGCAACGCAATATTTTACTGACGCTTCGCGGTTGTTCGACATTCTTACTTATAAATAGAACATACTACATTATTGCATTAAATCCACCATTCTCTCTGATAACTGGAGGAATGGTGGATTTTGTTTATATACGATATTTTAAAAGGCGTAATTACCTTGCAAATCTTAGCGCCTCACCCTTTCGGCCTGAAACAAACTCGCCGTTGCAATAAATCAGATTGCCGTTCACGAAAGTGTGTGTGACGGTCGAGCCGAAAGTGTGCCCCTCAAACGGCGACCAACCGCATTTGTAGAGAGTGTTTGCTGATGTTACGGTCTGCGGTTTATTGGTATCAACAATCACAATGTCAGCCTTATAGCCTTTGCGCAGATAGCCGCGGCGGTCGATTTGGAAAAGGTCGGCAGGGGTGTTGCACATTTCCCGAACAACATTTTCAATGCTGATTTTTCCGGCCTTGCACAAGTCGAGCATTACAAGCAGCGAGTGCTGTATCGACGGCATTCCCGAAGCCGAAGTGAAATAACTGTCGCCAAACTTTTCTGCGGGTAGGTGCGGTGCATGGTCGGTGCCTATGGTGTCGATTTTGCCAGAAGTGAGCGCATTGGTCAGAGCCTCTCGGTCAGTAGCCGATTTAATTGACGGATTGCACTTTATGCGATAGCCGAGCGTTGCATAGTCCGTTTCGTCAAAAAAAAGATAATGCGGACAAGTCTCGGCAGTTATCTTTTTGTCGGCCAGCGGTTTTGCATCGAAAAGGTCAAGTTCAGCAGCCGTCGAAAGGTGAGCCACGTGCAGCCGTGCGCCATATTTCGTAGCCAGACTTACAGCCCGTTCCGTCGATTTCAGACAGGCTTCGGTGGTTCTGATTTTCGGGTGGCAGAGCGCGTCAACCTCATTGGCAGGCAATGCTTTATACCGTTCAATGTTGGCTTTTATAATCTGTTCGTCCTCGCAGTGCGCCACAATAATGCAGGGCGACTCGGCAAAGACGTGTTCAAGCATATCGGTCTGACTGACAAGCATATTGCCCGTCGACGAGCCCATAAAAAGTTTTATTCCGCACACCTTGCTAGTGTCGGCATTGCGGATTTCATCTATATTATTATTGGTGGCGCCCAGATAGAATGCGTAGTTTGCCACCGATTTTTCGGCAGCCAATGCGGCGCGCTCATCAAGCAGTTGGTTGGTTGTGGTTTGCGGATTCACATTGGGCATATCCATAAACGATGTTACGCCCCCGGCTACCGCCGCACGTGATTCCGATTCAAAATCAGCCTTATGCGTCAGTCCCGGCTCACGGAAATGCACATGCTCGTCAATCACCCCGGGCATAACCAAGTGGTTTTCAGCGTCAACAATGTTTACAGAGCAGTCGGTTGCGGGCAATGTTTCCGTCACCGACTCAATCAAATCATTGTTAATCAGGATATGACCGCAGAACTTCCGGCCATCATCAACAATTGTGGCATTCTTGATGAGCGTTTTCATCGCCTATGCGGCTTTGCGTTTGTAACTGCGGAACAGGCTGCGCCATTTCATCCGGATAACGCCGAAAACAGCCTCACTGAAGATTCCGCCGCTCATTTTCGATTGGCCTTCTTTCCTGTCGGTGAAGATGATAGGCACCTCGACAACATTGAACCCGAACTTCCAGGCCGTGAATTTCATCTCAATTTGGAATGCGTAACCTTTGAATTTGATTTTATCTAATTCGATGGTTTCCAAGACTTCACGGCGATAGCAGACGAATCCGGCGGTGGTGTCGCGCACCTTCATTCGTGTAATCAGCCGCACGTAAGCCGATGCGTAGTACGACATCAGCACGCGGCCCATTGGCCAGTTCACAACGTTGATGCCTGAGATATATCGTGACCCAATGGCCACATCGGCACCGTTCGCGCAGGCATTGTAAAGGTTCAGAAGGTCGTCAGGGTTATGCGAGAAATCGGCGTCCATCTCGAAAATGTACTCGTAGCCTTCGGCAATCGACCACTTAAAACCCTCAATATAAGCCGTTCCCAAGCCGAGTTTGCCCTTGCGCTCTTTAATGAAGATGCGATCGGGAAACTCTGTCATCAGGCGTTTCACAATGTCGGCTGTTCCGTCAGGGCTGTTGTCTTCAACCACCAGCACACTGAATTCGCCTTCGAGCGACATCACTTTGCGTAGGATGGCTTCAATGTTCTCTTTCTCGTTGTACGTCGGAATTATGACGATTTTATCTTTCATTGATTCAAAATTTGATGGCACGAAGATAATATAAAATATGTGTAGCCGACGAAAAAGAGCAAAACTGATGACTGATTAGGCAAAATCATGTCTCGCAGAAAGCGCAATCATTATAATTTTGATTGATTATTGTGCGTTTCGCGCGGAATTTTGTCAGAGTTAAACCTGATTGGCGCGATTCTTTTGACGTTTTTCCGCGTCGTAATGGTGTTTTGTGCTTTGATATATATTGATTATCAGGCGGGTTTTGGAAGCGATAAAAATTCTTCAAAAAAAGTGCGGTCAGCGCTTGCGGAAAACAAAAAACCATCTACTTTTGCACCCGCTTTCGAAAGGGAGCGAGTTCTTAAGACGGATTGGGGAAAATCACAGAGGGAGAGAGGTAAGAGGAGACGAACATGACCCCGTTCGAAAAAAGATGAAAAAAGTTCTTGGAGGGAACGGAAAAGGCATTACATTTGCAGTCCGTTTCCGCGAGGAAAACCGATAAGGCGAAAGCCGAAAGTTCTATGACATTATGAGCACAAAAGAGAGGTAAGAAAGAAAAGCACCTAGATTCAATTCAAGAGAAGACGGGGTCTGACAATTCAATGAAGATTTTAATTACAATGAAGAGTTTGATCCTGGCTCAGGATGAACGCTAGCGGCAGGCTTAACACATGCAAGTCGAGGGGCAGCGGAGGAGTAGCAATACTTCTGCCGGCGACCGGCGCACGGGTGAGTAACGCGTATGCAACCTTTCCCAGACAGGGGGATAGCCCAGGGAAACTTGGATTAATACCCCGTAAGCCAGAAGAGGGCATCCTCGTCTGGTTAAAGTTCCGGCGGTCTGGGGTGGGCA
>JAEEGL011421920.1_pt1 | contig 12216 bp, 10 predicted proteins | sample 9134231 | NCBI WGS metagenome assembly JAEEGL01 (sample SAMN16246548, study PRJNA631951) | gut metagenome | biome: gut microbiome; feature: rumen; material: fiber-attached | host: Bos | place: Iran: Karaj | collected 2018-10
TAATTTTCATTTTTGCTTTTGAATCAGTGCTTACTACTTGACCACGGCGTTTGTTGATGTCGGCTATTACATCGCCCATATATTCTTCGGGTGTGTCTACGGTCAACTCCATTACCGGTTCTAATAGTTTTGCTTTTGCCTGTTCGGATGCTGCTTTAAATGCTTGTTTAGCAGCGATTTCAAACGACACAGCGTCTGAATCCACACTGTGATATGCTCCGTCGATAAGTTCTACGGTAAGACTTTGCAGTTTGAAATGTGCCAAGGGTCCGTTGTTCATAGCCTCTTCAAAGCCTTTTTGTATTGCGGGTATGTATTCTTTGGGAATTACACCACCTTTAATACTATTAATGAACTTTAATCCTGTTTCGCCTTCTTCGGAGGGAGATATTCTTACGGTGATGTCGGCGAATTTGCCTTTGCCACCAGTTTGTTTTTTGAAAACTTCGTGGTGTTCTACGGTAGAATAGATTCTCTCTTTGTAGGTTACTTGGGGTTTTCCTTGGGTAATCTCGATTTTGTATTCTCTTTTGAGTCGGTCGATGAGAATGTCGAGATGAAGTTCGCCCATACCGCTGATAATTGTCTGACCGGTTTCGCTGTCAACGTTGACTCTGAAAGTTGGGTCTTCTTCGGCGAGTTTAGTAAGGGCGAGAGCCATTTTATCAAGATCTGCGTGAGTTTTAGGCTCGATTGCCACTCCGATTACAGGGTCGGGGAAGTTGATAGATTCGAATGCGATAGGATGTTTCTGTTCGGCGAGCGAATCGCCTGTACGGATATCTTTGAATCCTACTGCGCCGCAGATGTCGCCAGCCTCAACGCTTTCGATTGCGTTTTCTTTGTTGGCATACATACGGTAAAGGTTCGAAATGCGTTCCCTTTTGCCAGTGCGAACATTGTATACAGTTTCGCCGGCGTTGAGTTTACCTGAATAGACTCTGATATAAACGAGACGGCCAACGAACGGGTCTACCGCGATTTTGAAAGCAAGTGCCGAAAAAGGCTCCTTGTCGTCGGGTTTGCGGATAAGTTCCTTTTCAGGATCTTCGGGGTCGTGACCTTTTACTGCGCCTATATCCACGGGGCTTGGCAAATAAGCCACAATAGCGTCTAAGAGTTTTTGTACACCTTTGTTTCTTAGTGATGAACCGCAAAGCACGGGTACCATCTTAAGCGATATTGTTGCGTTGCGAACAGCGTCTTTGATGTCTTGTTCGGTTATCTTAGAGCTGTCTTCTAAATACTTTTCGAGAAGGTTGTTGTCGAGTTCTGCAGTTTTTTCAAGGAGTTTTTCACGCCATTCGGCTGCTGTCTCAGCAAGGTCGGCGGGGATATCCTTTTTGGTAAAGTTGATACCTTGGTCGTCGCCGTTCCAATAGTAAGCCGCCATATCAATAAGGTCGATAACGCCTTCAAACTTATCTTCGCTGCCGATAGGAATCTGCAACGGCACTGGATTAGCACCGAGTTTTTCTTCGATTTCGGAAACAACCGAATAGAAGTCGGCACCGATGCGGTCCATTTTGTTAACGAAGGCAATGCGGGGAACATTGTAACGGTCGGCCTGATGCCAAACTGTTTCTGACTGAGGTTCTACACCGCCCACACCGCAGAAAACTGCTACTGCACCGTCGAGCACTCTGAGCGATCGTTCTACCTCTACGGTAAAATCTACGTGACCGGGAGTGTCTATAATATTAATAGTGTGTTTAATATCATTATAGTTCCAGTAAGCTGTAATAGCGGCTGAAGTGATAGTGATACCTCTCTCCTTCTCTTGCGACATCCAATCCATAGTGGCAGCACCGTCGTGAACTTCGCCCATTTTGTGGGTAACACCAGTATAGAACAATATGCGCTCGGTAGTTGTAGTTTTACCGGCGTCGATATGAGCCATAATTCCGATGTTTCTTGTATTTTTTAAATCGTTGTTCATTTGGTTTAGCCTTGGATTAAATTACGCTTAGAATCTGAAAAATGCGAAAGCCTTGTTGGCTTCTGCCATACGGTGAGTATCCTCTTTTTTCTTGAAAGCTCCGCCTTCTTCGTTGTATGCTGCAACGATTTCAGCTGCGAGTTTTTCTGCCATGGAGTGACCAGAACGCTGACGAGCGTAAAGGATAAGGTTTTTGATACCGATCGACTCTTTGCGGTCGGGACGGATTTCGGTAGGTACTTGGAAAGTAGCACCACCTACTCTGCGGCTCTTAACCTCTACATCGGGAGTGATGTTCTCCATCGCTTTCTTCCAAACTTCGGTGGGAGTTTTGCCGGTTTCTTTAGTTTTTTCACCAACAATTTCCATCGCCTTGTAGAAGATTTTGAAAGCGATACTCTTCTTACCGTCAACCATCATGTCGTTTACAAAACGAGTAACGAGTACGTCACCGTACACGGGATCGGCAAGAATCTGTCTTTTTTTGGGTGTTGATTTTCTCATTGCTTTACTCCGATTGTTGAATTACTTTTTCTTAGGACGTTTAGCGCCGTATTTAGATCTCTGCTGTCCGCGGTTTGCAACGCCCGCAGTATCTAATGTACCACGGATGATGTGATAACGAACACCAGGGAGGTCTTTTACACGACCGCCTCTTACCATTACAATAGAGTGCTCCTGAAGATTGTGTCCTTCACCGGGAATGTATGCGTTCACCTCTTTTTGGTTGGTGAGCCTTACACGGGCAACTTTGCGCATTGCCGAGTTAGGTTTCTTGGGGGTCGTGGTGTAAACACGAGTGCATACGCCCCTGCGTTGAGGACAAGAATCTAATGCCGGAGACTTACTTTTTGAAGTAATGGTCTTCCTTCCTTTTCTTACTAACTGTTGAATTGTAGGCATATTCTTATCTTTAAATTTAATATATTTCAGAGCGCAAAGGTAAATATTTTTCAAATGCAAACAACCTTTTTATCAGAATTTTTATTTTTTTCAGACGATATTTTTTATTTAAGTAGTTATTTTATTGATAATCAACTTATTGTATATTTATTGAATAAAAAAATTTAACAATTATTTTTTATTAGGGATTTTTTTTGTTGGTAAACAGATATTTTTTTGTAAATTTGCCACACTCAAAATTCAAAAAGTACTTTAAAGGAAAAACACACCATTATGACTAACTTTATCACCGGATTTGCTACGGCATTCGGGGGCACATTAGGTGTATTATGCGCTTTATTTGCTGTATGGTTTATCATTAGGACCATATTGCTTATTATAAAAAAACGCAGAACCATGCGAAAAATGCCCAAGCTTATTCTGAAATACCGTACGGTACTAATCAGCCTCGAAAAATTTGAGGAGCTTATGCTAATCGACCGTTTTCTTGAACGGTTGAAACGTAATGAGATGCCACGCGAACTATCGCTACGATATAGCGCAAAATATCTCAAAAACTTTATCAGGCAGTACGAAGAGGCTTAACAAAAAATAAACGTTTTAGCAATCGCGCCGGGGCAACAATATATACTCGCAATCCGTTATGTTTGCGAACCACACCTTATATATATAGTAAAAAAAATGGAGAACATCGGAATAGGATTTTTAAAAGGCTTTGGCGGATTCTGGGGCGTTGTGATAGGATTACTCATCATAGCAATTATCGTAAGAGTAATTATTGCACTTATAGAAAAATACATAAGCAACAAAGAAATGCCGGGTATTTTGCTCGACTATCGTAGATTCCTCAAAAAGCAAGAGTTATACGAGCAACTTGCCGTAATCAACAAATATAAAAACGAACTTAAAAAGAACAAACTGCCAAAAGAGTTGAGTAAATTATACTCGCTCAAAGTTTTTCATTTTTTAGATGTGGAAGCCTACGAAGATAAGGATGGGGGACGAATGAGGATTGGATCTAACCGGGTGCTGATTTACCACAAGCCCGACGAGCCAAACAACAAAGTTAAGGAAAACAATAATTCTGAGCCCCTACCTAAATCTGACACAGAAAACCGACCCAACAACAATCAAGACACCAATGATATATCCTAAAAACTTTGAGGTCAAAACAGGATTCAACAAAATTAGGGAGACTTTAAAAAACTACTGCATTTGCGACCTCGGACGTAGCAAAACCGACGAGATGGCTTTTTGCAATAGTTTCGACGACATAAAACGCAACCTCAACCTCGCATACGAATTTAAGCAGATAATAATGATGGCTGTCGATTTTCCGCAAGACGGATATTTCGACGTTAGACTCGGACTAAAAAAAATTACCAAAGAAAACACTTTTCTTACTGTGCAAGAGTTGTTTGACCTAAAACGCTGCACCGAAACGCTCAGTAGAATAACTCATTTTTTTGGTTCGCACACCGACGGGCAATATCCATTCATGCGTATAACATGCCAAGGAATACTCGTTAGCCGCGAAATAATATCTGCCATCAATGCCGTAATGACCGAAACAGGCGAAATAAGCGACAATGCCTCGCCCGAACTCAGGCGCATACGCTCTGAAATTAAAACCAAAGCCGCTTCGATATCGGCTGTGGTAAACAAACTTTTGCGTAATGCCAAGGCTCAGGGATGGACCGATGCAGATGCCGAAATAAATATCCGTGATGGCAAACTTCTGATACCGGTAAAGAGCGGCAGCAAGCGCAAAATATCTGGTATCGTTGCCGACGAATCTGCCACAGGCAAAACTTCGTTTATTGAGCCAATCGAAAGTGTGGAGCTAAACAACGCCGTGCGCGAACTTGAATTTGCCGAAAAACGCGAAATTGTAAAAATACTCACTGCCGTTTCTGACAAAATCCGTCCGCACATTCCCGACCTTATAGAAGGCAGCGCAATACTCGGCGAACTTGATTTTGCCCGTGCCAAAGCAAAAATGGCTATCGACACCAACGCTGATTTGCCGATATTATCCGACAAACCTACTGTGGATATGCGTGTGGCACGTCATCCGATATTGGAAAAAACTCTCAAAGCCGAAGGAAGAAAGGTTGTTCCTCTGAATATCGAACTCAATGAGCGTCAAAGAATTATAATGATTTCGGGTCCTAACGCGGGAGGAAAATCTGTATGCCTCAAAACCACCGCTCTGATTCAATATATGCACCAATGCGGACTGCTTACACCAATAAGTCCCAACAGCACAATGGGTATCTTCAACGACATTTTTATCGACATAGGCGACGAGCAGTCGATAGAAAACGACCTGAGCACATACAGCGGACACCTTAAAAATATGAAGACCTTTATCGACCGTGCAGGACGCAACTCGCTGATATTCATTGATGAATTTGGAACAGGCACTGAACCAATCCTTGGCGGCGCAATAGCCGAAGCTGTTTTGGAAAAACTCAACCAACGGCACGTAAAAGGCGTAATAACAACGCATTACACCAATCTTAAAAACTTTGCCACCGACACCGAAGGCATTGTAAACGGTGCAATGCTCTACGACAACACCTGTATGAAACCGCTCTTTCAGATGGAGACTGGCAAGACAGGCAACTCGTTTGCATTTGAGATGGCTAAGAAGATGGGTCTCAGCCGCGAGATTCTCCAAAAGGCGGAACAAATAGCAGGTCGCGACCATATCGACTACGAACGCCGTATTCAAGAACTTGAAGAAGACCGCCGCCGCTTGAAAATCACTCTCGAAAATGCCGAGAACCGTGAAAAAAACCTCGCCCGCCAGCAGCAGCAATACACCGAACAGACCGAGTTTACACTCAACGAGCGCAAAAACATACTCAAAGCCGCAAAACTGCAAGCCGACGAAATTCTCAAAAACGCCAACAAACTGATAGAAAACACTATACACGACATTAAACGTGCCGAGGCTGAAAAACTCAAAACCCGTGAAATACGACGCGACTTTGAGCAAGCTAAAGAACAGATTAACACGCAGTTGGCAGAGGAGCAGCAAGCTCTTGACGAAAAAATAGAGCGTCTGCGCCAAAAACAGCAAGAACGCATCGAACGCCGCGCCAAAAAACGTCAGGAGAAAGCTGAAAAAGAGGCAGCGGCAGCAGTAAAAGCTCCCAAACCTGTGGTACTAAAACCAGGCGACAAGGTTCATCTTGATGATGGCGAACAAGTGTTTGAGATAATGGAAATAAAAGACAGCACCGCGCTCGTGCAGATGGGTAATATGCAGACCTTTGTAAAACTATCGCGTTTAAAACCCGCTGCCAAGAAAAACGAAGAGAAAAAATCAATTCCACAGATACGTGTAAACATCGAAAGTGAAACCAAGCACGGTGGATTTCTCTTTGGCTTAGATGTGCGTGGTCTGCGAGGCGACGAAGCGTTAGAAAAAGTGGCAAAACACTTAGACGATGCTCTTGCTGCCGGCAAACACGAAATCCGTATACTTCACGGCACAGGCACAGGCGCACTACGCAGCCTTATCCGCGACTATCTTGCCACACAAGATATAGTAAGCCGTAGTCACGACGAAAAGATAGAACTTGGCGGCGCAGGTATAACAGTGGCTGAGTTAGATTATTAAACCTTCCACGCCTTTACAGTATAATCGCGACGACCCGTTGTAATGTGCTCGCTGGAATAATTCCAAACCCACTCTTTGCTGCCGTCGATATCTTCGGTATCGAAAAAGAGCATAGGGCGGTCGTACATTTCAAGACCTTCGGTGTTATAACTCTTTATTCTTACGGGGGTTATAACGCACGATTTACCTTTTGGCAACATTCCAAGATGATAGGTTTGAATAAATCTACTTAGGTTTTTTGCCGAAAGGTCGTCGATAAGTTCTTTCTGCATTAAAAAATCAAGAATCAAATCGTCTAAAAAAGCGAGCGTATTAACCGACACCACAAAGTCGAAATTAACCAAAAGGTCGCTATAATCGGCTGTGCTATAATTGGTTGATGAACTAAGCATATCCACCGAAAAATTTTTGTAACGGTTTACGCAGTTGTAGGTCTCCGCCACAATCTTGGTAATATCCTCAGAGATAAATTTTACATTCTCAAACTCTTTGAACTTGGCAACAACCTTTTGCGGATGAATAAGGTCAACGAAATAAACCTTATTAAACATCCGGCTGAGTTCCATCACAGGCACATCAATACACCAACCGCTGCCAAGCACCACAGCAGAGCGATGATTAGCACATTGTTTGGCAGATGACACTATAAAGTGCTTAGTATTAAGTATATGCTGACTCCAATTTTGTATCTCGCTCAAATACCGCAGGTAATACTCTTTTTGTTCGAGTTCATAACCCATACGGCGGTAGATACGGCGGTTGGTAAGTTCAAATGGCCACATAATATCAGATAGTTAAACCAGTGTCGGCAAATTGTGCGCCACGGATTTTTGCAGTTTCATAAATTTGGTCGGCGGCGTGTTCAAAACCAGCCACGCATCCCATAGCGTCTTCTAAGATAACGAGTTTTGTAACCAAATCGGGCATTGTGTCAAACAATTGCGAAATTGTGTTGGCTACACAATGGCTCTTTGCCTCGCCTGCTATGTAAATTTTATCAAACTTGTTGAGTGCGTCGGCAAGCTTGTAGTTAAACATTGTTTCGGGGAAATCGGGATTAACCACCTCGGCTTTAAACGCCCCAAAATGCTCCGAATATGGATACGCACCCTTGCGGACTATTGTGTAATACCCCTTAGTCTGCGCCGCCCATTCCAAAACAGCGTCTATAAGCGTTTTACAAATATCAGCGCCATTTGTACCCGACAAACAATGCACAGGCCAGATAGTATGTGCGTATTTGCCAGCAGCTTTAAGTTCAGTAAGATAATCCACAGCCCTCGAAACATTGCCATCCACAGGCAACCACACCTTATTATTTACATCCTCTACCGAAATGGAAGTAAAAGGCGCAGGATTATTACCATTAGAGTCAACCCAAAAAGCGGGATGCGAAATATCGTTAGGCTGATGGTCGTCGGCGGTGATAAAAATACTATCGATTTTGTCGGCATTGCAACGGAGAAACGATGCAAGACGAGTCATATCGCCAGTTGCGCCAGGCACATAAAGTGAACCTGTGTTTTCGCAAAAATCGTTCTGCGGATCAATTACAAAGAGTGCGTTTTTCATATCATAAATTATTTAGAGTTACCAACAATAATGGTTGCGCCGTCGTGAGGCACTGTAATCTGCAACATATTCTTTTTTGGCGTAACCTGCTTCATAGAGCCGTTGAGATTGGCATCGTCGGCATAAACGGTTACACCACCATTTATAAAATCAAGGTTGAGAGTACGTTTGAGAGGTTCTTTTTGAGCATTGATGGCTGCAATATACCACTTGCTGCCACTACGGCGGGCAATTATAAGATACTTGCCAGGGTAGCCGTCGATAAACTTGATGTCGTCCCAAAGCGTGGGGCACTGCTTAACAAAATCAAGTTTCCATTGCTCCTTGGGCAACACATTATAATATAGAGCGGTGTGATTGAGCGGACATTGAAACAATATTGCCACTGCCATCTGAAATACATCAGAGGTTACACGGTGACCGCCCCACATTGTGGTGTCGTTGGTGGAGTTGAAATAATTATTGAAAGTGATACCGCCGTAATCCATCGACGCCACCGAGTTGCGTATAATTGGGTGAAGTGTAGCATTATACGATTCCTCACGGCAAAAATCGTCGCCAAAATGAAGGTTTTCGCTTGCGAGAACTGCCTCAGAACCAATAAAGTTGGGATACATTCTCTCCCACCCTCTCGGCAATGTTGCGCCGTGGAAAATCACCTCCAAACCAAAATCGTTGGCATCGGCAAGAATATCCTCGTAAAGTTGCATAGTCTGCTGTTTGTCAGAGCCTAAGAAATCAACCTTAATGCCGCGTATGCCAATAGATTTCATCCAAGCCATCTCTTTGCGGCGTTTGATAATATTGTTCATAATATGCTTAGGACCTTGCGGAGCGTCGTTCCAATATCCATTGCTATTATACCAAAGACATAACGAAGTGCCTTTCTGCTTGGCATATTTGGCGAGCATCTCAATAGAATCGCGTGTAATCTGCGTATCCCACCAGTTATCAACAATTTGCGACACAAAACCAAGGTCGGCGGTAAAGTCGATATAGCGTTTTTGTTCTTGAAAGTTAACACTTTCGTCAAATCCGATAATCCAACTCCAAGTACCAGCACCGTAAGTGTAGTTTTTAGATGGAGCATAAAGCGGCTCAACAAAATCCCACGGAATAGTGGTTTCAACTATTGGAGAAAGAGATTCACCGATAGTAATTGTGCGCCAAGGTGTTTCGCCTGGCAAAGGTATACCAGGAGCAGAAGTGCCGTTGCCATTGAAATCCTCTTGCATAGGGAAAGCCACCTTGTAACTTGCTCCGCCTTCGCAAGTGATATGCGATGCGCAATAAGCCGACGTTACGCCGGTTTCGCTCACGAGCACCCATCCAGCAGGCACGTGAAAGAGAGCCGGGAAAATATAACCAGCACCTTCGCCATTCTTTCCTGTTTTATCGTCGGCAAAATATGGTTTTTCGTAACTCGGAGCAGTGCGAGCCCACCCCGATTGACCCTTCATCTGGGGTGAAAGGAATGTGGTGGTGCCATCGGGAAAATTGAAATATGATTTTTCGTTGTTGATAACCGTGCTCACAAACGGTTCGGTGGTAGTTGCGGGATTTGGCTGAGGATAAGCCACATATTTAAAAGCCAAATCATTGTTTTTTAGCATAAACACCACATCAATAGCGGGACGGTTGTTTTGATAAAGGCTCAACACCGCACGAGTGGCAGAAACATCTATATGGCTACGTTTCAACACCTTGCTATCGTAACTAAACGCTGTTGCCTCGGTTTTAAAATCTTTAGGAGTAAGATTTTCAGAGAAATCGCCCAAAGTGGTTACCAAGCCCAACTGCGATTTGTCTACAAAAACTTTTCCGTTGAGCGAAACAGTATAAAACGCCTTGCCGCCGTTGCAATCAAAATCTACCTTCAATTTGCCGTCGGGCGAACTGGCTGTATAGTTTTGAGCGTTGGAAGCCATTCCGAATAATAATGTTAGTAATAAAAATAGCAATCTTTTCATAATCAAGTTTTATTTTAAAATTATTGTAAATCAGCAAGTTTAACGCCAAGCACAAGAAAATCGTCGATTTGTTGGCGGTTGCCCTTCCACTTATCCATAGTTTTAGCCAGCACATCCTTTTGCTCTTCCATCGGCAGGTTTCGGTTGTTGAGAATCATCTCGCGAAAACGCTGAGTATTAAATTTCTCATTATTATCGCCGCCAAATTGATCGAGATAGCCGTCGGAAAACATATATATAGAGGTGTTGTCGTCGTACATAAAGTCGTAGCAGGTAAACTCAATCTGCATATCGGGACGCAACTGCCTCCCTCCTATTGAGTAGTAATTGGCTTTCAGTATTTTAAGTTTGTCGCCCTGCACCACATAGAGGTTGTTTTTTGCGCCGGCGAACTGAAAACGGTGAAGTTTGGCATCCACAGTGCATAGGCTCATATCCATACCGTCCTCGCTGTCGGAATCTTCGCTGCTTTGATTAAGGGCAAGACGGATGCCTGTGTGGAGCATAGTGAGAATTACGTCGGGCTTAAACACGTGCTTGATATTCACAATCTCGTGCAAAAGAGTGTTGCCCACCATAGAGAGAAACGCGCCCGGCACACCGTGACCCGTGCAGTCGATAGCCGTTATCACATATTTATTCTCAAACTTAGAAAACCAATAGAAATCGCCGCTGACAATATCCTTGGGCTTAAAGTAGACAAACATCTGCGGCAGCCACTGTTTCAATTTGGATTCGGGCAGGAGAATGTTGTCTTGAATTTTTCGGGCGTAATTAATTGAGTCGGTAATCTCGCAGTTTTTCTGTTCAATAAGGTTTTTCTGCTGCTCAATCTCATTTTTTTGGAGTTGCAATTCGGTATTTATACGCTTGATTTTGCGGAGCATAAACATCAGAACCGCCACAAGCGACAGCACCAAAACACCTATCGTTATAATGAGAAACTCCTGCATTGTTACCGCTAAATAAATTATTCTTTGTCGGTTTTGCCGCCTAATTTTTGCAAAGCTGTGAGCACCTCTACAGGCAAACAGAAAATAATAGTGTTAGACTGATCGCTCGAAAGGTCGCTCAAAGTGGCAAGTGTGCGCAAGTGCATAGCTCCGGGAGTTTCGCTCATAATTTTGGCGGCCTTGGCAAGGCTGTTGGAGGCTTCGAGTTCGCCCTGAGCCTTAGTGATAACGGCAGTTTTTTCGCGTTCTGCCTCGGCAGCCACGGCAAGCGAACGTTTCATTTCGAGAGGCAAAGCCACATCTTTAAGTTCCACATTTTCAACAGTAATACCCCAAGGGTCGGAAGCCTTGTCGATAATATCGCAAATCTGGGTGCTGATTTTGTCGCGTTCGGCAAGAAGTTCGTCGAGCGTTACTGAGCCAACTACATTACGCATAGTGGTTTGAGCGAGCTGACCAACAGCGTACATAAAGTTTTCAACTTCGAGTACTGCCTTGCTCGAATCAAATATTTTATAATACAACACTGCGTTGATTTGCACCGACACATTATCGCGAGTAATAGCCTCCTGAGCTGGCACGTCAACAGCCTTGGTACGCACATCCACTTTTCTAATTGATTCAATAACAGGAATTATCACTTTCCATCCCGGCTGTAGGATTTTTACAAATTTACCAAAACGAAATTTGATACCGCGTTCGTACTGATTAATCTGCTTGATTGTAGAAAAAAACAAAACCACAGCCACAAAACAGAAAAACGCTACAATAAATAAATTGAAATCGCCCATAATTAATGATTTTAATTGTTTAACAATAATATTTTAGTTTTAGATTATAGTGCGAGACAAATTTACAAAAAAAAGTGATACAATAGCACGAAAAAAAAATTTTATTCCTCGGTCATCACCCAAACATTTTAAATGATGCCGTTAAAAACAATCATATAAATGCCTTTTTTACATTACCATAGCACCACCGATAATGGCTCCCAAAACCACTTTGATGCCTTTGGATACGAAGAAATATTTTTTGCTTTCGGCAAAGAGGGGGATTGCGCCGTGGCCGTCTTGTACTATGCAGTTGGCAAGTAATATGCCGAGGGGGATATTGCCACCGAGATAGAGCGTTATGAAAATAAGGTGCGGACCCGATTCGGGTATCAAGCCTATGGCAAGCGCGGCTATTAATATATATAAGGTGTTGCCGCTAACAAACGATTCCACATCCATATATTTGTTGAGCACA
>JAEEGL011440198.1_pt1 | contig 12216 bp, 11 predicted proteins | sample 9134231 | NCBI WGS metagenome assembly JAEEGL01 (sample SAMN16246548, study PRJNA631951) | gut metagenome | biome: gut microbiome; feature: rumen; material: fiber-attached | host: Bos | place: Iran: Karaj | collected 2018-10
CCCTCGCCACCCTGGTGACTGTCCTCATCAACCAGTACCTCCTCGTTCCCGTCGAGCTCGAGTTCCTGCAGACGATTGCCTTCATCCTGGTGATCGCCGCCCTCGTGCAGATGGTGGAGATCGTCCTGAAGAAGGTGAGTCCTTCCCTCTATCAGGCCCTGGGTATCTTCCTGCCCCTGATCACTACGAACTGCGCCGTGCTCGGCGTGGCCATCACCGTGGTCACCAAGGAATTCACCTTCGGTCTTCCTTCCCATATGCTGAATCTCGGCGAGGCCCTCGTCTATGCCTTCGCGACCTCCCTGGGCTACGGCCTGGCGATGGTCATCTTCGCAGGCATCCGCGAGCATCTGGCGATGAACGATGTCCCCAAGGCTTTCAAGGGCGTTCCGATCGCCCTGGTAAGCGTGGGCATCCTCGCGCTGGCTTTCATGGGTTTCAGCGGTATGGTCAAGTAGATTTATCTTTAACCCTTTAATTATTAGTATTATGAAGAAGGTATTTATCCTGATTGTGGCGATCCTCGGCTTTGCCGTCGTCGCTTCCGCACAGCCCAAGGCCCTCGGTATCCGTGCCGGTTATGGCGGAGAGCTTTCCTATCAGCACAGCCTCGGCGGCAACTTCGCCGAGTTCGACCTGGGTTGGTTCTCGAACGGTTTCGATATCGTGGGTCTGTACGATTTCATCATCGCCGGTACGGGCGAAGTGAACCTGTACGCCGGTCCGGGCGCCCAGCTGGGTTTCTATAACCTTCCTGAGGGCGGTACCGGCCTGAACGTCGGTATTGCCGGGCAGCTCGGCGTCGAATGGAATTTCCCCGCCGTCCCGCTCCAGCTTTCCCTTGACTGGCGTCCGGTTTTCTTCTTCCTGAACAACCGTGGCTTCGGTTACGACAGCGTCGGCCTGGGTCTGAGGTATCGTTTCTAAGATGAAGAGACTCCTGATTGTTCTGGTCGCGGCGCTGGCTCTCAGCGCCGCTGCCTTTGCCCAGCCGAAGGCCATCGGTATCCGCGGCGGCCTGTTCGGCCTGGCGATGAACGGTGAGATCAGCTACGAGCACTGGTACACGTTGTTCGACAACGACTACGACTTCGTCGAAGCCGAAATCGGCGTCATCGGCACCAATGGTTTCAAGGCTACTGCGCTGTACAACTTCACCCTCGCCCAGCCGGACTGGACGGATGGCGAATGGGCCCTGTATGCAGGTCCCGGCCTGACCGCCGGCTACGGATCCGCCGTGGCGAAAGACGGAGAAGTGAAGCCCGGACCGTTCCTGGGTGTCGCCTTGCAGCTGGGCATGGAATACACGTTCCCGTTCCCGCTGCAGATCTCCCTGGACTTCCGTCCGAATATCCTCATCCCTACGCGGATGATCGGGAGCAGCTGGTACGGTTTCGCGCTGGCTGCGCGGTACGCGTTCTAACGTGCGGAGAGAGACATCAGCAGCTGATACTGCTGATTGACCGCTTCCGAAAAAGCATTGTCGGGAAAGGCATCCGTGAGGGTGCCTTTCTCCGTTTCTATGCGGAGGGAAGCGACGCCCTGGTAGGCAAGGACGCGGACCTGTTCCAGGGAAGGGAAAACGTAGATGAAATTGACGTCGTCGCGTGTCTGGGGGAGGGTGAGTTCGGTGCCGTCCCTCAGGACGAAGGTGACTTTGGCGTCGGGGTGGACGGGGTAGGAATCCTCGGTGCCGATCTGGAAGGCCAGGTCGATGTCCTCGTGGGCCGTATTTTTATAAAACAGGTGGCTGAGGGCGACATAGTAGGGGAATGTACCGCCCTGGGCGACGAGCGGCGTGGCGGAGGTGAGGATGCTGCCGGTCTGGTTCGCATAGGCGGCGGGTTCCACGGTCAGGTCGATGGTGGTGTCCGCGGCCTTTCCGATAGCCTCGAGGTGCCGGCGCAGGAGGGCGCCGAAGGCATCGTCGGCGTAGTTGAAGGTGATGAAGTCGTCGGGGCCCCAGCCGGTGACGAACTCCAGGGAAGCGGTTCCGCCGGCCATCGCGGCCAGGTCGGCGGGTTCGAGGGCATATTTCAGCCTGTTCAGGTACAGGCCGTCCTCCAGTCGGGTTTTCGTAGCGGAGTCACGGCCGATCTGGTCGGCGCGGATGAACTTCCCACCAGGGAGGGTGGCAGTCATTTTTACGCCCCTGGGGGCGGTGAAGGGCGTTTTTTGGAACAGGTCGATGTACAGGAGGTACAGGGAGGAACCGTCGGAAAAGTCCACCTTCTCGACACGGGTGACGAAGTCGCCGCAGGTTTCGAAATCGGTGGAGACATGCGTAATCCCTTCGGACCGGTAATTGGTCCGGATGGACTGGGCGGACAGGTTCAGGACCGCGGCCAGGGCGGCCGAGAGGAGCAGCGTCTTTCTCATAATCACCTGCAAATATACACAATCAATGCCGCGGAACGGAAAAAATTCGTATCTTTATGGGCACTGAAACGAAAAACCATGTACAAGTACCGGACTTCCGGGGACAAGTATGTCCTGAGCATCGACAACCACGTTGAGATATCCGCGGCGCTTGCCGACTTCTGCGAACGGCTGGACATCCGCTGCGGGGCGGTGTACGGCATCGGCGCCATCTCGGAGGCGACTTTCCGCTTCCTGGACCCCGCCACGAAGGGATATGTGGACAAGACTTTCTCCGAGCAGATGGAGATTACGAACCTGACCGGCAACATCTCCCGCAAGGACGGGAAACCCTATCTGCACCTTCACCTGACCTGCAGCCGGAGGGACTACACGTGCGTGGGCGGACATCTTCTCACCGCCCGCATCAACGGAGCCTGCGAACTCGTCGTAGAGAGGTTCTCCTGCGAGGCTGGCCGCCGCTTCGACCCGGAAACGGGCCTGAACCTGTATGATTTCTAATACCCTGACATAGCTATGAGTTTCGTCATGATCATCGAGCTGCTGATCGTTCTGGCAGCGCTCTACGTGGGCTCCCGCTACGGGTCCCTCGCTCTCGGTGCGATTTCCGGCATCGGCCTGGCCATCCTCGTGTTCGGCTTCGGCCTCAAGCCCGGAACGCCGCCCACGGATGTCATCTACATCATCATCGCGGCCGTCACCTGCGCCGGCACCCTCCAGGCGTCGGGCGGTATGGACTGGATGATCCAGATTGCGGAAAGGATGCTCCGCAAGCACCCCGACCACATTACCTTCCTGGGCCCGCTCGTAACCTTCTTCCTGACGGTCCTTGTGGGTACCGGTCATGTGGTCTATACGATCATGCCCATTATCTGCGACATCGCCCTCAAGAAGAATATCCGGCCTGAGCGTCCCTGCGGCGTGGCTTCCGTGGCTTCGCAGGTAGGTATCACCTGCTCGCCCATCGCCGCCGCCGTCGTGGCCTTCGTCACGATCTCCAATGCAAACGGCTACATGGTTTCGATTCCGCAGGTCCTGATGGTCACCATTCCGGCGTGCGTCATCGGCCTGATGTGCGCCGCCCTCGCTTCCTACAAGCGCGGCAAGGACCTGGACGTCGATCCCGAGTTCCAGAAGCGCAAGGCCGACCCTGAACAGTACGCCTACATGTACGGCTCTTCCGCCACCACCCTGGACAAGGTCATCACCAAGGAGGCCAAGGCTTCCGTATTCATCTTCCTGGGCGCGCTGCTGGTGATCGTGGGCTTCGCCTTCTGCCAGATGATCCATCTTTCCGACGGCCGTTCCGTCGCTGAGGCCATCGCCATCCCGAAGATGAACATTTGCATCCAGATCATCATGCTGGTGGCCGCGGCCAGCAACATCATGTTCTGCAAGGCCTCCCCGAAAAAGGCCGTGGGCGGCGCCGTGTGGCAGTCCGGCATGGTTGCGGTGGTCGCTATCTACGGCATCGCCTGGATGGCCGACACCTACTTCGGAAACTATATGGACGAGATGAAGGCCATGCTGACGGGCCTTGTCACCGCCTATCCCTGGGCCATCGCGTTCGTGTTCTTCCTCGTATCCGTCCTGATCAACTCCCAGGGTGCGGTGGTCGTCGCTTTCCTCCCGCTGGCATACCAGCTGGGAATCGCGGGTCCCGTTCTCCTGGGCGTCCTGCCCAGCGTGTATGGCTACTTCTTCATCCCGAACTACCCGTCCGATATCGCCACGGTGAACTTTGACCGTTCGGGAACGACGGTGATCGGCAAATACCTCCTGAACCACAGTTTCATGATGCCGGGCCTGATCAGCGTGATCGTGTCCACCATCGTAGGTTACCTGATCACGAACGTTTTGTTCCCGGGCTACTTCGCCAGCTTCGTCCAGTAGTTTTTTCGGATTTTTTGCATATCTTTGCAGTCCCTTAACGAAAAGGATGGTTCCGTAGCTCAGCTGGATAGAGCAACAGCCTTCTAAGCTGTGGGTCTTGGGTTCGAATCCCAACGGAATCACGAAAAGGATGGACGCCACGGTCGCAGACCGTGGCGTTTGTCGCAGAAGGGGTGCGCCGAGCTCGCTCGAGCGCACCCTTTCTGTGGCAAACGACATTGTGGCTTCAGCCACATGGCGTCCATCCTATGCTCGCGAATTGGCCCCCGCAGGGGATGGGATGCCGGAGCGTAGCGACGGAATCCCATCGGCCTCTCCGAAATAAATGTGTAAATCGTCCCATTTCACACATTTATTCCCCATTTTGCACAAATACTGGCCCTCCCTACAATCCTGCAAACAATTGTACATCCGGATAAGGAAAGATGTTGATTATTAGGTATCTTTGCACCAAACAAAACACTTTCCTTCCATGAAACTGTACAAATTCCTACTCCCTGCGCTGCTTGTAGCATCCTGCTGCGGCAACAAGGCTGCCAAAGAAGACGGGCAGCGCCTCTTCGTCGGTGACGACTATGCCGTCACCCAGACCCAGTATGGCAAGGTCCAGGGTTACATCCTGGACGGCGTTTACACCTATCTCGGCATCCCGTACGGTGCTCCCACGGGCGGTGAAAACCGTTTCCTGCCCCCGCAGAAGCCCGAATCCTGGGAGGGTATCCGGCCTGCGATGTTCTATGGCAACGATGCGCCCCAGAACATGAGCGAAAGATGGCGGAACAATTCCAGTACCTTTACGGACCACTGGAACTACTACGACGTGAGCGAGGACTGCCTGAACCTGAACGTGTGGACCCCGGGTCCGGACGGCAAGAAACGTCCGGTCCTGGTGTGGATGCACGGCGGCGGCTTCTCCGCCGGCAACAGCAGCGAGCAGGACGGTTACCACGGTGCGAACCTCGCCCGCGCGGGGGACATCGTCTTCGTGAGCGTGAACCATCGGCTCAACGCCTTCGGTTTCTCCGACCTTTCCTCCTGCGGCGACCCGGCCTTCAAGACCTCCGGAAACGTGGGTGTCCTGGATCTCGTCGCTTCCCTGCAGTGGGTCCATGACAACATCGCGAACTTCGGCGGAGATCCCGGCAACGTGACCATTATGGGCCAGTCCGGCGGCGGTGCGAAGGTGTGCGACGTGATATCTATGCCTTCCGCGAAAGGCCTTGTCCATAAGGGAGTTGCGCTGAGCGGAAACGCTACGTCCGCAACGGATCCCGCTTCTTCTTCCGCCATTGGCGCGGCCATCCTGAAGACCGTGAAGGGCGACGTGAAGAAGCTCCAGCAGATGCCTTGGGAAGAATACTATGCCCTGGCCCACAAGGTGGCGGCCGAGCTCGGCGGCGGTGGCATGGGCGGTTTCTCCCCGGTCGCCGACGGCGAAGTGCTCCCGGCGGACGGATTCTTCAAGGACGACGTGGCTGCGAACGTGCCGCTGATGCTCTGCACCACCACTTCCGAGTTCGCCCTGAGCAAGGAGAACCTGGAGATGGAGAACCTTGACTTTGACGGCGCCGTCGCCCTCGTGCGCGACCAGTTCGGCCAGGCTAATGCCGAAGACATCCTCAAGGCCTATCAGGCCGCTTTCCCGGCCAAGAAGCCTATCGAACTGGTGAACATGACGGTCGCTCAGCGCAAGAACGTCCTGGCCACGGCCGACGCCAAATTCGCGCAGGGCGCCCCGGTCTACCTCGCCTGGTTCGATTACAATGCGCCGCTGTTCGGCGGCCGCATCCGCGCCTTCCACTGCTCCGACATCTGCTACTGGTTCAAGAACACCGACCTGATGGTCACCCACACCGGCGGTGGTGCCGAACCGCGCGGCGTTTCCGACCAGATGTCGGCCGCCCTCCTGGCCTTCATGCGTACCGGCAATCCCAATTGCCCGGAGATCCCGGAGTGGCCCGCTTACACTCCCGAGGAGGCCCCGACCATGATCTTCGACGTGAAGAGTGAGGTGCGTAGTGCCCCCGACCGGGCAGCCCTCGGACTGCTGGCCGATTTCAATCCCTGGCGCATGGCCCGTCCCGCCCCCGCGGCGAAGTAAGCGGCCGATGCCTGAAAGAGAACCGGAGCGTTTTTGCTCCGGTTTTTTTCTGTTTTTTGCCGGGAATGGCGTATCTTTGACGTGCAAATGGAAAGGAACGACAACAAAGGAACCCTTGTAGGCAATCTGGCCTGTTTCGCCGCCTACGCGATTTTCGGGTTCAACATAATCAGTTGCAAGGAAATAGCCCTGGATGGAAACGTGACGCCGATGGCGCTGTTCTGTCTGCGGTCGTTCGGAGCGACGGCCCTCTTCTGGCTTTGGTCGCTGTTTACGGCGCCGCACGAACACATCGCCAGGGAAGACATTTGGAAGGTGGTCATCGCTTCGTTCCTGGGCCTGTTCATGACGCAGCTTTCCTTCCTGTTTGCCATTACGAAGACCACGGCCATCGATGCATCCATCATGAGCACCCTGAGCCCCATCATGACGCTGGTCATATCGGCCATCGTCATCCGGGAGCGGATCACCTGGAGCGGCGTCGCGGGCATTGTCCTGAGCCTCGTGGGCGTGTTGATCCTGATTTTCAACTGCGTCTCGATCCGTTCCGGGGCCGATTCCACCTCCATCTGGGGCATCTTGGGAATGATTGCCAACACGCTGTGTTTCGCTTCGTACGTGGGCATCTTCAAGCCGGTCATCCAGAAGTATTCGGTCGTGACCTTCATGAAATGGATGTTCCTCTTCTCGTCCCTGATGGCTCTGCCGTTCTCCTTCAGCGCCTTCAAGACCTCGAACCTCGCCGCCGTGCCTGCGGATGTGATGTGGCAGATCCTTTACGTGGTCGTGGCCGCCACCTTCATCGCCTATTTCCTCATCCCCATCGGCCAGAAGCGGCTCCGGCCTGTGGTGGTGTGCATGTATACCTATGTCCAGCCCGTCATCGCGATGGTCATCGCGCTGGCGATGGGGCTGGACAGGCTTACTCCGTTGAAGATCCTGGCCACCGTGCTGGTGTTCACCGGAGTCGGCCTCGTGAATTTCATTCCCCGTAAAACCGAAGCAAAATGAAAAGAGACTACTTCGAGGGCGCCGACATCGCCGTTACCGTATGTGCCAAGGACGGAACCATCCTGGACATGAACGGAAAATCCAGGAAGACTTTCCTGAAACCCGGACAGGAGGGAATTATCGGCAAGAACGTGCTGGACTGCCATCCTGAACCGGCCCGATCCCTGCTGGACGACATGCTCAAAAACCCGCGCACGAACATTTATACCGTGGAGAAGGAGGGGCTGAAGAAGCTCATCTTCCAGACCCCCTGGTACGACGGCGACGAATATGCCGGTTTCATGGAACTGTCCATCGTTCTGCCGGAGAACATCCCGAACCGCGTCAGAAAACCCTAGGTCAATATGAAACTTTTCCAGCGTCGAGAGGCGTGCCGGCGCCTGTTCAGGATCTATCTCGAATTGGGATACATCCCCTGGCGGAAGCCGAAAAAGGCCCGGAAAAAACGCGGGGGCGTGTATATGGGCACCCGCGAGGCAATCATCCCCTTCCTGAACAAGGATGCCAAACGGACGATCGCCGATCTCGTTTTCCGGCCCGGCTATATGATGAGGGATTACATCCAGCGCGGCCGGCACGAACAGTATCTGGCACCCTTTACCGCGCTGCTGGTCTTCTATTCGGTCTTCACCCTCCTGACAGCCGTCGTCCAGCCCGGCGCCAGCCGGAGTACCTTTGGAGAATCGCTGCTGGAAGCGACGGAAGAAGCAAAAGTGGAAGTGCAGTCGGATTTGGAGCTGGGAGACAGGTCAATCACCAAGGAGAAAGCGGAGCATTTCTTCACGAGGCTTTTCCGGACAGTGTCCCAAGCTATCCTCATTACGCACCTGGACCTGTATCCGGAGGCGGTCGATACCTCCTGGAAAGAGTCGCTGGCCGCTGTCGAGGCGGATCTCCGCGGTAAAGGCATCCCGCTGTTCCTGGGCGATTTCCTGATGCTTTGGCTGGCAATGGCCCTTCTCCTGAAGAAGTACAAGGTGAGCGTTTCCGGTGCTGCGGCTGCATCGGCCTATGTGTTGTGCCAGTTCTGCATCTTTATGTTCCTGGCGCTGCTCGTCACTTTCGGGAAGAGTTCCGAGCTTGGCTTCCTCATCATGGGAATCCTGCTGTTCATCGACTATCGGCAGTGGCTTCAGGTCGGGAATCGGAAGGCCCTGGGGCTCACCCTCAAAACGGGAGTTTTCTACCTGGGGGTTACCATCCTTTTCTATGTTCTGTTGGGCATGGGACTGGTCATCCTCTCCCTGTACCGGCCATGATATTTCCCGGATTATCGTATCTTTGTACGGATTCACAAATAATGATGGACAAAATGAGCAATACATTCTTACGGATCATGGCGGGCCTGGGTGCCGCGCTGTGTCTTCTGGCCTGCCAGCCCCGGGAAACGGTTTACGGTTTCGGAGGGCTTGACAATCAGGGTCAGGAAATCAGTTTCAGCCAGTATAAGGGCAAAGTGCTCCTGATGGTGAACACAGCCTCGAAATGCGGTTTTACCCCGCAGTACGACGGTCTGGAAGCCCTTTACCAGAAGTATAAGGACCAGGGGCTCGTCGTCATCGGCTTCCCGTGCGACCAGTTCGGTCATCAAGAACCCGGCACGAACGACGAGATTGCCGATTTCTGCCGCCTGAACTACGGCGTCACCTTCCCATTGATGGCGAAGGCCGATGTCAACGGCGAGAACGCCATCCCCGTTTTCAAGTGGCTCTATGCCCAGAAACCTTTTGCGGGATTCGGCGACAGCGATACGGGCAAGTTCATGGACCAGATGCTCTCCGGGCGGGATCCCGACTATGCATCCAACCCGGACGTCAAGTGGAACTTCACCAAATTCCTTCTCGACCGGAAGGGCCGTGTCGTGGCCCGGTTTGAACCCACGGTGACTCCGGAGGAGATGGATGCCGAAATCCTGAAACTGCTGTAGATGAACGATTTTTTCCGGTCGTTGCTTGCGGTCACGGGGGAGATGAGCCCGTACCTGCTGTTGGGTTTCCTGATAGCGGGGATACTGCACGTATTCGTTCCCGGAAGGTTCTATTCCAAATATCTTTCGCGGAACAACAGGCTGTCCGTACTGTACGCGGCCTTGTTGGGCATTCCGCTTCCGCTTTGCTCCTGCGGGGTTATTCCTACGGCCATCGGCCTGCGGAACGAGAAGGCGTCGAAAGGGGCCGTGGCTTCCTTCCTGATCGCCACTCCGCAGACAGGCATCGACTCCATCCTGGCCACTTTTTCCGTGCTGGGGCTGGGTTTTGCCATCATCCGGCCGGTCGCCGCGCTGGTCACCGGCGTATGCGGCGGCCTGCTGGTGAACCGTTTCGTACGGGAAGATGCGGATGACGGGTTCGTGGAGGAGTCCTGCCGTGTGGAAACGGGGAACAAGGTGTGGCGCGTGCTGCGTTACGCTTACTTCGACATGATCCAGAACATCGGGCTTCGGCTGGTGATCGGCCTGCTCGTGGCGGCGCTCATCCAGGTCCTGGTCCCGGACGAGTTCTTCCTGCACTTCGGGTCCAATCCGCTGCTGCAGATGCTGGTGATCCTCATCGTGGCCGTCCCCATGTACATCTGCTCCACCGGCAGCATCCCCGTCGCGGCGGCGCTCATCATGAAAGGGCTTTCCCCGGGCGCTGCCCTGGTGATGCTGATGGCCGGACCGGCCGTGAACCTGGCCTCCATCCTCGTGGTCCGGAAATCGCTGGGAAGCCGTTTCACGGTCATCTACCTGCTGGTCATCGTGGGCTTTTCCATCCTGTTCGGCCTGCTGGTCAATGCCTTCGGCCTCAGCATCACCCCCATGGCGGGCCAGGATGCCTGCTGCGCCTCCGAGGCGGCGGTCCCCGGTCCTTTCAAGCTCGTCTGCACCATTCTCTTAACCCTCTTTATCGTTTTCGCCTTGTCTATGAAATTCTTCAGCCGATTCACCCATAAGGAGGCCGATCCCGATACGGCCGTCTATACCGTCGAAGGCATGCACTGCAGCCACTGCGAGGCTGCGGTCGTCCGCGCCCTGGAATCCGTCGAGGGCGTCGAATCCGCCAAGGCCAGCGCCCCGCGGAAGACCCTGACCGTCAAGGGAACGGCCGCCGAAGCCGATATCCGTGCCGCCGTGGAGAAGGCCGGATATACGTTCAAGGGTAAAAATACCAACAAGTAGTGATTTCCCGGATGCGGGAAACCACTTATCTTTGCAACAAAGATTAATAGTTTATTGTTGTGTGTATTTGATGGTCCCTGCCGGTAAGCCGCAGGGACCATTTATTGTCCTTGGTGTCTCCTTCGTCATTCAGGAAGCCCTGAAGACGCTGTAAACGGCGTGTTTACTTGATGTGCATATGGATGGTGACCACAGCCTTGTAGTCGCCGTACACGAAGACCGGGCGGATAGTGTAATCCTGTCCGGGTGAAACCGTTCCCGGCTTGGTCCCGAGTTGGAAGGTCCAACTGGTCCGGTCATACTGGGTATATACAGTGGGCGTCCCACCCCAAGGCGTGACGACGCCGGTGGCGTCATACCAGAAGCCGTATCCGTTGGCTGTGTATTCGTAGCTGATCGATCCGTCCGGCTGGAGGGATCCGAACTTTACCTTCCCGCGTGCATAATTCTCCCGCTGCTCGGCGATGGCGGCGGCAATCTCCGAAGGCTGCATCACGAAGGCGTGTCCGATCTTCTCGTAATCTTCTGCGTCAAAGGTAAAGGAAGGACCGGCATAACCGTCGGCGGCGGGGACATCAATCTCCTTGATGATTTCCGTATCGTGCGGCGTTTCGTCGCCAGTGAAATCGATTTTGGTGATGAGGTCCGTCCCGGTGAATCGCACGCGGTAGGGCCAGGTTCCGCCTTGCTCGCTTCCGTAATACCTTGACGGAGTGCAGGAAACGACCAGCCACAGTTTATCCGTCGATGTGGGGACTGTCCAGGTGGCGCTGCCGTTGCCGTCGGTCAGGGTGGCTTCGCTGTAGGCACGGGTGCCGTCGGACAGCAGGGCCACGAACCCGTAGGTCCAGCCGGCATTGGCCTTTTGGGCAATTCCTTCGAATTCCACCGTGACGGTTGCACCGGCGGCGGGCTTGAGGCGGATGATGTTGAAGCCGGTGGCTTCCGGCGCGCGAGCGTCGCCGACCTTGCTCCAGCCGTTTCCGTCATCCGATCCCACCCAGCCGATGTTGCCGATATAATCCTTGCCGAAATCACGCATGGGTGCTGTCCGGGCGACGTTTCCCTGCTCGTCCAAGTTCACCACTTCCGTGGAGAAGTCCCAAGAGGCGCAGCGGGCGGCGTAGTCATACAGGTCGCGGTTGAAGGTGGCGAGGTCGCTGCCGCAGTAGAGTCGCATATAGGCCTGGCATGCGTCCTCGGTACGCTTGGATTCCTTCCAGATACGGCCATAGGCGTCGAAACCGTACTTGTCGGTCCACAGGAACTGGAACCAGTACGAAGCATAGCGCATGTCAAAGTAGTGGAAATGCTTGTGACTGTTCTCGGCAAACACGCGGAAGTTGTCGGAATTGTAGGCCTGCTCGGCGTAGAGATTGTAGCTCTGCCAGTTGGCACAGGCCTCCCAGAAGACGCCGCCACTCTGCATGAATCCGGCGTCGCGCTGGCCGAAATCGGCGTAGACCTGGTATTGGAAGGCGTGCCCGATCTCGTGGGCCACGGTGCTTCCCGTCGGCTGGCAGGCCGTTGCGCTTACCCACAGGCCGCCCATGTTGCCGCTTCCGCCGCCTTCGGCCTTCCAGTTGGTCGTCCCGTACAGGCAGATGGTCAGATAGTACTTGTCCAGATACGACTGGCCTTCCGGGCCGCGCATCCCGAACTTGTTCACATA
>JAEEGL012359465.1_pt1 | contig 12216 bp, 13 predicted proteins | sample 9134231 | NCBI WGS metagenome assembly JAEEGL01 (sample SAMN16246548, study PRJNA631951) | gut metagenome | biome: gut microbiome; feature: rumen; material: fiber-attached | host: Bos | place: Iran: Karaj | collected 2018-10
CGACGCGAGGAACGTGGTGGGGGCCGAGGAGGTCTACTACGACCCGGAAAAGGCCGGGAGGAAGTGCGTGATCCTGGGCGGCGGCCTGGTCGGGCTGGAGCTGGGGGTCTTCCTGGCCGGGTACAAGGGCCGGGAGGTGGACGTGATCGAGATGCTCCCCACCACCCTGGCCTCCGACCCCGGAGGCGGTACCAGCGAGCGGATGGGCAGCGTGGGCATGGCCGCCGGAGAAGCCCTGGTGCAGGGCGTGGCCCTGCGGGTGAAGCTGGGCGAGCTGCCCAATATGCGCGTCCATACCTCCACCCGGGCCGTGGAGGTCACGGAGAAGGGGCTCCGGGTCTCCGGGCCGGAGGGAGAATATGAGATCGAGGCCGACACGGTGATCTACGCCGCCGGGCAGCGCCCCCTGCGGGAGGACGCTCTGGCCCTGCGCAGCTGCGCGCCGGAATTTTATATGCTGGGGGACTGCGTGGCCCCGAAGAACATCGTGGCCGCCACCCAGGCCGCCTTCCAGCTGGCGCGGGACATCGGCCGGTAAGGGCAAAATAACGGCGGGCTGCAGCTCAGGGAAAACCTGAACTGCAGCCCGTTTTTTTCATAGATCACGCGGAAGGGTATTGTTCTGCCAGCCCGACGAACCAGCGGAAGAGCGTGAGCCCGTCCACGGTGTCCGCTCTGGCGCGGCCCAGGCACATCCGCTCCGGGTGCCACTGGACGCTGAAGACCGGAAGCGATCGGTGGGCGCAGGCCTCGATCACCCCGTCCTCCGCCCACTGGACCGGCGTCAGCTCCGGGGCGGCGCGCCCGATCCCCTGGTGGTGGGCGCTGTTGACCCGGAAGCGCTCGCCGTAGAGTGCCGCCAGAAAGGAGCCCGCCTCCGTGCGCGTCGAATGCGCCCGGTCCCCGGTCCTCTCTGGGACGTGGGCCTCCGCGGTGGGAAGGTGCTGCACAAGGCTCCCGCCAAAAAACACGTTCAGGACCTGGTGGCCCCGGCAGATGCCCAGAATTGGCTTCCCCGCCCGGAGATAGGCCTGGATGAGACGGAATTCCGCCTCGTCCCGCTCCGGGTCCACCCCGAAGCAGGCGGCGTTCTCCTCCCCGTAGCGGCCGGGGTCCACGTCTCCCCCGCCGGAGAGGATCAGCCCGTCGCAGATCTCCGCCATAGGCTCCGGCAGGTAATCCGCCACAGCCGAGGCCCCGGCGGCCTCCGCCGCCTCCGGATAATTCCGCACCAGATCCCGCCCCAGGGAGATCTGGAGCCTAACGCTCAAGGCCATCCTCCGCCTCCGGATCCTGGAGCTCGTGGAGGGGGATCTCCAGCTCGGCTTCCTCGTCAAGGTCCTCCGCCGGGGCGTCGTCCTGCCAGCGATAGCCGGTCTGTACCAGGTAGGTATTCTTTTCAGGGCCCTTGGTGATGCGGACGCCCTTTCCCCGGGAGGGGATCCAAAGGGCGGTGGCGTATTCGTCCCTGGACCAGCTGAAGAGCTTATATGCGCCGAAGGCCGCGGCGCCCAGGACGGCGGCGGCCGCCAGCTTCCCGATCGCTTCGGCGGCCTTAACGCCGCCTTTTTTCCGTTTCGACATGGTCATTCCTCCAAGGTCAATCCTCTGTTTTTTCTTAGTATACCACAGGTATTGCCGAACCGCAAACCCTTGTGGTATGATTGTCTCAAAGAATGCACAGGAGGCGATCCTATGAGCGAACCGAAATTCACCGAAGAGCAGCTGGCGATCTTCCGCCGGATGGTGACTCCCACGGTCTTTGATCCCACGCCCATCTCCCGGAAGTATCTGGACGTGCAGTACGGCGCCCTGCCGGAGCAGAAGCTGGACGTCTATCTCCCCGACGAAGGGAACGGCCCCTTCCCCCTCCTCATTTACGTCCACGGCGGCGGCTGGTCCATGGGCACGAAGCGGGAGGGCGCGCTCCCCTGCATCATCGACGCCATCCGGTACGGCTACGCCGTGATCTCCGTGGATTACCGGCTGGCCCCCGGGGTCAGGTTCCCGGAATTCCTCTTTGACGTGAAGACCGCCGTCCGCTGGGCAAGGGCCAACGCGGCAGAGTACCGCTTCGACCCGGACCGCTTCGGCATGCTGGGGGACAGCGCCGGCGGGCACCTCACGCTGATGGTGGGCTTCACCGCCGGACACCCGGAGTACGAGGGCGAGGAGTACGGCTATCCCGGCGTCAGCAGCGCCGTCCAGGCCATCTGCGATATGTACGGGCCCAGTATCCTGGACGCGGACGGGGCGGCCTTCCTGAAGGAAACGGGAGTTCCCTCTCTCTCCTTCCAGAGGACCGACGACGACGGGCAGACCATTTCCAGTATGGATCTGGCCTTTACCACCGACAAGAATATGCTGCATCTCATCAGCCCCATCTCTTACGTTCACAAGGACATCCCCCCCACTCTGATCCAGCAGGGGGAGAAGGATCCCATCGTCCCCCTGCAGCACAGCACCCTTCTGGCGGAAAAGATCGACCGGGTCTGCGGCAAGGGGCGGGTCGAGCTGCGGCTCTATCCGGAGCGCACCCACTCCGACGGCGCGTTCATGGGGCGTGAGAACTGCCTGGAGGTCCTCCCCTTCTTCGACAAGTACCTCAAGTGATCGCTCAGGCGCACTTGCAGGGGCGGCCTTGGCCGCCCCTGCCGTTTTATTTGCTGCTTCCGGTTTCAGATCGGCTTGGGTCCTCCGGTACCGTGAATACCGCCCGGCCGCGGAACAGCTCGTTCATCCAGACGGTGAGAATAAGGCTTCCCAGCCTCCGCTTCTGCTCCCCGCTCAGTTCGTCTACGTCCTTCAGGCCCTCCGGCGTATGTACGAGCGCGTTTACCCGGATCTCCTGCCTGCTTTCCGGCATCTGCGCATCCCCCCTTCCCGGGATAATCTATGCGCTTTTCCCTCTCCGCTTTCCTTCCGTTTCCCTGTAATAATCCGCAGCTTCCCGGATAGGATCCAGTATCAGCATATTATAAGGAGGAAGCTATGCCGGATCCAAAGCTTGCCGCCGTATACGTCCGCGTCAGCACGGAGGACCAGGCGGAGATCTCGCCGGAGAGCCAGCTCAGCACCATCCGCGCCTGGGCGGAAAAAAACGGCTTCCGCATCCCGGAAGAGTACATTTTCCTGGATGAGGGGATCTCCGGCCGCAGCGCCGCAAAGCGGCCGCAGTTCAACGCCATGATCGCCCGTGCCAAAAGCCGGGAGCGCCCCTTTGACGCGATCCTGGTCTGGAAGTACAGCCGCTTTGCCCGAAACCAGGAGGAGAGCATCGTCTACAAGGCCATGCTCCAGCGGGTGGGCGTGGAGGTGATCTCCGTCTCCGAGCCCATCATCGACGGTCCCTTCGGTTCCCTGATCCAGCGCATCATCGAGTGGATGGATGAATACTACAGCATCCGGCTTGCAGGGGAGGTCAAGCGTTCCATGACCCTGAACGCCCGGAAGGGGGTCCGGCAGGCAGCGCCGCCCTTTGGTTATCAGAAAGGGCCCCCGGAGGGGCCCGGCATGATACCGAAGGAAGAGGAGGCGGCGGTCATCCGCACGGTCTTTTCGGAATACGCCTCCGGGACGCCGGTCCGGCAGATCGCCGGCCGGCTGAACGCCGCCGGGGTCCGCACGCACCGGGGCGGCGCCATCGAGCACCGCACCGTGACCTACTGGCTGCAGAATCCGGTCTACGTCGGTCTGAACCGCTGGACCCCCACCGGCAGGATCCGCCGGGACTTTACGAACCCGGATACCCTTCTGGCCCCCGGCGGCCATGCGCCGCTGGTCTCCCGGGACGTATTTGAGGAGGCGCAGCGGCGGATCCTCCAGGACAGGGCGCGATACCGGCCGAGGGCCCGCCCCAGCGCGGAGCTGAAGGACTGGATGAGCGGTACGGTCCGCTGCGCCGACTGCGGGAAAACGCTGGTCTTCCAGAAACCGTTCTATCTGGTTTGCAACGGATACATCCACCGTTCCTGCGCCGTCCGCCAGACGATCCGTACCGACGTCCTGCACGAGGCGGTGCTGGACCGGCTCCGCGGGGACACCTCCGCCGCGCAGGCGCCCGCCTGTGCCCTGACGCCATCCGATGGGGACGGGCAGGAGCTCCTGGCCCTCCGCCGCCAGGCTGCGCAGCATTCCCAGCGGCTCGCCAGGCTGAGGGAGGCCTATGCCGCCGGCGTGGATTCGTTGGAGGAATACCGCAGGTCAAGGGAGGAGGCGGACGCACAGCTGGCTGCCCTCCGGGAGCGGATCCGGGAGCTGCAGTCCCGACCCGATCCCGGCGCCCTGGAAGCGAACCTCCGGGAGCACATCGCAGAGGTGCTGGAGCGGCTGGAAACGCCGGAGGAAGCGCCGGAGCGAAAAAACGCCGCCGTCAGGGCGCTGTTCGAGAACATCACCTGGCACAGGGCCTCCCGGACGCTGAGCATCACCTACCGCATTTCGCTGTGAGGGCCGGAGTATTGCCTGACGCCGTCCGGGGGACCGGACGGCGAGCTGGGGGCCTCCCTCCGCTATCTGAGCCAGCGCTACTCCATGCCCTACCCCGAGCTGAAGGGACTGCTGACCGACATCGGGACCGAGGAGCTGGGGCATCTGGAGATGATCGGCGCCCTGGTGCATCAGCTCACCCGCTGCCTCTCCGAGGAGCAGATCCGGGCTGCCGGCTTCGACCAGTACTTTGTGGACCACACCGCCGGGGTCTACCCCGCCGCGGCCGCCGGTTTTCCCTGGAGCGCCGCCAGCATGCAGGTCAAGGGCGACACCATCGCCGACCTGATGGAGGACATGGCCGCCGAGCAGAAGGCCCGGGTCACCTACGACAACATCCTGCGCCTCAGCGACGACCCGGACGTGAACCAGGTCATCCGCTTCCTGCGGGAACGGGAGATCGTCCACTTCCAGCGCTTCGGCGAGGCGCTGCGGATGGTCCAGGACCGCATGGATCAGAAGAACGTCTACGCCGTGAATCCCAGCTTCAACGCCGCCTGCGAGCGCCGCTGAACAGACAGGGCGCCGCGGCAGGGCAGAAAAAGGGGGCAGCCCAGCGGCTGCCCCCTTACGTTCACAGCATCAGGAGAAGGTGAGCGTCCCGTTCACGGGAGAGAGGATCGCTATGTAAGTCTTTCCCTCGCAGACGGAGAGGTCCTCCCCTTCGGCGGTCTGATAATGGAAGGGCTCAAAGGTCCCCGCCTTGCTCCAGGTGATGGGGACGCGTTTCCCGCCGCAGACGTAGAAGCCTTCCCCGCTTCCCACCAGGTCCACCCGAAGGCGGCCGTAATCGTCGATGACGGCGATGTTGGCATAGAGGAGGAGCAGATTCCGGAAGGCCAGCGGTTCCCCGGTGAGCCCGTCGGCATAGGGCGCGTCGTATTGCTCGGCGGTGTAGAGCCCGCTGTCCTCATGGAAGGTCAGGGTCGTGGTCTTCTTGTTGAAATTGACCTCCACCAGCTGCGCCGCTTCCCCCTCCTCGGGCTCTGCGTCGTTCCGGAAGCTGAGGCCGCAGTCGTAGTCCTCCGATACCGTCAGAGGGTATTTCTGCAGCTCGGCGGCGTCGTAGAGGGACTGGCCGTCGGTGAACAGGGTGTGCTCCAGGGCGTAATGGGCGTTCAGGCGCGCTTCGTCCCGGTAAAACACCGGGATCGAATACCAGCCCCGCACGCCGTCCAGGTTCTGGATGCCCAGAGAACTGATGCGGCTGTAAGCGTCCTCGCTCCCCCCGGCATGGCAGAGCACCGCCCCGTAGGAGAGGCAGATGTCCTGGTAATAGGGGCGGACGCTGCGGATGCTGCCCAGGGTGCCCGCTGAAGCGATATCGGAATAGAGGCAGAGCATCCGGGTGATGTTTCCCTCCGCCAGGACCTCGTAGATGATATCCGCATTTCCGATCCCGCACTGGGGCTGGGCTTCGATGTGGTTGTTGACCATCACGCCGAAGGGGCGGATCAGCTCCGGCTCCTCCAGAGGCGTACCGTTCAGGAGGTTGCGGTACGGAGGCTCGGGCTCCGGCGTGGGTTCCGGGGTGGGCTCCGGCGTGGGCGCAGGCGTGGGTTCCGGCGTGGGCTCCGGCGTGGGCTCCGGCACAGGGGTCTCCACAGCCTGGGGCGGCTCCGTTTCCGGGAGCCCCGGCTCCGCCGTCTTCCCCCCGCAGGCGGAGAGGAGCAGCAGGAAAAGGATACAGATGGGAAGGACTGTTTTCAAAATAGTTCGCTTCATAACTTTCTGCGTTCCGGTGGGCGATCCCCGCCCCGGGGAGAACGCGGTCCCCTTCTCTCTGTTTTGGCGGGAACGGATCGGCAGTATCATAGCACAGAGCAAGGCAAAGTGCAATTCCCATGAGGGAACCCAAATATTGGGATCCCGGGCGGGCTTCAGCCCAAGGCTGACGATTGAAGCGGGCTTTCGTCTATGCTATAATGCACCGGTAGACGGTGAAGTGCCGCCGGCGTTTCGCCGAGCCGACAAAATCATGATTAAGGAGTCCCTGATGCGGCGTAAGATCCTTCTGTGTCTTCTGATCCTTGTCCTGCTCCTGATCTGGGGGCAGTCCTGCCTGCCGGCCGATCTCTCCCGGCAGGAGAGCAAGGGCATCTTCGACCTGATCAAACCGGTATTGGTATTCTTCCTGGGGGAGGATCAAGTCACGCACCATCTGATCCGCAAGCTCGCCCATTTCACGGAGTTTTTTCTCCTCGGCAGCCTGATCTCCCTTCTTCTCCCCATGGATTGGAAAAAGCGGCTGCTCTGCTGCGGCTTTTGCCTGCTCGCCGCGTTTCTGGATGAAACGATCCAGGTCTTCTCCGACCGGGGCGACCAGGTCGTGGACGTCTGGCTGGATTTCGCCGGCGCAGCGGCCGGTATCCTTTTGGTCACAGGCTTCCGGTATCTGGCGAGCGTGAGGCATTCGCGGGCCGAAGGGTCGGCTTCCGGAGGGCGATAGATCCTTTATTCTGCTCCTCTATACTCTCTTTTGTTCATTATTTTCCGAAAATGCTTGCTATTTGAGATTATTTGCGTTATACTGTTCCGGAGGTGAGGATCATGGAGCTATGCGACGTTCTCCGCCGTCTGCGGTCGGAACGGGGCTGGTCCCAGGCGGAGCTGGGCCAGAAGCTGGAAGCGCTGGGGTGCGGGACCTCCCAGAAGGCCGTATCCCGCTGGGAACGGGGCAGCTCGGAGCCCAACATCCGCCAGTTCGTCGCCCTCTGCGAGCTGTACGACGTCCGGGACGTTCCCGCCGTCTTCGGCGGCCGCCGCCCCGGGCGGGAGACGCTGAACGCTGCCGGGCAGAAGCGCGTCCGGGAGTACATCCGGCTTTTGGAGCAGGATTCGGAGTTTTCCCTTCATCCGCCGGAGCGGAAGGATCTCTCCTGGCGTACCATCCCTCTGTATGACCTCCCTGTCTCCGCCGGGACCGGCCAGTTTCTGGACAGCAGCGACTACACGCTGCTGGAGGTGGACGGGTCCGTCCCTCTCTCCGCCACCTTCGCCGTCCGCATCCGGGGGGACAGTATGCTTCCCCGCTTCGAGGACCGGCAGATCGTCTACGTGAAGCAGCAGCAGACCCTCCAGCCCGGGGAGATCGGCATTTTCGTCCTGGAGGGAGACGCCTACTGCAAGCAGCTGGCCCTGGAGGAGGACGGCGCATACCTCGTCTCCCTGAATCCCGCCTACTCCCCCATTCCCGTCCGGGAATTCAGCGAGCTTAGGATCCTGGGCAAGGTGGTGGCCTGACGGCGCATCCAAATCATCACAAAGGCCTGGCCGGGTCGTATTCCGATCCCGGCCAGGCCTTGATCATGTGGATCACTTCTTCGGAAGGTCGCCGCCGCTGTAAATGTATTTGCCGTCCTTATAGGTGATCTTGCCGTAGTCCCCGTTGGGATAGAAGGGCTCGAAGTTGATGGGCGCGCCCAGGCGCTTCACCACCACCGGACCGTGCCACAGCCCGGCGGGGACCCGCACCACCGTGGGCTCGGTGATGGTATAGGTCTCCATGTGCTCCGGATCCTCGCCCAGGGAGATCTCGATCTCCGCATCGAACTCGAAGAACTTGGAAATATCCGCGCCGGTGAAGAAGAGGTACTCCTCCACCGCATGGTGCATATGCGCTTCCCCGATGGTGCATTCCTTCTGCACGATGTTGTAGAGATACCAGAGGCGGGAGCCCTCCATCTCCTCCTGCCCGCGGAAGCCGCCGCGAGGGCTCAGGAAACGGCTGTCGGTATGGACGTCGGGCTTGTAGGGGTAGACGTATTTGTCGTACTTCCCGGTCCTGGGTTTCTTCGCCATCTCATAGTAGGGGGCCAGCAGATCCATCTGCGGGGGCGCGGCCTCCTTCTTCTCCTCCGGCTTCTTCTCCTCAAAGCTCTTCATGGCCCTGGAGAAGCACTTGCCGCAGTCGATGCACTCCTTGGACCGGTCCATCACGCAGCGGCGGATGCCGGCGCCGTCGTAGGTGAACTCCTCCCGGCCCTCGGCGTTGACGCGGCGGTTGATCTTGGACCAGTCCCCGTCCAGGTAGACGGCGGAGAAGACGATGGGCTTCTCCGGGTTGATCTTCCGGAAATTCACCGGGCAGTGGTACAGCTTCGGCGGCACCCGGATGATGGTGGGCTGGGTGATGGTGAACATCTCCATGTTCTCCGCATCCTCTCCCAGCCAGACGTCGATCTCCGCGTCGAACTCAAAGAAATTCGACATATCGGCGTTGGTGAACACCAGATACTCGTCGGCGCAGTGGTGGGTGTGGGGGACCTCCATGGGCAGGGGCTTGTTCACCGCCGTCCAGTCCATGTAGACCCGGGCCTTCTCCATCATGGTGGTGCCGCGGAAAAAGCCCCGGGGCGCTACAAAGCCGTACCACTGATGGAATTCCTGGGGGATCTTGAATACCAGATCGTCATACTTTCCCATTGCTTCAGGCTCCTTTCTGTTTTTGCTTTCTGTGTTAAGTATAACAGGCGCGGGGAGAAAATACAATCGCGGCGCAAAAGAAATCGCCCGGGCCGGAACAGGCCCTGGGCGAGCTTCTCACGCATTTTCGGAAGGCTGCTCCGCCTCCGCGTGCATGGCGCCGGTGGGGCAGGCCCGGATGCAGCTTCCGCAGCGGATGCACAGGCGGATATCATAGCGCAGGGTCCCCCGCTCATGGTCCACCGTCAGGGCGCCACGCTGGCACATGGCCGTACAGCCGAAGCAGTGCCTGCAATAATCCGGGTTCCACGCCAGTCGTATTCTCCGTCCGCTCATACAATGATCTCCAGTTCTTTCTTCTGAAATTCCCGGGCTTACTGGGTCAGCCTTCCCCGGCAGGTCAGCAGGCTGCGGTTATCCGTCCAGGGCAGGAGCTGCTTTATATTCCAGCCGGAAACGTCGACGCCGCTCCAGCCCTCCTTCCCCTCTATGTAGTAAACGGAGATATCCGGCATAAAGGGGTTGAAGCCCACGGACTCCGGCGCGGCGCCGTGAAAATAGACCCGCCGCAGGGCGGTGCAGTTGAGGAAGGCCAGGCTCCCCAGAGACCCCAGGTCCCCCAGGAAATCCACGCGGCGAAGATAGGCATTGCAGGCAAAGGCGCGGATGGCAACGTCTCTGACGCTTGCCGGGACCCGATAGCTGCTGAGCTGCTTCTGGGCAGGGTAGCAGATGAGCGTGCTCATATCGCCGGTATAGAGGGCGCCGTCGGGCGCGGCGTAATACCAGCCGCCCCACTCCACCTCCACGGAGGCGAGATAATAGCAGTCGGTCAGCGCGGTGAGGTCGATGCTGCGGACGCTGGCGGGGATCCAGAGCGTCTGCAGAAGGCTGTAGGAAAAGGCGCAGCTCTCCACCTTCTCCGTCCCCTGCTGGATCTCATAGCGCGCATCCGGCTTCGCTCCCGGATAGCAGACGAGGGATGTGTTCTCATAGAGCACGCCCCCGTCGTCCCGGAAGGTCGCGTTCTCCGGCGCGACCCGGATGGCGGCAAGGCTTCTGCAGCCGTAGAAGGCGCTCTCTCCGATGCTGCGGACCGACGCCGGGATATAGACGTCCGGCAGGCTCCGGCAGCCGTAGAAGGCCATGCCGCCGATGCGCTGCAGGGTGGCCGGAAGGGAGACCTCCGTAAGCTCCGTCAGGTAGAAGAAGGCGCAGTAGCTGAGGCCCGTGACCCCCTCCTCCACCACCACGCTGCGGATGCTCTCCCGGAGGGAGTACCAGGGGGCGGAGCCCATATCGTACCAATACATGTCCCCGTAGCCGGAGATGGTCAGTTCCCCCTCCGACACGGTCCACATCAGACCGTCGCCGCAGAGGCCGGTCTCCTCCACGCCCCAGGCGGGCACGGAGAGCAGAAAGCACAGGCAGAGAAACAGGCAGAGTGTTTTTTTCATAGCTACCTCAAGGGGAAGCGCCCGCAGAGCAAATTGCCGCGGGCGCTGTTTCGTATGCGGAAAGACGCCCGCCGCTCAGCTGAGCGCCATGCGGCTGTATTTGTAGATGGCCTTGGTGAAGCGGGGGTCGGCAAAGAAGCTGCCCACCAGGAAGGGCTTTTCCTTGAAATCGGCGGCAAAGCGGCTGACAAAGGCGTCCGCAGCCGCTTCGATCTCCGCGTCCGTGGCTTCCCTGGGCGTGGAGGGAGGCGCCATGGAGAACATGATCTTGTCGCCGTACTGTTCCCGGAGCATGACCACGTCGTTCATCACCTGGGGCTGCCACATATCCACCCCGGCGTAGATCATGGCGGGGACGAGAAGCTCGTTCTTCCCGCAGCAGTGCTGCTGGAACCAGAGGCCCTTGGCGTGGCAGTGATCCGCCACCCTCTTCAGGTAGGGGGCAACCATCTCCATGCACACGTCCAGGGAGAAGAAGGGCGCCCGCTGGGAGCCCCAGTCGTCGTGGAAGACCACGCCGTCCAGCTTCAGGAACTCCAGATAATGGTCGATCATGGCGATGTACATATCCGCCAGCTTGGCAAAGAGGGCGTGGACCGCATCCTGCTGGTCCTCGTCGATGATGGCCATGGCGGCGCCCTCAAAGTCCATAAAGCTGATGAGCCGCTCGAAGATGCCGTTCTGGAAGGTGACGTGGAAGCTGCGGGTGGACTCGTTCAGGCAGGAGTTGAGCCGTTTGCACTCCTCCCAGTCCAGAGCGTCGATATCCGGAAAATGGATGATCTCCGGCCAATCGTTGGCGTCCAGCAGGGTGGGATTCCCGGGCTGGACCATGCTGCCGCCGGCGGTGGGCACGTAGACCCACTCGATGCCGAAGAGGTCCTTCCCGCCTTTTTCCTCATCCTTGTAGGGCGGGCCCATATCCATGACCTCCGCCCTGGCCACATGGTCGATGTTGGTGCGGGACTCCAGATTGCAGAAATCCATGGTGGAAGGGAACCAGCAGGGCTGTTCCCGTTTGACACAGAGGGCTACGTTTTCCTTGGGGGTGATGGGCGTGTTGTACTTGGGAGTCTTGAAGACGAAGCTTCCGAAGGACGTGGTGCTGATGTGCTCGCCGACGACCTCCAGCTCCCGTTCAGAAAATTGGACCATGAACGGCACCTCCTGTTTTTTTCGTATCATACAATATTCCCGATCCCTTTTCAACCGTTTTCTCCGGAATGCCGGTCCGCGGCGGTTGCGTTTTGCCCCGGATCCGGCTATAATGATCCCATTGCAAAACGGCTCGGCGAAATGCTTGCGGCATTTCGCCGGCCTGTCATCATGATTCTCATGCGGATACTTTTCCCGGGAGGCGCGATATGACGGACGAAAAGGATATGGTATACCGGGCCCTGGTGGACACCTCCATGCTGAACGACCGGCGGGACCTGCAGCCCTCCGGCCTGCTGCGGCTCATGGAGGCCAAGCTGGAGGAGCACCTGCTGGCCATTGAGATGGACAATCCCCGGCTCATCGGAAGGGACCTGACCAGCTGGATGTACCTCTCCCTGACCGCCCAGGCGGAAAGCAGCGTGGAGCCGGGAGAGATGCTGTCCATGCGCACCTGGTTCTCCGGCCGCCGGGGCCCGATCTTCCGCCGGGAGATCGAATTCCGCCACTCCGACGGCAGCCCGGCCATCGCCGCCTGCTGCTTCTCCGCCCTCATCGACCTGAAGGCCAGGCGGATCGTCCGGGACCTGGATTACCTGAACCGCTTTTCCCTCCCTGCCCACGAGCCGCTGCTGGAGGCCCAGAGCCGGCTTTCCGTCAACGCCGCGGACTACCGGGAGGCCGGCCGGCG
>JAEEGL014082698.1_pt1 | contig 12216 bp, 7 predicted proteins | sample 9134231 | NCBI WGS metagenome assembly JAEEGL01 (sample SAMN16246548, study PRJNA631951) | gut metagenome | biome: gut microbiome; feature: rumen; material: fiber-attached | host: Bos | place: Iran: Karaj | collected 2018-10
ATCGTGCACCATCAGGGACTCGAACCCTGGACAAATAGATTAAGAGTCTACTGCTCTACCAACTGAGCTAATGGTGCATTCGCGTTTACAGCGCAAGAATGATTATAGTATAATGATTTTTAATTTGCAAGCATTTTTTTGAAAAATTTTTAAGGCGCCCAAAAACATGGAGAAAATGGCAGAAAATCTGATATTTGAGACCCATGCCCATTACGATGATGAGGCATTTTCGGAGGATCGGGATAAACTGCTTCAGGGGATGAAGTCCTGGGGCATCGGAACGGTGATGAACATCGGGGCCTCCATCGAGTCCTCAAGAACATCCCTGGAACTGGCAAAAAAATACCCTTTTGTGTACGCAGCGGTGGGAGTTCATCCGGAGTACGCGGATCGGATGAATGAAAAGATCCTTGCTGAGCTGGAAACCCTGGCCGGGGAGAAAAAAGTAGTGGCCATCGGTGAGATCGGCCTGGATTATCATTACCCCGAACCGGATCCGGAAGTTCAGAAGATCTGGTTTCGCAGGCAGATGGAACTGGCTGTAAAATGCGATCTCCCCGTGGTGATCCATTCCCGGGAAGCGGCGGCGGATACCCTGAACATCCTCAAAGAATTCTCCGGCTGGAAGCGGGAGTTTAAGGGCTCCATGCACTGTTATTCCTATTCCGCGGAGATCGCAAAAGAAGTAATGAAACTGGGATACCATATCGGTATCGGAGGAGTCGTTACCTTCAGTAACGCAAGAAAACTGGTGGAAGCACTGGAAGTGATCCCCATGGACAGGGTATTATTGGAGACGGACTGCCCCTACATGGCACCCACACCCCATCGGGGAGAACGGAACTTTTCCGGATATCTTCCCCTGGTGGCAAAGAAGATCGCAGAGATAAAGGGGATCGCGGAGGAAGAAGTGATCCGCATCACAAGAGAAAATGCCCGGGCGGTGTTCGGACCCTGCGCCGGCGATACAGAATAAAAAGAAAAGGTGAATTATGGCGTTATTATCTAATCCGCAGGTGACCGCAGAGGTCCTGCAAAAATACGGCTTCCGGTTTCAGAAAAAGTTCGGACAGAACTTCCTCATCGACGGGCATGTCCTTGACAAGATCGTGGAAGCATCCGGTATCACAAAAGATGATACGGTTCTGGAGATCGGCCCCGGCATCGGCACCATGACCCAGTACCTTGCGGAAAACGCAGGGAAAGTCATTGCCGTGGAGATCGACAAAAACCTGATCCCCATATTGGAGGATACCCTCAGTGAGTACGATAACGTGACGGTGATCAACGGGGATATCCTGAAAACGGACATCGAAGCCATCGCAAGGGTGCATAATAACGGACGGCCTCTGAAGGTCGTGGCAAATCTCCCGTATTACATCACAACGCCCATCGTGATGGCGCTTCTGGAAGGGAAAACGCCCATCGACAACATCACCATCATGGTGCAGAAGGAAGTGGCGGACAGGATGCAGTGCGGTCCCGGCACCAAGGATTACGGTGCCTTGTCGCTGGCGGTGCAGTACTATGCAAAGCCGGAGGTGGTTGCCAATGTACCGCCCAACTGCTTTATGCCAAGACCCGGTGTGGGAAGCGCCGTGATCCGGCTCTCCCTGTATCAGGAGTCTCCCATTGCCGTAAAGGATGAGAAAAAGATGTTTGCGGTGATCCGGGCATCCTTTAACCAACGGAGAAAAACGTTGGTGAACGGTCTTGCGGGAGGCGGACTTGGTTTATCCAAAGAGGATGTTGCAGCGGCCCTTTCGGAAATGGGACTTTCCGAGAATGTCAGAGGAGAAACGCTGACTCTGGAGCAGTTTGCAAAACTGAGTGATATCCTGTTTGCATAAACGGGAGCACGGAGTGATCCTGAAAAACGGCTTGCGGTAATGCAGGCACATACGAGGGGGAAGAACAAGATAACATGAGCAGTCAGGAAGCAAAACAGGAAACAGGGCATCTTCGGAGCTGGCGCAGGATCCAGGAAAAACTGTATAAAATGGTATCCGTTGGTGTGGTGGATGATTTTGTGAATCAAAGCTATGACGTGATCACCACAGCGGCGCTGGTTATCAACCTGGCCGCGGCCTTTGCCAACACCTTTGATTCTCTTCATGAGAGATTTGGATCCACCTTTGCCGTGGTGGAAGCGGTAACGGTGTTCATCTTCGCGGTGGATTATGTGCTGAGACTCCTGACCGCCAGATGCCTGTATCCCCGGGTACGGGAAGGCAGAGCAGTCCTGAAATACATGTTTTCTTTTTCGGGTATCGTGGATCTGCTGTCCTTCCTGCCTTATTACCTGCCTTTCATATTCCCTGCGGGAGCGGCGGTGTTCAAACTCTTCCGGGTGGTCCGGATCCTGAGACTGTTCCGGATCAATGCGTATTACGATTCGCTTAATGTCATCACCGAGATCCTGGTGAGTAAAAAACAGCAGCTCTATTCCTCGGTCTTCATCATTTTTGTGCTGATGATGGGGGCCAGTCTGTGCATGTACAGCCTGGAAAATGCGGCACAGCCGGATGTTTTCCAGAATGCTTTTTCCGGCATCTGGTGGGCGGCATCCACCCTTTTAACAGTGGGCTACGGAGATATCTACCCCGTTACTTTCTGGGGGAAACTGGTGGGTATCATCATCACCTTCCTGGGAGTGGGCATGGTGGCTATCCCTACGGGTATCATTTCCGCCGGGTTTGTGGAACAGTACACGAAATTAAAAGGTCTTGATGAAGTAGCTTCGGAGGATGACCTGCATTTTATCACCGTCCCCATCGATAAAGAGGATTCCTGGTGCAACAAAGAAATCCGGGAACTGCAGCTTCCTGCAGGGGTCATCGCGGCTGCGATCCAGAGGGGACAAAGCACGATCCTGCCCAAGGGAAGTGTCCGCCTGAAACACGGAGATCTTCTGGTCCTGGGTGCAGAGCCGGTAAAAGGTGCTCACGATATGGACATCCGGGAGATCGTTCTTGGGGAGAACCACGAGTGGATAGGCCGGGCCATCAAGGGACTGAACATTTCCAGGCAGACCTTTATCGTCCTTGTAAAGCGTGACGGAAAGAGCCTGATCCCTCGTGGAAACCTGGTTTTTGCCCGGGGAGACCAGGTGGTACTGATCAGTAATCACTCCGAAGAAGAGTAGAAAAATGACATGAAGTAAACCACAATATTTAGTGATTTCGTTTTGACTTAGCCCAACCTCTATGGTATAATTTGAACGATTAAGTGTATTGTTATACAGGTACAGAGGTGGGTACGTGGATAAATATGAATATCATGTGCGGCTGGAGCAGATCCACCAGCACATAGCAGAGAAGAATTACAAGAGCGCCGCTGAGATCGCTGACACCATTGACTGGAGAAAAGTCAGAAGTGTCAGAACTTTGTGCACCATCAGTGATGTTTACAAGATGGCACGAAGATACGAGGACAGCAGTGCTCTTCTTGAATTGGCGTATGACAAACGACCCGGCAGCAAGCCCATCGTTTACGCCCTTTGTGAGATCTCTTTAAAGAACAACGATCTTCTCCGGGCCATGAAGTATTTCAACATTTTTTCCCAGATCGCCCCGGACGATTACAGACGTCTGATCCTGCAGTATCTGATCTACAGAGCGCAGGACGGTACCAAAGAGGGACAGATCCAGATCCTGGAAGAACTGAAAGAGAGAGAACTGATCGAACGCTGGTGCTACGAACTGGCGGAACTGTATCATGAAGTCGGTTTTAACACCAAGTGCGTGGAAGAATGTGATGAGATCGCAGCCTGGTTTGCCGGTGGCAAGTATTGCAGAAAAGCACTGGAGTTAAAACGCCTGATCGAGCCCCTGACTCCCAAGCAGCAGGCGCTTTATGACGGAGATGTCAGAAATGACGAAGAATTTGGCGAGACCAAGGTGATCAAGGATCTTGGTTCCTCCATGACAAGAGAAAACGAGGGCGCTGTTGCCGGTCCCGAACCTACCCAGGAGTTTTCCTCCAGGGAGATGGACCAGATCCAGGTACAGACCCTGGATGTGAACAGCGGCTTTAACACCATGGATATCCAGAGAGAATTGGCAGAAAGCCTGTCGGAGATCCTGGAGCCCACGGAAGCAAACCCTGCAGTGGACAATCCGCTGGCAGCCGCGGACCGGAGAGAGGCTTTTGATCTCAGCAAGTGGCAGCAGGAGCCCGCGGAAACGCAGCTTTATCCCGAAGAAGCAGAAGAAGTTGTGGAACCCCTTCCGGGATATGCACCGGAATATGAGGATGAGATCCCTGCCGGGCAGGAAGAAGTTGAGATCGCCGCAGCAGAAGAAACCGCAGAGGAATCCGTAGAACCGGAATATCCTGACGAATACGCTGATGAGGCAGAATTTACTGCCGATGAAATGTACGGCGAGCCCGAAACGGAAGAACTTGAGGCAGCTGCAGAGACTTCCGAGGAAACGATCCCGGTAGCCGAAGTTCCCGTCACCGTAGGGGACATGACAGAGCTGTCATCTTCCAAAGTTCTGGAAGATCTGGGAGCAACCCAGGGACTTCCCAGCATCCCCGATGCAGAGGATGTCTATTTTGATGATCCCAATACCCAGGACCTTTCTGCTGCGATCCATGAGATCGGAAAGACCATTCCGGAAACAAAACTTGCGGATCACAGAAATGATGCCATGGAGCAGATGCGCAGGGCAGCCGCACAGGACAGGGAAGAGGCGCAAGCCGTGGAACTTTCCGATAATGTCCAGAACGGCATCCGCCGTGTGGTCCTTCCGGAGAATCCCGAGGGAGGCTTTGTCAGAGCCGGTGTGGCAGCAGCCCAGTTTGCCGGTCAGAAGACCGGGTATGACGACATGCTGACCATCGAAGCAGGCGGACAGCTTGGACTGATCGTTCCCGAAAAGCAGGCCATTGAAAAGCAGATCACCGGTCAGATGAGCATCGAAGACATTCTGAACGAGTGGGAGCAGGTGAAAAAAGAACAGGAAAAGAGCCTGGAAGAAAAGGTGAAGAACCGGGTGAAAAAGCACACCGGCGAACTGTTCGAAGAATATGACGAAGCAGCAAAGGAAGATCTTTTGGAGAAACTTTCCACCGCAGCGGTAGCAGCGGAAGAAAAAGAAGCCAGAAGAGCCATGGAAGAGGAAGGCTTCACGGAAGAAACCGAGACTGAAGAAGCTTACGAGGAAGAGAGCACCTTCACCGAGGAAAACGAAGCTTCCACAGAAGAAAGCGAAATCATGGAAACTTCCGAAGCGGAGACCGCTAAAGAGGTTGAGACCGCGGAAGTTCAGAAGGCTGAGAAGAAGCCCGTTCGGAAAAAGGCACCCGCAAAACGCAGTGCAAAACCGGAAAAGCAGCCTTCCGCACCGCTTCCCGACAGAACTTTGACGGCAGAGGAAAAGGAACTGTTTGACTCCTATATCCAGAGCCGCCGTACCAGAGGCCAGCTGATCCATACGCTGGAGAAAATGAGCATGGCAGCTTACACCGGAAATGTCATCGTGACCGGTGAGCGGGATGCGGGAACCGTGGACTTTGCCCAGAATCTCATCAAGATGATGCGGATCCAGGACGGCAACTTCTCCGGAAAGGCCGGCAAGATCGACGGCGCAGCCATGAACAAAAAAGATCCCGAGGCCTTGTTCGATAAGTTAAAGAACGGGGCGCTGATCATTGACAATGCAGGCGCATTAAACTGCGAGACTGCGGAAAAGATCAACAGAGCACTCCAGAACGAGGAAAGAGGCATTCTCCTTCTTCTGGTGGATGGCAGAAAGTCCATGGATGCTCTTTTGCAGATCAATGATTTCCTGACGGAAGCTTTTGATACCCGGGTGGATATCGAAGCGCTGAACGACAAAAAACTGGTGGAATACGGCAGACGTTATGCGTACGAAAAAGAGTACGCCATCGACGAACTGGGGGCACTTGCACTCCACACCAGGATCGAAAACCTTCAGACCATGGACCATGCCGTGACCGTTGGCGAAGTAAGAGATATCGTGCGGGGCGCCATCCAGCACGCCAACCGGAAAAACCTGGCGCACTTCTGCGACGTGCTGTTCGGCCGCAGATATGATGAGGAGGACATGGTAGTCCTTCGGGAAAATGATTTCCTCGTAGACCTGTAAACAGGGAATCCATAAGCAATTTGTTTTTTCAAAGGGTCGTGTGTGTGGTATGATAGTTTCATGAGATCATGCCGTGTGTGCGGCCCTTGTCTATTGCACGGAAAATCGGGCGCACGCAGGCAGAACAACGGCGGGGGAACGCCGGTAATAGGGGGAAAATATGGCAACGAAAGCAGGCAGTACAGCAAAACCGAAAACCGAGACCAAGGCTAAGACCGTAGCAAAGAAACCTGCAACGGCGGCAGCAAAGAAGGCTCCCGCAAAGAAGCCTGCAAAAACTTCGCAAAAGAAGGCTGCGGAAAAACAGCAGGAAGTGTTTGTTTCCGCTGATGACATGTACCTCTTCGGTCAGGGAACCCACTATGACATCTATAAAAAACTGGGTGCACATCCGACTGTTCATGAAGGAAAAAAGGGCTATTTCTTTGCGGTCTGGGCACCCAATGCCCAGTATGTGAACGTCATCGGTGAGTTCAACGGCTGGGACGAATTTTCCCATCCCATGGAAAAGATCGGCGACATCGGTATCTGGACTCTGTTTATTCCGGATGTGACGGAAAATCAGATGTATAAATATCTGATCACCGGACCCGACGGAGAGAAGCTGTACAAAGCGGATCCTTACGGCAATTACGCCGAGGTCCGTCCCGGCACCGCGTCAAAAACGACAGACTTGTCAGGGTTTAAGTGGACAGATGAGAAATGGCTGAAGGACCGGGATTCCTCCGATCCCCAGAAGAAGCCCATGTCCATTTACGAGTGCCATATCGGTTCGTGGATGAAGCATCCCGACGGCACCGAAGACGGCTTTTATACCTACGTTCAGTTTGCGGACCGTATCGTGGATTACCTCCAGGATATGGGCTATACCCACATTGAACTCATGGGGATCTCCGAGCATCCCTTTGACGGTTCCTGGGGCTATCAGGTAACGGGATATTATGCGCCCACTGCAAGATACGGAAACCCCAAGGACTTTATGTACCTGATCAATAAACTGCACGCTGCCGGCATCGGCGTGATCCTGGACTGGGTTCCCGCCCATTTTTGTCCCGATGCCCACGGCCTTGCCCGTTTCGATGGCAGATGCATTTACGAAGATCCCGATCCGAGAAGAGGCGAGCATCCCGACTGGGGTACCAGGATCTTCAATTACGGCAAGCCTGAGGTCAAGAACTTCCTGATCGCCAACGTTTTATTCTGGCTCCGGGAATTCCATGTGGACGGTGTCCGTGTGGATGCGGTTGCCTCCATGTTGTATCTGGACTACGGCAAAAAGGACGGTCAGTGGCTGCCCAACCAGTACGGTGATAACAAAAACCTGGATGCCATCGTGTTCTTTCGGCACCTCAATTCCGTGGTGAGAGGTACCTATCCGGGATTTTTGACCATTGCGGAAGAATCCACCGCATGGCCCAAGGTCTCCAGCCCCATCGGGGATGATGAGGGTCTTGGCTTTACCATGAAGTGGAACATGGGATGGATGCACGACTTCTGCGAGTACATGAAGCTGGATCCCTATTTCCGGAAAAATAACCACAACGCCCTCACCTTTGCCATGAGCTACAACGACAGCGAGAAATACATCCTGCCTTTGTCTCACGACGAAGTGGTGCACTTAAAGTGTTCCATGGTGGAAAAGATGCCCGGATATCCTGTGGACAAGTACGCAAACCTTCGAAACGGGTACACGTACATGTTCGGCCACGCCGGCAAAAAGCTTCTGTTCATGGGACAGGATTTTGCTCAGGAGCGGGAGTGGAGCGAAGCCAGAGAGCTGGATTGGTACCTGCTGCAGGAACCTTTAAACAGAGGCATGCAGACCTTTATGAAACACCTTCTGCATATTTACAAAAAGTATCCCTGCCTCTGGGAGATCGATGACAGCTGGGATGGCTTTGAATGGATGAACGCGGATGATGCGGATCATTCCACCTATGCATTCACCAGAAGAGCCAAGAAGGATAAGAGGTGCCTGCTGTTTGTCATCAACATGACGCCCATGTACTGGGGCGGCTACCGGGTACCCCTGCCCATGAAGAAGACCTATAAGCTTGTCCTGAACAGCGACGAAGAGCGTTACGGTGGCGGCGGACGGGAAGCGGAAGCCGAGATCAAAGCAGAAGAGAGACCCTGCGTGAACAAGAAGTATTCCGCGGAGATGAACCTGCCTCCTTATACCGCACTGATCTATGAGTATTAACCGGTCTTCAGAAAAAAGGAAAATGCGCCGAAATAGAGAGTGGACGCGAGATGCGTTCGCTCTCTTTTGTTTTTTTGTGAATTTAGCAGATCTAATAAAATCTCATGGGAGAATACATGAAAGTAGAATTCGATCATCAGCGCAGGATCCAGTCACAGCCTCAGGAAACGGAACTTCACAAAGCAGAGCCCGGAAAACTCGGAAAGGCTGGGGTGAAGGTAGGCACGCAAAGCGTGCCTTTTAGCCCGAACGCAGGGCGTTCGGTGTCGCCGGCTGGCGCCGGAACGACGAATTCCGGTATCTTAAACGTGGAGATCCGGGGAAAAGCGGACGAATACGGCGTGATCAAAAACAGGGAAACAAAGGGTTCCTTTGCGGAACTGATGGAAGATCAGGGCCTGGATGGCGGGCAGCTGCAGAAAAAATATATGGCGGTCATGTCCAATTCCATGTCCTCGGAAGACTTTGGAGAACTGATGCGGGAAGGGTATGATCCTGCCAATACGGAAGTGGAAGATGCAGTGACCATTCTGGATACCATCCGTATTGCCGTGGCAAAAGGCGGCGGCGACGTGGTGGGATTCACGGATGATCTGGATAAAGAGGCATTAAAAGAAGTCCTTGGAAGTGCGGCTTATGCGGAAAGTTTCGTGGCGGCATCTTCTTTGCATGCGCCCACCGAACAGGAGACTCTTTATCTTGTGGAAAACGGCTTTGCGCCCACCGTGGAAAATCTCTATAAAGCGAAATATTCCGCAGCAGACCGGTCGGCTGCAGGTGGACAGAAAGGATATTATGCACAGGAGGGAAGCGGCTATTATGCCAAGGCCGCCGAAACGCCCGATCCGGAAGGTCTTCGGGAACAGATCCTGAAAGTGATCGAAACCGCGGGTATGTAACAGGATCCGGAGGCGGAAACGATGGCGGGAAGCCTGTTGAAGGCCGGGATCCCGCTGATCCCCGAAAATCTGTGGCGGTATCAGGAAGTAAAGAGTGTAAAGCTCCCCCTGCCCGAAAAAGAATTGCAGGACAAGCTCGTCAGCGCCATGAAAGACGGCGTGAATCCCATGAAGGCAAATCTTGCCTCCACCGAGACCCTTTACGAACAGGCAGTCCGCATCCGGGAAAACACAGAGGAGATCACACCGGAAGCGGCAGAATATGCGGAAGAGAATGAGCTGCCCATGACCATAAGGTCTCTGTACCATGTGCAGAAAGATCTGACGGCGGCATTCCATCTTTATACCGATGGGGAAACCAAAGAAAATACAAAAGCTGCAGCCACCCTGAAGGAAGTGCAGGCAAAGATGACGGTGGAAGCAAACCTGATGCTGCTTCGTCGTGGGATCGATCTGGAGACCGAGCCCTTAAAGGAAATCCTGAAGGGGCTGAATGGTCTGGAGGAAGAAACAAAGGCGGCAGAAACAAGAAAGGCCGAGATCACATCGGCTGAGACCGCTGTCAAAGAGATCAAAAGCATTGCCGAGCTGCCTGCGGCAGTGATCGGAAGCGCCGCTTTTGAGCGGATCTCGTTCCGGGCGGATGCCATGATCACCGAGGGCAAAGCACTTCAGGTTCGCTTCGCCGCTGCATCTGCCGGAACGACGAAATATGAAACCTGCATGACCGCGCCCAGAGCGGATCTGGGAGATTCCATCAAAAAGGCCTTCGGCAACGTATCGGAACTTTTGAAAGATGCGGATGTGGAAGAAACGGAAGAAACAAAGCGCGCCGTTCGGATTCTTGGATACAACCGGATGGAAGTCAGCAAAGAGAACATCGGACGTGTCCTTGATGCAGACCGGATCGTTCAGAATGTGATCCGCCGGATCACCCCTTCCGCCGCACTTTCCATGATCCGGAACGGCAAGAATCCGCTGGAAACGGACATGAGAGAACTGGAGGACTTCCTGCGGGAAGAAAGCCCGGATCAGGAACTGGAGAAATACAGCCGCTTCCTGTACAAACTGGAACGGGAGCAGGGGATCACCGAGGATGAAAAAGAAGCCTACATCGGTATCTTCCGGATGCTTCGGCAGATCGAGAAAAGCGATGGCGCAGCCATCGGAACCCTGGTGAATACCGGTGCGGAACTCTCCTTCAAAAACCTGTTATCCGCTGTCCGTTCCGAAAAGCATAAGCGGATGGACTACAAAGTGGATGCGTCTTTTGCCGGTGTGGATGCAGTTTCGAAAGGGATTTCCATAACCGAGCAGATCGGCAGGATGAATGCGGCAAAGCTTTACGATACGGCATCTCCCGCATTGTTTGAAGAACTGGGATTGCAGGAAGAAACAAAACTGACAGATCTGTCAGAAGCGATCGCGGAAGCACTTTCCCGGGCCGGAGCAGAGGCAGGAGAGGGAGCAGCACAGTCCGGTACGTTGCAGGCGCAGCCCGCACAGCAGGCGGAGGCAGAAATCGCAGAGCAGCAGGCGGAAGCAGTCCAGGATCAGCTGATCTTTGGCCGTATGAAACCGGTGCTTAGCGACGAAGAGGCGCTTACGTTGTTGCAGCGGGGAGAGGGCAGCGTGACGTTGGCAAATCTGATGGCGGCAGCAGGGCTGGAACATAACAGAGGAGAACTGATCCGCCGTCTCATGAGAGGCCGTACCCCTGCCGAGCAGAGGGAATTGGATGAAAAGATCGATGCCTTCACCGAGGCCATGGGAGATGAGGAAGAGACCCGTGAAGCCTATGAAGGATTGACAAAGGAACTGGAAGAAGCGGATCTGGAGGTATTTGACCGCGACGACGTGCGCATGAGCGATGTTCGCATGGCGCAGCTTTTGTACCGGCAGATCAGACTCACGGGGACCCTGGCCCGCAGGGAAAACTACGAGATCCCCATGGAGATCGACGGGGAGTACACCAGCGTGAACCTTCGGGTGATCCACGGGACCGGCGAGAACAGCCTTCTTGTTATGACAGAACTGTCAGAATGCGGCAGGATCGGATTGAAGATGGAACAGCAGTCGGAAGATGTGATCACCGGAAGACTCATGGCCCAGACGACCCCCGGAGAAGATCTGTTAAAGGGACTTCGGGAAAACCTGTTACAGAGTCTGAAAGAACTGGGGATCGATCCCGGGGAATTGCCGGTAGTAAGATCCAGACGCATTGAAGCAGAGCCCGCAAAGGAAGGAAAAGAGACGGAAAATAAAATTTCTTCCCGGAATCTTTACGGAGCTGCTAAAGCATTCCTGCAAACTCTCCGAAAAATAGGATAGAGAATTACATCGATCATAATGTGCAAAAGGATTTGCCGAAAATAGAAAACGGTCACCGTGGAAAAGGAGTTCTGTGGGGATCATCTGCAGGGACGGGCTATGCCCGCCAGAGAGGAACCCACATGAGAATCAGTTACAATGCTCCCGCCATGGTGGCCGTTAATTCGTTAAACAGAAACGACGAAGCATTATCCAATTCCACCGGAAAATTAAGCTCCGGCTTCAAGATCAACAGACCGAAAGATAACCCCACGGGCTATGCCTTATCCAGAAGGATGAAAGCGCAGCTGGCGGGCTTGAATCAGGCAAAGAATAACGAGAACGACGGTATCTCCATCATCAAGACCGCAGACGGAACTCTGGGGGAAGTGCATGACATGCTCCAGAGACTGAATGAACTTTGCATCAAATCCGCCAACGGTACCATGTCCGAAGGGGACAGAGAGCAGGTGGAAAAAGAGGTATCAGAGTTAAAGAACGAGATCCAGCGTATCGCGGATTCCACGGAATTCAACGGACAGAAACTCTTAAACGGAACTTTCGATCTTCGCGGCTATTCGGATCAGATCTCCGTGAAAGTTCAGACCTACGAAAACGGCATGACCGCAGGAAAGTACAGTATTTCCTTTACCGAGCCCATTCCCTTTGTGGATGGCTGTCTGGAAAC
>JAEEGL014251340.1_pt1 | contig 12216 bp, 23 predicted proteins | sample 9134231 | NCBI WGS metagenome assembly JAEEGL01 (sample SAMN16246548, study PRJNA631951) | gut metagenome | biome: gut microbiome; feature: rumen; material: fiber-attached | host: Bos | place: Iran: Karaj | collected 2018-10
AGGGAATGTGACGGATATCCGTTTTGTCGGCGGTTTCTGCAGGAAGCACGGGCTTCTGTTTGTGCTTGACACGGCGCAGTCGGCCGGACTGATCCCGATCTCTTTAAAGGAGGACGGGATCGACGTGGTCTGCTTTACCGGGCATAAGAGCCTTTACGGTCCCCAGGGGACCGGCGGGCTGTGCGTCCGCAAAGGCGTGGATATCGAACCGCTTGTCGTAGGGGGCAGCGGCGTGCAGACGTTTCTTAAAGAACATCCCTCTGAGATGCCGGTGCGTCTTGAGGCCGGAACGCTCAACAGCCACGGCATCGCCGGGCTTTCCGCCGGTATATCCTATATTGAAGAGCACGGGCTGGATCATCTGCGGGAGACTGCGCTTGCCAGGATGCGGCAGTTCTATGAAGGCGTAAAGGAGATACCGGGCATTATCATATACGGCGACATCGCGCTGTGCGGCAGGGAGGATCTCCGTTCACCCGTCGTATCTTTGAATTTCGAAGGCGCGGACGCCGCGCTGGTCTCCGACGACCTGATGATGGAATATGAGGTCATGACGCGCGCGGGCGGTCACTGCGCGCCCCTGATGCATGAGGCGCTCGGGACCGGCGAAAGCGGCTGCGTAAGGTTCAGCTTTTCCCATATGAATACGGAAGAGGAAGTGGAGCAGGCGGTCGCGGCTGTGCGTGAAATCGGAGGATCCTATGCGGACTAAGAAAGAACAGATCCTGATCACCTTTCCGACGACAGCGGACGCGATCGCGATGGAATCCTTCTGCGGGGAAAACGGAATCCCGGGCCGGCTGATCCCGGTGCCCGGCGAGATCGCGGCCGGCTGCGGTATGGCCTGGAAGACAGACCCTGAAGAGGAAGAGCGGATGCGCAGCCTCTTTAAGGAGAGCGGGCTGGTATTCCAGGATTTCCATCGGATCATGCTTTATTAATAAGGAAACAATACCTTCATCCCCGGCCTTTGCGGCCGGGGATTCTGCTTTCGATACAACATCTTGGGGCCTGTACGCCCGTCTGCCACAACCTCAAAAATATTTTGTAAATTCCTTAAAAAAATGCTTGAAATGCCTGAAACGGTAGGCTATAATGATTCGTGCTGTGACATTGATAGCGATGAAGCGTGAGGTTGCCGTTATTGATGTGCCCGAAGCCTCTGCCTGGGCTAAAAGCGCAGAAATACGGGTTTTTCCGCGGAGCGAATGTCAAGTTAGGAAACTGGCGACAAGTCACTGTACCAAAGGCAAACAGCTTATGTCATCTTCGTGATGACGCCTGTGATGTCAAGCGACACACACGGCATAGTGTACAGTCACCGCTTGTCGTACTGAAAAAAGTACGAAAAGGAGGCGACTTTTTTTATGGCAAATCAGATTATCAGAATCACATTAAAGGCGTACGATCATGAACTTATCGATGCGAGTGCTAAGAAGATCATCGATACGGTCAGAAAGAGCGGAGCAAAGGTTTCGGGTCCCGTGCCCCTTCCGACAAAGAAGGAAGTAACGACGATCCTTCGTGCCGTTCATAAGTATAAGGATTCCAGAGAGCAGTTCGAGCTTCGTACACACAAGAGACTGATCGACATCATCACGCCGACGCAGAAGACGATCGAGGCCCTTTCCCATATGGAAATGCCTGCCGGCGTTGATATCGTTATCAAGAATAAGTAAGTGGTTCTAGGATGAACCGGGGAAATGCCCCGGGTCCGCTGTAGAAACAGGAGGTAAAAAATGAAGAAAGCGATTTTGGCTACCAAGGTTGGTATGACTCAGATCTTCGATGAAGACGGCGTCCTCATCCCTGTTACCGTTCTGGAAGCAGGTCCCTGCGTAGTCACACAGATCAAGACAGAAGAAACAGACGGTTACAATGCGGTCCAGGTAGGTTTCAAAGAAGCGGCCGAGCGTTCCGTCAACGTGGATAAGAGCGGCCACAAGAACGTGATCCACCGTCATGGCGCTACGAAGGCAGAGCAGGGCCATTTCGAAAAGGCCGGCGTGTCCGCCATGCAGGTCGTAAGGGAATTCCGTTTTGAGAACGCGGGCGAGTATGAACTGGCGCAGGAGATCAAGGCAGACATCTTCGAAGCCGGCGACAAAGTCGACGCGACGGCGATTTCCAAAGGTAAGGGTTATCAGGGCGCGATCAAGCGTCACGGCCAGAGCCGCGGCCCTATGACTCACGGTTCCAAGTATCATCGTCATGCCGGTTCCAACGGTGCGGCTTCCGATCCCAGCAAGGTCTTCAAAGGCAAGAAGATGCCCGGCCACATGGGAAGCGAACAGGTCACGGTCCAGAATCTTGAGATCGTGCGCGTGGATGCCGAGAACAATCTGCTGCTCGTCAAGGGTTCCGTACCCGGAGCGAAGAAGCAGGTCATCACCATCAAAGAATCGGTAAAGACAGTTTAGGCAGACGATGAAAGGAGGAAGAGCAGATGGCTAACGTATCTGTTTACAATATGGAAGGCAAAGAAGTCGGCACGATGGAGCTGAACGATGCGGTCTTCGGAGTAGAAGTCAACGAGCATCTCGTCCACATGGCCGTCAAGAGCCAGCTGGCAAACAACCGTCAGGGCACGCAGAAAGCCAAGACCCGTTCGGAAGTCAGCGGCGGCGGACGCAAGCCGTACAGGCAGAAGGGCACAGGACATGCGCGTCAGGGTTCCACCAGGGCTCCCCAGTGGACAGGCGGCGGCACCGTATTCGCGCCCGTACCGAGAGATTATTCCTTCAAGATGAACCGCAGGGAGAAGAGAGCGGCGTTATGCAGCGCCCTTACGTCCCGGGTACAGGACAACAAACTGAAGGTCCTCGACGAGCTGAAGCTTGACGAGGTCAAGACGAAGAAGTTTGCGGAAGTCCTCAAGAACCTCGGCGTAGAGAAAGCCCTCGTGGTCATCAACGAGAACGATCAGAACCTGGTGCTTTCGGCCCGCAACGTCGCGGACGTCAAGATGGCCCAGACCAATACGATCAACGTATTCGACATTTTAAAGTATGACACAGTGATCCTGACGAAGGATGCTGTCAAAGACATTGAGGAGGTGTACGCATAATGGCAAGTTTACAGTATTACGATGTCATCCTCAAGCCGGTCGTCACTGAGAAGTCGATGAACCTTATGGCGGAGAAGAAATACACGTTCCTGGTACATCCCGAAGCCAACAAGGCCCAGATCAAGGAAGCCGTTGAGAAGATGTTTGCCGGAACGAAGGTCAAGAGCGTCAACACCATGAACAAGAGCGGCAAGAACCGTCGCCGCGGACTGATCTGGGGCAAGACGGCCAAGACGAAGAAGGCTGTTGTACAGTTAACGGAAGACAGCAAGGATATTGAGATCTTTGAAGGTCTGTAGACTTGACGAAGGCGAGTCGAAGACGAGGCCTGAGTCTTAGTCGGGACCTTGTTCCGGGAGCTTAGCGAGGTACTTCACGAGCTTAGCGAGCGGAACTTCCTTGAAAAAGTACTATCAGCCATTATACGGAAGTCAACCGTGAAAATGAAATGACACTGAAAGGAGAACTACTGCAATGGGCATTAAAAAATACAACCCATATACACCGTCCAGAAGACAGATGACCGGTTCTGATTTCTCTGAAATCACGAAGAGCACCCCGGAAAAGTCTCTGGTAGAATCCAAGAGCAAGAATGCCGGCCGTAACAACCAGGGCAAGATCACCGTCCGCCACAGAGGAGGCGGCTCCCGCAGGAAGTATCGTATCATCGACTTCAAGCGCAGGAAAGACGGGATCCCCGCGAAAGTGCTCGGCATCGAATATGATCCTAACCGTACCGCCAACATCGCCCTGATCTGCTACGCGGACGGCGAGAAAGCCTACATCCTGGCGCCGGAAGGCTTAAAGGAAGGCATGACCGTCATGAACGGCTCCGGAGCGGAAGTAAAGGTCGGCAACTGCCTGCCCCTTTCCGACATCCCCGTCGGTACGCAGATCCACAACATCGAGCTGTATCCCGGCAAAGGCGGCCAGTTCGTCCGTTCCGCCGGCAACAGCGCGCAGCTGATGGCGAAGGAAGGCAAGTATGCGACGCTGCGTATGCCCTCCGGCGAAATGAGAATGGTTCCGAGCTCCTGCCGCGCCACGATCGGTGTCGTCGGAAACGGCGATCACAACCTGATCAACATCGGCAAGGCCGGCAGAAAACGTAACATGGGAATCCGTCCTACAGTCCGCGGTTCCGTTATGAACCCGAACGACCATCCGCATGGCGGCGGTGAAGGCAAGACCGGAATCGGACGTCCCGGACCGAGTACTCCTTGGGGCAAGCCGGCGCTCGGCTACAAGACAAGGAAGAAGAACAAGCAGTCCAATAAGATGATCATCAGACGCCGAGACGGCAGGGCGATTAAGTAAAAGGAGGAAAAACCATGGCTCGTTCATTAAAGAAGGGACCGTTTGCAGACGAGAGTTTGTTAAAGAAAGTGGAAGCTATGAACGCATCCGGCAACAAGCAGGTCATTAAGAGCTGGTCGCGCCGTTCCACGATCTTCCCGCAGATGGTCGGACATACAATTGCGTTACACGACGGCAGAAAACATGTGCCCGTATATATTACTGAAGATATGGTCGGCCACAAATTAGGTGAATTTGTAGCGACACGTACATTCCGCGGACACGGCAAGGATGACAAGAGGTCATCATAAGGAAAGGAGACAAATCATGGCCAAAGGACATAGATCGCAGATCAAGCGTGAGAGAAATGCCAACAAGGATACAAGGCCCAGAGCAACCGTCTCCTACGCCAGAGTTTCAGTACAGAAGGCCTGTTTCGTACTCGACGCCATCAGAGGCAAGGACGTACAGACAGCGCTTGGTATCGTAAGGTACAACCCCCGTTACGCGTCGACGGTTATCGAGAAGCTTTTAAGAAGCGCCGTCGCGAACGCGGAGAACAATCACGGCATGAATCCCGAAAATCTCTTCGTCGAAGAATGCTACGCAGGTAAAGGTCCTACACTGAAGAGAATCCGGCCCAGAGCACAGGGAAGAGCTTATCGAATCGAACATCGCTTAAGTAACATTACCGTTGTGCTGAATGAAAGATAGGAGGATCAAATGGGACAGAAAGTTAATCCGCATGGTTTAAGAGTCGGCGTGATCAAAGATTGGGATTCCAAATGGTATGCCGAAAAGGATTTTGCCGAATATTTAGTAGAAGATCATGAAATTCGTAAGTTTTTAAAGAAACGCCTTTTTGCTTCGGGTGTATCCCGCATCGAGATCGAAAGAGCTGCCGGACGCACCAAGGTCACGGTCCACACGGCGAAGCCCGGTATCGTGATCGGCAAGGGCGGCGCCGAGATCGAAAAGGTCAAGGCGGAGCTTGAGAAGAAGATCGGCAAGAAGATCTCCGTGGACATCCAGGAGATCAAGCGCCCGGATAAGGACGCGCAGTTAGTTGCCGAGAATATCGCCAGCCAGCTGGAGAACCGTGTTTCCTTCCGCCGCGCCATGAAGTCGGCCATGAGCCGTACGATGAAGGCGGGAGCGCTCGGCGTCAAGACGTGTGCGGCAGGCCGCTTAGGCGGCGCCGACATGGCCCGTACAGAGTACTACAGCGAGGGTACCATCCCCCTGCAGACGCTGCGTGCCGATATCGATTACGGTTTTGCGGAAGCTGACACGACATACGGAAAAGTCGGTGTTAAGGTTTGGATCTACAAGGGTGAGATCCTTCCCGTCAAAGGAACTAAGGAAGGGAGCGTAGAATAATGTTAATGCCAAAAAGAGTTAAGCATCGTAAACAGTTCCGCGGTTCCATGCGGGGAAAAGCGATGCGCGGTAATAAGGTAACTTACGGTGATTACGGTCTGGCGGCCACCGAGCCCTGCTGGATCACGGCCAATCAGATCGAGGCCGCCCGTGTTGCCATGACACGTAGTATCCGCCGTGGCGGTCAGGTCTGGATCAAGATCTTCCCTGACAAGCCGGTCACGCACAAGCCTCTTGAGACCCGTATGGGTAAAGGTAAAGGCGCGGTGGAATATTGGGTATCCGTTGTTAAACCCGGACGCGTTATGTTCGAGATCGCAGGCGTTGACGAAGCACTGGCGAAAGAAGCCCTTCGTCTGGCTATGCACAAACTGCCCTGCAAATGCAAGATCGTAACCCGTGAAGAGACAGAAGGCGGTGATCAGAGTGAAGAGTAGTGTATATATGGAAGATTTAAAGGCGAAGAGTGCTGAGCAGCTCCAGGAGGAACTGGTTTCGGCGAAGAAGGAACTGTTCAATCTGCGTTTCCAGAATGCTACGAATCAGTTGGAGAACACAGGAAGGATCAAGGAAGTCCGCAGGAACATCGCACGTATCCAGACCGTGATGACTGAGAAGAGCAAGGCCGTTAGCGCTTAGCATTGTAGAAAGGAAAGATAAGCATGGAAAGAAATTTGAGAAAGACCCGTACGGGCAAAGTCGTCAGCGATAAGATGGACAAGACCATCGTCGTTGCCGTCCAGGACCATGTGCAGCATCCTCTCTACAAGAAGATCGTGAAGAGGACATACAAATTAAAGGCTCATGACGAGAACAACGAATGCCGCATCGGCGATACCGTGAAGGTCATGGAGACCAGACCTCTTTCCAAAGACAAGAGATGGAGACTTGTCGAGATCATGGAGAGAGCGAAGTAGTAAAAGCGCTTAGGCAGGAGGATAAAGAAATGATTCAGCAAGAAAGCAGATTAAAAGTCGCTGACAATACAGGTGCAAAAGAACTGCTTACCATCCGTGTCCTTGGCGGTTCCACAAGACGCTACGCGGGGATCGGCGATATCATCGTCGCCACAGTTAAAGACGCGACTCCCGGCGGCGTTGTGAAAAAGGGCGACGTGGTCCGTGCCGTGGTCGTACGTTCTGCCAAGGGCGTCCGCCGCAAGGACGGTTCCTACATCCGCTTTGATGAGAACGCGGCTGTCATCATCAAGGAAGACAAGAACCCGACTGGGACCCGTATCTTTGGACCGGTAGCAAGAGAGCTTCGTGAGAAACACTTTATGAAGATCGTTTCCCTGGCTCCGGAAGTATTGTAAGGAGGGACGGTAATGGCAACGAGTAAAATTAAAGTAGGCGATACCGTTAAAGTCATCGCCGGCAGAGATAAAGACAAAGAAGGCAAAGTCCTTGCCGTGAACAAGAAAAACAATACGCTATTGGTGGAAGGTGTCAACATGATCACCAAGCACACAAAGCCCAATGCAGCCAATCAGACCGGCGGTATTGTTCACCAGGAAGGACCGATCCAGGCATCCAACGTTATGTATATCCATAAGGGTAAGGCTACACGTGTTGGTTTTAAGGTAGAGGATGGCAAGAAAGTCCGCATCGCGAAATCAACAGGCGATGTCATCGATTAGTCAGGAGGGAGAATAGCGTGAGCAGATTAAGAGAGACTTATGATAAAGAGATCGTCCCCGCCATGACGAAGAAGTTCGGGTATAAGAACATCATGGAAGTTCCCAAGCTCGACAAGATCGTCATCAACATGGGCGTGGGCGAAGCGAAAGAAAACGCCAAGGCTCTGGAATCGGCTATGGCGGATCTCCAGAAGATCTCCGGCCAGAAGCCCGTTATCACGAAGGCCAAGAATTCCGTCGCGAACTTCAAGATCCGTGAAGGAATGAACATCGGCTGCAAGGTAACGCTTCGCGGCGAGCGTATGTATGAATTCGCGGATCGTCTGATCAACCTGGCACTTCCCCGTGTACGTGACTTCCGCGGCGTCAACCCCAACGCGTTCGACGGCAGAGGAAACTATGCGCTCGGTATCAAAGAGCAGCTGATCTTCCCCGAGATCGAATACGATAAGGTCGACAAGGTGCGCGGCATGGACGTTATCTTTGTAACGACGGCCAGGACGGACGAAGAAGCTCGTGAATTACTGACATGTTTTAACATGCCGTTTACGAAGTAGAAGGAGATCGATTATGGCAAAAGAATCCATGAAAAATAAACAGCAGCGTCCGGCGAAGTTCTCCACCAGAGAATATAACCGCTGCAAGATCTGCGGCCGCCCTCATGCGTATCTTCGCAAGTACGGCATCTGCCGCATCTGTTTCCGCGAGCTGGCTTACAAAGGCCAGATCCCCGGTGTTCGCAAGGCCAGTTGGTAGAAAGGAGTAAAGAACCATGACAATGAGTGATCCGATTGCTGATATGCTTACAAGAATCCGTAACGCGAATACAGCAAAGCATGATACGGTCGATATTCCTTCTTCCCGCATGAAGAAAGCCATCGCGGACATCTTACTGGAAGAGGGTTACATCGCGAAATATGAAATGATCCCGCAGGGAAGCTACGAGAACATTCATATCACACTGAAGTACGGCGCGAACAAGAACGAGAAGGTCATTTCCGGTCTGAAGCGCATTTCCAAGCCCGGTCTCCGCGTTTACGCGAACCGTGACGAGCTGCCGAAGGTCCTCGGAGGACTTGGCGTAGCCATCATCTCCACGAACAAGGGCGTGATCACCGACAAGAAGGCCAGAGAGCTGAACGTCGGCGGCGAAGTACTCGCGTTTGTGTGGTAGAAGGCAACAGAACTGAAAACGGGCGGAAAGCCCGACAATCTAAGTAAGGAGGAACGTGACATGTCACGAGTAGGCAAAAATCCGGTTCCCGTCCCTGCAGGCGTTACCGTAACGATCGCAGAGGGCAACAAGGTAACCGTTAAAGGTCCCAAAGGGGAACTTTCCCGTGATCTCCCCGTCGAGATGGAGATCGTCCAGGAAGGCGCGGAACTGATCGTAAAGCGCCCCAATGATTTAAAGAGAATGAAATCCCTGCACGGATTGACGAGATCTCTTCTGAACAACATGGTCGTCGGCGTAAGCGAAGGCTATCAGAAGAAACTTGAGATCAACGGCGTCGGCTATCGTGCGCAGAAGCAGGGCAAGAAGCTGACGTTGGCGTTAGGCTATTCCCACCCGGTAGAGATGGAAGATCCTGAAGGGATCGAGTCCACTGTCGAAGGTCAGATCATTACCGTCAGCGGCATCGACAAGGAAAAAGTCGGCCAGTTTGCTGCGGAGATCAGAGACAAGCGTCGTCCTGAACCGTACAAAGGTAAAGGTATCAAGTATGTGGATGAGAGAATTCGCCGCAAAGTTGGTAAGGCCGGTGCGAAGTAATAGGAGGGACATGGCATGATTAAGAAAAAGAGCAGGGCGTTAGTTCGCCAGGGAAAACATAGAAAGTTACGTAAACGCTATTCCGGAACTCCGGAGTGCCCTCGTCTGGCGGTCTTCCGCAGCAACAACCATATGTATGCGCAGATCATCGACGATACGCAGGGCGTGACCCTCGTATCCGCATCTACGACGCAGAAGGATGTGAAAGCGGAGCTTGAGAAGACCAACAACACCGATGCCGCGGCGTATCTCGGCAAGGTCATCGCCGAGCGCGCGAAGGAAAAAGGGATCGAAGACGTCGTATTTGACCGCGGCGGATTCATCTACCAGGGCAAAGTCCAGGCGCTCGCCGACGCAGCCCGCGAAGCCGGTTTGAATTTCTAAGAGGAGGAGAAGAGCACAATGAGTAGAGAACAATCTGCAGAATCCAGAGAGATGGAATACTCCGAGCGCGTCGTATCCATCAAACGAGTTACGAAGGTTGTTAAAGGTGGTCGTAACTTCCGCTTCACGGCTCTCGTAGTTGTCGGTGATGAAAACGGTCATGTCGGCGCCGGCCTCGGCAAAGCGGCTGAAATTCCCGAAGCGATCCGCAAGGGCCGCGAAGACGCGATGAAGAATATGATCACTGTCCCCGTCGATGAGAACTTCAGTATTACTCACGACAACCTCGGCAAGTTCGGCAGCGCGACGGTTCTGATGAAGAAGGCTCCGGAAGGTACCGGCGTTATCGCCGGCGGCCCGGTCCGTGCCGTGATCGAGCTGGCAGGCATCCGTAACATCCGTACGAAGTCTCTGGGATCCAACAACAAGCAGAACGTGGTCCTGGCAACGATGGAAGGCTTAAAAGAGCTTAAGACGCCTGAAGGCGTTGCGAAGCTTCGCGGCAAGTCCGTCAGTGAGCTGTAAGAACGGAGGTAGCAATCATGGCAGACACAATCAAAGTGAAATTGACCAAGTCCCCCATCAGTGCTGTTCCCAAGCACAGGAAAACGATCGAGGCTCTGGGTCTTAAGAAAATGAATCAGATCAACGAACTTCCTGACAATGCTGCGACCAGGGGCATGATCCGCCAGGTGCAGTATATGGTAACGATTGTAGAATAGAAGGAGGTACCTCATGGACTTAAATGCATTACGCCCGGCAGACGGTTCCGTCCAGAGCAATAATTTCCGCCGCGGACGCGGACATGGATCCGGCAACGGCAAGACGGCAGGTAAGGGCCACAAGGGCCAGAAAGCGCGTTCAGGCGCTCCCCGTCCGGGATTCGAGGGCGGCCAGATGCCTCTTTACAGACGTATCCCCAAGCGCGGTTTCACGAACCGCAATTCCAAGGAGATCGTCGGGATCAATATCAGCAGACTTGATATTTTTGAAGACGGCGCGGAAGTGACTGTCGACAGCCTGATCGAGCAGGGCATCGTCTCCAACCCGAAGGACGGCGTCAAGATCCTCGGCAACGGAAATCTTACGAAAAAACTTACGGTAAAGGCGAACGCTTTCAGTGCGGCCGCTGTTGAAAAGATCGAAGCTTTAGGTGGAAAAGCAGAGGTGATCTAATGTTAAAAACATTAAGGAACGCGTTGAAGATCGAAGATATCCGCAGAAAGATCCTCTATACGCTGCTTATGCTTGTTGTCATCCGGATCGGGTCACAGCTTCCGACGCCCGGAGTCAACGCCAGTTATATCTCTCAGTTTTTTGAACAGTCGACCGGAGAGCTCATGAACTTCTTCGACGCCTTCACGGGCGGCTCCTTCGAGCAGATGTCGGTGTTCGCGCTGAGTATCACCCCCTACATTACATCTTCCATCATCATGCAGCTTCTGACGATCGCTATCCCGAAGCTCGAGGAGATGCACAAAGAGGGTGAGGACGGAAGGAAAAAGATCCAGGCCATTACCCGTTACGTGACCGTGGCGCTCGCCCTGATCGAGTCGTCGGCCATGTCGATCGGATTCGGCCGCAGGGGCCTTCTGGTAGAATACAACTTCATCAACTGCGCCATCGTCATCCTGACGCTGACCGCCGGTTCCGCGCTTCTGATGTGGATCGGCGAGCGGAACACGGAAAAGGGCGTCGGCAACGGTATATCGATCGTACTGTTGATCAATATCGTTTCCCGTATCCCGAGCGATTTCGTGTCGTTGTATGAAAAATTCGTGAAACCCAAAGCGCCGGCTCCCGCGATCCTCGCGGCGGTGATCATCCTGGCCATCGTGGTCGTGACGATCGTATTCGTCATCATCCTTCAGGATGGTGAGCGCCGGATCGCCGTACAGTATTCCAAGAAGCTGGTGGGACGCCGCATGGTCGGCGGACAGTCGACGTATATCCCTCTCCGGGTCAATACGGCCGGCGTTATCCCGATCATCTTCGCCCAGTCCATCATGCAGTTCCCGGTGCTGATCGCAACGTTCCTCGGCAAGGGATCCGGATCGTTCTGGTACAACATGCTCAGTTCCAACAACTGGCTGAACCCGAGCCGGATGCAGTATTCGATCGGCCTCGTGCTCTACATGATCCTCGTCGTATTCTTCGCTTATTTCTACACCTCGATCACCTTCAACCCGATGGAGATCGCGGACAATATGCGTAAGAACGGCGGATTTATCCCCGGCATCCGTCCGGGCAAGCCGACGGTGGAATACCTGACCCGCATCCTGAACTACATTATTTTCATAGGAGCGGTAGGACTGATCCTCGTCCAGCTGATCCCGTACTTCTTCAACGGAGTATTCAACGCCAGCGTATCCTTCGGCGGAACGTCGATCATCATTATCGTCAGCGTCGTGCTTGAAACGCTGAAGCAGATCGAAGCCCAGATGCTGGTAAGGAATTACAAAGGATTCTTAAACTAAGAGGAGAATCATATGAAGATCATTATGTTAGGCGCTCCCGGTGCCGGCAAAGGAACACAGGCAAAACGGCTGCATGACAAATACGGCATCCCTCACATCTCGACCGGCGACATCTTCCGCGCCAATATCAAGGAAGGCACAGAGCTCGGCAAAAAGGCGAAATCTTACATGGATCAAGGCCTGCTGGTCCCGGACGAGC
>JAEEGL014539537.1_pt1 | contig 12216 bp, 10 predicted proteins | sample 9134231 | NCBI WGS metagenome assembly JAEEGL01 (sample SAMN16246548, study PRJNA631951) | gut metagenome | biome: gut microbiome; feature: rumen; material: fiber-attached | host: Bos | place: Iran: Karaj | collected 2018-10
AGATCAGGAAAACTTCCGAAACGGACTTTGAACAATGGTATCAGGAAAAGTTTGACGAATTGTGCCGGGTCATTGAATCGGAAGCGTCGGCGGAACTGAATGGCGATATTCAGGTCCTCAAAGCGAAGCTTTCCCCCTATCTCAATTCTGAAAAAGAGTACGGTCTTCTGTCTAAGGAGTTTTACGGCAGGCAATGGCTGGAAGACTATATTGAGAAATGGCAGGATCAGCGCAATACAAAAGCATTGATCGTGTACGGGCGCCCCGGAAGCGGAAAAAGCGCATTCAGCGTCAATTACTCTCATTTTAATTCTGATGTGCTCGGCTGTTTTCTCTGCGAATGGAATCGGGAATACACAACAAATCCCAACCGACTGATCAGAACAATGGCCTTCCGGCTTGCCGCAAAGCTTCCCGACTACAGGAGCATGCTGCTGCATCTGCTGGAAACAGACTCGAATCTTGACGAGACGGATCCGGAAGCGCTGTTTGATTTTCTGTTGGCTTACCCGCTTTCTCATCTTGTCGACGGCAACCGGGAAACCGGGATGATTGTCGTTGACGGACTGGATGAGGCGGAAGTGAACGGCGACAATCCTTTGGCGGCGGTTTTTTCCAAATGCATGGATCGCATGCCGAGATGGATCCGATTCGTGTTCACAAGCCGACCGGAAAAGAACGTCAGCAAGTATTTTCAATCGTGTGAGTCGATCGACCTGAACGATGATATGCCCGATGGGTACAACGATATTATGGCATATCTGGTAAAAGCGCTTGCGGCGGAATTACAGCAGACGTCCAACAAGCTGGAAACGCTCAAAAAAATCTGCGAGCTCAGCGACGGGATCTTTCTGTATGCGGAACTGCTCGTTTCGGATCTGAGATCCGGCTTTATAAAAATGAATGAGATCAGCAGCTTTCCCAAAGGGCTCAATTCCTTTTACAGGCTCTCCATGATGAGGAAATTTCCGGATCCGGCAGCCTTCGTCCAGATTCGGGAGATCCTGGAGCTGCTTTCTGTCTCAGACACATTTCCCGAAGAACTGCTTCTTCGTGTCAGCGAGTACAGGCAGTACGCTTATCTGACGGCTTTAGATGAACTGGGCTCCTGGGTCAGCAGAGTGGAAGAAAACGACTTGACCGTGCTTGGGTTTTCTCATAAGTCGTTCAGAGACTGGTTTGTCAACAAAGAGCAGAGCGGAGAATTCTTCGTTGATTGTGAATCGGGCGCCTTAAGAGCGGCGCGATTCTGCAAAGACAGCATTGAGCGTTCGTTTCAGAACGGCAGTTTTTCTCCTGCGCTGCGGGATTACATGATTTCGCATGTCGGAAAGTATTATATCTCCGCGAAGCGGTTTGACGAGCTTGAAGATTTCCTGCTGTCCCGCAGTCAGGAGCCGGATCCCTTTTGGAGAGTATGGAGCCGATTCCCGGAAACATGGGATCACACGCGACTGCTCGATGCCTTTTGGGCGTCGGCGGACAGAGATCCCTTCCTGCAAAAACTGCAGAGAGAAGGCGACGTCAGCTTTTTGAGCTGGATTTTTGAACTTGCGGCTCAGAGATACGGCATTCAGGATTTCAGCAAGGAGCTTGTTACCGTCTACATGGACATTGTTCATATGTCAGGACAGTATTCCAGAGCGGTAAGTATTGCCGATCAATATCTGAGCGGGCAGCCGTCCGATCTCTCCAACGACGCGTTTCTGGCCATGATGAGCGTGCGGCGTCTGCATCACGCAATGTTTTACAGGCCTGTCGGACCGCTCCTTGACGAGGCAATGGCGCTGCTTGCCCGGATCGGCAGCAACCATCCAAAAGTGTATAATGAGCTGCTGTTTCTGATCGGCGGGAATTTGGGAGTCCTTCAGGGCGACTGGGATTTTTGCAGGGAATGGCTCGAGACTTCCGAGCGCTTTGCGGAAAGCTGCGGATTGACAGATTTCTCGAAGAGGAACGCCAGAAAGCTGGCCGATTGTCATTGCCATTCCGGGGAATTCGAGAAAGCAAAAGCGCTGATAGAGCAATATCTCCCGGCGAACGGGGAGATAACAGGCAGGTACGAAGCTTATCTGGTAGGGGCCATGGCAAACCTCTGTACCTGCATGAGTCAGGATGACGAGGCCCTGGAGTGCTATGAAAAACTGTTGAAGTACACGACGGCGAACGGGATCGTGGGCTGGATGGCGCACGCTTACCTGGGGATCGCCAACACGAACTTCCGGCTGGGAAACATCAAGGAAGCCGTGGATTTCGCCAAAAGAGCGAGAAGCATCTACAGCAGAATACAGCAGGAATGGGGCCTTATCATGACGGAGGCGCTGCTGGCCGCCAGCGAAAGCCGGGTGGGGATCGCGCCGATCCGCGTGGCCTGCGAAAAGGCGATCAGGCACGCCCAAAGAATGCAGTACGGCTCCTGCGTTTCGTCGATTGAAGATTTGTGCAGCGGGAAGCGTAATTACCTTGAACTCTATTTCCTGTGACGGAGGTTTCGCAATGGGCAAGATCATCAAGATTCATAACGCAGAGCTGGCGCAAGCCCTCAAGCATACGACGCGGCAGTATTTCGTCGGGAACCTCTCACGGCCGCAGGAAATGATGTTCATTCGGGATGAGAGACTGGAAATCGGCATTTCCAGCTATCCGGACTTTCAATCCGAGCCTGCGCACAAACATACTGCCGCTACAGAATACCAATACATGATCAGCGGCTGGACGGAGTATATGGACATTGATTCCGGCGAGGTCTATGAATTCCGGAGCGGCGATTTCTATGCGATCGGACCGGGCACGGCATATTCCCAGAGGGTAAAAGCCGGAACGAGCATTCTGTTCATTAAGGTGCCCTCCGTGAACGACAAACAGCTTGTGGATATCAGCGACGGGCAGATGCGCTGGCTGCAGGAGAAAATGCGGTCTGTCAGAACGGATTATTATTACAAAGAGGATGCTCCGGCGGCAAATTCTGTCCGACCTGCGGCTGCCGTTGCTGTTTTGAACGCCAATCGAGAACTGCTCATGCTCCACCGCAGGGACAACAAGAAATGGACGATGCCCGGCGGTACGCTGGAGTTTGGGGAAAGCATGACCGAATGCGCCCTGAGAGAAGTCAGGGAAGAGAGCGGCCTCGATGTCGTGATCAAGGATATTATCGGGACTTACACGGATCCAAACATCCGGGTTGCATACTCGGACGGAGAGGTGCGGCAGGAGTTTACCGTTGTGTATTTTGGGGAAGCCCAGAATTATGACGTAAGCATTGATGAGGAATCAAGCCAATTCCGGTGGGTTCCGCTGGACGAGCTTCATAGATTGCCTCTGGCGGACTCACAAAAACGGAGAATTGAGGATGTGCTGAGGTATCTGGAAAGCGGAACCAGACGGATGACCTGATCGCTTCGGCGAACAGAACGAACAGAACGGCGCGCCCGGGCGGGCGCGCCGTTCTGTCTGCGTTTTCGGGGTTCTGATCCTCTAAAGCGTCGGACGAAAGGAAACGTTCCTTACATAGTATCGAAACCGGCAGAGCCGGGCACGGTATTGTCCCAGTTCGGGTTGCGCATCTCGTAGTCAAATTCGCCGAGCATCACGGTCTGCATGCCCCCGAACGCATCCGGGCTGCTGTTATGGGGCGCTACGCCCTTTTTGGCGAGATATTCTTTGTATTTTCTGAGCTTGTTTTCCGATCTCCAGTAAAGCACGCCGGTCTCAGCTCCGGCGGGATTCAGACAGGCCTGCAGAGCGGCGCGGGCGAATTCCGGCGATTGGAACCGATCCTCGGGCTGCTCGGCCGTCATGATTTCGAGAACATACTCCAGCTCCGCCGAAACCTCGGGGCAGAAATACCGAAGAGAGTGGGTTTGCCCGGAAAACTCTCTGAATGCGTGCTCGGAGAACGAGGATCTCAGGAGCAGAAACAGCAGCGTACGGCCAAGGGCGTACAGATCCGTGCAGAAGCGAAGCTCGCTGTGCTCGGAGTGAAGCTGCTCCGGCGCGGAAAAGCCGGGCGTGATATGACTGTGGACCGAGCCGCCGGGGATTCTGGAGCTTCCGTAATCCACGATCCAAAGCCGGCCGTCTTTGTCCCGGAGAAGGTTTTTCGGCTTCAAATCCAGATACAGCACCTGCCGGTTGGAAAACGCCGCGAGCATGTCGAGGAGCTCGAGCCCCAATTGAACGGCGTCTTCAGAAGAGAAAGCGCGGTGCTGCAAGTCCAGATCGAGCGGGGAGCCCGGAACAAGCTGCTCCACAAGGTAAATGCTGTGACTGTCCTGATACCAGTCCACCAGCATCGGGACGCCCTGGCAGCCGCTCAGACGAAGCAGAACGTTCCGCTCCTGTTCCATAACGCTCTTCACCAGCCGCCCGCTGTCGCTGCTGTCGATGTATGCGTGTTTTACCGCGACCGGGGAGCCGGTCCGCTTTGCCGCTGCGCGAAAGACTTCCGCAAACCCGCCTTTGCCGATCTGCTCGAGCAGGTCGTAGTGCGCTGTCAATTCGGAAAGCGCGTTTCCGGTCGATGCGCCGCTGTCTGTATCGCGGAGCTCCGAAGCCAGCGCGCTGAAAAACCGTTCCAGAAAGTCGTTTTCGGAATATCGAAATTTCTCGATCGCGTATTTCCGGCCGATCTGAAGCTCCAAACCGTAATTCAGCCGCAGTGCCTCCAAATAGATAATACAGAATTCGCGGTGCTGCTGCTTGGCAAAATTGATTTCATCGATTACGCGCTCGGAGGCTGCCGAGTGGCGGGAGAGGACGACGAGGAACTGCGTGCAGTTTGCGATTCTCCAGCCGACTTCATCTGCCCATTCTTTTCCGGATTTGACGCCTTCATCATACCAAAAACGGTAATGGTTCCGATGGAGCTCTTCCAGCAGGAGCTGAACTTCTTCGCTGTCGTGATGGGAATAGCTCACAAACAGAAACGGCTTTTCACGATCCTGACAGGCTTCTATAAAACGATTCTGCGCCATCGCTGTGCACTCCTGTTCTCCGGTAATCTCTCATTATTCTATCCCGAATCACAGATCCCGTCAAGCGAACGGGCCTTGTATGCCCATGGATCGGCAAACCTGGCAGCGGCCTTCAGCCTACGCATTGACTTTACCCGCACGTCTGTTGTACAATGAAATTATCATACAGAAACAAAACGAACGTCCGGAAGCCTTTGTTCGGAGCTCATACAGACGAGCGGAACCATTTGAGAGTCTGTCGTTTTGAAAATAGCTGGAGCAATGATGATGCAAAATGATGATACAACCGAAAAAAAGGATCCTTCTTCTGAAGCCGGTCCAAAGGAGAGTCCAAACGAAGCCTTTTGCCTGACGGGAGCAAAAACGGTTCTTCGGCCGCTTTCCGGGAATGACATTGATGATCGCGTATATTGGAATACAGTGATAACAGACTGGAAAAAAACCGATGATCCGGAATACACCGGCGCGCAGTTCGATGAGATCTCTTATCGAAAAAAGAAACGGGAAGAGATAGCAAAGAGAAAAAAATGGCGGCACGGCGTTTATGTTTCTTTGGAGATCCACACGAGAAACGGCAGGCATATCGGCTTTATCAATTGCTATCCGTTCCCGTATGCGGCGCAGGATCTCAGCTCCGCTGCGATCGGAATTGAAATTCCGGACCCGGATTTTCGCGCGCAGGGAAACGGTACCGACGCGCTCCGTGTATACTCGGATTATCTTTTCGGCGCAGGAACAAAGGCGATCTATGTGATCACGCAGGAATCAAACGCTCCCATGATCTCCGCGTCGCTGAAAAACGGCTTCTCGGTTTGCCGCTGTGGCGGATCGGAACACCCGGGGCGAATCACCCTGAAAAAAGAGAAAGAACAGGTCAAGTTGTGAAAGGCGCAGATTATGCTTGTTTTAAGAAACCAAACGATCTCTGTATTTGACATCTCTAAAAAGAAAAACACCGTCCTGTTTTCAAAATACGGATGCGAAGACCGCCCTCTGCCGCTGTATGTGCCCACGGACCGAACACGTTTGTCGGTTCTGCAGCCGGAATTGCAGAAAGTAAAAAAATCGCATTTTAATTATATGTTCAAGGGCGACCCGTACAGCGTTCTGTGGAACACCGCGTCCGACGCCTGTGTATTGCTGGATTCGGAAGAAGCCAAATTGTATGAGGCGTTTGATGACGACAGCGTTTGCTCGGATTTTTCTCTGCTTCTGTACGAGCTGGGAATGCTGGTCGACTTCGATTTGGACGAAGTCTTTCGCATTGATCTTCTGCGGAAAAGACATGCGTATTCGTATCCCGACAATCGGCAGATCGATGTGGAAATACTTCCGACGCAAAACTGCAACGCACGATGCTTTTACTGTTTTGAGCAAAAGTTTACCAGCATCTCTATGGATGACGAGACGGCTGACCGGGTGGTTCAGTATCTCTGCTCGCGGATCGATCCCGAACAAACCGTCAATTTTATATGGTTTGGCGGGGAACCGCTTCTTGGCGAAAGAATCATTGATCGGATCCTGCACGGTGTAAATGACTTCTTCCACGGGAAACTGAATTACACATCCTCCATCACAACAAACAACAGTTTACTGTCGCCGGGGACGCTCGAGAAATTTCAGGGGCTGTGGAACGTAAAAGACGTCCTTACGACGCTGGACGGTTTTCAACAAGAGCACAATATCCGAAAAGCCTATGTCGGCCAGCCCTTCGACGCATATTCCAGAACCCTGCAGAACCTGGAACGTCTTGTCCGAACGGGCATCAAAACCACCTGCAGGATCAATCTGGACAAAGAGAACATCATGCAGCTTGACGCCATCCTCAAGGATTTGCAGCAATTCTCTGATCATCCGAACTTCGGCGTTCAGGTCACCACGTTACGAAACAAAACGGAAACCTGCGGCGCAAGAGAAAAATATTACGCCGCTGAGGAATATCCTTCCTTTTACAGCGAGGTCATTCCCAAGCTCTTCCACTACGGCTTCGTAAAAGATCCTCTTTCACAGCTTCCGGTCAGAGACAGCACAAACTGCCTTTCCTGCGCATTGAACAAGGTCGTGATCAATGCAAACGGAAAGCTGTTCCGCTGCGTTCAGGATTCGCTTGCGGACGATAACAGCGTCGGCGACTGCGTAAATGGCATTCGGAGCAACTGGAATTATTCCAAATGGTACAGTGAAATCGACGACCTGGGCAGTATGTGCGAGAACTGTGTGTTCTTGCCAAACTGCCAGGGCGGATGCAAATATTACAGGCTGTTCCCGTCTTTCGATACGACGCCCTGCTTCCGGAAGAAATTCTACATTGATTATGTCTTAGAGCAGATCGTACATTATTATTCTGAGAGGTTTGACAAATGCCTTACTTAATCGTTCCGAGTTCATTTGCTCCCAAATGCCCCAAATATACTGCCGGAGCTGTTCCGCAGAATGTTCATTCCATTTCCTACTGCAAATGCAACTTTGACTGTGAATTCTGTTTTTTTAAGTATTATCAGTCTACGAATCAATACGTTGATTTCTCACCGGATGAATTTGAGCAGTTGGTTCGGGAGCTTCTTCCGCGCGGGTCCATGTTCAAGTTTACCGGCGGAGAGCCGACGCTGAACCCGGATCTGCCCAGAGATCTGGAGATCGTGAAAAAGCTGGGCGGGACATGTTTTTTGGACACCAACGGCTCCTCGCCCAAGATCATTGAGAATCTACTGCAGAGGGGGCTGGTGGATCTCTACGGTATTTCCTTAAAGGGACTGACAGAGGAAGAGGCGCGCAAAAGATCCGGTGTCGCAAACACAAAGCTGTGCTGGCACAATGTGCTTCAGAATATCAAGACCATTTCGGACAGCGGGCGGGCAGATGTGATCGTTACATATGTCTGCTACAGCAGCTTTGACATTGAAACATTGACCGCGTTTTCACAGCTCCTTCTCGGAGTCAAAAATGTTTAGCTGAAGATCAACAATTATCAGCCAAACAAAGAGCATCCCACGCCGGAATTAAAGCCCAAGGATCCGCGCGCGCTGGAAGCGATCATTCACGAATTCACATCAGCCAATCCGTTTTGGCAGGGTCGGGTCACATTGATCAACGGGCCCAAAGCCGTTGCGGATTTCAACGAAGTGATCATAGCATGAGGTGAATTATGAAGTATAAATCTTCTGTGTTCAATGTTGAGATCCCTTTTGGAGAGAAGAGCATACTGTATAATACGTATTCAGGTGCGCTGAGCCTGCTCGATCAGCCGCTCGAAGCCGCTGCGGAAACGATCGGCTCGGACGCGCTTGCGGAACAGGGCTTTCTTGTGGATGCAAGGATCGACGAAGTCAACCGCCTTGTGATGGAGAGAAACCGGGAACTGTATACGCAGAGGATCCGGCACCTGCATATTGAAGTTGCGCCCACGATGAAATGTCAGGCCAGATGCTGGTATTGTTTTGAAAACGATCTCGCGGAAAAGCAGTCAATGTCACCGGAAGTCACCAAAGACACGATCGCGTTTATTAAGAAACAGATCGACAAAACCCAGTGCGAGGAAATGGTCCTTCTCTTTTTTGGCGGCGAGCCGCTGCTTGCGAGCGAACAGATCCTTTTGATCGGAAGCGAAATTTGGGCGTACTGCAAGGGAAAAGGGGTCCGATTCCACTCGGAAGTGATCAGCAACGGCATTGCGTTTACTCCGGAATTGGCGGACAGGATGATCCCCGGGATCAATCTGATGCAGCTTCAAATCACTTTGGACGGTCTGCAGCCCACGCATGACAGCGCCAAAGGAATTCCGTGTTTCGAACGCGTGATCGAAAATGTTGCTGCCAATGCGGGGAAGACCAACATTTCCATCCGTATCAATGTGTCTGAAAAAAACAGTCACGAGGTACCTGCGCTGATAGACTATTTGCTGTCGGAAAAACAGCTCGACGGCAAAGTCAGGCTCTATCTTGCACGAGTGGACGATTTGGACAGCTGCAAAATTCCGGAAGATGGCTGTTTGGACAATTATTCGTTTGTGGATTTTCGCAACGAACTCATCAAAACATGCATCAAAAAATACAAAAGCTTTTATCTGAGCGATCTTCTTCCCGACATTAAGAGGAACTATTGCGGATATGAAAAGATCTCTCAACTGATGATAGGCCCCTGCGGGGAGCTGTACCGATGCCAAAGAACGATGGGCAGCGCATCGAACAGCATTGGTGATATTTACACCGGGAGCTATTATTCAGACAAAGAACTCACGCTGTTCCGGCCGCTGGATGCGCAATGCCTGCAGTGCAGTCTTTTGCCGACGTGCTTCGGCGGATGTCCGAATGAGCGCAGAAAGGGAAAAGCGATCACATACTGCAGTCTGAAACGCGAGCAGATCGAAAAAGACCTGATCGCATACGTTCAGGCAATTACTTCCGATTAAAACGCGTGAGCGTTTTAAAATAACCTTAGAAAGGAGACCGTCATGAGCATTCTCGTTGAAAGAAGAGATGTTGAGTGCAGCGTTTCCGGCTGCTGCACTGCCGGTGCATGCCCGACCAACATTGACTAAGTGATTTGGCAGAAGAATGCCAGCAAATCGGTTGGCTGCCATTGTCAACCACCGCTCGTCTGGCTTTGCAGACAGCGGTTCAATCGCCTGAGAGCAGAGACTCGTACCGGTGAAGGCTCCTGTGCTGTCCAGCCGGTGCGAGTCTTTTGCTGCAAAGAACAGACATGATAAGCGGCCTTCTTCCTTTGCATTGACTTTACCGGCAAATTCGTTGTACAATGGAATTACGATCCAGAAAAAAGCAAAATCAAACGGGATGAAGATCAAAAGGCTTTGGCTCGTCGCCCGGTCAGGCGGGCGGAGTCGTCGGGCCTGTCAGATACAGGAGGAGAACAATGGCGATTGTTGGACTGATCATTTTGATCCTTGGCATTTTCAATGTTGTGAAGTATGAGGGACTCAAGAAGCAGGGAATTAAAAACGGGAACAAGCAGCTGTATGATGCGGCGGTCCACAAATTGCCTGCGCAATATATTATTGTGGTCGTGGGTCTTCTCGTTACGATTGCAGGAGTCAGCAATTAAAAACAGATAAAATCAAACGACAGGGAGGAAAAACAATGATTAAGGCAACAGAACTGAAGGACGTCAGCGGCGGCTACATCAGCCTGAACGCAGAGAAAGACGATACGCTGGAACTTTGGCAGGGCATGATGGTGTCCGTCCTCAGAAAAAGGAATGATGAGAGCTATGGGCTGCCTCTGAACCTCTACAAGGACGAGGTCAAGTCCGGCGGCCTGCTGTCTTCCAAAATCGAGCCGTGCGTGATCATTGAGAACGCGAATCATCCCAACGACTATTTCAAGTATGTGCTTCTCCTGCATGAGCAGCGCGGCCAGATCCTGTTTGACGTGTGGAATTACGGCAACAGCCGTCAATTTAAAAACGAGATGATGGGGAAAAACCGCGGCCTGGGCGGCGCACTGCGCAATGCCGCTTTCGGTACAAAGGATAAATGGAAGGAAGAAAGCCAGTATTATGACGGCGTCGTGGCGCTGATCCGCGACGCGCTGAATGTCCGTTGAGCGCGCGCTGAACTGCGGCGCACCGGATGTGCGCAGAAAAAGGAACACAGAGCGGTCTGCCTCGTTCGGATCGTTCATTCTGTTATCGCTTTTACAGGAGGAAATACAATGGGCCTGTTCGACAGGTTGAAGCAAATCAACGCGGTCGGGGGAAAAAAAGAAAACATTCCGCCGTATCCGCCTGTGGATGAGCAGCGCGTTCTTGCTGTCTTAAAGCAGGAGGCAGACGAGGCGTTCAAAAGACTGTTCTCTTCCGGACCCTATGTTTATCAGTATCAGTCCGAGGAAGAGGAAAACCGGGTCTATGACGGCTACCGGGATCTGCCGGTCGACGAGCTGCGGAGCAAGGCGGAATCCGGCGATCCCAAAGCGCAGTATCTTTACGGAATGTATTGGGCAGAGCAGGGAGAAGAACACAATGCGCAGGCGCGGCACTGGTTTCAGAAGAGCGCAGACGCCGGAAACGCAGAGGGCGCATTATATGCGGGCTTCGCCTGGGAGTCCGGGACCGGCGGCGAGAGGGATGTAGACGCAGCCATAAAGTATTATGAGCAGGCCGCCGCCGGAGGGCACGGCGCCTATGCGTCCGAGCTGCTTTATAATATCTACATCGATCTTACGAAAGACCAGGATCGCCCAAAGCTGGAACATCTGGAGAAGAAGCTGTACTGGGCGCTCTCCTGCGCGTGGTATCATCAGGACGACCCCGAGGACGGGCCTCTGCTCTATCTGATCTCGGCGATGATTCTGAATGTTCTGGTGATGATCGGCAATGAAGCCGCTTTCAGCATCGGCCTTGAGCATGTGGAGGAATACACGCAGAAAGGCGAGGGACCCCGACGCGATTTTGACTACGCGCTGATGGGCCTCCAGTGCTTGAAGGAGGCCAGAGCGCGCGGAGCCGTGGAAGAACTGGAACCCGGAACAAAGCCGCTCGATGAGGCGGACTTCCTCTGCGATATCGGGGAATTCGCGCTGGAGTTCAAGAAAGACTATGCGCTGGATGTGCTCCAAATGGCCATTCAGCGGGGATCTGATTATGCAATTGCCGTTTCCGCGATCGATCGGATCGACAGCATTGCCCGATTGGGGCTGAACCGGGCCGTCCGCGAACAGGACGAGCTTTGGCGCGGCTACTTCGGCAGAGCGCAGGCATGCTATGAGGCTGCTTTGCAGGAGAGAAAAGAGCGAGAGCAGGCGCATACGCTCGTTGCGCTGTTTATGTTTCAGTTGTATGGCGTCGGCTGTCCCGAAAACCGCGAGGCGGCTGTGCAGTCTCTGAAAAAAGCGGCGGCGTTAAGCTATCCGCGGGCGTCTATGCTCCTGAACAGCATTGAAAGAACGGCAGACGGAAAACTGAGGATCCGATCGTAACCGGCGCAGCTCCTTTCCGCCGCAGAGAACAGCCGGTTGGTTTTTCGGGCGCAGGCAGACGATCGACGCTGCGCGGTCAAAGCGTATTCGCGTCAAGACCCGGATCTTTCGTGTTCCGGTTATTCTATGCCGGTCCGGGCGATTCCTGCCTGCTTCCGGGATAAACTGATATGATTCTGATTACAAAAAACGAATTTGGCGTCGACGCGGATCTTACGTCGCTGATCTGCGGCTATGGCTCGTTTCTCTTTTTTGAAGCTGCGGACAGCAGGCAGCGGCGCTGTTATGTCGCTTATTCTCTCGCAGGC
>JAEEGL014722077.1_pt1 | contig 12216 bp, 6 predicted proteins | sample 9134231 | NCBI WGS metagenome assembly JAEEGL01 (sample SAMN16246548, study PRJNA631951) | gut metagenome | biome: gut microbiome; feature: rumen; material: fiber-attached | host: Bos | place: Iran: Karaj | collected 2018-10
CACAGAGAATTTGGGCACGATCGTCGTGTCGCTGGTGCTGATCGCCATCGTGGCGCTGATCGTTGGGAAGATGATCCGCGATAAGAAGAAAGGCAAGTCGTCGTGCGGCTGTGGCTGCGCGAACTGCGCGATGCGCGGGAGTTGCCATTCCACAGACAAGAAGTAGAACGGCCCCCGCATGGCGGGGCGCGGACGCACGTGGTATAATAGGCGTAATTGTTTGCTTAAAGGAAAAAGAACATGACGACGAAACGCCTTACTCACCGCATCTTGCCGCTTCTTGCCACCGGCGCGCTGCTTATTGCGCCGCTCTCTGGATGCTCGAGCACCATGGATCCGAACAACATCCCGAAACCGCCTGTTGCCACGACGAATGAGAAAGGCGAGACGGAGACGAATCAGGTGAACTGGCAGGGCGTCAGTAATCCCGACGATAACCTGACCGAGGCGGCAAGGATACTCCGCGACTACGACATGGGCGTATTCGCCGGCGCATCCGACATTCTGAATGCCTACTATTCCTTCGACGTTCCCGAGAATTACTACACATCCTGGCCGACGACCGGGCTTTACTATCCGACGGATGAGGACTACACGCAGGCGGCCCAGGCCTATGCGGAATACGCGAAGACCATCGCGGACCTCGACCCGTCCGAGCTTACGGAAGAACAGCAGCGTGTCGTGGCCTACATGTGCTACGATTTCACCTACGAATCCGAGATCTACAAGCATCCGCTTTATGTCCCGCAGCTGAATCCGATGGGCGGCAAGCAGATCGTGTATCCGCTTCTTACCTCCCTGATCCAGTTCCGTGCCAAGGAAGACGTGGAGCGTTATTTCCTGATCCTCGGCGACTACTACACCTTCTTCGAGAAGGCAGCCGACACCGAGCAGAAGAGGAGCGAGCGAGGGATCGGCTGGAACGACGAGAACCTCGACCGCATCATCGCCGACTGTCAGAAAATGCTGGAGAACCAGGACACCCACTTCCTCGTGACGACCTTCGAGACACGCCTCGACGCCCTTGATCTGACCGACAAGGAACGGGAAGACTACATCAATAGAAACCGGGAACTCCTCGACACCGTGTATTTCCCGACGATGGAGATGCTGATCGAGCGCCTTACCGCGCTAAAAGGACTGTGTAACGATGCGCCGTATCTGGCCGAGACGGCCGAAGGACGGAAATACTACGAAGCACTCTTTCACCAGAAAACAGGCGTGGAAATGTCCGTAGAAGAGTGCACGGATCTTCTCGAGGAGACGATCAAGGACCTGTACGACGAGTACCTCCCGAGATGGAAACAGGACGGCAACTACTTCACCTTCGGCGACTTGAGCTTCGACGACGCCATCGAATGGTGTAAACGCTTCTCCGCCGATCATCTGCCGGAGATCCAGAAGAACGATGTCATGATCTACGACGTGCCTACGGAATTCAAGGACTCGATGCAGCCGGCGAGCTACTATCTGTCCCCGATCGACAACTACCCCCGCCACACCGTATGGGTGAACCGCGGCATGGTCGATGCCCCGAACTACAACATGTTCACCCTCGTGACCCACGAGATGTACCCGGGACACCTGTATCAGCACCAGTACCAGGCCGAGCACCTCTGGAGCAAATACCAGGTGTTCGCCACCTCGCTTCCCTACGCAGAAGGCTGGGCCCAGTACACCGAGTGGACCATGATCCACTACGCACCGTTCGACCAGCAGCAGGCCGAGAACGCCTGGAAAGCCTCGCTTCTGTACTCGACACTCCTGGCCGCGAGAATGAGCATCGGCGTGGAATACGAAGGCTGGTCGCGGACTGAATGCGACGGCTACCTCAGCCGCTACGGCCAGAGCGATCCGGCGGTCCAGGAAGAGTACTGGCTGCGTATCACCGGCGAACAGGGATACGCCCTGGAATATGCATTCGGCTTCATCTTCACCTCGCAGATCCTGGATCACGCGGCAGAGGAGCTACAGGGGATCTGCACGAAAGACGAAGTGATGGTCGCTTATCTCGACCTCGGCTGCGCCCCCTTCGCCGTCCTTGAAGCGGACATGGAGAAATTCATCGAGGAGAAGAAGGGCTGATATTCCGCGTGAAATGCACGATTGCCTGTGCCTTTCTGAAGACCATCAAAGAAACCGGACATCTCTTTCTGACGTAACCTCACTGAAACAGTGCTTCCACTTGCGGAAGAAGAAAGAGAAGCCATATCTCGGGATGGTCGGAAGGCTTGCAATCACGATGTCTTCAAAATGTCATCAAATTGTATTAAAAAGTTTGCTCCAAATACTTGTTTGAAAAGACATTATGTTATAATCAAATAGAAGAAGTGGGGTAATACCCCTAATTTGGAGGCGCAATAATGGCAAAGCAGACTCGTCTTGCGACGACACTTACCGCTAGATATTTTCCGACAGCAGAACTGACAGATGCTTTTTACATGGACGGACGCGTCACCAGCAAGACGGTGGCCCGTTCTGCGGACCTGACGAACGACAAGGAAGACAGAGGATTCTTCTTCTCTGTTTTCTCGACGCAGTCTTTCCCGGATCAGGACCCCAATTCGCTGCCTCCTTATGAGCCGATCCTCCGCCGCCTCGGAACAGAACTGAAGACCGGGCGCCGCTCGCTCGATGACTCCATCGGCGAGATGGTGAATACGGCCGTTTCGATCACAGGCAAGCTGAAGATCCAGCAGGACAATTCCCGTGCGCCGTTCTTCGCAGGCGTAATGGTAAAAGATGGCGAAGCATTTGCCTCCACCATAGGAAAAGGACTGGCGTTCCTTTATCGTGATGACACACTCTACCCGATGACGGCGACGGATATCCGCATTGATGCAATCAACACCGCCCGCCAGAAGGTGGACAATTTCTATAACTTCTGCGCGACCAAGACCGCGCCGGCACTGTGCTCCAACATCGCACAGCTCAAGCTCGACGACTGCATCATCCTCTGTAACCGCGAGGTCTACGAGGCACTGGGACAGCAGGAACTCCTGCGCATCCTCTACGATGCAGAAGACCAGAGCGATGCGGCAAGCGTCGTCATCACAGAAGCGGCAGCGAAGCTTCCGGGCGTACCGCTGCAGTTCATGATCTCTTTCGTTGAGGACATTACCTCGAGCGACCGCGGCGGATTCTTCGGCTTCGGCAGAAAGAAGAAGAAAGTCGTGGAAGAAGAACCGGACGAGGATGATGCGTACAATGTCGCACCGCCGGTCCCGATGGAATCCCCGAAGCAGGAGCCGGCACCGGTTCCTCAGGATGCGATGCTCTTCGGTGACGATGTACCGGCGAAGAGCGGAAAACCGGTCCTCGATGCGACGATGATCCAGCCGCCGGTAGGTTCGGCCGCAGAAGCGATCGCTTCTTTCGGCGCAGAGACTGCAGCCGCGGCGTCGGCAGCATCCGCACAGAATGCCGCTGCTTCGACCGTAGATGCAGCGATTCATACACCGATCCCGGAGCCACCGCTGTCATTCGGCGATATCTCCGACCTCATGCAGGAAGACGAGACCGCAGCAGGTGCTTCGGCTCCGGCCGCCGTACCGGCCCCGCAGGAAGACCTCGGCGCCACGAAGGTGATGCCGTCCGTCAGTACATTTGAGAAAGCGGCATCCGAATATGACAAGAAACTGCAGGAATCCGAAGCGGCGTCCGCCGCAGCGGACAGCCCGTTCGTAAGTCCGGCGCAGCCGGCGGAAGTCCCGGCCGCACCGAAGGCGGATGAGCCTTTCGTCGCGGTGAAGAATGCGGCGAACCCGTTCGCGATCGCCGCGCAGAAGGCACAGGCAGAAGAACTGGCCGCACAGACACCGGCAGTCCCGGCAGCGGTTCCGGCCGTTCCGGCAGCTACGGAAGTTCCGCCGGTACCGGTATCCCCGGCGATCCCGGAAGCCCGCGAGATCGTGCCCGGCGCGCAGGCCCCGGCAGCCCCGGCGCAGAGCGCCCCGGCAGCAGACGCCAATGACGGTTCTTTCGTCGTAGGCGGAGAAGGAGAGACGGTACCGTCCGGCGGACCGCTCTTCATTGGAGATGAAGTTTTCGGTGGAACAGGTTCGACCGGTTCTGCCGTAAAGGAGAATGTGGCAGGAGCAGAACAGACTTTCGAAGGTGCCCCGACAGGAGAGCCTTCGGGAACTGTTGCGGAAACAGACGAGGATGCCCCGATTGTTTTCGAAGCGGATGATGAGGTGGATAAGCCTATGAACGATGACCCTGAATATTCCAACGATCCAAAAGAATTCGACGAAACACCTCTGTTCTTCGGCGATGCGGAATCCTCCGAAGAGAAGGATGCGCAGGAAGCCCCGGCGACCGGCGATGAGTTCGTGATCCCGTTCGCATCCACGGATACACCGAATGCTTCTGTTGCCGCCACAGACGATGTTCCGGATATGCCGCTCTATGAGGCGCCGTCCTATGTACCGCCGACGTACCCGACCAACAGCGACACGCCGGTCGGCTACGAAGATACGGGCGTATATGCCCGCGGCTCCTACTCGGTAGATGAAGATGAAGTCGCACCGGATGCATCCCAGTTCGTCGCACCGGCTCCTGCTCCGGCCACACCGGTCTCTCCGTTCGTGGTACCGGGCGCATACGAGGAACCCGTTTCCGACGTACCGCAGATCCCCGAGGCAGACACAGCAGGATACGGCTACAGTGCTTCTGCCGCAGACGGATATCAGGAAGGATATGCGCAGGATGGCTATGCCGACCCTTCCGCCGGCGCCGCATATGCAGATCCTTCCCAGGGCGTACAGGATGCCTATGATCCGTATGCAGCCGCTGACGTACAGCCATCGGCACAGTATGACGTGAATAACCCGCCGCCGGCCGTCGCCGATCTCTTCGACATGGGTGGCGCAGCGCCGACGGGTGCACCGGCTTCCGTAGACAGCGGATACCAGACCGGAGTTTCTCCGGCACCGGCCTATGTACCGCCGGCGGGCGTTCGTCCGGGATCGGTTCCGGGTGTTCCGAAGCGCCCAGCGGGACAGCGTCCGGGCGCCCGTCCGAATACGAGCCCCGCAAGACGCAGACCGGACACCATCGACGATGGATTTGACGCCGGTGACGAGGGCGAGGGCGTAAGCTACCTGCCGTATGTACTGGCCGTAGTATCGGTCATCTGCCTGATCATCATCATCGTACTGATCGTGAAGTCCTGCTCCGCAGGCGGCGACGATACGGAAGATACGAAAGCATCCGGCGAAGTATCGATCACAGATATCACGGGCGACGTTTCCGACACGTCCGAGTCCACCGAGCCGACGACTGAGCCGACCACCGAGCCGGATGTCAATGCACCGATCGGTGTGTACACCTTCTCAAATAAGAGCGGCTGCCGTACATGGTGGGATCTCTTCTATCACGTATACGGTGTTAAGATCGACGGCGAGAAAGATGCCCGTGTCACCACGATCCTGACGTACAATGACCTCGACACATCCTATAAGCCGAAGGAAGGCGACGTCATCAAGCTCCCGCCGGCGGCCATGATCAACGCGGTCGGTGGCTGATCGGAAAGAGCCAACTGAATAGAAACAGAAGTCAAAGGGCGTCTCGAGTGTGAGACGCCCTTTATTCATTTAAGATGAAATAGCACCGTGGCGGATCCGATTACGCTGCCTCAGGCTTTTCCTTCTTCTTGATCAGTGCGAGAAGCATGGTGAAAGTGAGGTTCAGTACGCATAGGAAGAGGAAGCTGCCTGCCGTGGTCAGGACGGGGCCGATGCCGCGGCTGATCAGGAGGCGGACCGGGAAGCTGGTCACTTCGTAGTAGAAAAGAAGCGAGCAGATGCATCCGGCAATGCCGATGATCGGAAGGAGCAGCTCGATGACGATATAGGGAAGACGGCGCTTCGAGGTCACGAGGAAGTCTACGATCCCGAAGATCAGGGACAGAAGGGCGAAGACGACGAAGAAGACCGCGACGATCCCGGCGCCGGCGGTATTGGGCACGTCCACGAAGGGGAGCAGCACGTCGATGACCGAGCCGGCCAGCGCCGCGCCGGCAGGGACAAGCGCCAGATACAGGGCGACCAGGGTCGCTATCATATGCGTCACGAGATTGGCAATGGTAAAACCTTTCATAACAGCCTCCTATCTTTCCCCAACTTCCATCAATATACATGGTTTTCCCTCCTTTTGCAAAAGCACTGTGAAAGTACGAAAATCATTTCATCTGCCACACTGTCAGTTTGCTGTTCTGAACGCCCGAGAATGAGCGATATTTGTTAAAATGCCGAAAATATAAAAGACAGTGCTCAGGCACTAGAAAAATAGAGAAATTGCGACTACAATAGTACGGTATGTAATTATAACTATTACTTGGAGGAGTTTATCATGAGTACGCACAAGAAGCTTTTCATTCCGGGTCCGGTAGAAGTCCGTGATGAAGTTCTGGAAAAGATGGCTACGCCGATGATCGGCCACCGTACCAAAGATGCATCCGCTCTGCAGCAGGAGATTTCCGAGAAACTGCAGAAGGTCATGGGTACGAAGAACACTATCATTCTTTCCACCTCATCAGGAAGCGGTCTGATGGAAGGTGCCGTACGATGTTTCACCTCTAAGAAAGCAGCGATCTTCTCCATCGGTGCATTTGGTGAGCGCTGGTATAAGATGGCGACCAGTAATGGTGTGCCGGCGGATATTTTCCGTTCCGAACTGGGTCAAATCACGACACCGGAGATGGTGGACGAAGCCCTCTCCACAGGCGAGTATGACATGATCACCATCACCCATAACGAGACCTCCACAGGTATCCACAATCCTGTCGGCGAAATCTCCAAGGTCTTAAAGGCCAAGTATCCGGATGTGATCCTCTGCGTGGACACCGTAAGTTCCATGTGCGGCGACTACATCCCGGTAGACGAGTGGGGCATCGATGTCTGCATCACGTCCACACAGAAGTGTCTGGGACTTCCTCCGGGAATGTCCATCGCTTCCGTGTCCGACCGGGCGCTGGAGAAGGCGAAGACGATCCCGAACCGCGGTCTTTATTTCGACTATGTCGAGCTTGCCAAGTTCGTGAAGGAGAAGCCGTTCCAGTATCCGTCCACCCCGTCCGAGTCCCACATGTTCGCGCTCGACTACCAGCTCGACTGCATCCTTAAAGAGGGTATGGAGAACCGCTATAAGAGACACTGCGAGATGGCCGAGCTCGTCCGCGACTGGGCCAGAAAGAATGCCGAGCTTTACTCCAATCCGGATAACCTGTCCGTGACCGTGACCTGCATCAAGAATACGCTGGGCATTCCGTTCGCGGAGATCAATAAGAAGATGGGTGAGAGAGGATATCTCCTGTCCGGCGGCTACGGAGCTCTGAAGGAGACCACATTCCGTATCGCCCACATGGCGGATACCACCATCGACGAGGTCAAAGAGATGCTTAGAAATCTCGACGAAGTCATCGCCGAGCTGAAAGCTCAGAACGCATAAGGCAGATCTTCCGAAAGGAAGAGGAAAACAAGAATTGTACACGCACCCGCAAAGGCGCGGCGCGCGAGTAAAATAGGGAGGAATACAAGTATGAAGATTTTAGTTGCAGAGAAGATCGCGGCAGATGCGATCCAGTATCTGAAGGATGAAGGTTTTGAGGTCGATGAGAGACTGGGCTGCTCCCAGGACGAGATCAAGGGTTTCATCGGTGATTACGATGCACTCATCGTCCGTTCCGTCACCCAGGTCAACCGTGACCTCCTGGCGAACGCGAAGAACCTCAAGGTCGTCGGCCGTGCCGGTAACGGTATCGACAACATTGACGTTGCTGCCTGCACCGAGAAGGGAATCATCGCAGTCAACACACCGGAAGCCAACATCATGGCGGCAGGTGAGCTGGCCGTTGCCCATGCTTTCTCCATCTTCCGTAACCTCTGCCACGCGAACGAAGCCGCCCATAACGACGATTTCCGCCGTGCCCAGATGATCGGTAACGAGCTCGAAGGCAAGACCGCCGGTATCATCGGTCTCGGCCGTATCGGTTCCATCGTAGCCAGAAAGCTGAAGGGAATCGGCATGACCGTTGTTGCGTATGACCCGTATATCCCGCAGGAGAAGTTCGACACCGTCGGCGTGAAGCGCTGCGCGAAGCTCGAGGATCTCCTCGCTGTTGCGGATCTCATCACATTCCACACACCGAAGAACAAGGAGACTGTCGGCATGGTGGGCGCAGATGAACTGGCCAAGTGCAAGAAGGGCGTCCGTATCGTAAACGCGGCCCGTGGCGGTCTCGTAAATGAGGCGGCTCTCTACGAGGCACTGAAGTCCGGTCAGGTTGCCGCCGCAGCCATCGACGTATTCGATAAGGAGCCTTCTTACGACAAGGCCCCGGGCGAACAGCACTATGAGAACCCGCTCCTGACGCTTCCGAACTGCGTGGTCACACCTCACCTTGGTGCTTCGACACAGGAAGCGAACCATAACGTCGGTTCCGCCGTCACTTCTCTGGTGGCGAAAGCGCTGCGCGGGGAACTGGTTGCAGCCATCAACATGCCTTCTTTCAGCGGCGATATGGCGGCCATCCGTCCGTATGCGGATCTCGCTGAGAAGCTCGGCAGCATTTACTACCAGGCAGAAACCGTTCCGGTCAAGAAAATCGAAGTCGAATTCCGAGGCGCTTTGGCCGAGCAGGAGACGGGTATCCTGACACTGTCTGTCCTGAAGGGTTTCCTCTCTGCCCATTCCGACGGACGTGTAAGTTTCGTTAACGTACGTCAGGGCGTTGAGGCCCACGGCATCGAAGTTGTCGAGAGCAAGAGCGCACAGTGCGAGCGCTACACCAGCATGATCGTGGTCAACTTCGTCACCGAAGAAGGCCGTGAGCTCTCCGTTTCCGGTACGATCGTCGGTGAAGATACAGAAGTCCTCGTAAGCTTCTTCGGCTATCAGGCAGACTTTGCACTGGCTCCGATCGTTGTTGCCATGCAGAATGAAGACAAGCCGGGCATCATCGGTAAGATCGCAACCAAGATCGGCGATGCCAACATCAACATCAACGCGATGCACTGGGGCGTGAAGCCGGGCTCCACGAAGGCCCAGTCCTTCCTGGCTGTAAGTGAAGCACTCAGCGAGGAAGTGCTCGGTGAGCTTCGTGCGATCGATGGTGTTCTCAGAGTCACACAACTGTCTTTCTGAGCCACCGCACGATCCAGATTAGATAACAAAAAGAGAATCCCTTCTCGCACTGTCCTCGGGCAAATGCCCTGCGGAGGCCCGGAAGGGATTTCTTTTCGTATTCCTCAGCGTCTCAGAAGAAACCGCATTCCTTGGTCTGTCCGCAGTGCGAAGCACGAGGACAGACCAAGATCCATGGTGGAATCAGTCGTAGTAGGGTGCGCCGGTGAAGAGTTCGTAGGCACCTTCTCCGTCGAAGTACACGTCGAAGTCGAAGTCGTAAGGATCTGAGCCGTAACTATTCTTATATACGAGCATCTTGAAGTTCTGGTTCTGGGACGGATCTGTGTTCAGCGTAGTGAAGTAGGCCATTTCCTTGGCTTCGTCCACACCGATCAGACGGACAGAGGTCCCGGCCGGAACCGTCACGATATCGCCGGTCGCATCTCCGTTACTGTCATAGGCGCCGAGCGTCATGTCCTTCACGGTCACGGCCAGCGCATCTTTCGCGAAGTAGGAAGTCGTCTGATCCGGTAAGCCGTTATTTCCGATGAGGGTGCATTCCACCTCGAAATGCCCGGTCCCGACGAGATCCGAACGGAAAGCGACCGGAACGGAAGTCGGATTATACGGGAATTCATAGATCTCCTCACATCTTCCGACGTACTTGAAGTCTTCGTTCTCGAGATGGAACACGTGCGTCGAGTGCGTGGGGTTCTCCTCCGCGAATTCAACATACAGATAATACCCGGAATCCGTATGGACCATGATGACCCAGGAGATATCGTACGCATCGGCGATATCCACGCCGCTGCTGTCGATGATTTTTCCGTTATAGGAGATCTCCAGCTCTGGCACGTAGTCATCGCCCGTATTCGTGACGGTCACGATATCGAGGGAGCCATCCTCATCGAAGTCCCAGTACACTTCATTATTGCTATCCGCGGTGAGTGCATAGTACTCCGGTGTCGACGTGAAATACTCGAGGTTCACGCAGTTTCCGAGGTGCAGGACCGGAACCGTGATCGAGAAGATCGTGGGATCGCCGACGGAAGAACCCGGCTGGAACAGCCTTATGGCATTCTGATACAGGACGAAATGGATGTCCTCGTTAGAGGGATCCTCGATGGCGGCGATCAACGTCTCAAGTGCTGCGATATAGTCCGAGGGTTCGTCGCTGAAATCATCCGGAGGCATTGTCTCTTTGTATTCCTTTATTACTTCGGCAAAAGCACTTCTGTCGGTTACGATATCGTCGATCTCGATGTACTCACCGGTCTGCGAGTCGATCGAATAGAAGAGGGAGGAGTCGGACGTGGAATCCTTAAGATACGCGCCTTCCGTATCGATCACGGAGAAGACCCGGCTGTCCGCCCGAAGGATCGTAAGCTCATAGTAGATATCCTGATAATAGGTGTCCCAGACTTCGTCTTCATCGCCGTTCTTCGCCACATCCTGAAGATCCTTGATGCCCTGCTCGTAGAGCCCTTTATGGGCTTTGAGCGTTTCGTTGTAGTAGAAGTTCAGTGTCTCGTCAAGGATGTTATATCCCGCATCTTCGACTTCATAGACATCGTAATGCTCCCTGATGAACAGCATGCGGTCATCGACGTTTGCTGCCATTTCGCAGTATGCCCGGTCTTCCGGATGGTTCGTCAGCGTCAGAAGCTCCAAATCGTGCGAGAGCTTCGGAATGTCCATATTATAGGGATTTTTCGGAGAGGACGTATCCGAGGTGTCGGACGTATCCGAGGTGTCGGACGTCTCGGATGTCGAGGAGGTGTCACCCGTCGATTCGGACGGATCCGGTGTGCTCTCGGAAGGTTCCGTCTCATCGGTATCGTCCGTATCTTCCGTCTTCTCGGTCTTCGTGGTCTTCTTCGTTTTCTTCTTCTTCGTGGTTTCTTCTTTCTTCGCGCATCCGGCCAGCGAAAGCACCATGGCAAAAGACAGAAGAACAGCTATACAACGTTTCATACATGCCTCCTTAGATTCCAGTGATCGTTTCTTTTCCTATAATAGAAAGAGTACCATTTTCAGAAGCAAAAGTAAAATAATCGTGATAACGCAGAAGCCCCCGGGGATAGTGCTTTTCAGAAAGTATGTGGCAGGATATCCGCAGGATATCGGGAAAAGAACTGACGCGAAACGTTCGGCGCGAAATATTGTTATACTATTCGGGACAATAATGGTTTGTAAACGTGGGCAAATGGGAATATATTGTTAGCGGATAGGTAAATAACGAGCGTGGATTGGATTAATGTTTCCGTCATCGGAAATCGCTCATAAGCAGAGGCTGGTTTATGTGTTTCCCAGCCTCTGTTCCTTTTTTAGCGGTAAAATTTCAGATATGTCATTTAATTCCCTTATGTTTCATATATACTAAACATGTGGAAAATCGTTTGCTTGGGGAATGAGGTAAGAGATGAAGAAACACAAGAATAAAGCGGCCCGTTTCGTGGCACGGCTGACAGCCCTTCTGCTGACAGTTGCGGTGCTTGTCGTTTCATGCCTGATCCCCTCCCGGGTACGCGCCAAGAGCGTGCCTGTCGCGGACTTTATCGATAAGACCTACCTTACGCTTGCGGGGAGAAAGCCCGATGCCGAGCACTTCGACTTCTGGTACAGGAATCTCTCCTCCGGGAACATCTCCGCCGCAGATATGATCGACATGATGATCACGTCCCCGGAGACCATGATGGGCCCGGGAACGGTCCTTCCTCCGGAAGAGAACCTCATCGATGCCCTCTCCTTACTTACGACAGAACGGGCACTTTCGCCCGACCAGAAAAGTACCTATCTGGAGGAGCTTTCCCACGGCGTTAGTATCCGTCGCGTTCTATATGACCTGGTGTCGACACCGGACTATTTCGGCGTATGCGGCCGCTATGTCGTCCGCCCCGACGGGATCTCGAATCTGGATCCGAGGGATAAAGATCCAGCCCTTACGGAATATGTGTATACCCTGCTGACCGATCTGGCCTATGGCCGGGCGGCCACACCTGAGGAGTGCAACGAATGGTGCGGGAAGTTCCTGGGCGGCACGGAAGTGGCACCCGTGGTCGACGGATTCGCGAAGAATATCCCCGG
>JAEEGL016753981.1_pt1 | contig 12216 bp, 6 predicted proteins | sample 9134231 | NCBI WGS metagenome assembly JAEEGL01 (sample SAMN16246548, study PRJNA631951) | gut metagenome | biome: gut microbiome; feature: rumen; material: fiber-attached | host: Bos | place: Iran: Karaj | collected 2018-10
ACAATTAGATTAGCTCAAAAAAACGGATTTACTTGCATGGTCAGTCATCGTTCTGGAGAAACTGAAGATACAACCATTGCTGATTTGTCTGTTGCTGTTAATTCTGGTCAAATTAAAACTGGTTCTGCAAGTAGAACTGATAGAATGGCTAAATATAATCAATTGCTTAGAATTGAAGAGCAATTGGGATGCAATGCGAAATATGAAGGTTTAAGAGCGTTTAAAAAATATCAATTTAAAGAATAAATATTTATTTGTTGGTTTTTAGTATTATTATTATTATTTAATTTTATTTAAAACTTTTAATGAGTGAATTAATTTATTTTTTTTAATTATTTTTTTTAATAATATTATTTTATTTTAATATGAGTAGTTCAAGAAATTCGACTTTGACTTTTTCGCAAAATACTTTTAATTCGGAATTGATAAATGAATATAAAATAATAAGAGATAGTTATTTACAAATGAAAAATAAAATATCGAAAGTTTTTAAATATAATAATTATTTAGATGATTTGTTTAATATTTTTGATAGTTTGATTTTATTTTTTAATCAAATTTCACAAACTTTTAGAACAATTCAAGAAGGAAATGAATTTAGAGAACAAATATTAAAAAATATTGTTAAAATAAATTTAGAAATGAATGAAAATTTAATAATTAATTTTTTGAATAAAATTTCATTAAAAATTAATTCAAATGCAAATAAAAATCATAATTATAATAATAATAATAATTTAAGCAAAAAAAATATTATTAATTTAAAAAATTATTTTCATGGAATTAAAACAACTTCAAATTCAAATTTAATGAAAAAAGATAAAAATAATAAAATTAATAATAATTATTCAAAAAATAAAAATAATTTTAACATAACTGAAATTAATATTAATAAAAAAAAACCAAATCAAAAATTCGTTCATAAATCAGCTTCAGCAATTAATATTAATGAAAATAACAATTTAAATAATAATAATAATAATAAAATTAATAAATCTATTAATAAATCAATTGAAATTAATAATACAAATTCTTCAATTCCAAAAGAAAATAAAAAAAAATTCAATATTTCAAAAAATAACATTAATACTTCACCTTTTTTAAATAAAAAAAAATTTCTTATAAAAAATAAATTTCCAAATCTTAATAATAATAATAATAATATAGAAAATAATAAAAAAGAAATCAAAAATAACAAAAATAAAAAAAGAGAAGAATTAGATTTAAGTTTTTTATCAAAAAAACAATTAAAAAGAAAAGAATTAAAAAGTTTTGATGCATCAAATAGTAAGAATTATTTTAATTATTCATTTAAAGATTTAAATAATAGTTCATTTTTACCAAGCGAAAGAAAAAGATTAGATACATATAGTGGAGTTAATAGACAAACTGCAGCTTCAGCGAGTAAGAAAAAAATATATAAAAAACATATGAATAATTTTGAAGAAAATTTAGTTTCAAAATTTCATGGAATTTTAGATAAATATAATAATACTAATACAGAACAAGATTATATTAAAAATACAAAAGAATATTTGAAAAATATTATTGAAATGCAGAAAAAAAATAATTAATATTTTTATTTTGATTATTTTTTATGTAGTTTGGTATTAATATTTGATTAAATTTAAAGTTAAATTTAATATTATTTTAATTAATGTTTGAAATAAAAATTATTATTATATTTTTTATGGTTTAAATATAAATAATAATAAATTTTATTAAATAAATATTTATAATTAAATTTATTTATAATTTTATTATTATTTTTAATTAGTTATTTTTGGATTGCTATTAATTGAAATATCATCAATTAAATTAATAAATTTTTCATTTTCATTTAATTCAAACATTTTAATAATATTTTTTAAATAATTTAATTCAAATCGAAATTGTTTTAACATTTTTTCATTTTCAATTGTTCCTTTCATTTGACATTTATAATTAAAATTAATAAAAAATTTTTCGAAAAATTTTTTAAAAATTTCTTTAATTTTTTTCTTTTCTAAACAATTTAACATTAAATCATAAAAATTTTTAATTTTATTAAATTTTTTAATATACGAATTAAAATCTTTTTCTTTAAAATTTGGATAATTTTTAAAATCTAATTTTTCAAATTCATTCATAATTTCATTTAAAATATTTTGTAAATTTTTATTAAAAATTTCTTCGCATTTAATTTGAATTAAATTTAATTCATTAATAATTTTATTAATTGATTTTATAATATTATCGTTATTTTGAACTAAAGTAAAAAAATTAAATAAAATATTTTGTAAAATTAAACAAATTGAATTTAATAATAAAAAATCTTTTTCATTAATTTCTCTATTAAAAATTTTTCCTTTTTTATTTTCGATTATTAAATTATAAATTTTTGAAATAAAATTATTTAAAATTTTTATTAATTGAATTAAAATTGTGTTTAAATAATCTTTTTCTTTGAAATAAAAAATAATTTTATAAACATTATAAATAAAATTTAATATTGATAATAAAGATGAAATTGTTTTTAATTTTTCTTCTTTTATTTCAAGAAAATTTTTGTTATTATTATTAAAATTATTAATATTTAATTTTAAATCATTTTCATTTAAATTTGTAAAATCTTTTAAAATAATATTTAATATTTTTTGATAATATTCAGAAAAATTATTTTTTTCTATGAAATTTTCTTTTTCAAATAAATCATTTAAATTATCTGAATAAAAAGTAAAAAATTTAAATATAAAATCATTATCAAATTGATTAAAATTATTTTCATCATATTTTTCATTTAAATCAATAGTAAAAAAATTTATAATTAAATTTTTTAAATAATTTCTATTTTTAATATATTTTTCAATTTCAGTGATTATTATATTATTATTAAAATAATTATTAATATAATTTTTTATATAATTTTTAACATCTTTGTAAATAAATTCAGTTAATTCATTAAAAGTTTTTTTAGTTGTTCCAAAATTATTTGAAATAATATCTAAAATAAATAAATAATTTTCAATAAATATTTTATATAAATTTAATATTTTTTCAAAATCTTTTATTTTTTTAAAATCCATAAAATACAAAGAAAAAATATTCTTTAATTTTTCTATAATATTTAAAATATCAAATCCTTGAGATAAAATAAAAGAATAATTTTGACATAAATTAATTAATTTTTGTTTTGAATTAATAGGAAAATTTTTAAGATTATTTATTATTAATTTGTTATTATTATAATTTAATGAAAAATTATCATTTAAAATTTTATCGTAATTTAAATTAAATTTATTTTCTTCATTAATATTTTCATTAATATTATTTAAATTATTATTAAAAGGAAAACAAATTTTCAATATTTCATCAATAATACTTACAAATGAATTAATGTATTTTGATTCAGAAACATTAATTTTTAAATTAATTTCTTTATCAATGTAATTTAAAATTTTTACATTTTTATTTAAATTTTTATATTTAACAATTTCACTTTGAATTTCAGAAATTAAAAAATTTTCTTGATTTAAATTCAAAGTTGAAAAATTAATTGATTTAAATTTATTATAAATTTCATTTATTTTTTTAATTTGTTTTAAAGAATTTAAAATATTATTTTTTTTAATTTTTAATAAAATACTTTTTCCATAACTTTTAATAAATTTTTTTCTTGAATTTTTTTCTTTTTCTCTTTTTAATTTTATTTCATTTTGATATTTTATTATTTTAAATTCTAAATAATTATTATTTAATATCCAATTAATAATACAATTTGAATGAATTAAAATTTTATTTAAAATTATTTCATAATGTTGAATTTTTTTATCAAAAAATTTAATTATTTTATTTAATTCTTTAATATTATTTTTTTCTAATAATTCACTATTTAATTTATATAAATTAGGATTAATTAAATAATTTTTATCTTCATTAAATAAATTTATTATTTCTTTTGGTGTAAAATATTCAAAATTATCAATATTATTTTCAATAATATTATTTTCATTTTCTTTTTTATTGTTTTTTATTAAAGGAAATTTTGCAGAATGATTAAATTTAAAAATAGGATAAATTTTTTTTAAACTTTTTATGTATTGATTATAATCTTCATCTAATAATTTTAAAACGTTTGTATTTATATTTTGTTGTGTGTCTATTCGAGAATGTTCTTCAAAAAAAACACTGTCAAATTTACTAAAATCTAAAGAAACATCAAAATCTAAATGAGTTTGATTTTTTTTAAAAATATTTTTTGGTTTAATTGAAAATTTCTTCTTTTTTTGTTTTGGAACAACACCAAAAAAATTATCATAAATATAATTTAAATTATTAATATTTCTTAATTTATTAAAAATATTAATTTCATTTTTATTATTAATAAGATTTTGATTATAATTTGTATTTAATTCAATAATTTTTCTTTTTTTTTTATTATTTTTATTTTTCATTTTTATATAAATAATAATAAAAAAAAATAAATTTATATTTTTAATATGGAAAAATTATACAAATTTCCTTACGTTCATAAACATGCTTTAAGTAAAAACGGAAAATTAAAAGGAAAATGTTGCGTATGTAAAAAAATAGACGAAAATGAAGATTGTTATTATTGTTTAGAATGTAAAGATTTTTATTTTTGTTTCGATTGTGAAAAACACACAGAAGAAAGTGAAATAAAAAAATTACATAGACATTTATTAGTAACTAAAAAAAGATATAATTGGAAATGTGATATATGTAAACAATGTACTTATTCAAGTGGATTGAGTATGTGCTGTGAACAATGTGATTTTGATGTTTGTGTTGGTTGCTTTTGGGGTTTAAAAAAAGAAGAAATAATTTATTAATTTAAATAAATAATAATAATATAAATAATATTTAAATTTAATATATATAAAATTATATAAAAAAATATTATGAAAAAACAATCAATTTATTTTAAAACTTTTATGGATGAATATTCGACTAAAAATAAAAAAAAATATATTAAAAATAGAATGTATAATAATTATAATAAAAGTATAAATAATTCAATTGAAAAATATAATAATACTGCTTATAAATGTTCAAATAATTTGTTAGAAAATAGTAATAAAAATTCGATTAAAATAAACCGAAAAAATAAATTAATTAATGTTTCAAATACATCTCAAAATAATAGTGTATTAGATATAAATATAAATATTAATAATAAAAAAGTAAAAACTTTTTATTTTGATAAAGATAAAAATGATAAAAAACGAAATTTAAATAAAAGTGTTGGTGACTTTGAAGAAAATAATATTATTAACAATAATTTAAATATTTCATTAACAAATTTTGCTTCTTCGCTTAAGGCAAATAATTCTGTTATTGTTAATTATAATTCAATTTTAAATAAAGTGAATAATAATAAAATAAATAATAAAAATGAAAAATATAAAATTTTAATAAATAAAAATTCGGTTGATAAAATTTATAAAAATTTTAATAAACTTATTGAAAATAATGATAATAAATATGATTTTATTATTGAAACTTTATCGAATTTATTCAAATTTTCAAATAATAATAATGAAAAATTATTTTATAGTAATTTAAAAAATTCAATAATCGAAATTTTTAAAGAAAAATTAAATGAAATTTCTAATTTAAAAGGAAATTTATATGAATCAAATAAAAATATACAAAATTTAAACGAAGAAATTTTTCATTTAAAAACTTTTAATTTAAATAAAAATATTATTAATAGTTTTGATCAAAATGTTATTACAATAGATGAAAGTAAAATAAAAAATGATGATTTAAATTTAAGTAAATTAAGTGAAAATTTCGAAGATTTAGAATCAATTAGATTTTTTGATAAAATTATTATGAGAAGACACAGTTTTTCTAATTCAAAAATACCTAAATTAAATTTTAATTTTAATAATAACAATAGTATAAATAATAATGATAATAATTTAAAAAAGAAAAAAATATTTAAACAACCACAAAATTTAAAAAGAAAAAAAATTGAAAAATTATCAAATTCTCTTCCAAAAAATATCAATAATTTTAATTTAAATATTAATAATATTCAAAAAAAAAATTATAAAAATTTGAAAAATAAAAAATAACTTTTATAAATAAAAATATATTTTCATATAATAATATAAATATGTGTTGATAAAATTATCTTATTTTATATAAAATTATTGGTTTATAAAATTTAACTATTTTATAAATATTATAATTATTTAATATAACATTTTTTTCTAAAATTTATATATAAAATTTATTAAGTTAATTTAATATAAATAAATAATAACAATTTCTTATTATTTAAATTTAATATTATATTTATTAATTAATAATATATAATACCGCTATTTATTTAATTTAAATTTAAATACAGAAATAATGTCTGAAAATAATAATAATGAAGGAGAATTTTATTTTCCTTTAAAAAGAGAACAATTGCTTGAAGTTTCTACAGATTCTCGTTTTGTATTAAATAATGAAATGATTTTAGATGATGTTTCAGAAGAGAGTTTATTAAATGATTTAAAATTTGTTATTGATGATATTAAAAATGATTTTACTTTGATTTATAATAAAGAAAATTTTGGAACAATTTATAAAATTTTAAATTTATATTTAAAAAATTCAAGAAATTATAAAATAAATGTTTTAACAAATCTTTCAAAAATTTTTGATAATTTTTCTAGAAATTTTGAGAATTTTTTTGATAAAAAAATAGAATTTATTTCTTCTCATTCAGATAGATATCGAAATGTATTAAAATTATATATTTTTATGATTGATTGGTTAGTAGAAAATATTTTAAATGATTTAAAAAATCAAACGAAAGAAATTAGAAATATAAGAAGAAAAATAAAAAATAATCTTGATTTAAATTTAAAAATATCAAAAAAAATTAAAAATAAAAAACAAACTAAAAAAAAAGATAATGTTAATAAAGCTTTATATAATTCTGATGAAGAAACTAAAATAAAAAATGATAATATAGATATTAAAGAATTTAATAGTACTATTGAAAGTAAAATGATAATTATAATGAAAGCAATAAATATTTTATCAAATTGTGATATTAAAAATATTTTTCGAAATAAAATTATTGATGATGAAATAATTTCTAATTTAATTACAATAAATTTTCATTTTTTAGAAATTTCTATAAACATCAAATCAAAAAATAATAATGAATTTATTTTCGAAACTTTACAAAAAATTATTACAAATTTTCAATCAAACACAAATATTCAAATAATTTTAATAAAATTAACAACAAAAATCGTAAATTTAATTTATTCTCAAGAATCTTTAGTAAATTCATTATCATCTTACATAGTTTTTATTATTAAAAAAAATAGTGAAAATAATCTTAATAAAATGGCAATGGACATTATTAATGAAATTTCAAAAACAGTTTTTGAAGATAAAAATTTAGATTCTCAAGGAATAAAAAATGTAGGAAAATTTTTAATAATTCTTTCAGAAAAATGTTCAAAAACAATTTACAATAACATTACAATATTATTACAATTATTTGATTCAGAAAGTTATGTGATTAGAAATGCTTTAGTTGAAGTAATTTCAAATATAATTATAAATTTATTATGTAATTTAGATGAAATTAAAGAAGTTGAAGTAAGAAATAATTATTTAAAAGCGAAAGAAAATTTCTTAGAAATTTTATTTAAAAGAATTTATGATAAAAATGGCTTTTGTCGTTCAAAAGTTTTGGCAACATTTGAAAGATTATGTGAAAATAATACAATTAATATTCCAACTTATTTTAAATTATTAAAACATGCTTCTGGAAGATTATATGATGAAAAAAGTATTGTAAGAAAAAGAGCAATAAGTTTAATTGGAAAAATAATTACTATGTATAGTATTATTTTTAAATGTGATAAATTTTTAAATAAAAATGAAATTCAGGAATTAATAAATGAATCAAGAAAAAAAATTGATGAAAAAGAAAATAAAAAAACTTTTTTAGAAAATGATACAAAATTAAATCCAATTAATGAAAATGTTAATAATGAAGAAAAAAATAAATTAAATGAAGAAATTAATAAAGAAGATATGATAATTGATTTCTTTCAAAATTATATTTTAGTGTTAGAAAATATAGATAAAGTAGTTCCTTCAATAACTGAATTACTTTCATCTAAAAACCAAACAGATGTTTTAGAATCTATTGATTTATTTATTGTTTTACATAAATTACGAATTCAAAGTAGTGAAAAAGGAATAAGAAAAATGTTAGTTTTAATTATGAAATCTGAAATTCCTATTAAAAAAAAAGTAATCGAAGCATTTAAAATTATTTATTTTGATAAAAATTTAAGTTATGAAATTCAAGCAGCTTATTTAATTACTTTTTGTAATCAATTAAATTTTTCTGAATTTACATGTATAAATGAATTATTTAAATATTTAATTGAAGATGATGCGATTGATAAACAAGTTTTTAAAGAAATTTGGAAAATTATGTTAAAAATAACAAATCAAGATTATATTAAAAGCATAAAAGCAAGTGAAATAAATGAATTAAAAGATCAAATTAAAATAATAGAAAATGAATCATTAACCGCTTTAAAAATAATTAATATAGCAAGTGAATATGATAGTACAATATTAACTAATTTTGGTGAATTATATATAAAAATGATTAATGCAATTTTATGTCAAAAAAATAAATTAAATTGGACATTTTTACAACATTCTTTTCATGGTTTATGTAAAATTTATCCCTTAAAAAAAGACAATACTGAAAATTGTTTTGTAAGAATAGCCAAAGCTATTATAAAAAATTATGGCAAAATTGATAATGATTGGTTTTTAGTTATTAAAGAAATGATAGATACAATTTTTAATGTTATGAATGAACCTGAAAAAATATGTGAATATTTAATAATTAAATTAAGTAAATGTTTATTTATGAGTAATAATGAAATGATGGATGTTGATATTCAAGATAAATTTAAAACTCAAAATATTTTCAGTCAAAATATGACTGATATGTCTCAAAGTCAAGATTGTAACGAAATAGTAAATAACGGAGGTATAACACCTATACAATTAACTCAATTAATATTTGTTGTTGGACATGTAGCATTAAATATGATAATATATAGTGAAAAAATGGAACAAAAAATTAAAAAAAAATTTTTGGGAGGAAATAAAAAAAAAAGTCCAAATAAAAGTAATATTTCTAATATCTCAGGATTAAGCTCGTCTTCAAAGAAAAAAAAATCTATCATTTCTGATATTGAAGAAGTTAATGGTGGACAAGAAGCACAAGCTGATTATAATATTGGTTTAATTCATAATATTATAGATGAAGATATATTAAAGAAAAATTTAATTGCAATGTATATACCTTTAATTGTTGGAATAGCAAAAAAAAGTTTAACTTGCAGTAATAAAGAAATGGATAAAAATAAACTATTATATAAAGTAGCTATTTTAAGTTTATGTAAATTAATGTGTATTAATTCAAAATTTTGTAGCGAAAATTTAGATTTTATTTTCGAAGTAATTGAAAATGATAATATAGGTAGTGATTTAAAACTTAATATATGTATAGCAATTGGAGATTTTATAAATAGATTTCCAAATGTTTTTTCAAAATACATAGATAAATTTTTTATGAATTTACATTCAAGTAATAAAGAAGTTGTTCATTATACATTAATAGTTATTAGTCATTTAGTATTAAATGATATGTTAAAATTAAAGGGTGAAATAGTTGATATATGTATGTTATTAAATACAGATTCAGAAAATATAAAAAATAATGTTAAAATATTTCTCAATGAAATTAATGGAAAAGGTAGTAATGTTATATATAATATGATACCTCAAGCATTAAGTAAATTAAATACAGATTATAAGAATATTAGTTATGATTCTTATAAACAAATAACAAAAATTTTAATGAGTTATGTTGATAAAGATAAATATATTGAAGAAATAGCTAATAAAATGATAAATAGATTAAAAGCAACCGATGATTTAAATGAATGGAAAAAAACAACTTATATTTTATCTTTAATGAATTTTAATAGTGAAAAAGGTATGCTCAATTTTTTAGAAGCTTATAGTGAAATAAATAATAAACCCGATGATAATGACGAAGTTAAAGAAAATTTGAGAAATCTTTTATTGAAATTTAAAAAAATTAATAATTTATCTTTAAATTCAAAAGAAATTTTAGAAAAAAATGAAAATAAAATTTTAAATGGTGAAAAGATTGTTATAAATAAAAATAAGAGTAAAAATGCATCAAATAATAATTCAAAATCAAATTCAAATAATTCAAGCAGATCTAATTCAAAAACTCGAAGTCCAATTAAAAAAAATTTAGGAAAAAGAAGATTTAAACAAATAAATGAAATTAAAGAAGATGAAGAAGAAAATGAAGAAAGTAGACATAAAACAAGACAAACAAAAACAAAATCAATAGTAAGAAAAAATAAAAAAAAAGGAAGAAAGAAAAAAAATGAAAGTGAAGAAGATGAAGAATATAATAATTAATATAATTTTATTTTTATTTTATAATTTTTAATATTTTTAAATTAACAAAATATTAATTTAAAAAAATTTAAAATATTAATTATGGAAAAATATAAAATTATTGAAACAATAGGAGATGGAACATATGGAATTGTTTATAAAGGAATTAATACCGAAACAAATGAATATGTCGCAATTAAAAAAATGAAAAAAAAATACACAGATTGGGAAGAATGTATTTCATTAAAAGAAGTTCAAGCTTTAATTTCTTTAAAACATTCAAATATAGTAACTTTAAATGAATTAATATTAGAAAATGAAGAATTAATAATGATATTCGAATTTATAGGTGTTAATTTATTTGAATATGCAAAAAATATAAATGAAATACCCGAATATAAAATAAGAAATATATCATTTCAAATATTACAGGGTTTAGCATATATGCATAAAAACAATTTTTTTCATAGAGATTTAAAACCAGAAAATATTTTAATTTCCGGGGATCAAGTAAAATTAGCAGATTTTGGATTGGCAAAAGAAATAAATTGTAACCCACCCAATACAGATTATGTCGCAACAAGATGGTATAGAAGTCCTGAAGTAATATTAAATTCAGATAAATATAGTTCACCTATTGATATATTTGCTTTAGGATGCATTATAGCAGAATTATACATGGGTAAACCTATTTTTCCTGGGAAAAGTGCAAATGAACAAATGAATAAAATATGTGAAATTTTAGGTACACCTAATCAATCAGATTGGCCTGATGGGTATATTTTAGCTCAAAAAATTAATTATAATTTTCCTCAAATGAGAAGTAAAAAATTAAAACATATTATACCTAAAGCAAGTGAAAGTGCTATAAATTTATTGGAATCTATGTTAAATTTCAATCCTAGTAAAAGACCTTCTGCTGTTAAATGTTTGCAACATTCTTTTTTTCAATGTAATGATGTTTTAAAATTTTATGGGTTTAAAATTAATAAGGAAGAAGATGCAAATAATGATATTAATGGAGAAAGAAATAAAAAAAATATTAATTTTGCTATGAGTATGAATTCTAATAATAATTTTATGAATTTAAATAATGATGATAATAATATATTAGGAGGAGGAAATATAAGTGAACCAAATTTAATAGGAAATGATAATTTATATAATTCTGAAATAATAAATAATAATTCAAATAATGGAAATTTATATAGTAATAATAAATTTAAAGGAGGAAAAATAAAATTTGAAGATTTATTAGAATAAATATAAAAATTAAATTAAAATAATTATATATAATTATAAATATAATATAAATAAAATTCATTTATAAAATTTCTATAAAAAATTTTAAAAATTTAAATTCAAAATCATAATAAATAAATATTTAATATTAATTTTATTATAAATTATTATAATAAATAAAATAAAAATTATAAAATATTTTTTACAATATATAATATTAAAAACAAAAATAAATTTATTTTATTATTATTATAATATAATTATACAAAATTATTATATCTAAAATTTAAATTAATGTCATTACAAGAACATAAAATGTTATTTATTCATTTTTATAAATATTTAAAAAATATAGGATTTTTAAATTTAATAAGTTCTCATGAATTTAAAAAGATATATGTTAAATTAAAAGAAGAAAATAATAATAATTTGAAAGGAAATTTAAAATCAATATTTTTTAAAGATTTATTAAGTAAATGT
>JAEEGL010225428.1_pt1 | contig 12215 bp, 9 predicted proteins | sample 9134231 | NCBI WGS metagenome assembly JAEEGL01 (sample SAMN16246548, study PRJNA631951) | gut metagenome | biome: gut microbiome; feature: rumen; material: fiber-attached | host: Bos | place: Iran: Karaj | collected 2018-10
GGTGCATACGGCGATGAGATCGTCCCGCTGCGTGCTCTCCGGAAGAAACACGTCCGGCTGGATCACGTCATCGCTCTCGCAGCAGCGGCCGACCACGGAACAGCACATCTCCCGCGCTTCCTCCATACGATTCGCAGGAAGGACTGTGTATTCTGCGCCGTAAAGTGCATAGCGGATATTATCGGTCATGCCGCCGTCGACGGAAACATAGTTGATAAAGCCGGGGATGCGCTTGACCATGCCCACCGTATAGAGTGTAAGACCGGCATCTGCTACAATGCTGCGTCCGGGTTCAAAACTGATCGCGGGCTGGGGAAGATAGAGTTCGCGGCACATGGCACTGACCTTTTCAGCCACTTCGGCAAGATTGCTATCCAGATCCGGTTCGGGCTGAGATGCCAGGTACCGCACACCGTATCCGCCGCCCAGATTGAGTTCCGGTGCCGTGTAGTTGTTGGTATAGCGGACATGAGCGATAAAGGAGAGCATGATTTTTGCAGAGCGGATGAAAACATCCGAATCAAAGACCATCGAGCCCACATGACAATGAAATCCGCTCAGTTCGATGTTTTCCAGTGTAAGGGCCAGCTCGGTGACGGCGTCCGCCTGTCCGGTTTCGATGGCGAAGCCGAATTTGGAATCGACCTTTCCGGTGGCGACAGCTTCAAACGTATGGGTATCGATTCCGGGCGTTAGGCGAAGAATGACTTTCTGGATAATTCCGAGCTCTCGCGCGATCCGGTCGACCGCGAGCAGTTCCTCTGTACTGTCGATCACAAAGGTGCCCACCTCGTGTTCCATGGCAAAACGGATGTCCTCATCCGTTTTGTTGTTTGAGTGGAACCATGCCCGTTCCATGGGAAATCCGGCTTTAAAGGCGGTGAAGATTTCTCCCGGGGAGACAACATCCACACACATGCCTTCTTCAGCCATTATTTCATAGATCCGCTTGAAAGCGGCCGCCTTGGAGGCATAGAGCACATGACCGCGGCCCCCGAAATACTTCCGGATGGCGTTGAGGTAGGTCCGGCAGCGGCTGCGGATGAGCTGCTCATCCATCAGATACAGCGGTGTCCCGTACTGCCGGGCGAGCTCCGTTGTGTCATGCCCGGCAAAACAGAGATGACCGTCCGGACCGAGAGAGAGATTGGAGCAGATGAAATCGCTGCTCATGGGTTGTACCTCCTTATGATGAAGAAAGGGCAGCCGCGAAACGGCTGCCCTGAAACACAAATGAAAAAGTTTCCGGGATAGCGCTCCGCATCACTGCGACAGCAGGACGGATATTATCCGTTCTGCCAGCGAAAGATCCGCCGCGATCTCCCGCTTCGGCACCGTTGCCTTTCCCGCGCGGCTCCGGCAGCCGGTCAGTGCGCGGTACTTTTCTCGGGTGCTCCTCTATCTGTACTCATTTTACTTGAGGGATTTCCGATGTGTCAATTGTGGGACGATACCAAGTTGTACGCGGAAACGGAGCGCGTTTTGGGCAAAATATGGAGAAGGTCCCGTTCAGTGGAACCGGAGGCTTGAAGAGCGGTTCCGGGAGAGGTAAGATGATGAAGAAAAGGAAGGTGATTGCTATGAAAAAGCCTCTGAGTTACTTTTTCGGGCTGCTATGTCTCTTGCTGGCCTTTCATCTTCTGGGGGGCTGCGGGGAAAAAGAAACGCTTTCTGCAGAAATACGGGAGAAAAGAGATCTTTTTGCCGGGGAGAAGGAACTCGATATAAAAACGCCACCGATCGTTTTGGAGGAGGGATCCTCTCTGTCGGCTCCGGAAAAGACGGAGAACGAGACGGAATGGCAGACACTGACACAGGAAGAGCTGGACACTCTTTCTGACTCTCTGGACTGGTCGATTAACGGCTTTTTTATCACGTCTTACAGCCGCCCGGAAGAGATTGACTGGAATGAAGTCTTTTATACCGGTGCAGGAATGGCAAGAAAACCATCAGAGTTAGAACTGGCGGAATATGAGAACTCCGTCGGCCCGGTGATCACTTCGCTTGTCTGTATCGATGAGCAGAACGTGAAAATGTACGTACGGGAGAGGACAGGCATCGATTACAGTGCGGCCCGTCATCCACTGCAGTGGTATCGTACGGAAAGCGGGCTGTTCATGACCCAGCACGGCGATACGAATGCCCGACCGATCCGCTTCTCGGAGGGGGCTGTGTCAGGAAGCGAATATCGTCTGATTTTCCCTGGAGAAGATTATGTCAACTACAGGTTGGACCGCGATTTTGTTGTCTCGGCACGCATCGAAAATGGGAATTGGATGTTCCACTCATGTCTTCCGGCTGATGCGCCGCCACCGGTCGATCTGTTGGAATTCTGCTATGTCGCGACGCAGGAAGAGGCAGCGGCTATGGGAGCAGAAGACTTCATTCAGGTGCAGCAGTTGCCTTTCGACGAACCGTTTGGCTGGTGCTGGGCTGTGCTGACGGCAAAGGAGGACGGGGTTCGCTTCAACGTGGACCGCCTGAGAGCAAAAACGGATCTGGAGCAGATATTCTCTGATTCATACGGGCTGATCCTCCCCGGAGAGAGCGTAGCATCAGGTGTGCTGAACAAAGGCGAAAGCATTGCGCTTTGGGTCAACAGGCCATGGCATCCGCGCATCCGTCTGAGCGCTTCGAAGGGACCATACTGCGGCGGGTATGTTTTTGGAGAGGACAACTGGCTCCATCTGGATGATTCCGTGGTCCGGTATGTGACCGCTCATGATTATGACGGAGAGGGGAGAGGTGCTTCCTGGGCGTGCGAGGAAGATCTGGTGAACTTCCTCAGAAGCGGGAGCTGGGAGTATAAAAACGAAGAGAGCGGGGAGACGCTCGCTGCTGTCCGATTCGGGGAGTACAGGATGATGGAGGTGGATAACGGGAGCGACTGTTATAAGATCTTTCTCCGTTACAGCCGCATCTATACCGGGGAGGAGGAAGCCCCGGATCTGCTTCAGATGAGTAAATACTTCGGAGACGACAGTTGCTGGGACGCTTATGCTTTCGTCTTTTCACAGGACAGACTTGGAGATTATTTGGTCAGCGCCGTACAGCTGGACGGAGAGCAGATCCTCACACTGCGGCAGGCGAACAACGGTGACGGTATCCTGAACTATATTTTTCCGCAGACGGAGCAGAATCAGCATGTGTTTTTGTTCCATCGCTATATCGGCACGGTGGAGGTGGAAGGCTAAGAATAAATAATATGTTAACTAAAATATGACAACAAGACTATGTAAATTGCATTGTGTAAAAAAATACAAACAAAAAAGCACATGGACAAGAGAGAACAGTTCATGTACAATAGAACTGTTCTGAAAACAGTAGAATATCTTTTAACTATATCAATCATAAGCGGGAGGAAGCTATGCATTTTACCAGAAAAGTAACGCAGGATCTGACCTGGGTTGGTGTGGATGACCGCAGACTGGCCGTATTCGAAGGGGTATACGGAGTGCCCGACGGCGTCTCCTATAACTCGTATCTTCTGCAGGACGAATACACGGTCCTGTTCGATACCGTGGATAAAGCGGTATACCAGACCTTCTTTGAAAATGTCCGCTATGCCCTTCAGGGCCGAAAACTCGATTACCTAGTGATTTCGCACATGGAACCGGACCATGCCTACACAGTGGAAGCGCTGCTTACCCGTTATCCGGAGACGACCGTGATCTGCAACGCAAAGATCCAGGCCATGCTCGGGCAGTTTTTCGAGCTGGATCTCTCCGACCGGCTGTATGTTGTGAAGGAAGGCGATACCTTCTCAGCGGGTAAGCACAAATTCACCTTTGTCATGGCGCCTATGGTCCACTGGCCGGAGGTCATGATGACCTATGACCTCACTGATAAACTGCTGTTCTCAGCCGACGCATTCGGGACATTCGGTGCGCTCAACGGACGCCTGTTTGCGGATGAGGGAGACTTCTTCGGCGAAAGCATGGAGGAAGCCCGCCGCTATTACACAAACATAGTCGGCAAATACGGTCCCCAGGTTCAGAATGTTTTGAAAAAGGCTGCTGGGCTGGAACTGAATTATGTCTGCCCGCTCCACGGGCCGGTGTGGCGCTCACACTTCGGTGATTTTCTCGAAAAGTATCTCCAGTGGAGCTCTTATACTCCTGAGGAAAAGAGCGTCTGTCTCGCCTATGCCTCTGTTTACGGGCACACCGAAAATGCTGCCAATATTCTGGCGGGCAAACTGGTGGAGCGCGGCGTGAAGGTCCGCATGTTCGACACTTCGGTCACACCGGCGAGCTATATCGTAGCCAATGCATTCCGCTGCAGCCATCTGGTGCTTGCCGCCACCACATATAATGCGGGCATCTTCGTCACGATGGAAAACCTGATCCATGATCTGGTGAACCACAACCTGCAGAACCGCAAGGTCGCCATCATGGAAAACGGTTCCTGGGCGGCGGCCAGCGGCGGCCTGATGAAGGAAGCCCTGAGCAGACTGAAGGGGATCGAGTTCATCGGGGACAAGATTTCCCTCAAATCCGCCCTCAAGGAAGATCAGCTTGCACAGCTGGATGCTGTGGCCGATGCGATCGCCGCAGAGATATGCCCGGCTCCTCCCGTATTTACAGTCGCAGAAAGCGCGGCTTCAACCGGAGAGAAACTACCCGTGGACGACGGCGTGTTCAAGTTCATGACCTATGGTGTGGAAGTGCTGACCACCCGAGTGGAAGGCAGGGACTACGGGTGTATCATCAACACGGCCGGCCAGGTGGCCGCCAGCGATCCGCGCAAGATCACCATCTCCTGCATCAAGAAGAATCATACCTGTGATATGATAGCCAAAGCAGGCAAATTCAACATCTCCATCCTTACCGAGGACGCGCCGTACTCTCTCTTCGAGCATTTCGGCTTCCAGTCCGGACGTGATGTGGACAAGTTTGCCGGTGTTCCTTATGACGACCGCACACTCAACGGAATCCGTTATATCCCGCAATTCACCAATGCGGTGCTCTCCTGCGAAGTGATTGATGTGCGCGACCTGGAGACCCAGACCCTGTATATTGCCAACGTAGTAGAGGCGAAGGTCCTCTCCTCCGGCGCTTCCTGCACCTATTCCTACTACCATGCCCATATCAAGCCTAAGAAAAACCCGGCGCCGGCGCAGAAAGAAGGATATCTCTGCAAAGTCTGCGGCTACTTCCATGAGGGAAGCGAACTTCCTGCAGACTTCACCTGCCCGCTCTGCAAACACGGTCCGGAGGAGTTCGAACACATTGTTCCGGAAGTACGTTCTGCTGTGAAAGGATATGTCTGCACGGTCTGCGGCCACTTTGAACCCTGTGACGGAGAATTGCCGAAGGATTATACCTGCCCCATCTGCCACCACGGTCCCGAAGACTTTGAACCGGCAGTGCAGTAAGACAGAATGAGAGATCCGGGAAAAAGACCGGTCATTGCACAATGTCCGGATTATGAAAGCAAAAACGTGAGAGCTGCCTTGCAGGCAGCTCTCACGGATATCGGGGGACTCGATTGGGTAAAGCCAGGCATGAGAATCGGCGTCAAACTGAATCTCTGCTCTGCCCGGAAACCCGAACAGGCAGCCACAACCCATCCGGTGATGGCTTCAGAACTGACACGCATCCTCACGGAGCGTGGAGCGACCGTGATTCTGGGAGACAGTCCCGGTGAACCGTTCACGCCTGCCATGCTGCGGCTCGTATACAGCCAGACCGGGATGCATCTGGTCGAAGAGGCCGGAGGAAAACTGAACGATGATTTCACTCATCACACTGTTTTGTTTCCGGAAGGAAAGAGCGTGCGTGAATTCGAATACTGCTCCTGGCTCTCCGGTTGTGATGCGGTCATCAGCTTCTCCAAACTGAAGTCTCACGGTCTGATGGGGATGACGGCGGCTGTGAAGAATCTGTACGGGGTAATTCCCGGCACAATGAAAAGCGAATATCATTTTCTCCATCCGGATCCGATGGATTTCGCCAATATGCTGGTGGATCTGAACGAATATGTCCGCCCGGTGCTGTGCCTTTGCGATGCGGTGGAGATTATGGAAGGCAACGGCCCCACACAGGGCACACCCCGTCATTTGGGACTGGTCCTTGCCGGAAAAGATCCCTATGAGCTTGACAGGCTTGGCGCCGCGATTCTAACACTCCGGGAAGAGGAGATCCCGTATATGACTGCCGCGAAACAGAGGAACCTCTTCAGCTCCGAAGGGCCGGAGGAATACGCGGAAGAGGCGGGACGGTATGCCGTTTTGGGCTTCACGCGTTCCGGCTCGACTTGCAGCTGGTTTGCGGCGGATCCGAATGACGGAATGACACGGAAGATCCTGAAGAAAGCGCTGTATGTACTGATGCGCTCCAGACCGGAACCGGAGGACAGCTGCACGGGCTGCGGACACTGTGTCCGCGCCTGTCCCGCAAAAGCGATCGAGTTGAAAAGCGGAAAGGCACGAATCGACCGTAGAAAATGCGTGCGGTGCTTCTGCTGCCAGGAGTTTTGCCCGACCGGGGCCATGAAGGTGAAGCGCTCCCTCGTGGCGCGCATCGCCTCGAAATGATTGGGATGAACAGTGTGAAAGGAGATGGAAGAATGCGGCTCTATGATATCGAGTGGTTCGTGAACGACGATGGTGCGCAGGTGCGTCGATTGATCCTGCACATGCCGGATGAAGTGGAGATGGCGGATGTGGTCGGGGAGAAATTCTGCATCTATGTGGAGAGAAAAGATAAGAACGGAGAAGTGCTCTGTGTAAAGCCTTCCTGGTCAGCACCGAAAGCGCTCCCGACCAGAGGCTACCGGACCCTGCTGGCAGCTTATCCATCCGATGAGAAGGGGAACCCGTTGCTGAAAGGGAAATATGTGACCCTTGAGATGGATATGAATGACGCACAGTCCAGGGCCCTCATAGGAGAGCTTTCCGGAAACTTCTTCGCAGACTGCTGTTACCGCGTGACACAGACCGCTCCGATCGGAGATCTGACCGGACTCGTTTTCGACGAGCTTGGGAAAATCCGCTGTCCGGAAGCCGAGCGCTATACCAGCACCGTTTCATCGTTTGAAGATCTGCCGCTTCTGTACAGCTATTATACCCCGGAAGGCCAGCCGCTGCCCGGAGAGAAAGGCTCTTCCCCCGGCGGAAAGAAGCTTCCATGCATCATCTGGCTGCACGGAGCGGGAGAAGGCGGAGAAGATCCCCGGGTCACCTATCTGGGCAACCGGGTGACGGCGCTTTCCTCGGATCCGATCCAGAACTTTATGGGGGGCGCCTGGGTCCTGGCGCCAACCTGCCCGACGATGTGGATGGACGACGGAAGCCATACCTACGGAAACAGCGGCAGAAGCATGTATTCCGAAGCCCTGTTTGCACTGATCGAGGAGTTTGTATCCTCGCACGAGGTTGACCGTGATCGGATCTACGTGGGGGGGTGCTCCAACGGCGGATTCATGACCATGCGGCTGCTCATTGATCATCCGGATTATTTCGCCGCGGGATATCCTATGTGCGAGGCCTTATACGATGATACGATCCTGGATTCGGATATCGAGAAGATAAAGGACGTTCCCATCTGGTTCCTGCATGCCATGACCGATGCGGTCGTGGATCCGAAGAAAACCTCCGTACCTACCTATAAGCGCCTGATCGCCGCCGGTGCACGAGATACGCATTTCACTTTCATCGATGATCGCCCGCCTTTCCATCAGATGGTCAATCACGGCTGCTGGCCGCTTGGTCTCAATAATCAGGAAAACTATGATTTTGACGGCAGACCGGTTATGCTAAGGGGAAAAGAAGTGACCCGCTTTGAATGGCTGGCAGCCATGCGCAGGAACAGGAGACAATAATGCCGTTTGAAGTATGGCAGCTTGGCCTGATCGACCAGGCGGGATATAACGGGATACGCGATGAACATATCGCGGCAGTTGTGCAGGAGATCCTGAAGATGCCCGGCGGTTCTGTAAACGAAGCGGTATTCCGCAGCGCCTGTTTCAGGGCAGGAGTGGATCCGGGTAATTTCAGACAGAGCGATCTCAACCGCCTGCAGCAGGTTCTGGACCAGTATTGAAGAGAGAACGGCCGTCCGCAGTCCGGACGGCCGTTTTGTTCTTTAAAAAGCTTTACCAGCGGTTCTCCACATACTCGCAGAAGGCGTAGAAATCACGGATCTTGAGAATCTGACCGTCATCCAGCGTGACGGTACCGCTCCAAAGGCCATGTACCTGATGGCTGTGCATGCGCATCACACAGACGTTCAGATCGGAATGATGGTCATAAAACGGCTGCATCGTGAGATCAAAACGACCGTCATCGGAGACGAAACGCCACGGTTTCTCATATCCGTCGGGTTTCGGAAAATCCAGGACATCCACAGCGCCGATCTTGTGGGCTTTCCCGTCAAAGAACAGGCAGGTCTCGGTAGCGTTATGCTCATTGCCGATCCCCCAGGTGATTTCAAAGCCGAACAGATGCTCCTTTCCATCGCTGCCGCGGACGTATCCGGAACCATTTCCCCAGTACCATACCAGACTGTACGGTGTGCAGACACGGCCCCAGTCGAGGATGCAGAAGCAGCTGTCCTTGGAAAAGTTCCAGCTTTCGCCTCCGCGGTTCACGATGCCTTCACACGGCATGCAGTTCTGTTTCGTCGTCATGAAAAAGCGGTCCTTCGCCTGATCGAAGGGAAGCACAGTAGTGATGTTTTCCGAACCGGGCAGGATATCCATCGTGAAATCGCAGCATATGTCCCCGTTTTCAAAATGAAGGGTGCGTTTCGTCTCTTCCGTGACGGTCTCAAAAACAGCCCTGCCGATTCGGAAGGAGACCTTGTTCGGCGTATCCCCGCGGGAGGGAAGAACATACCGGTCTTTACCTCCGATGAACGGAGCCATACTGGAAAGGAGCGTTTTTTTCTGTGCAGATCCACTACCACCAGAGAGGCATAGCCTCCCAGGGAGATGTTGGCAAAACTCAGCTGCACCATGAGATACCCGTTGGAAATCTGATAAAAATCCCACTCTTTGCGGCGCAGTGGATGTTTAACCGCATTCCGGTCATACTGGAAGAGATTTTTTCTTGCCCAGCCTTTTGCCAGAAGTGTACCGTCCGGAGCAAGCAGCGGCGCAGGTTCGGTATATTCGGTCTGAAGGCTCTTCTCCGACCATTCCTGCCAGCCTTTGTAGGTTTTTTCCATGCCAGATCCTCCTTTTAGTCAGAAGCAGTCTTTGATGTAATAACAATATCACAGGTGCAGGCAGCGGAGCAAGAGACTGTGAAAAAAGAGCCCTGCAGCACTTCGGATATGCTGCAGGGCGAGAAGGAAACTGTTAGCGGTGCTCAGTATCAGCCGGTGATTCCGAGGACATTGCGGTAGAAGTTGATGTGCTTCTCGAGAACCGGGACGGTCGGGCCTTCGGTGCGGCCTTCCCACTCGATGCTGATGAAGCCGTCGTAATTGGAGCGCTTGAGGATCTCAACAGCTTTTGTGGTGTTGATGGTGGGATCGTCGCCGATCTCGTTGAGGCGGGTGAACTTGCCGTGGCAGTGGACGGTGTGGGGGACGATGATGTTTTCATAGTCCTCCCAGATCGTGTCACGGGTGTCTCCGGCCAGATCGGGGATGAAGAGCAGGCAGTGAAGAGCTTCACGCTGAAAATCGGTGAGTACGAACTGATCGAGTCCGGCTTCGATTTCTTCCGGGCTCATGCCTTTGGAGTTTTCAAAGTATTCCACCACTTCCAGAGGCATTCCGGCGCGGCTGGGGATCCGGACGCGCTGACGGGCCATGGCCTCGAGACGGGCTGCCTCTTCGGGGGAGAGGTTTTTCGGCTTCGCGCCGAGCATGAAGTTCGGTCCGAACATGCCGAAGTCGGGGCACCAGCCGATGTATTCACTGCCGGCGCGCTCGATGGCGCGGTTGAAAGCTTCGCTGTTGGGCTCGCGCGGAGTCATCGGGGAGTGCATCTCAATACCGACCTTCACGCCGTATTTTTCTGCCCATGGAGCAAGTTTTTCAAACACGGAAGGATAGATATTGTTCTGCTGACGCTGTGCCTTGGCACCGATTTTGTATGCGCATTTCACATCGTTGATCGCATAGGCCAGCATGTCTTCTTCGGAGAGGTCGAGCAGGTCGGAACGCTTGCCGCGGTCCGCCTGACCGGAGTAGGAGGCAATCTCCAGACCGTATTTTGCGCAGAGGTTGGCTACCTCATAGAGTTCCTCATCGGTCGGCCACGGATAGTGACGGCCGAATGTCTGCGCAGCGACGAATTCTACGCCGGTGACGCCCAGCTGCTTGGCCACCTTGAGGCAGTCCTCCGTGGTCCAGCCGTAGTTCATCTGTTCTCTGGTGAGACTGTAGATCGTAAGAGCAAGTTTGATATTCGCCATCTTCGTATTCTCCTTCCTTTAAGACATGACCCACATCATTTCGGCCTTGCCCATGTTGCTGACGTTATACGTGTGCGGCTGGTTTACAACGTCGGTTACATAGAAGGGACTGCCGATGTAGGCGGATTTTGCCAGCATGATGACTTCGATCTTGTGCTCACCGAAGGGAAGACCGCCGAGCTGATCGATCTCCACGGTGGCGGGATCCTGCGCTGCCCAGTAATCAGTGTAAGCGTCGGAGATCTCGTGCGGGAGATACTTCTTGAAGCCAAGGCAAAAATGGATCATGTTTGCGGGAATCTCCACATCATCGACCTTTACAACGAATTTCTCGATGCAGGAGAGGGGTTTGTTGCGGTAACCGCCCAGAGTGATCTGGAACTGGAAACCGACAGGATAGCCGTTTGCGTAGAAATTGTGCAGACTCTCAGGGACGAAGAATTTCTTTTCGGTCATATACAGATTCCACCTTTCATTAACCGGTTTTTTATCGAGCATTAATAAAGCTGTTTTAATAATATCACGGATAATGTTCAAAATCAATATGCATGAATAAGAAAAAGCGGCCGATGTCGGTCGCTTTTATCTTATTACACAGTAGGATGGAAGAGGAGCGGATCAGAGAAGGCTGCGCATGAGAGCCTGATGCTTGCGTACGTATTCGATTTCGTCCACCCACCCGACCATGTTCATGCGGCGGTTGCCCTCGAACTCGGAGGCGACATAGCCTTTGTAGCCGCCCTCTTTGAGGCACTCGAAGATTTTGGGGTAATCCATATCATCCACCTGGCCGCTCTCGTCGATGTCGTAGAACTTGCCGTGGACATATACCATCCGGGAAGCGTATTCCTTCAACTCTTTGTAAAGCTGGGCGAAAGGAGGCTTTCCGCGGCCGTGGCGAACGGCGAAGCTGATGGCGTTCTTCGTGGCTTCGTTCGGCTCCATCTTTTCCACCGCTTCGCGGATGGACTCGTAATCGAAGGTCTCTCCGGCAAAGTAGGCTTCGCGCTGTTTGGAGCGCAGGAATTCAAGGATCTCCTTCTGCGCTCCGCGGCTGCAGTGATCCACGATGTCCGCTGTGGTCATGCAGTAGCTGAAAGTGGAGAAGTCGGCCATGAGGCCCACATTGTGCAGTCCGGTCCTTTCGGCCAGCTCGATGTATTTCTGCTGATAATCCGCGCCGACACCGTCCGCGGTATGAACTTCCAGCGCCATCATCAGCCCCATGTCCGCGGCGATGGGCAGCAGCCGTTCGATGATTTCGTAGGTGGTGAGATTGTAGCCGCTGATGGGAACGCGTGCAATATGCTCCTGATGGAGCAGTTTCACAATGGGAATGCCCAGTTTTTTCGCGAGCTTCAGATACATGACTCCGCGCTCGAACATCTCTTCGTCCGTGAGCTGACGGTTCTTCCACATGGCGCGGTCCGAGAAGTGATCCAGGCAGACGGCCTTAATCCCGTAGCGTTCCTGAAGACCGAGAAAACGATCGGCGAACTCATCGGAAACGTAAGGCCATTCTGGCATCATATTGTCGGCGAAGACCTCAAAGCCTTCCGCTCCGGAACCGGCGGCTGCCGCAATGCATCCCTCGAGATCGTAGCGTTTGAAATAATAGTTGTCCTGATAGCTGTATAGTGAAACAGCCAACTTAATGTCATAATTCTTTTCCATGTTCATCTCCTCCGGATCATGCAAAAGTCAGGTCTTTTTCACAGACACCGACCATGGTGGGCGTGTAGGAGCGCCGGGTCTTCAACGTGAGTTTCACGTGGTGGCGTCCCTGTTCAATACCGCCCTTCTTCAGGACGATGACGCGCAGGTAATCGCCGAAAATCCAGTAGAA
>JAEEGL011026540.1_pt1 | contig 12215 bp, 16 predicted proteins | sample 9134231 | NCBI WGS metagenome assembly JAEEGL01 (sample SAMN16246548, study PRJNA631951) | gut metagenome | biome: gut microbiome; feature: rumen; material: fiber-attached | host: Bos | place: Iran: Karaj | collected 2018-10
AAGATATCCGATAGATCCGGGTTACCTTCACTTTGAGATCACCGAGTCTGCATACTCAAGCAGACAGGATCTCGTTTCAAGAAAGGTAACGGAACTCCGAGAGATGGGATTCAAGGTTGCGGTTGATGATTTCGGTTCGGGTTATTCTTCACTTAACATCCTTAAGGATATGCCTATAGATATCCTTAAGCTCGATATGGGATTCTTCAGGGGAAGAAATTCAGAGAACGGACAGATCATAATAAGAAACGTTGTGAGCATGGTAAAGGAGCTTTCTCTCGATATCATATCAGAGGGTGTTGAGACCGCAGAACAGGCTGAATTCCTGCGCCATGTAGGCTGCGATATCATCCAGGGATATCTGTATGCAAAACCCATGCCCGCGCTTGAATACGAAAAGCTCATCAGAAAGAATGAGGAAGGCAAAACGGCTGAATTCTTTGAACAGGAGATGAAGGAAAAGGGCGTGTTCTATTGACCTATGAGGCTTACCGCGATGCCGGCAAGTACGATAAGAGCACAGAATATCTTATAGCCGATATTCTTTTCCTTAAAGATGAATTTACCGGAAAGTATCGTGACGATGCAGGCCGACTGCTTTATGAGCGTCATGATCATGACCTTTGAGTCGGAGATCTCGTTTGCGATAAAAAGTGCCCGGTCCGCGATAAAGAAAAGGAAGCTCATGAACCATATCCATCCGTTCTTCCATACCGAAGCACTTATCTTTATCCGTTTTACAACAAAATAAAGTCCGTAGAACATGACGAGATAGAGCATGTACCAGAACTGCAGCTGCGATGAATTAAGATCGCGCATGTATATCTTGTCAAGACATCCGGATACGGCATTTAAGATGCTTGAGGCCAATACCATCAATAAGTACTTTGATGGTATTTTTTCTGCCTGATATGATGAGCGTCCGCTGTTGGAGCGCATCTTAAGTTCGGGATAGAGCCTTAAAAAGACAAGGCCGAACAGCACGAGAAAGAATCCCGCCGTTGAAAAGACCGTGACTTTTTCATTAAGGACAAGGATTCCGAATGCCGTAGTAAAAAGGATCCTTGAAAGGTCAAGGACTCCGTAGATGCTTATTGGGATGTTGTCGATCGCACTGAAGGAAAAGATCCAGGCAAGGAATATCGCAAAGCTTTTTACCGCGATAAGAAGATAATACTTTGAAGGCAGGTTCTGCACGGCCTTCGGGGCTTCGGGGATGCAGAAAAGAAAAGCGATAAATGTGTATACAAAAAGCACTTCCATAACAGTGTTTCTGGTAAGTGCTTTCTTTTTGACCACATCGCGGAAGCCTTTAACTATTCCATAAAATAATACAAGACCTGCCCAGATCATCTTTATTTATTCCTCCTCAGATCCGCATTCGCCGTCAAAACTTAAGTTGAGGTTTGTAGCGAAGTCTCTGATGATGAGGTTTATGACAGGAGAACCCTCTTTACCTTCATTGGAAAAATCAAGTTCATTTGAACCCTGGCAGTTTATCGTAACGTCAAAAGGAAGATCGATATCGAGTCTGCTGCAGAATGATGTGATCTCCACATTCATTACGTCTTTTTCGGGTCTGGGGATACTGATATCAACACGGCTGTTTAAAACAGTGACATATGCATTCTGGATATCGGGGCTGACTTCCAGGACTTCTCTTTGGAAAAGGTAGGCATACATCATGTTGTTTGCTTCTTTGTGTTGCTCCATCTTTTTGGCATTCCTTGCACAGGTGGCAGCTATTGCTCCGACATTTGCGGCAACAAAACCGCCTGCCAGAGTAAGGGTCGTTAATAAACATTTAGCTATCGGATTGCTTTTTTTACTCATGGATTCACCTCTTTCTGCGTGGTGTTCTGGATATTGTTCATTCTGGCATAGATACCGCCAAGTGCTACGAGTTCATCGTGGGTTCCTTCCTCGGTGATGCGCCCGTTTTCGATGACGAGTATCTTATCTGCCCCTCTTATCGTTGACAGTCTGTGTGCTATCGCGATGATCGTATGACTGCCCGCGATCGCGCTTATTGACTGCTGTATCTGTCTTTCGGTTTCGACATCAACGGATGCCGTTGCCTCATCAAGGATGATGATGGGAGAGTGGCGAAGGATCGCTCTTGCTATCGCAACACGCTGCTTCTGGCCTCCGGATAATCTTAATCCGCGTTCTCCGACCTGCGTATCATATCCCTGCGGCATAGCCATTATGCTGTCGTGGATATCCGCTGCCTTTGCGGCTTCCATTATCTCATCCATCGTGGCCTCGGGAACCGCGTAGCCTATGTTCTCGGCTATCGATCCGTTAAAAAGGAACGTATCCTGAAGCACGGGTGAGATGTTACGTCTCAGACTCTCTAAAGATACATCCGAAATGTCGTTTCCGTCAATAAGGATACGTCCGGAAGTCGGTTCGTAGAATCTTGAAATGAGCTGTGTAAGCGTCGTCTTGCCTACACCTGTGGGACCGACGAGAGCCAGCATTTTCCCGGGTTCGCAGTGGAATGAAACATCTGTAAGGACGGGGATGTCATCACCGTATGAAAAGCTCACGTTTTCAAAACGGATATCCCCTTTGACTTCCTTAAGATCTCTGGCACCGGGCTTATCCTTTATCTCACATGGCGTATCAAGGACGGCGAGCACTCGCTCGGCTCCTGCCATTGACTGCTGCATGCTCTCAAGGAGGTTTGCCATGCCGGTCACAGGCCCGTAAAAGAGGCTTAAGTATAAAAGGAATGCAACGATATCCTCAACGCTTAAGGATTCCCTGAATGCGAGATATCCTCCGAATCCGACAACGAGTATCGTTCCGAGGGAAGATATGAACTCAACCGAAGGATGGAAGATACCGCTTATCTTAAGAGCCTTAAGCATGGCGCGGATATGTTCGAAGTTCTGCTCATCGACTCTGTCCGATTCATATTCCTCGCGTCCGAATGACTGTATCTCCTGTATACCCGACAAGTTATCCTGAAGCTTGCCGTTTAGATCGCCCATCTTCTTTTGCGAGACGCGGAAATACGGCCTTACCTTTTTGGCAAAGATGATGCCGGATATCAGGATGAGCGGGATCGGTATGCACGTTATGAGTGCGAGCTTAAGGTTTATAAAAAGGAGTACGATAAGGACTCCGGCAAAGGTCACGATGTTCGTTATCGTTTCGGGGATTATGTGCGCATAAAGGAGCTCAAAGTCTCTGGTGTCATTAACCACGCGGCTCATCAGATCACCTGTCTGCTTGTCATGGAAAAAGCCGAGGTGCATGCGCTCTATCTTGTCATAGACCTTTGTCCTCATGTCTCCGACAAGATACCATGCGGCTTTGTGTGCAAGATAGTTACTGAGGAAACGGAAAAGGACCCTTAAAAGATAAAGGACGATAAGAGCGATCGTCATAAGACCTATCATCTTAAGGCCTGATTCGTCGACTCCGCGCTCAACGATGCCCGTCATTGAAGAGAGCACCTTGGGAGCTGTGAGGTTTACCCCTGTAAGGAGCAGCGTAGAGATGATCGCGATGACATATAAGGTTATGTATCTTATTGCTTCCCGGCTTAGCCGCCAGAGCATTTTCATGGACCGATCCTCCGTTTCGATATAAAACCATAATAATATTAAAACACGCCGGATGCTAATACTTCTTATTATTTGACCTGTTTTGAGCCAATTTTTGTTTCCGGGTTTACAAATACGAACATATGTTCTATAATGTCTGATACAAGAAGGTGTTGTATGAGTACAGGATACAGATCGATAACTTACAAAACAGTCGACGTCATATGCCAGCATTCCCGCGACGGATCCATCATCCCGATAAGGGTCAGGACCGTGGATGAGGACGGAGAGATGCAGTCATATACGATCAAAGGATATAAAGACCTGTCACATCAGGGCACCAGATCCATGCCCGACGGGATGTATGTGACGGATAAGACACTCGTCTATGAGTGCAACATTGCAGTGTTCGGCAGGAACCGGATGATAAGGCTTTACTATGAGCCCTCCGGCACTGTCTGGAAGATGACCACAATGGAGCGCTGAGCATGCGGCTGCCCCGGGTGGTCCCTTGGGCGGGTGGACCCTTGGGGACGGGGTTAGAGGTTCAAAATTTTCACATCTTCGTGGGGATTTACGCGCGACAGTCCCAGACGTACGATCTTTGCATCGATCAGGGCGAAATTATCCTGCATGACTTCGAAAGCGGCAGTCATCTGTTCCTTAGAGAGCGTCTTAGCGATCGTGATGTGCGGCAACCATGATCCGGGACGGTAGAACCTGCTGACGGATGTATCCGGAACATCCTTAAATGCGTCATATATGCATTCGGACATTTCGGTAAGATACTCATTTAACACCGGAGTCAGATAGAATACATAAGGCAGCAGCTGTCCCATTGATACGATCTTGATCTGACCGCCGTTAAGTTTACCTTCAAGTGAATCAAACGCAGGTATCAGATCCTCGACAGATCTTGCCTCTATCGAAGATATCGTCATATGCGGCGGAACGTTATTGTCGATCATGAACCGGTTCCCGGTCCTTTCCGCAACTTTTTCGATATATCGTCTTATTGTCCTGTCGGACTCTTCGTCAAAATACGCTGATATCAGATACATGGATGTCCCTCATGGGTGCTTTTCTGAATATATTATAATATAATTTCTATTAAGGGGAGGTAATTGTTATGGGCGTAATTCAAAAGTGTGAAACTATTAAGGGCAGAGATGATACGCTCTCTCACTCACATGATGATTATACGAGGGTTGAATTATTGGAAGTACTTGCCAGGTCAGATGAAGATGTTAAATATGGAAGAGTCCGACCGGCTGAGAATACTTTTGATGATCTAAGGAAAACAGAACTAATTTGATATATAAATGAGGAAAAGAAAATGAATTTTGAAACCATGATATTTTGTGTCGAGTCAATAGATGGTGATTATGCAAATCTGCGAAGGACAGATAAGGAATCGGATGATCTTAAACTGGTGGCCAGGGCGCTTCTCCCACCGGAGATCAAAGAGGGCAGCATGCTCAAATATGAGATGATGCAGTATGAGCTTCTGAAGTAAGCATAGACCATAAATCTAATAAATTAAGGAGTATTAAAAGTTTTGGGATCGATCAAAGATTACAGAAATATGGTGGAGCAGCCGTGGGGCAAAATGTTCTATGAGATGATCTATGAACAGCTTAGCATCCCGGATGATAAGAGATATAAGATCCTTGATTTTGGGGCAGGGTTTTGCATAACAGCAAATCACTATGCCGAAGATCATGAAGTTATTGCCGTTGAGCCAAATGAAGAAATGTGCAGTCTTCGGGTCTGCGATAATGATTATACCCTGATCAACCGTGGGGCTGATCATCTTATGACCATACCGGATAATTCAATAGATGTTGCTATTTGCCATAATGTTTTGGAATATGCAGATAATAAGGAAGAGATCCTAAACCAGCTGGTAAGGGTATTAAAGCCGGGTGGAGTTTTGTCTGTAGTTAAGCATAATCTTTTCGGAAGAGTCATGGGAAGTGCAGTGCTGGGAGATGATCCCAAAGCAGCTATGGATCTGTTAAATGATGTTGGCGAAGACAGTATGTTTGGAAACAGAAGTGTCTATAGTAATGAATCTCTGATCGATGCGCTGTCTGATAGTATGACTCTCTGTGATATACGCGGAATAAGGGCGTTTTTCGGGTTGTCCTCAAATAATGATATCAAGTTCACGGATGAGTGGTATCGATCGATGCTGCAGCTGGAGACCAGGGTCAGTACCATTGAAGAATTCAGAAAGATCGCATTTTTTAATCACCTGATATTCAAAAAACACTAAGGAGCAGAAATAAATGCCGCTTGTACGAGTAGACATGATCAAGGGAAAAACACCTGAATATAAGAAAAAGGTTCTTGACTGCATTCATACCGGGTTAATCGATTCCCTTGGTATAGAGGACTGGGACAGGTTCCAGCGGATCGTGGAGATACCTGAAGAAGATTTCGAAAGACCTGCCGGAAAGAGTGAAGATTTTATGATAATCGAACTTACTGTTTTTCCGGGAAGGACCAGAGAACAGAAGGGCAAAGCCATAGAACTCATCACTTCAAACCTCATTGAAGAACTGAAGATCGCTCCGACAGATGTTTTTATAGTGATAAATGAACCTCCGCTCGAAAACTGGGGGATGGCAGGAGTGCAGAGGAATTAAGTGTAAAGCAAAACAACTTGCTGAATTATATGCATATAAATGTTTAAAAAATATGCAGATACCAATTGATTATCTGCATATTTTTGATTAAAATATATGCAGATATCAGGAGGCATAATATGCATATATTTGATTATTCCTTTTTAGATAATGGAGTATTACCGGCTGAAATTGTTAATCTAACGTCAACAATATCGGCTTTGAATGCGATATCTGAGGAGAGAAGGGACAAAAACAAGACGGTTTATACTGAACTTGAAAAGGTGGCCAGAATTCAGTCAGTTAAAGGCTCCAATGCTATAGAGGGGATCATAACCACCGATGCCCGTATCAGGGAAATAGTTGAAGGAAACAGCGCTCCATTGAATCATACTGAAATGGAGATTGCGGGATATAGAAATGCCCTGGATGAGATACATACATTCTATGAGCAGATGACAGTGAGTGAGCAGACAATTCTGCATTTGCATGAGGTCATGACAGAAATAGCCGGTTATGAAGGATCAGGGCGTTATAAAGTTGATGATAATGTTATAGCAGAGGTAGATGGGCGTGGACGGAGAAAAGTCAGATTTACACCGATATCTGCAGCACAGACACCGGATGCCATGGAACAACTGATCCTTGCTTATGTTGACGCTAGAGATAATCCGCGAATAAATAATCTTTTGCTTATTCCATGTGTGATACTGGATTTTTTATGCATCCATCCGTTTACAGATGGAAACGGACGTGTTTCAAGATTGCTGACGCTGCTGCTCATGTATAAGAGCGGATTTAACATCGGGAAGTATGTGTCGTTTGAAGAGCAGATAAACAATTCAAAGGACTTTTATTACAGTTCGCTTCAGGATTCATCTCACGGCTGGCACACAAATGAAAACTCTTATACAGAGTATATGAAGAGTTATCTTTCTACGCTGTACAAGTGTTATAAGGAACTGGACAAAAGGTTTTCGACTGTTAACGGGAAAAAACTGAAGAAAACAGAAAGAATTGAACAAACCGTGCTTAACAGTGTTTTGCCCATATCAAAATCAGAGATATGCGCATTCCTTCCGGATGTGAGTCCCACAACAGTTGAAGCTGTGCTTGGTAAAATGGTAAGGGATGGAGCTGTAAAGAAACTTGGAACAGCAAGAGCTACGAAATATGTAAATGCAAAGCATATAAAAGAAATTCCAAGCGACCCCAAAAGATAATGAACACTATCACCAGACAACAGGCAGGACAATTTATCCTTGCAAAGCAGGGACTTATAGGAGCCTATAGATTTACGGGTAAGGACGGAGCATATGAATATGTCCGACAGGCGGGATGCATTCAGTATGATCCGGTGGATGTCTGCGGCAAAAACGCAGAGCTTACGCTTCAATCCCGTGTCAAAGGGTTCAGAAAGACGATGCTCAGGGATCTTCTTTACAAAGACAGGTTCCTAGTTGATTATGCGGATAAAGAGCTTTCAATATGGCCGACCGAGGACTGGCCGTTTTTTTCATCATACAGGGACAGGAGCCGGGATCTCGGAGAAACATTTGAGGGACTTGAAGAACTTAAAGAGCGGGCTGTTTCCTACATAGATGCAAACGGTCCTGTCTGCAGCGACACTCTTCCGATCGAAGGAGAGATCTACTGGCATTCATCCATGCACTGGAGCGGCAACTGGGATAAAATGTCTTCGGCAGCAAGGTCCGTTCTTGAGCAGCTTTATACGGACGGCGAACTGATAATACACCATAAACAGGGGAGCCGTAAGTATTATGATTTTGCGCATAAATACATATCGTCATCTATCCTTAAAGCAGAGAATCCGTGCAAAGATGATGAGAGTTTTATCGCATGGCGCGTCCTTCGAAGGATCGGTGCGGTCGGACTTTTGTGGGATAAGAACAGCACGGCGTTCCTTGGAATAAATATAAATGCAGAAGCAAGAAAAAGGATCCTTGCGCGCCTTACGGATGAAGGAAAGATATGCCCCGTAACGGTTGAGGGCATAAAGGCCGGGTTTTATTATCGCACCGAAGATGAACCTCTTATGAGATCGGTCATCGTCGGCACCGCTGATCTTAAACCGAGGATGTCATTTATCGCGCCGCTTGATCCGATCATGTGGGACAAGTCGCTAGTACTTGCACTGTGGGATTTCCTTTATGCGTGGGAGATATATACACCCGTTGTAAAGCGCAAATACGGATATTATACGCTGCCGATCCTTTTCGGTGACCGTTTTGTCGGCCGAATCGAGACCGTGGCGGACCGCAGGGAGCATGTCCTTCGGGTAAAAGACATATGGTGGGAACCCGGCATCAGACAGACCAGGAAGCTTGAAACTGCATTGGAACGCACACTTAAGAACTTCTGCAGGTTTAACGAATGTAATGAAGTGAGCCGCTAGAGGGTAAAGAGGCTGCGGCAGGAGGCAGAAATGAAAAACAAAAAGACAAGCGTCTGGACTATAGTGCTCCTTATATCGGTAGCGATACTGGTGGTGATGAGCCTTGTCAGCAATGCTATAGAGCTGGGAGAAAGATTAAGGGCTGTGCATTATTCCCTTGAGATAATGTTCTATGTCCTTATAGCTGTCGTGGTGCTCGGAGGGATAGTGTATCCGATCGTAGGAGTGTTCTTCGCGCCTGTATTTTCGCTTGAAAAACTCCATCACGCTGATGGTACCGCGCGAAAAAAGTGGTGCAAAAAGCTTGTTAAAAACCTCCTTGAAAACGTGGAATTGACCGAGGAAGAGCAGGAACAGGTGAAGGGCTATCTGAAACTCGAGGATGAGACTGATGATAAACTCATCGAGTTCTTTGACAGGAAGATCGCACCCGAACTTGATCATGAGATATATGATACCGCAAAGAAGATATTCATAATAACTGCGATCTCGCAGAACTCCGTTTATGATATGCTCGGAATGGCATCGGCCAATTTCAGCCTGATAAAAAGGATCACGCAGATATGCGGATTCAGGCCGAGCAATGCACAGGTATTAAAGCTATATATAAGAGTGTTGTCGATGACACTGCTTGCCGGAAATCTCGAGGATGTAAATATCGAAGAACTGATCCCGCTTGCAACAGAGGGTGCACTCGGTAAGGCGCTCGGAATAGTTGCCGCATCGGCCACGCAGGGAGCGATAAATGCGCTCACCACACTTCGTATGGCAGCGATCACAAAGAACTATCTGTTAAATGCAGATGTTTCACAGACGAGAAAAGAGCTTCGCAAAAAGTCTTATGCCGAAGCATTTACCATACTTAAGAACATCATGAAACAGGGAATGGAAGAGAAGGTCAAAGAACCCGTAAAGAACCTTTTCAGTAAAAAGAAAAACGAGGAAGCAGCCGAGCCTGCAACGTAAGGAAAAACGAAGAAGCAGTCGAGCCTGCGACGTAAGAAAGGGAGATAAAATTGAAATGTTTATACGCAATATTACTGACAATTATGATCGTATCCTTAGCCGGATGTGCCTCGGCAGAAAAATCAAAAGCAGAAGTTTCAGAAACGAGGGCTTATAGGACCGTTGATGAACTCGATCCCAACATGCCGTCCGACAATATAGATTTTGTTACAGACGGCTATATGATGTCTGATCCTGAGCTTCAGAAGCAGGCATTTGAGGCAATGACGATAGTTAATGATGCCAGATCTAAGCAGGGGCTTGCTCCTTTGATGTGGGATTCGCGTCTTGAAACGGATGCTGCCACACGCGTTCAGGAGATCGCGAACATGTTTGATACAAAGCATAACCGTCCTGACGGAAGGGAATGGTATACATTGGATCCCGGATATCTTCTTGGAGAGAGCATATACAAAGGGAAAGGCGATGCCTCAAAGGTTATGGAAGCGTGGATGGATAATCCTGCAGATAAAGAGAACTTTTTAAGTCCGGATATCACAAAGATGGCAATATCCATATTTGAGGAAGCAGACGGAACTACTTACTGGGCCGCACTTTTTGCTGCCGACACCGACTGACCATACCGCCCGGCTAAACCCGGATGATCATTCCTCATCTTTAAAATTCTTAAGGGCATCCGTCATTTCGTTGGCTTCGTTTTTAGACATGATATATGAGATGACAGTCGTGATGCAGTATACTCCAGCAACGCTTACTGCAACCAGAAGAGCGCCTTTTAACGACAGTTCAAACCAGTTAAAGAGTGAGCCGAGTCCCATTATTATGATGCAGAGCACGAGATATAATGCAACGTAAAGGAGCACTCTTAAAGGCACGCTCACAGGCTTTTTGGGATTAAGTGAAAAGAACAGAGTCGTAACGAGCGACGTTACAAAGCTTGCGCAGAAGATCTGCGGTATGATCATGGTCCATATGGTGTCGTATCTGAAGATGTTAAGCCATACTATGACCATGATTGCTGAATTTATGATAAGGAAGAATTTTAAAAATTCCGTAAAAAATGTTTTCATTAAATGACGTTTACCTCCGTCTGACTTTCCGATATTCTTTCTTTCCGATACTCTTACTTTCCGATTCCGAGCTTCTTTTTAAGATCCGGAACATACCCCCTTGAGATGATGATATCTTCGCCGTTTTTAAGGCTTGCGATAAAGCGGCCGTTAAACTCGGGGCTTAAATGATCGATGGCCTTTATATTTACGATGGCGTTTTTGGATATCCTTAAAAACGCGGAACCGGCAAGAAGCTCCTCGATCTCGAAGAGCTTTTTCCTTGTTTCAAAGCAGTAGTCCCTGGTGTAGGCAAAGACACGATTGTCGGTCGCATCAAAGTACAGAATGTCCTTTGTGGGTATCATCCGTATGCTCTCATCCGCATAAACAGCCATGGTATCCTTGCCGGTACCGTCCTTAAGGCGCCGGATGGTTCTTAGGACTTCATCGTCCAGTTCGGCCATTTTTATTATGATTTCGTCTTCTTCACCAGGTAACGGTGTCTCAATAGTGATCTTCATTATCTGTCTTTCTGTTTTACCAGTGATAAGCAGAGTGTGGAAAGAATTATGAAAGCCACACCTACAGCTATTAGTATACCCACTTTTCCCGGCTCGGACAATTGTGTAGTTCCAAGAAAAATATCCATTCCCATCTGACGGTCGACTTCGGTACGGATGATCGCGGGAGCCGAATCAAAGAATCTGTCCTCAAGAGGGTTTAACATCACTTTTCTAAAGAGCGAAGTTCCGTAGATAAAGGGGAAACACTTGACAGCTTTCTGCATCGTATCGCTCATTGAGCCGAGAGGGAAGTAGATCCCGCCTAAGAATCCTGCGAGCGTTCCCAATATGATCCCTATGCCGCTCCAGGCACCCTGGCTCTTTATTACGGAAGCAAGGAGGAACATTATTGATGAATATACGAATGTGTTAAGCACTATCAAAAGCACAAGTTTAAAAAGTGTTGCTGCAGGCAGCAGGTCGATCCCGTTTATCAATCCGATGATCTCGGTAACGATAAGAGTGAGGATGCTCATAACTACGCCGGCAGCCCAGGCAGCAGTCACGTATCCGAGCACGAACACCGGTCTTTTAACAGGCATTACAAAGAGAGAATTAAGGCGGTTGCCGGTCCTGTCCTTTATCATGTTTGAGTAAAAAGCATGGGTGACGGTCGAAGCGTTGATCGTCATTATCCCTGCGCATGTCCAGAGGAAACTGAAGTTCTTTATGGTGTTAACATCTTCATCGCCGCCTCTTCCGGGAACGAGCTTTATCGCATCAAGGAGCCCGGAATTATTAACGTCCCCGAGGAAAAACACCATGAGCATTATGATGATGAGCATCGAAAGCAGTGAGAAAAACACCGCCGAATAATCCCTGAAGTATAAACCAAGATTTCTTTTATTTATCGCAAAAAAGCTTCTCATTACATAGCCCTCCCTAACTTGCCTGTTGTTACATTTAAAAATACGTCGTCCATCTTGCCCTGGATTATCTCAAAGCCGTCTATGATACCTTTTAACCTGCCTGCAGTCTCAGCTGCGGCGAAAGGATCCTTTGCTTCGATGCATCCGCCGTATGAAGTGGAA
>JAEEGL012005188.1_pt1 | contig 12215 bp, 7 predicted proteins | sample 9134231 | NCBI WGS metagenome assembly JAEEGL01 (sample SAMN16246548, study PRJNA631951) | gut metagenome | biome: gut microbiome; feature: rumen; material: fiber-attached | host: Bos | place: Iran: Karaj | collected 2018-10
ATAAATTAAATAAAGTTTATAAGACAAATACTAAATATTTTAAACTATATCTAATGGCAAGAAAAGAAATAGATGAATATATTAAAAAGGCTGATAATCCTGATATAAATTCTACTATTATTATGATTTTAAATGAACTTGAAGATGATTATCAAAATGAATATGCAAAATATTATTTACATCGTTTATTAATTGAAGAAGAAATACTACCTTATTATACTCCAGCAAATATAGATATGACTATTGAATCTAGAAAACTCTTAAATTATTTTGCTTCTATTAATCATAAAAAAATAATTGCTGGGCAACACACACAAACAATACCTCAAGAAGAATTAAGCCACATAAAAAAAATAACAGGATATTATCCTAAATTAGTAGGTTATGAATTACTTGCTTGTTCGTTAAATATTAATCCTAATAGCGATAAGGAATGCTTAGATGAGGTTAGTGATAATAAAGGTACTCTACAAGTAGCTTTATATGATAAAAAAAGTATATTAACATTCACATGGCATATGTTTTCTCCAATAGGTGGATGTAATAAGAGCTTTTATGCAGAAAATACAGATTTTGATATTAGAAAAATATTATGTGGTGATGAAATAGATGAATATAAGGCTTTTGTAAAAGAACTAGATCATATAGCAAGTCTTTTAAAGCATTTTTATGAAGCTAAAAAGCCTATATTATTCCGTCCATTCCATGAAGCTGATGGCACATGGTTTTGGTGGGGAAAATATGGGGCTGAATATGCTAGTGAATTATATAAATTTACATATGATTATTTAACCAATGAAAAAGGTTTAAATAATTTAATATGGGTATGGAATAGTACTAGCGCATATCCTGGTGATGAATATGTAGATATTATATCAGTTGATGTATATCATAATACTGATAGTAAAGTAGATTATGATGAAATAATAACTACTTTAAAAGAAAAAGTTAGTAGTGAAAAATTAATCGCTTTAGCTGAATGTGATAAAATCCCTGATATAGATTATTTAAGAGAAAAACATTTTCCATTCATTTATTTTATGACTTGGAGTAAAGAATTTTGTTTAACTGAAAAATATAATTCTAATACTAAATTAAAAGAGTTCTATAACTCTAAAGAAGTAATAAAAGAAAAATAAAAACGCATTGTTATGCGTTTTTTCTTATATATTCAACTATTTGATTTACTTGTTTTAATGGAGTAGATGAAGCTGATGCAATAGCTATTGTATTATATTTTTTAAGCTCATTCATATCTATTTCATCAATCTTTCCAATAATCATTGAGTTAGGTTTAGAAGAACACAACTCGTTTGCATTACTAGATGTTTTAGACCCTATAACTATTAATAGATCACATTCTGTTTGTTTAATATTTTCTATTCTATCTAGTGGTATATTACATAAAGTATTTTTTATTTCAATATAAGGATATTTTTCTTTTAATGCAGTACATGCTAGATTAAATTCATCCGCACCAAGTGTTGTTTGACACATTAATATAGGATTCTTTAAATCAGTAAGCATTTCAACATCTTTAGCTGCATTTATTATTTTAATATTATCAAAATCTTTTACAGCATTTGTTTCTGCATGTGCTTTCTTTCCTACAAATATAATATCTCTATCTTTGTTTTCTAAAATAAATTCATGCATCTTTTTGATTTTAGGACATGTTAAGTCTAAATAATTATACTTTTGTAGTTTCTCTACTACTTTTGGTGATGTTCCATGTGCAGGAAGGATTACTAATGCATATTTATTGAATCTAATACCTGATAAGTCTTTAACGAATTTTATTCCTAAATTTGATAAATAGTTAATAACAAACTCATTATGTAGTATATCACCTAATATATAAATATTATTATATTTATCCATATTCATTTTTATTTGATCTAGTATGCTATAAGCGCTCGTGCATAGACCGATAGGTTCAATTATTTTTAATTCCATTTGCATCACCAAATCTATTATATCATTATTCTTTTAATTTGAAAACGCTATCTATCAATAAATCATAAAAAAATGTTGACAATAAGGCATTAATCAATTACAATAGGTGTATAACTTGAAGAAAGTCCAAGTGATAATTTGTAAAGATTGCATAATTTATGCATGAGTATATTACAAAAAAGACCACTTGGTGTGGTTTTTTCTTACTCAAGGCAATCTTGAAATGGCAAAGATTACACTGATTATTGTTGGTGTATGAGTATAATGTTTTCAAGAGCCTTGTTGGCTCTTTTCTTTTTAGTTATTAATAAATAAAATTTGGAGGATAAAATTATGGAAAAGAAATTTAAAAAAGTTGCTTTAGCTTATTCTGGTGGACTTGATACATCTATTATCATTCCTTGGTTAAAGAGTCATTATGGTTGTGAAGTTATTGCTATTTGTGGTAACTGTGGACAATCTGATGAACTTGAAGGACTAGAAGAAAAAGCAATTAAAACTGGTGCTTCTAAAATCTATATTGAAGATTTAACAGAAGAATTCTTAACTGATTATGTATTTGAAACAGTTAAGGCTGGAGCTAAATATGAAGGAAAATATATGTTAGGTACTTCATTCGCTCGTCCTATCATCGCAAAAAGAGTTGTTGAAATTGCTAAGAAAGAGGGCTGTGATGCAATTTGTCATGGATGTACTGGTAAAGGTAATGACCAAGTACGTTTTGAACTTGCTATTAAAGCATTTGCTCCTGAAATGCAAATTATTGCTCCTTGGAGATTCTGGGAATTCAAGAGTAGAGATGAAGAAATCGATTATGCTATCGCAAATAATATCCCTCTTAAGATAAATAGAGAAACTAATTATTCAAAAGATAAAAATATTTGGCACTTATCACATGAAGGACTAGATCTAGAAAACCCTGCTAATGAACCAATGTATGATAAGATTTTAGAGATGGGTGTATCTCCTTGGAAGGCACCTGATACTCCAACATACATCACAATTGATTTTGAAAAGGGTAAACCAGTTGGTCTAGATGGAGTTAAGATGAGCGCTACTGAACTTGTTAGAAAATTAAATAAGTTAGGCGGCGAAAATGGTGTTGGTCTAGTTGATATGGTTGAAAATAGATTAGTTGGTATGAAGAGCCGTGGTGTATATGAAACTCCAGGTGGAGCTATCATTTATGAAGCACATGAATTACTAGAATCTATTACACTAGAAAGAGATACTCAACACTTCAAGCAAAGAATTGCTATTGAATTTGCTGAATTAGTATATAACGGTAAATGGTTTACACCACTTAGAGAAGCTTTATCAGCTTTCGTTGATAAGACACAAGAAACAGTTACTGGTAGTGTAAAAGTTAAGCTATATAAAGGAAATATTATTCCAGCAAGCATAACTTCACCATATTCATTATATAGTGAAGAAGTAGCTACATTTGGTGAAGATGAAGTTTATAATCAAGCAGATTCTGCAGGATTCATTAACTTATATGGTCTACCAATTAAGGTAAAGGCATTATTAGCTCAAAAGAAATTAAAATAATAAGATTCGCCCAGTAAATGCTGGGCTTATCTAGCATAAAGGAGGAGTTTTTGTTATGAAAATGTGGGCAGGACGTTTTAGTAAAGAAGAAAATAAAGAAGTTAATGATTTCAATTCATCTATTAGAATTGATAGTCGTATGTATAAGGAAGATATAACTGGTTCAATGGCCCATGCCTTTATGCTAGGTAAGCAGGGTATAATTGGGATGGATGATTCCAATTTAATCATTAAAACATTAGAGGATATCTTAAATGATTTAGAAAACGGAAAACTAGAAATAAATTATGAGGCTGAAGATATTCATATGTTTGTTGAAGAAGAATTAACTAAGCGTATTGGTGCAGTTGGTAAAAAACTTCATACTGCAAGAAGTAGAAATGATCAAGTAGCCCTAGATTTTAGAATGTATTGTAAAAATCAAATACTTGAAATTAAACCATTAGTAAAAAAATTAATTGAAGTAATAGTAGATATTTCAAAAGTTAATATTGATTTGATTATGCCAGGATATACTCACTTACAAAGAGCACAACCAATATTGTTAAGTCATCAATTATTAGCTTATGCGAATATGTTACTTAGAGATTTAGATAGATTAAATGATTGTTATAAAAGAACAGACTTTATGCCACTAGGTGCTGCAGCACTAGCTGGTACAACACATAATATTGATAGATTTTTAGTAGCAGAAAAGCTAGGATTCAATAATGTTACACTAAACTCTATTGATAGTGTTAGTGATAGAGATTTTGCTGTAGAACTAGCTAGTACAATTAGTTTAATCATGATGCATTTATCAAGATTCTCTGAAGAAATTATATTATGGTGCTCATGGGAGTTTAAATATATGGAACTTGATGATAGCTTTGCTACTGGTTCAAGCATTATGCCACAAAAGAAGAATCCTGATATCGCAGAACTTGTTAGAGGTAAAACTGGTAGAGCTTATGGTAATTTAATTGCCCTACTTACAATGCTTAAAGGTATTCCTCTAGCATATAATAAAGATATGCAAGAAGATAAAGAGCTATTATTTGATAGTATAGATACTGTTAAAGAATGTTTAAGTATATTCACACCTATGTTAAAGACTAGTACATTCTTAAAAGATAATATGTATAATGCAGCAAAGAAAGGCTTTATAAATGCTACTGATTTAGCTGATTATCTAGCTAAAAAGGGTATGCCTTTTAGAGATGCATATAAACTAACTGGATCAATAGTACTTGATTCAATTAAAAATAATGTTACATTAGATGAAATAAATTTAGAAAAATATAAGGAATATTCTAATTTGATTAGTGAAGATATCTATGATGCAATTGATTTAAAAAATTGCGCAGCTAAGAGATTATCGTTTGGTGGAACAGGAAAAGATGCTGTTTTAAAACAAATAAGCTTAATCGAAGAAGAATTGGGTAAATAATATGGTAAAAGTATTTATAGATGGTAAAAGTGGAACAACTGGCTTAAAAATATTTGAAAGATTTTCTAAAAGAAATGATATAGAACTTTTAACAATAGATGAAGCCTATAGAAAAGATCCAATTGAAAAACAAAAAATAATGAATCAAGCTGATATAGTATTTTTGTGTCTACCAGATGATGCAGCTATAGAATCAGCAAATTTAATAACTAATCCTAAAACAGTTATTATCGATACATCAACAGCTCATAGAACTGACCCATCTTGGGCATATGGTTTTCCTGAGCTTGATAAATTACTTGAAGATAAAATTAAAGCAAGTAGATTAATTGCCGTACCTGGATGTTATGCATCAGGATTCTTATCAATAGTTTATCCATTAGTAAAGCTTGGAATTATTGATAAAAATTATCAAGTAAGTGCCAATGCTATAAGTGGTTATAGCGGTGCTGGTAAAAAGGGTATTGAGCAATATGAGAGCTCTAATGATGTAGAGCTCGAAGCTCCCCGCTTATATGGTATGAGCCAAAATCACAAGCATTTAAAAGAAATGATGATTATTTCAGGATTAGATCATAAACCATTATTTAATCCTTATGTTTGTAATTTCTATTCAGGAATGCTTGTTGATATACCACTAGAGGTATCTAATTTAAAAACTAAAGTAACTCCAAAGGAATTACATGAAAAGTTTTTAAATTATTATAAAGATAATAAATTTGTTAGAGTTATGCCATTTAACGAAAATGGCACAGATACAGGATTTTTAAGTGCAAAACACTTATCAGGTAAGGATTACTTAGAAATATATATTTCAGGTAATGATGAAAGAATTAATGTTGTTGCATGTCTTGATAACTTAGGTAAAGGTGCAAGTGGTGCAGCAATTGAACTTATGAATATAAAACTTAATTTAGATTATGGATATTCATTAGAATTATAGGAGGTATAATTATGGAATTTATAAATGGTGGCGTATTAGCAGCCAAAGGATTTAAAGCAAGTGGAGTACACTGCGGTATTAGAAAGAATAAAGATAAAAAGGATATAGCTTTAATATATTCAGAGTCACGATGCGCTGCAGCGGCTACTTATACTAAGAACTTAGTAAAAGGTGCACCACTTGTAGTAACAAAAAATCATATATCTGATGGTTATGCACAAGCTATCATTTGTAATAGTGGTAATGCCAATACTTGTAATATTAATGGTATGGATATTGCTAATGAAACTTGTAAGTTACTAGCAAATGCCTTAAACATTAAGGAAAAGGATGTAGTTATTGCATCAAATGGTGTAATTGGCCAAGAAATAGATATCAAACCATTTGAAATTGGAGTACCAATGCTTGTTAAAGAATTAGATAAAGGTACATCAGAAGATGCAAACCTTGCAATTATGACTACAGATACAAAACAAAAGAGTGTAGCTGTTAAATTTGATGTTAATGGAATTGAATGTCATATTGGTGGTATTGCTAAAGGTAGTGGTATGATTAATCCTAATATGGCTACAATGTTAGTATTTGTTACAACAGATTGTAAGATTAGCCCAAAATTACTTCAAAAAGCATTAAGCGAAGATATATTAGATACATTTAATATGGTTAGTGTAGATGGCGATACATCAACTAATGATATGGTTACAGTACTTGCTAATGGATTAGCAGGAAATAAAGAAATTGATGAAAAGACTCTTCCAGTATTTAAAGAGGCACTTAATGCAGTTACTAAATCATTATGTAAAATGATTGCTGCTGATGGTGAAGGTGCAACACGTAGCTTAACATGTTGTTTAAGTGGTGCTAAAACAAAAGAACAAGCTAGAATTATTGCTAAAAGTGTTATCTCATCTAACCTATTAAAATGTGCAATATTTGGAAGTGACGCTAACTGGGGTAGAGTATTATGTGCTATAGGCTATACTTTAGAAGATATAGATGTGCTAAAAATAGATGTATCATTTAGAAGCAGTAAAGGAGTTATTCCTGTATGTAAAAATGGCTTAGGAGTGCCTTTTAGCGAAGAAGTTGCTAAAGAAATTCTACTTGAAAAAGATATATTTATTGATGTTAATTTAAATAGTGGAAATTATTCAAGTGAAGCATTTGGATGTGACTTAACTTATGAATATGTAAAAATAAATGGAGATTATAGATCATAAAAAATTAATTTTTGAATTGGAGGGAGAACGATGCATAAAAAGATAGCAAGCAAAATTACTACTTTTATTTTAGAATTGTTTTTTGTTGCTGTCTTATGCTCATGTACTACTAATAAAGAGCAAGTTACAAAGAAACCTTACTTTAATTCAAATATAACTGATAATTATAATGTTACAAAAAAAGAAATAGATATAGATGATGAAACTAAAATTATTATTGATGAAATTGATAAAAAAGATGAAAGAGAAGAAAAAGAAATTAGTGAAAAGTTGAGCGATAACTCTGATGTTTTAGAGTGTGTTTTATACAATGTTATGTTTGACTTAGATAGCGCTAATTTTGATTATTCTTTTGGCCAAATTATTGATTTAGAAGATAATAATAATTATGCTAATGGCTTATATTATAGCAACAATGAATTCAATATTTTTGAAGAATACAATAGTTGTGGATTCTATGAAATATTAGAATATGGCGAAGCACAATTTGAATTAGAAAACAATAGATTTTATGAGGTAGTAGATTTAGATAATTATGAAGAATATATCTGTTCTTATAGTTACGATAATATAGAAGCTAATCACTTCATATACAAAAACAAGTACGTTAAGTATTATCTTGAATCAAAGACAGTAATTAGATATGAAGTTTATAATAATGATAGAAATAATTATGATATTAACTTTGGAGATTTGTATAGTTATGATGATAACATTTTAGTATACGATGAATCATTCTTTGAGGAATACCAGGGGCATAATGGTTTAGCTATTACAACTGATACTGATTATATAAAAATTAAAAATAAAGTTAAAGAATTGATAGAAATGCAAGATTCTAATTCTTTTAACATTGAAGAAGTAAGTTTAGTTTATATCTCGCCCGATGCACTTGAAAGATATATTAGTAGCGATGAAACTGAAACTTTTTTTGGTTATAACGTTAAGGAATTAGAAGCAGGACTTGGTGAAAACACTGCGTTAGAGTTTAAAGATGGTAAATTTATTGAGGCTAAAATCATAGAACATAGTTCAGGCTATAATTGGAAGAATTTTCTAACAAAAATAGGAATTGGCTGTGGAATTATAATTGTTGGAGCAATAGGTGCAGTATTATCTCCTTATACAGGAGGAACTAGTTTTGCTTGTGCTATGATGGCTATAACTAAAGTTGCTGTTACTTTTGCTGTTACATCTGCAGTAATAGATTTGTGTGTTTCAACAGTTACTAGTTTTGCTAGTGGTAATGGGATAAAAGAATCACTAAAAAATGGGTTATACGGTGCATTAGATGGCTTTGCTAATGGATTTGTCATTGGTGCAGTTGTTGGAAGTGTAGGCGTTATTACAGGAGCAATAAAACCAACAGCTTGTTTCGTTGGAACTACATTAGTAAAAACAAAAAGTGGGAAAAAAGAAATAAAAGATATAAAAGTTGGGGATTATGTTTATTCATATGATACTGTCTCGAAACAATTTGACTATAAAAAAGTAATAGAGACGTTTAAAAATAAAACAAATGTATTAACGCATTTATTCATTGGAAATAATGAAATAGTTACAACGCCTAACCATCCTTTTTATGATTACGATAACGATATATTTATTAAAGCTAGCTTTCTAAGCAAAACAACCAGTTTATTACAATCAAATAATGATATAGTACATCTTGATAGAATTATTACATCTAATGTCAGTGATGAAACATATGTCTATAATTTTACAGTTGAAGATTATCATACATATTTCGTTGGTGATGATGAAATATTGGTTCATAATAGTTGTAAGGATGGTTTTACAAAAAAGCAAATAAATAATGAAAGAGTTAAATTAAGTAGGAAGGTTAAGAGGCAAGAAGTTCAAAACATATTAGACGGGAAAAGCACAAAATATGACTGGGATAAAAATATAATTGATTATGTTGAAAAATATCATAAATTTCCAAGGGAAATAGAAGCGGCTCATATAATTGATGTTAGTCAGTTAAATGATCTCTACAATTCTGGAGCGATTAGTCAAGAAACTGCTTTAGGATTAATGGGGAATACAGATAATATTATATTAACCGGTCATACGGAGCATTTACAAATTTTCCATTCTGGGAATTATAAAAATTATACTGATATAAACAAGATTATTGAGTATTACCCACAATTTAGAGAGAAAATATTGCAAATAATTAACATTATAAACGGAGGATAATGTATGTTTGATTTTGATAAATGTAAACAAGATATGGAAAATAAATGGGGAAAATTTATACGCATTGATGATGCTTTTCTTGAAGGAAAAATAGACGACAAGAGAAAGAAAAACTATTACTTTAATAAATATTTTTCTCCTTGTATGGATAGATGGGAAAAATATATAAATGAAAATAAAAGCTTTTTACAAAGTAAGGTGACTAAAATACCATTATCACTTTTATCTTTATATAGAAAATGCAATGGGCTTAGTTTTTTTGCTTCTTGCTTTAATATATATGGTTTATGGCCAATTAATCGCAATGAAGTCGATTATGCTCCTTTTGATATTTTTGTTGAAAATATAAGACATAGAACTATTTTAGAAAAACACTCTGGATATGTTGCAATAGGATCTATTGGTGATTATTTGATTTGCTATGATGAAAATGAATTAAATCATATATACATTATTAATAAATGTGATGTTGGACCTGTTCTTCAAACTTTTGAGACCTTAGATGACTTACTAGAACATTATATTTATAAATTGATTGATGAATATAAAAACGATTATACAAAAAAAAGGCAAAATCTTGTTGAAATTAAGTTTGAAAAAGATAATAATTATTGGTTGAAAAATCATTGGGAATCACTGATATTAAGAGACGTGGACAGGAAAGAAACTAAACCTATTATTTGCAGTGATATTACTCAATTTATGATTCTAAGAAAAATCGATTTTCCTTTTAATCAATTTAGTTTTTCAAAGGATTTTGATTACAACGAATTAGAAAATTATTGTTTAAATAACTCAGAAGAAAACAGTGAATGCTTAATGGCTTTATATGATATGTATGCCTATGGAATAGGCAAAAGAAAAAACTTAAAAAAAGCAAACGATTATTTACAAAGTGCTATAAAAAGAAAGAATCCAAGAGCAATATGTGAACAAGGATTTATGTATGAAAAAGAAAAAGACTACAAAAAAGCAGTCAAATGCTATAAATTCGCACTAGAAAATGGTTCTATCTTAGCTTATCAACGACTTGCACATTGTTTGTTTGAAGGCTATGGTATAAAAAAGAATTCGAATGAGGCTTTTCTTCTTTTAAAACAAGCAAGTGAGTATGGTAATCTTGATGTAGCATTTGAAATAGGATTATGTAAATTAGACGGAATAGGTACTTTGCCAAGTTTGTTAAAGGCTGTGCATATTTTTGAAGGGCTAGTAGAAAATTTCAAATATATTCCTGCTATGTATAAATTAGGAATGTTGTATTTTGATGAAAAAATTATAAGACGTGATATAGAAAAAGCAAAGTATTATTTCAAAATGGCAAGCGATTTAGGAGATAAAAAATCAACAAAAATGCTTGATAAAATCGAAAAAGAGGAGGAGAAAAAATGAAAAAAGTAGTTATTTTATTTGCAACATTAATTATTTCTTTTTTCTCCATATTACTTTTTAGTAATGTAAAAGCTGCTGGTGGATATAATATGTCTGAAATATATCTAAATGTAAAGTGCTATGAATCAACAACTAATAATGGTTATGATCCGTCTGGAATGACATTAGTTAATAGTTTTTCACATGGTAATGGCTCTATTACAAAAGTAAAATTAGAAGCATTTAAAACAAAAACTACTACCAAAAATGAAAGAGATGTAATTGGTGTATCTTCATCTAAATACTATTTATCAGTAGAGTATGATGGAACAATGATTAGTGAGGTAAATGAAAGTAAACTTTATGAAGATACTTCAAAAAAAATATACGGCAAAGAATATGAAGCAAGCGTTGCATATGGAGCATTACTTTTACAACATAAGGATGAATCAAATAATTATGTTGATACTGCTTCACCAGTTATGAATTTTTTCAAAGATAATCAAAGTGGTAAAGATCATTTTTACTCTAATGACACTTATACTCAAGAGTATCATAGACTCTGTTTTGCTTATGAGATAAAAACAAGAATAGACGGAAACACTAAATATTATTATAATATGGAAGTATATGAATTTATCGTCGTCTATGATGATGTAGATATAGCATTGCAAGATAGGGGTATAACTAGTGATAGTTTGAATGTAGATGGTGTTGAAGCTGATCTGGTGGAAAAAAACAATACTTTAACTAATAACGCAGTAACTACATCTGGATTTGTTGTAAATAAAATGGGAAAAGATGTCGATATCGCAATCACAAGAGATAATAAGTACACATTTAATGCTGTTTATGATGGGTCTACATATTCATCAAGTGGTTGTTATTATGTTGATGTTACTAATATGCTTGGCACTTATAAAAGAACAATTATATATGTTTTTAGGTATGATGAAAGAGGATATAATAAATACTTTGAAAAAAGTATCTTAGATGGCGAAAGGATTCTTAATGATAATACTTATCCAACCTTTACAAAGAATTCAAAGTTTATTATAAAAGAAAAAGAATCATATATTCCTGATTTAAGCGGTACAATTACTAACCTAGATACAGGAAAGATTATTAATGCTAAAAGCTCTTGGGATAGACAAGAGATTGGTTTAGAAATAGGTAAGTATACTGCCGTTTTTAACATGGACCAAGCTGAGTCAGGTACATATTATAAATATGTTTTTAATTTTGAAATAGTTGATCAAGATAAGTCATTGCCATCTCATAATTATAATATTCTAATGAATAGATGTAATTTAGAAGATCTAAGTTTCAAGCATTATGAAGTTGCTTATCAAATGACTTATGGTGGATATATTTATGTATGCTTTTCAATGGATTCTTATCAAGAGGCTTTAGATTATGCAACAAATATAGAATCAAGATTTATTGAACATTCTGAAGATGGCTATTTTTACTATAAAGCGAAGGATAATCCTAATAGAAAGGATAAATATCTAAGCGAAGTAGAAGCTTATTCAGTTGCTAT
>JAEEGL013807792.1_pt1 | contig 12215 bp, 6 predicted proteins | sample 9134231 | NCBI WGS metagenome assembly JAEEGL01 (sample SAMN16246548, study PRJNA631951) | gut metagenome | biome: gut microbiome; feature: rumen; material: fiber-attached | host: Bos | place: Iran: Karaj | collected 2018-10
GTGTTAACACTCACCTTGCCTTCCTCATCCTTATACAGTATTAGTTTGTTCTCTTTATCCATATCTTTATAACGTTTTTATCTTTCCTTTATTCAAATGTCACTCACCTATCCCTGTGGCATTTCGAGTTATTCTATATTGAACTAAACATTTTCTGCCACCAAGACATCTCGTTCCATCGTTCAATCCTGCTTCTTAAATCTCGGTTATCTTCTTTCTGCTTCTTATTGATTTCGTTCTTTTGCCTAATATCTTTCTCTAATTTTGTTTTTTCTTTTGATAGTATTTCTATCTCTCGTTCTTTTAATGAAAGCTGTTCATTCAAGTCGGAAACTATCTTCTTGAGTTCCGGAAGTTCAGCGGCAATAGTCTTATTACGAATAAATTGCTTGATTTTAACTCTGAGATATTTCTTGAAACTGGCAGTGGTCATATCGTTTCTTAAAGACATCGCCTTACCAAGTTTCTCTAAGAATAGTTCCGCATCTCCTGTTTCTATAGCCTCTCGACTTTCTGCATATAGTTTGTCCGCTTCAATGTCATCTAGCATGTGAGATATTTCGTCAGTCGAAGTCCTTGTTAATGAAAATGCTAATGCATCGCGATCTACTAAAATACTTCCTTGTCCTATCGCAGATGATAGATGCAAGCCTCCTAGTTTCCGACAACGACTCAAAGCCACATACACTTGACCACAAGCAAATGCATTAGACAAATCCGCTTTGACACTATCGAAAGTCAATCCTTGACTTTTATGAACAGTTATTGCCCATGCAAGTTTAATTGGTATTTGACAGAAAGAACCTATTACACGAGTCTCACATTGCTTTGTCTCTTCATTCCATGTATACTCCAGATTCTCCCACACTTCTGTTCCAACCATCACTGTCTGCAGATTGCTTGCCAACTTTACTTTTACCCAACTACCATTCTTATCAATTTCTGTAACTGTACCTATTGAACCGTTGTAAAAGATGAAATCACCCGTGTCTTTATTATATTTGTTGCGCATGGTCATTACCTGCGCGCCAACCTTCACTTCAATTACCTCATCAACATTGGCCATACTTTTAGGGAAATCTCCTTCTATGACTGCTCTAAAAGTTGTTGGTTCTGAGTCTATCTTAGCAAACTCATTATCATTATATTGTTTGGCAGTAGCATTGGTTGTAGCGAGGAAAATGTATTGCTCATTTTTTGCAGGACTACCAACTTGTTGATTTAGTAAACGTAAATCTTGTGCATTTGCTTCTCCTATTCTGATTTTGTCTAACAGATTCATGAAATCCTTTTCACTCTGACGATATACTTTCTCTAGTTCAAAATATATACATCGAGCAGATTGGTATACCTTCGAGTGAAAGAAATAGAACATCTTAGATGCATAATGCTTGCTCAATATTTCTTGTTCTGCTAGAGGAACTACAGGTGGCAACTGAAAGACATCACCTATAAGTAAAACTTTTACGCCGCCAAAAGGTTTTGTAGAATGGCGATACACTCGTAAAACTTGGTCAATTGCATCTAATAAATCACATCTTACCATTGACACTTCATCAATGATAAGCAGATTCATGTTAGACAGAATTTTTCTCTTCTCCGTTGTCAGTTTTAACTGGTCATAAATCTGATCTTTCCCTAATCTAGCATCACCTGGCGGGTATGGAGTAAGTTGAAACCTAAAGAAAGAATGAATTGTTTGGCCTTGGGCATTAATCGCTGCGACGCCTGTTGGCGCCAAAACAATAGCATTCCCCTTGAATTGGCTAACTATATATTTTAAGAATACCGTCTTACCTGTACCTGCTTTTCCTGTCAGATACATTACGTCAAAATCACGTCTATAATCATTCAGAATCAAATCTGCAGCTTGAAAGAAAATTGGATTATCTGGATCAATTTTGATATTGTCTATAATTATATCTTTATTCTGTGCCATGATTATTCATTTCTTAGCTTTGTAATTTCAAAAACTGATAGTGGTTTGTATTCAATACCTATCTGTTGTACTATTGTTTTAACAAACTCTTCAGACCATAATGGGTGAACCAATACATATCTGTCTCCATATGGATCGTTCCCAATAAGTGTTCCTTGTTTTACTTCCACCGTGTATCGGTTACTTGTAAGCATGTTCCTAATGGTGGAGAAAACATAATCCTTCCAATATGGGACAGAGAAGTCAATTATTGCATCTTTGCTACAAGCAAGACGGGCAATATCTAAACCTAATCTCCAATCAAGAATGCCATGAACATTCTGGTTCGAATAGTCGCGTATGCAGTCATAGCAGGATAAAGTACACCCAGACTGGTGTTCTTCAGATGTGAGATGATTATAGATTTCTCCTCCTTCAGATAAAGGCTCTAATATCGCTTCCATGGGAACATTGGTGTAGTGCCTTCCTGATAAGTAGTTACAATAACCAGCACCATTTTCTAGATTTTCAACAAAGAAAATCTCTGCCTTCTTGGTCTGAGGAACGATATAAAATCCCACATTAAGCTCAGACGAATCTATATCCAAGTATGAGGATATGGCTTTTCGTGCCAGATAACCCCATGACAGGAATGCAGCTCTAACAGCATAACTATTAACGTTTGTCTCAAAAATAGGAGAAAGGTTTACACTCTTAGGCGTTTTGTCCACAGACAATGTCAACACACCAGTCGTCTTTGAGGCGACAAAAGCGTACTTGGTTTCATTCTGAAGCCTAATCGACTGTTTCTTCCCTTCTTCAAGAACATCTCTTGAAACATATCTACCTTTATCGTCCTTTCCCAAGCAATACAAATCACCATTGTTGTCATTTACAAGATGAACCCGACCCTGAGAGAGAGATATGTTGTTACGTATCGTCATATTTGCAACGGTCCCACAATTATGGAGATATTGTTCGCAATCTAACCTAATGTCGCTATTAGGTGAGTACCAGTCATAATCACCACTAAAATCTTCCGGTTTCTTTTCATAGTCGACAAAGAATCCTAATGGAGAACAAATCTTCACTTTTTCCATTTCGTTTCCACAAACTGGACATGACTCTTGTGGTTCTGTATCAACAATAGTCGAATAACCACAATTGTGGCAACGGCATAATGGCTGGTTATAAACATTCAGCGAATCGTATTTTGGTTTTACCGTGTGATTTAATTTGTTGTATTCATATTCCACTACTCCGATTGACTTATAGACTTTTTTGTCTTTCACTATCTCATGTCCTGGAGCGAAAGAATTGATAGCCATATCAATATCCCTTGAAACTACATCTTCAGAAGGCAACTTCCCTTGAAGCACTGGGTCTTTTAAATAAAGATTCCTAACCCTTGTTGGGAAACCAAACATAGGCAGCAAACCAGCGTTGGCCAGTCTTTCACTGAGAAGGTCTTGCGTAAATGATGTACTACTGGCTATATTTGTTATTTCTTCAAGAAGGCCAGTATAGATGTAGTTAAAGATTTCGCCTTTCAATTCATCGCTTATTTCCGTTCCATTGGTGACTACATCTATTATGCGACGCACCTCATCTTGGTTGATGTCTAACCATTTTGTGACGGTATCTTTATTATAACTCCAATTTTCTACGAGTCCAAAATTTCCATGTACACTATCTTTGGCCCCACTTTCTTTCCGAAGTGCTTTGTACAAAACCTCTTTCACTACTATACGTTGGGCTATCTCCACTGTGCGAACTTCCAAATATGGGTCTTTAGGCGTATCTGACACCATGCGGTTGTATTCAATAAAGTTGGTCTGATCGTGGCTAGAGGAACGTGCAACAGTCAATGCCACTGAAAGAGGGTTCCCGCGACGACCTGCACGACCTACTCTTTGCTGGTAGTTAAAACGTTGGGGCGGTACGTTACCCATCATCACGGCAGACAAGGAGCCAATGTCAACACCGGCCTCCATCGTGGTTGTCACACTCAATAAGTCGATACCATCAACAACACTATTTTCATTATCCAAGAATATCTCTTGGAATAGTCTTTGCCTCCTCCTTGAATCTTCTTTTGCTGTCTGGCCTGTCATTTCCTCACAATGCAGACGATAAACGCTGTCAGTGCTGTTAAGCAATGTGAGGTAATAGTCTTCTGGGTTAGAAACGTCCTGTTCTGTCAACACAAAAGCTTCTCCCAATTTATTGTTACAGTTGATGCATATACCATTCGCATGATGCATGTGGATGGTTTTACACTTAGGACATACCCAATATTTGCTTCCTACTTCTGCTTTCACAAAAGAGATGCCTTCTCCAGTAAGCCTCACAGTTGTTGAGTCTATAATTCCACGATTTCTGAGAAGAATTCTCAGTTCCTCTATCTTTTCTTCAACTGCACTATTACTGGTTACATGAAAAACAGACTTCACCAAATTCCTTACTTCTCTTGGAAAACTTTCGGTAGCTGGATATTTTGATTCTATACCTTTTATTCTCTTTTTTTCTCCTAATATGCGGATTACGGCACAAGCAAGTTCTCTCCATATTGGATTTGTAATCTCCTTCGAGGGAATCAAATAGCCTAGCTTTAATTCTTCAAAGGAGCGCTTCTTGTTAGAGAAAATACTTGTTATCTGTTCGGTTTTATTAGATGAACGAATATTTTCCTCAAATTGTCGCTTATTATCACTTAACCCTGGCTTAACCTTAAGCTGGATAAAGTCATACAATTCCGACCAGACTCCCGCTATACTACTTTCGGTTACAGATGGCTTAGGGCCAGCAGGATTCATTCCCTGCTTTAACAGGATCCTAAATACTTCATCTTCAATGTTATCTAAGTTCTGACCAGACACCGCATTAAGAAACTCATTAAGTGCTTCCAATGCATCATCCGTTATCAAATCATCTTTTTCATCTCTGATATAGTTAATATATTCACGGAATGTCGGGGTACTACTCAATGACTTAAACGTTTCCCTCTCCTCTTCTGTTAAAGGTTGACCTTTCCTGTATTTGTTAAGAATCTCAATAGCCTTGTCGTTTCCACTGAGTGAGTGCAAAATAGCCCATCGCAGAACGTCGCGATAATGGTCAAGTTCTATACCTGCTGAAAGTTTTGCGGCAGACTGTCTGCTGTCAGAGAACAACACAACCTTCGTGTTAGACTCTTTGGCATTCCGCATTGACCTTATAAGTGAGTCTGCAAGAATCTGAGTTATTTTCTGCAGGCCTGTACTATGACGGCGAACAGGAGTCAGACTGCTTGCATCACTGACCTTATATGAGACTTCGCACTTGGGACATCTATGAGGGAATTTAGTTTCGGAGTCGCTTTTTTGTAGGTGTAGCCAATATTGACCATCCATATCATTGATACACTCTCCAGTGGCTGCATCGTATGAAACACGAATCCATCCGTCTTCAGGTTTGTCTTTTCCTTTCCACAAGACACCGTATCCGATAAAGTCATTGCCGATTGGTTTTTCAACACTAAGATAAGTCCTACCATTTCTGATGATTTGATAACCACCAAGAAAGACTTCACCGCAGTTCTCACAGACCAACAATTCCAAAACTTTCATGCCACAAGAACATACGTTGCGAGGACGTTTGTAAAAGCGACCTATTGCCCTTTCATCAAACTGAAATTCACTGCAAACATCCTTGCATTCATGCGAAGAACATGCCCATAAACCAGAAAGATTCCTAAAGAAGAAATGGGCACGAAGCGGCAAGATATATCCATTTGATGTTGCGCCCTTGCAAATAACCTTTATGATGGAAGCTGTTGTTGTCAATGCAATATCTTCATTAATAGGAAGTGACTTTGATATGCTTACAACATCATGTGGAAGTATCCCTCTTGGTGTGCTCATTGCATATTTGAGCCATTCGACCAACTGATACTTCTGGGTGACAGCAAAGAAGGAGTCACAGTCAAGAGAAGCAAGGAATGCCTCGTCGTTTTCTTCTGTTTCATAATAATTGGCAAGTTCTTCGTATGGTATCGCTACCGTAGGCCTTTCAACTACGGCTTGGGGAGGATTTGAAATGATGGTAAATCTTTCATTAAATCGCTCTTTGTCTATACCGAAGAACTCAGCAAGGAAGTCGATGGACTGTTGATTTTCTTCTAACGATGCACTGGTAGCTAGGAATTGAACTTGAGGAGAGTCGGGTGTAACTCCTAATCTGTCAAGTAGTATTCGAATTAAATAAGCAACTTCGGTTCCAGCTGTTCCACGATAAGTGTGCAATTCATCTATGACCAGATGGAAAACATTATGTTTGTCTTCTGCCAACCATTTGCGGGTGTCCTCAAACATTTTCAGCTCATTGTCGCGCATTAGCATAACATTGAGCATACTGTAGTTCGTGATAAGGATGTCTGGGGCATTATCCTGCATAGAAAATCTATCCCACATTTCTGCAGAATCATCCTCCATACAAGGAATGTGGTATATCAGTTCCTTTTCTCCACTTTCTTTTGCAGCGTTCCAATCCCTTATCAGACTTCGCTTTTCTTCTCGGAGTTTGTCTTTAGCCTTTTCTTTTGAGCCGCTTACAGGAGTCGCTCCTGTATAACGCCCGAAATAGAACCGATTGCCATTTCTGTTCTTGTCCAACCAGTCAAGAGCACCGCTCTTGTCATCTTTCCGACTATTAACAGCTTTCCTGAGTCGAATCATCTGGTCTTCTGCAAGCGCATTAAGTGGATAAAGAATCATTGTTCTTATAGCGTGAGGACGATTTTCCTTCCACTGTTTTGATTCCTTGATAAGATCTGCGATTACAGGAAGTAAGAAACATTCAGTTTTACCTGAGCCTGTACCTGTAGTAACGACGATGTTTTTTCTATCAAGATGAGCGATTCTAAGTGCTTCGTATTGGTGGTCATACAGCTTTCTTTCAAATGCGCCATTTTGTGAAAACAGACCGCAATTAACAAAATCATTCAATTCGCTGTTTACCCCTTCTGCCACACAAAATTCTTTAAGTGTGGCTTTCTCATGATATTTGGGAACAATCTCAATGATGGGTGGCTGCGAAATAGTACCAGGCTCCCTTATTAGTTCGTTACGTTCCAGATTATATTCTTCACGGAAGAATGGTAATCCGCTTCCTATGTATTTATAGTAAGCATTACGTATATCATTGTATATTTTAATAGGGTCATTCATAAACTATCGAGTTACAAAAAATTCTATACAATTGTCGTACATATGAGGTCGGTACATTATTAAAGATATAATATTTGTCACTTACCTCTGGCATAACCCCATTCGATAAAGAATGGAGTAACAAAGTTCGGTAAAGCAGGTGCGGCAGGGCAAAAGTCGGAAGTGCAAGCGTATTGGTTGCTTCATTATATATGCCATTGGGTTCATTATTGATGGCACGGCTATAACAATAAGCAATAGCAAACGCTTCTGGGTTAACCGTCCTGCTCGGAAGTTCGCGCATATATAGCTCCTCAGGTATGGAGAAATAGCGTGTTAGACCTTCTGCTTCAAGTTTGGCGATACCTTTACCATATTTCCAATGGTAATACTCCAATTCTTTAGGGTTACGTTGTGATTTGTCAAAAGAGTCCACAATATCTTTGACAGTTGGGAACCTTTTCAAAACAGAAAGAGGATTCACCTTAATAACGGCAAAATCTCTTGGATTGTCTAGGTCTTTAGATAAATAGATTCCTGTATCGAGCTGCTTGGATTTGACGATATTTGGCTTGTAGTTAATATAGACATAGTGTTTGCCGTAATCTATAATTATTGGAGTGGTAAGAGCGTAATATCCTTTGCCTATATGATCAACCAGTCCATTGAATACCAATGGCCAAAAGATACTCCAGTTAGGATATGGGAGATTAAGACCGTAACTTTCATTGAGAAAATCACAATGAACCTTGATGTTTTCAAGGCTTCTCTTCTCGAATTTACTCATCCATACGTAGAATAAATTCTGAAGGTCAGTTAATCTCATGGCCTTACTCATCTATATACTGCTCAAACATGTTATGAACTTCAAAATCTTGTTGACCTTCACGAATAAGTTCATCTGTCGTGAGATAGCCTAATTGAGCATCATCTGCCATTTTCATTGCGGATGATGTATCAAATTGGCACCCTTTGTCGATACAGCCAAAATATCTTAGGACAGCTGTCGGCATCTTAATAAGTTCATCCTGTGATATGGTACAGAGTATTCGCAAATTATTGGGCAGAGGAATATCCGTTGCCGGGAATTTGGTTATAAGACCTTTTTGAAGGTCCGCAAGGGGTTGCAAGAAATTTGGCAGGTATGAGATATTTATGTTTTGCAACAGCAGGAAATGTATGGTCTCTGGTTCTTGGTTGCTCTTTTCTACGATATATGCTAGTCCGTTATTCCAAAGGTTATCAAAAGATGCCCATTTTGCACTCACATATTCTGTCATATAACGACATTTATGTGAAGCCAGTATAAGTACTTGTGCTATAGCCTGACTCGGGCACAGTACAACAAAATATTTAGCCAGCAATCTGGCCAAAGCCTGCGGCGAGCACTTAGGTGCTTCGTTGGCTTTCAGAATATTCTCCAGCGATTTGACGTATGCTTGGAAACGGGTAATAGGATTCTCGGAATAGTTAATCTCTTCCAATGAGAATTGCTTGGAAGGTCCTACGGCATCAACTACATTCTGTGGAATAGATGCAGACAACACCTCCTGTATGATGGAGAAATCTTGGATGATAGAAGCTTTTCTGTCGTTCATTTTGGTGATAGATTCCTCAATGGCAGCAATTGCCTGTTGTTTCTCCTTAATGGTCTCGTCAAGTAATTCTATCTCAAAACTCTTTTCTTGAAGCTTGGCATCGAGAGAGCGTTCCTGCTCTTCAAGGCCCTTTCTTTTTTCATCAATCTCCTGTTGCAGTTTTTCTGTCTTGGTTTTCTGCTCTTCTTCAAGCTGCATCAGTTCCATATCATGTTCTTCCTTTATCTTCTGAATCTCTTCAAGGTTGTCATTCTTGAGTTGTTCTATCAGATGCTCTTTCTCCTGTGCTATACTTCTATTGATTACTTCAGAAAACCATGGTGTTTCAGCAATGTCTTTTAAACTGTCAAACATAAGAGATATGCTGGTGTCTATAGACAAAAGCCGTTTCAACCTGTTTCCTATGGTTGCAGCATCAAGGTCTTTCTGTGAAGAAAGCAGTTCTCTCAAAAAGCTTTCGGAGTTGCGAAATGATTGAGCCTGAACAATACTAGACCAATTCTTTTTGACTACTTTGGATAAATACCAGTTGGCTAACTGTTCATCGTTGGTGATATCTAACAAGCCATCGCGCTTAGGTAAGGATATTCCTACGAAATACTTATAGCCATCAACTGTAACTATATCAAGTGATGATGCTTCCCAATATTTTAATACCCTGTCGCTGTTATCGGGAATAATCTGATAAACCCGTCCACCACAAAAAACTAACTTGTCGCTATTAACATTAAGTAAGCCGTTATTTGCGAGGATATCATAATTATGCTGGCTATCCTCTGTGAATACTCCTTTAAGCGTGTGGATTCTTTGCCCATACTCAATAACTTCAGCATCCCAGTCCCAGACGTAACTGTCTTTCCCGTCATTGTTGCTTGGTTGAACGCATAGGCATACAATGCTCTTTTTAAGTTCCTTGTAATCAAGGTTAAATCTATATGCAAAGATTTTACCACGAGAAGGGAATAGGTTCAGAGCTTCAGACGGACTGAGCGGATGAAAAACATGTAAGTTGTCATCACAATAGCCAATCACGTTGATAAAACCATTATCGCCAAGTTTGTCTTCTACAAGACCAACAACCCTATATTGTTCATAATCAAATGCTTTCATATTATGTTCTCGTTAAATTAATAGCAATATTATTTTCATTAGGATGATATTTATCAAAAACAAGTGCTTTGGCCCATCGTTTGGTAACGCTCTCATCAAGAGCCAGTTCTTTATCACAGACAGAGGAAAAATCCAACCCAACAATGCCACTTTCTAATTTTGTATTATTCCATAATGCGGGTTTCTTCCCAATCTGCCATTTATTGTAGCAGTTCTGCCATTCCCATATATTTGCAGAAGTATCAACCACCTCAAACCTTATTTTATACGAATTGAACAATATGGGTTCGATTAGTTTAATAAAGTGACTACCTGGTCCAAGATGGTTTAATAAATAATCACCATCAATAGCGCTCTCGTCAACAGCCTTGCCATCAATCCACACCATTGAAGGCTTCAATAAGCGCAAAATGGGCGTGGCTCCATTTAAGTATGCATTTCGGCCGATTTTAAATCCACCATATAATTCAAATGGACGCTTCTCTGTGAAAAACTCCTCAGTCGAAATACGCCTAAATAGTTTGTATATGACAACAAACTTATTTTCAAAAAGGATTTCACATCGCTTCAGCTTGTATTCCCATTTTAATGGTACAACGTTTTTAAAGCAAACGACAATGCCATAATTACCAGACTCTTTTGAATAGTCAGTTTCATCGGCATCGATATACCAAACCTCCTGCCAGTGGCTTTCGTATACATCATCTCTCTTAAATAGCAATATCCCCTCCCGTTTAAAAGGGAAATGTTTTTTTATATTGGCATAGCTCATTTGATCAGATGAAAAACAGTGCAGGAGTTTTAAGTGCTCATTTCTAAGTTCAAGGGTGCTTAAATCGTCTGTAAGATATGCAAACACTTCTGCAAGCGCAGGATCAGTTTTTTCTACTTTCTCACGGAACTTATACTTTCCATTCCAACGGAGATAAAAGTTGTATATCTGTGAATAATAGTCATCGTCAGAGATCGAATTGTCCACTACGTCATAGGCATGGCTTGTTCCAAAATACCTTAAAATAGAATGTTTGGCGATGATTCTCCAAAAGTCCACTTGTGAAATGTCCTCCCCTGGATAGAGGTTCTTTTCAACGAAAGCCCTGGCAATATAGAACAAATCTTCTTCATTGAAAACACGTAGGGCTTGGGCTACAGGATATTGGACATAGCAATAAGGTCCGTTTCTCCTTTTTGTTTTCGTTATCTTAATTAAATTGTTATCACACCAAGTATATAATGAATGCCATATATCATCTTGATATGTTGCCATCCAGTGGTCTAAGTCGTTAATGTCCCAATCAACGACCTGTGACAAACGCTCTCTATAATTTGTTACAGTTAGGCCATCGTCTGTGTTTGCTCTTTTAGATGCAGCAAAGAGTTGAATTGCAACAATACCTTTAATCGACAATTCATCGTGTCTGGTTCTCCACAAAACGCGACGAACAGCAGACATTAGAGCATCTTCTGTTGTATGGTTTTCTCTACAGAAATCGTCAACAAAAGATTGGTCTATGACCAAGGCGACATAAGAACCCATATTCTCTTTTGAGAAAATGCGCTCATCTACATAGCGACAAAATGCGTTAAATATATCACCGTTATTACTCATGATGTTTTATATTTACACCTTCAAATGCTCATACACTTTCAGCCTCAGTATCTCACCATTGTATAAGCTCTGCCTATGCTACCCCCTTGCTTGCCCCTTGTTACTCCCTTGACCTATCAATCGAGTCTGCTCACGCTCGGAATTCTAGAAAACTTGTTTTCGACTCCTCTCGCTTAATCGCAGACTTGGCTGTGATATCTCAACTATAGACCCATAAGCGGCTTCAATGCATTCAACAATAATTCCCTACGATGTATCTCGGCATCTTTTTCTTCTTGTGAAGCAAAAGGGCAACTTTCGATATTTCTCTTTGTTCCTGCGAACAAATAATCAACCATTTCACGAGTCTGTTCCCTCTTGAAATATCGACCTCCTAATAAGGCTCCCAAATATTGTGCAGCACCATTAGCATGTTCTGCCATTTCAGCCGTATGTAGTAATACTTTTCTTTCGTCTATCATAATCTTACGTTTTAGATGTCCTTATTACGAACTACTAAATTCTGACTACAAAGATACAAATAATAATTGAGAAACAAAGGATTTGTCGAAAAAAAAGTGTTCACAAGCCTTGTGATTGTGATGGATGATGGAAAAAGGAAGATAATTGGAGAACAGCCATCCCTCAACTGTTAAACTTTACTAAGGAAAAAGCAAGTTTTCCGTTTTCTTGACAAGTTTGGTTACAACAAGCTGTCACCATTGATTTTTTGGAAATGGCTACTTTCGCAGCGTGTTACAAAAATTGTGACACGTAGGTAATAACTAAACGATTGTAGCTATGCTAAGAGAACA
>JAEEGL013854485.1_pt1 | contig 12215 bp, 12 predicted proteins | sample 9134231 | NCBI WGS metagenome assembly JAEEGL01 (sample SAMN16246548, study PRJNA631951) | gut metagenome | biome: gut microbiome; feature: rumen; material: fiber-attached | host: Bos | place: Iran: Karaj | collected 2018-10
AGTCCCAGCGCCATTACAATTATTCATTCTGTAGACCCCCGGCGCACGGTTCGCATTGAATCAGCCAAATGCAGATGCTATAATCGGTACTATCATTGCAAGCGCAAGCAGTATACCGAGAACTGCTGCAAGGATCTTTTTAGTTTTGCGGCTGTTAAAATTGATCATCTCAAAACTACCTTCTTTAACGGGATATCGGGAAGTATTATAGTATGAAATACCCTGTTTTTGCAAGTTTCATAATACTCATACTGGTCATCAGACATGCCATCAGAAGAAACCGCAGGATCGGTGAAGAAGCCGAAGAGTCCTTCTGGAAGCGTGAGCACGATGCCAACGAAGTCAGGAGAAAGCCTCTTGACGACCTGATCTATGTAACACCGGATACGTCTTCTTTTCCGATGGATGTTCTTGCGGACGATCCGGAGATAGCCGATTGCCGCAGGCTTGTGGACGAACTGAAGGAACAGAAGATCGTCAATCTCACAGGCCTCACCAATACCGATCTTAAGCTCCGCTACGGAGTTGCGAACCTTCCGATCCTCACGGAATACGATAACAGATACACTCTTCTTGTCCAGACTCTGCAGAAGTGGGCCGACAGGCTCTGGGAGACCGGACATACCAAGGAAGCTCTGCCCATCCTCGAGGAACAGGTCCGTATCCATGCGGATATCTCTTCGGTGTACAGAAAGCTTGCCAAGTATTACAGGGAAAACGGAACTCCCGAAAAGATCGAAGAACTGAAAAAGACCGCGGAAACCCTTAACTCTGCAAGCAAGGCATCCATTCTCAGATACCTCGAAGAAGTCTGATCAGAGGATCTCCGTCGGACCGTCCCCTATCTCGACAACGTAGAAATCTGCGGCATATCCTATCTTTTCAAGATATTCTGCGCCAACCTTTTCTATAAAGGAATCCACATACTCATCTTTTACTATACTTACGGTACAACCGCCGAAGCCCGCGCCGGTCATCCTCGATCCGATGACGCCGGGCTGTTTTCTTGCCGCATCGACGAGCGTATCGAGCTCAATGCCGGTGACTTCGTAATCATCCCTGAGCGATTCGTGGGATGCGTTCATAAGCTGTCCGAAAAGAGTGATGTTTTCTCTCTTTAATGCCTGGACCGCGGTTATGGTCCTTCTGTTCTCATATACGGCGTGGCGTGCCCTCTTTGCCCTGACATCATCCTTTATCAGCATTTCGACTTTACCGAAGGTGGCTTCATCGAGCTCGCCGAGGCTCTGTACATCGACAAGAGTCCTTATCTCGGAAAGAGCCTTCTCGCACTCGGCTCTTCTTTCGTTATACTTCGAATCCCCGAGACCGCGTTTTTTGTTGGAGCACGCGATAACGAGCTTGCATCCGTTCAGCTTGATCGGAGCATATTCGTACTGCAGGGTTGCGGTATCAAGGAAAATGGCATGATCCTTTTTGCCCATTGCGATGGCAAACTGATCCATTATGCCGCAATTGACACCGTTGAATTTATTCTCGGAAAACTGGCCGATCTTGGCCAGGTCGATATTCGATACTTCAAAGCCGAACAGGCTCTTAAGAATAAATCCCGTGAGGACCTCGACGGATGCGGATGACGAAAGACCCGATCCGTTGGGAATATTTCCATACAATACGATATCGAAGCCGGAGGGAATAATCATGCCTTTTTCGGCAAATGCCCAGATGATCCCGGCGGGGTAGTTGACCCACTTCAGTTCATCGGAGGGCTTAAGCTCCTTACCCAGGTCTATCGATATCACGCCTTCATCCTCGAAGTTCATCGAGTAGAAATTGGCTGTTTTATCATCGCGGACTCTTACGGCAGCGTAGGTTCCGATGGTAAGGGCGCAGGGAAAAACATGCCCGCCGTTATAGTCGGTGTGCTCGCCAATGAGGTTTACTCTTCCGGGCGCAAAAAACACTCTTGCCCCTTCGGACGAACCGAATTTTCCGGCAAAGACTTCAAGAACCTTGTTCTTTACTTCCCCTGCATTTTCCATATCCGTACCCCGTTTTACTGGATGACGACTGCTGTTCCGCTTGCGGTCACCATGAGCATTCCGTTATCTGCCCCAAGTACCTCATAATCAATATCCACACCGACAACGGCATTTGCTCCGAGCTGCGCAGCTCTCTGCTGCATCTCGGCAATCGCCTGCTGTCTTGCCTGGATAAGTTCGTCCTCATATGTAGCCGAACGTCCGCCGAAGATATTGGAAAGACCGGCTACCATATCCTTGATCATATTGACGCCGGCAATAACCTCGCCGAATACGATCCCTTTATATTCAACTATTCTGTAACCTTCAACACTCGGTGTTGTGGTAACTATCATAATGTTCTCCTTTTACGGAAGTTATGCGAGAGCCTGAGCAAGGTCTTCGATGATGTCGTCGACATTCTCGATACCGACACTGAGTCTGATAAGGTCGGGACCTACTCCTGCTGCCACAAGTTCTTCATCGGTAAGCTGTCTGTGAGTGGATGATGCGGGATGGAGCACGCAGGTATGTGCATCGGCTACATGTGTTGCGATCATAGCAACCTTGAGCTTCTTCATGAAGTCCTCAGCTGCTTTTCTTCCGCCCTTTACGCCGAAGGAGATAACTCCGCAGGTTCCGTTAGGCATATACTTCTTGGCAAGCTCATAATACTTGTCGCCCTCAAGTCCGGGATAGGTGATCCATGCAACCTTGTCGTGTCCCTTGAGGAACTCGGCAACCTTCTGTGCGTTCTCGCAATGTCTGGGGATCCTGACGGCGAGTGACTCGATTCCGAGATTGAGATAGAAAGCATTCTGGGGAGACTGGATGGATCCGAGGTCTCTCATGAGCTGTGCGGTACACTTGGTGATGAATGCGCCTTCTTTTCCGAATCTCTCGGCATAGGTGATTCCGTGGTAGCTCTCATCGGGGGTGCAGAGTCCGGGAAACTTGTCGGCATGTGCCATCCAGTCGAACTTTCCGGAATCTACGATGCATCCGCCTACAGCCACATCATGTCCGTCAAGGTACTTGGTGGTGGAGTGGGTAACGATGTCACAGCCCCACTCGAAAGGTCTGCAGTTGATGGGAGTTGCGAAGGTGTTGTCAACGATGAGGGGAACGCCGTGCTTATGAGCGGCATTCGCAAACTTTTCGAAATCAAATACGGTAAGTGCGGGATTTGCGATGGTCTCGCCGAATACCGCTTTGGTGTTGGGCTTGAATGCAGCCTCAAGCTCTTCCTCGGTGCAGTCGGGAGAGATGAAGGTAAAATCGATACCCATCTTTCTCATGGTCACGTTAAAGAGATTGAAGGTTCCGCCATATATTGAAGAGGAAGAAATGACATGGTCGCCGCAGTTTGCAAGATTGAAAACGGCAAACATATTGGCAGCCTGTCCCGAGCTTGTGAGCATAGCTGCGGTTCCGCCTTCAAGCGCGGCTATCTTTGCCGCAACATAGTCATTGGTGGGGTTCTGGAGTCTGGTATAGAAATATCCGCTTGCCTCCAGATCGAAGAGCTTACCCATATCTTCGCTGGTGTCATACTTAAAGGTAGTGCTCTGAATGATGGGGATCATGCGGGATTCGCCGTTCTTAGGGGTATATCCTGCCTGGATACATTTAGTTTCTGCTTTCATGCTTTTCCTCCTGTCGGTGCGCAAAATTCTTTTATATTTTAGCCCCCGCGCCCTGCACCTGCAAGGAAATATTTGATAAATTCCGCATTTGTGAACACAAAAAGAGGATCCTTACGGATCCTCTTTTAAATCGTCATTCTTTATTCAGCCGTGTAGATGGTATAGGATTTGTACTTGTTCCATACCAGACAGATCCAGGTCTTTCCTTTGTTGAGGATGACTTCCTCTTCTTCGTTCTCCGCATACAGATATCTGGTCTGAGCGTAAATGTCATCCGTATAATTCAGGGACTGATCAAACGGTAGATCCCTCGCCCATTTAAGCTCAACGCACTTTCCGTTTGTGAAAAGAAGTCCGTCTCCGGCACCGAATACTACAAAGTTCATATAGCCATCATTACCGGGATATATCTCACCGTCGACAAATTTGATGATAACATTGGAAACCGCAAGCTGCTCTCCGTTCACCTCATCGAGCTGGGGTTCACCGTTCTGGTATCTGTAATAGAGATGATCCTCAGGATTATATACAAAGTAAGGATTGAGCTCGCTGTATCCGTTGGGGAACTGCTGGTTGTGATCACCGCCGGGATAGATGAGCGTTATATCCGGATAATCTTCATATTCCGCCCTGGCTGCATCTGTTGCAAACGGAAGCGGGAATGTGTAGTTCCCCGTGGGATAATCGGTGCTGTATCCGAGACGTGAAACCGCGGCGTTATATCCCTCAAGGCTCATAACACCGGTATACTCAAGTGACCATCCGAGCTCCTGGCGTTCCTTGTCCCTGTAAAACGCCTCATCCGCGGGAACGTCAATACCCTGTACACCCGCACTTATGTTATCAACATAATCACTGTTTATGAGGGGGCCGACATACGACTGGGCAAGTCCCCAGTTACAATATATGGCATCGTAGCTGAGCGCTTCCTGAAGGAAGTAGTGCCTTGCACTTCTGATCGGTTCTACATATTCCAGATCTTCGTAATTCTGGAAGATTCCCATAAGTCTCGTACAGCTGCACTTTTCCATCGGAGCTTCATAGATGATGTCCGCATAGGATACTCCGTACTGGGGAAGTGCGTTACGGTTATTGGGGATCATGACAGCCATAGGTCTGCGATGTGCTATATCCGCATCTATCCATTCGCCGGTCAGATAACTCTCCATCTTACCGTCATCACGAACGTATCTTTCGCCGATGGCCATAAGGCCGGGAAGTACCGTGGGGCCGGGGTTAGGATTATCGTTGGACGAAACTCCCACTATCGGCTGGTCCTCATAATCGGCGGGCTTATACTGGTTGGCATCGCCGCATGCGGTCAGGGTAAGGAGCGCCGCCGAGGCGAGTATCATATATTTTTTAGCAAGTTTTCCAAACTGCATATCTTTAACCTCAGAACAGATAACGAAAGCAGTGCGGGTAGCCGGACTCGAACCGGCATGGTGTCGCCACCGAGGGATTTTAAGTCCCTTGCGTCTACCTATTTCGCCATACCCGCTTCTTCAATCTGCAAGAAGGGATTGTATCATAAGGGCTTATAAAAAGCAAGAATCATGGCTGATTCGGGGGGTATCGCGATGTCCAGCATTCCGCCCGTAAGCTGGTATACGGGACCCGTCATTGAGTACCCTTCACGGGTGGAACTGAACACGGTTCTCATAAGTCCGGATCTGGTTGTTCCGATCTCCCAAACAGTGATGTTCTTGAGTATCTCGTGATCGTTATTGTTGATGAGTATCAGGAACTGCTCGCTACGGTCAAACCTTCCGTAAGCCAGGAAATTGTAATCGCTGTCCACCATCTTGATGGAGCCGGTCCTGAATACGGGATGCCTGTTTCTGAGAGAGATCAGATCCCTGTGAAAGGAGATCATCTCTTTATCCTCGTGTCCCCAGGGATATGTACGCCGGTTGTCGGGATCTGTAAATCCGCATACTCCGGCTTCATCCCCGTAATAGATCGTGGGAGCTCCGAGCCAGGTCATCTGTATAACGACGGCTTCCCTGAAAACGGCCTTGTTTGTATTCCTTTCCGCGGCAGCGGGACCGAGGGTTCCGGTACGGCCCACCATATGGTTGGTACGGGTCAGGAATCTCGAATGGTCGTGGTTTGAGAGTTCGTTCATCGCGGACTGGAGACTGGGCGTTGAGAACGTCGCACCGTGATGCTTCATCGCACCCCAGAAAACATCCGCATTTCCGAGAAGATCCTCCCTGAAATCATCGGAGTGCTTCTCCATGCCGGTAAGGAACCAGGTGACGGGCTCCATGAACGCATCGTAGTTCATTACGGAATCCCATTCGTCTCCCTGAAGCCATGCCTTCTTGTCGCCGTAATGCTCTGCGAGGATCAGGGCATCGGGATTGGCTTCCTTTACCGCCCTGCGGAATTTCTTCCAGAAGAAGTGGTTATATTCGGGTGAATGTCCGAGATCCGCAGCAACATCGAGTCTCCAGCCGTCCGCATTGAAGGGAGGGGAAACCCACTTCTGACCGATCTTCAGGACATATTCGAGGAGCCTGTCCGAGCCCTCGTAATTGAGCTTGGGAAGTGTGTCGTGACCCCACCATCCGTCATACGATCCGTTGTAGGGCCATCCGTTTTCGTTGTTGAATGAGAAGTAGTTTTTGTAAGGACTTTCCGGATTTACATACGCTCCCTTCTCGTAACCCTCTTCATTCTCATAAATGCGCTCCCTGTCCATCCATTTATTGAACGAACCGCAGTGATTGAAAACACCGTCGAGGATGACTCTCATTCCCCTTCTGTGCGCCTCGTTCACCACCTTTATGAAGAGCTCGTCGGATGCGGTAAGATTAGCCCTTCCCGCTGTCCTTCTGATGTACTTTGTCGCAAAGCGGTTTTCCTTTTGTCCGGGAGGAAGCACGTCCCCGCCGTCATCGACGATCCTGCCGAAATGGGGATCAATGTGATCGTAATCCTGGATGTCGTATTTATGGTTGGAGGGAGAAACAAAGAGGGGATTGAAATAGATGACCTCGACCCCGAGACTCTTGATATAGTCCATCTTGTCGAGAACGCCCTGGAGATCTCCTCCGTAGAAATTCCTCACATCCATCTGTGAAGGAAGCTCGTCCCAGTTTTCTACCTTGTGCACGGGCTGCCCGATATAGGCATACTCGCCGTCGACAACATCGTTTGTGGGATCTCCGTTGCAGAAGCGGTCCACGTAGATCTGGTACATAACGGCACCCTTGCTCCACGCGGGAGTCGAGAAACCGGGGAATACGACGAAATCATAGTACTCATTAGGATCGGAAACAGGTCCCCTTGAATCAAAGAAGACCTTTACGGGACCCGACACTATCTCAAAATGGTATGAGAATCTGCCGCCGGAAAGCACCGTCTCCGTCTCGTAATAATCAAAATGCCTCTCGGTCAGCACCTTATGCATGACATAACGTCTGCCGCCGCTGACAAGGCATACGGTATCAACATTGTTCTTGGCTGTACGGAACCTGATGTGGACCTGCTCGCCGGCCTTTGGTTCCTCGGGATCGAGATAATTGGAAGTAGTATCGGAATACAGGGCTCTGCTGTTGAAGACAGGCCTCATATTGAGTATATAGTTCAGATTACCCAGTACTTTTTTTCTATGTTCCAGATCTACGGACATAAAACCTCCGAAAGTTCAAAACCACAATATATTGTAGACTATTTTAAAAGTGTGCACAAGAGAAAGGAAAAAGAAAAAGGACAGCCGGGGAAGCTGTCCTTTCTCCAGAGAATCTATCTCTTGGGGTATTTCCAAAACAAAATGTATTGGGGGTACATGCTTATAATATCATCAGCCCCCACAGAGCAAAATGCCAAAGATTCACAAATCTAACAGAGACTTTGTTTTCTTTTTGTGCAACTCTCCCAATCAAGTTGCCGAAAACAGGGCTTCGAACTCTTCCCTGCCGATCTTTTCCTTCTCGAGAAGAAGCTCTGCGCACTTGTGGAGCACGCCTTCGTTCTGGAGAATGATATCCTTGGCCTTGGCATAACAGTCGTCGATGATGGCTCTTACCTCGCGGTCGATCTCACTTGCAACTTCTTCGCTGTGGGACTTAGCATGAGCAAGATCCCTTCCGATGAACACTTCGTCGTCATCGTCGTCATAGCATACAACACCGATATTGTCGCTCATTCCGTAGCGGGTGACCATCCTGCGCGCTTCCTTGGTAGCGCTCTTGATGTCCGCGGATGCGCCTGTGGTGATCTCTCCGAAGATGATCTCCTCCGCGATCCTTCCGCCGAGGGAAACCATTATATCCTGGAGCATCTTGCTCTTGGTAAGGAACATCTCGTCCCTCTCGGGAAGAGGCATCGTATAACCTGCGGCACCGACTCCGGTGGGGATGATGGATACGGTATAAACGGGTCCGACATCGGGAAGTACATGGAAAAGTATCGCATGTCCGGTCTCGTGGTAAGCAGTGATCTTCTTTTCCTTGTCGGAAATGATCCTGCTCTTTTTCTCCGAACCGATTCCTATCCTGATGAAGGCATCGTTTATCTGGGACATTGAAATGAAGGGACTGTTCTTTCTTGCGGCACCGATCGCTGCTTCATTCATGAGGTTCTCGAGATCGGCTCCGGTAAATCCCGCCGTGGTGCGTGCGATCTTCTCAAGATCGACGTCCTCGGAAAGCTTCTTGTTTCTTGCATGGACCTTGAGTATCTCCTCACGTCCCGCAACATCGGGTCTCTGTACGGTGACCTTGCGGTCGAATCTTCCGGGTCTTAAGATCGCGGGATCGAGTATGTCGACTCTGTTTGTTGCCGCCATTACGATGATGCCGGAATTCTCGGTGAATCCGTCCATCTCGACAAGGAGCTGGTTGAGTGTCTGCTCTCTTTCATCATGTCCGCCGCCGAGTCCGGTTCCCCTTCTTCTTGCAACGGCATCTATCTCGTCTATGAATACGATACAGGGCTTGTGCTTATTGGCTTCTTCGAAAAGATCCCTGACTCTTGAAGCACCGACACCGACGAACATCTCTACGAAATCGGAACCCGATATCGAGAGGAAGGGCACCCTTGCTTCACCTGCGATCGCCTTGGCAAGAAGGGTCTTACCTGTTCCGGGAGCTCCCTCCAAAAGAATACCCTTGGGGATCCTGGCTCCGAGAGCCGCGTATTTTCCGGGATCCTTGAGGAAATCGACGATCTCGGCAAGTTCTTCTTTTTCTTCCTTGAGTCCGGCAACATCCGCGAATGTGGTCTTGCCGTCTCCGTTGATGACGTTGACACGTATCTTTCCGAAATTGAGCATCCGGTTTCCGGAACTCTGGTTTCCTGCGGGCCCCATCATCGCCGAGAGCAGGAATACCATTACAAATGCGAGAAGGATTATGGGGATAAGGATATTTACCACCCAGTTCATGACCGACTTATCCTTTATCACGGGATCGAGTCCGCCGCTTCTGAGCATTTCCTCGGCTTCGCTCACATCCGTGACATAAAGCCTTTTTGTCAGTCCGCCCTTGCCCATCACGACAACATATCCCGAATCTCCGCCCGCGTCGGGTGTGATCTGAGCCTCAACTATGTTTCCGGCAGCCACATCATTGATCAGCTGTCCGTATGTGTAGTTGACCGAATTGGCCTTGAGCGTCTGAATGACCCAGAATATGACCAGTACAATGAAGAGCAGCCATAAATAGGGCCTGAATGGATTTTTTGCGGTCTTTTCCAAAACTATCTTCCTCCGAAACAGATCAATCGAACTTTACTACTCCGATATAAGGCAGGTTTCTGTACATCTGGTCGTAATCGAGACCGTAACCTACCACGAATTCATCCGGGATCTTGAACCCGGTATATGTTACATCAACATCGGTAACACGTCTTGAGGGCTTGTCGAGAAGTGTGCAGAGCTTAAGGCTCTTGGGGCCTCTCTCGGAAAGCATCTTCAGAAGGTAGCTGAGAGTCCTTCCGCTGTCAACGATGTCCTCAACGACGATGACCTCCTTATCCTTAAGGGGCTCATCGAGATCCTTTACTATCCTGACCAGTCCGCTGGATTCGGTTCCCGATCCGTAGCTGGATGCGCTCATGAAATCAAGCGATACGTCAAGCTTGATACGCTTTGCGAGCTCGCACATAAAGAAAGCACCGCCCTTGAGCACGCATACCATATGTATCTGCTTTCCTGCATAATCCTTTGTGATCTGGTCTCCGATCTCCTGGATCCTGCGGTCGACTTCTTCTTCGGTAAACATTACTTCAATATGATGTTTCTCCATATTACTCCTTTACCTCAAGCTTCAAAATGTTAACCGTGCCATCGTCAAGCTTTGCCGAATCCGCCATTCTGCGGCCTATGACCCACAGAACCTCGCTTCCGACAGCGCATACAAGGATGTTCTCCTTTTCGTCCGGCGAAAGCTTCAGATCGGTCAGATAGTCTCCTATCTTCTTGGTCGCAGCTTTTCCGCCCGCGGTGATCATCATATGGTCACCCTCGCGTCTTTTTCTGATCTCGTAATAAGGGGGATCCGAAACACCCTCTAAGGATGCGATAGAGGATATTTTATCACAATCGAAATATTTAGTGTAGCCGTCACCTGCAGATGCAGGGTCCGTCAGGGCTTTTCTCTCATCCGCACTAAGGTCCGAAGCCTTGAAATATACCGCACTGACGAACAGGTCCTGCACATCGAGGCTTTTCGATGCGGCATCGGATGTCCTCAAAAGGAGTTCGTCTGCGGACACATCGGCCTTGATGCCGTACGGAAGATCGGCGTGCTTTCCCGCACTTCCTGAAAGGAGTGATATGACGGCATCGGCGTGAACTTCCCCGATATCCTTTTTGAAAGGAGTAAGATCTGTCAGAAGGTCAAGGATCAGCATGGATCCGATGATCTCCGGAAGGCTTTCGAACGCCTTTCTGCTTACCCTGTATGTTCCGGGCGCATCCGATGTGACTGCGTCCCTTTTTGCTTCTTCAACCCGGTCTCCCAGATATTCCGAGACCGCACGCAGTTTCTTTGCGCTCTTGGAAATATGCTCAGGAGCCGCACTGCATATCTCACACGCCTCGGGAAGAATGACATTCCTGATACGGTTTCTCGCATAGGAATTATCCGAATTCGTCCGGTCGGTCCTGAAGCTTATTCCTTTTTCGGACAGATAATCTTCGATATCCTTCCTGGACATATCGATAAGGGGCCTTATGATGCGGCCTCTTTCGGAACCGATCCCAGAAAGCCCCTTTATGCCGGTTCCGCGGAACAGGTTAAAGAGGACCGTTTCCGCATTGTCTTCGAGATGGTGTGCAACGGCTATCCTGACGGTTCCCGCGGGGAAGGAGCATTCCTTTTCCCAGTCGAGTGCTTCCTTTTCAAAGCATTCGTAGCGGAATCTTCTTCCGGCTTCCTCTTCGGACAATCCGTTCTCCGAAGCATATGCGGGAATGTCCTTTTTTATCTCCTTAAAGGAAACTCCTTGCTCTTTGCAGAGCTTCTCCACAAAAAGGGAATCTTCGTCAGCTTCATCTCCACGGATCATATGGTTTATGTGAATGACACGTATGTCAGATTTGTCGAAAGATCCGAGCAACAAAAATAAAAGGCAGATGGAATCTGCCCCGCCGGACACCCCGACTACCAGATGCATTCCTGCATCAGATACGGGGATGCCATCCATATACTTTTTAAAGATGACTTCCGCTCCGGCTTTCACTAATTGTCCTCAAGCTTAAATATGATCTCGCCCTCATTTACAAGTCCGAGTTTTTCGTGGGCCTGTTCCTCGGCATATGCCTTGGTCTGGACGTATTTTTCAAGTTCGTTGAGTTCCTCGGTGCGCTCGAGCTGTGCCGCGATCTGCTCATCAAGCGCCTGATCCTGCTGCTCGTAAACACTGAGTCTCTGCTTAACATCCCTTATCTGTACAAGTACGACAAGCGAGATAAGAGATACAATGACGGCAAAGAGAATATAACCCGAAGCACCGCTTCTTCTGCGGCGTTTCTCCATGGCGGTCATTGTGCGGTTTCCGGTTCTCCCCTTTGAAGCCATTACAATTCCTCATACATCGCGTCGGCCTCTTCCTTCTTGACCGTCTCGCGAACATCAGTAACCTTTACCTTAAGCTCCCTGTTTCCGAAGGATATACTGAGGATATCTCCGACCTTTACTTCGGCCGATGCCTTGGCGGGTCTGTCGTTGATCGTGACCCTTCCCGCATCGCATGCGGAGTTTGCGACAGTCCTTCTTTTTATAAGTCTTGAAACCTTAAGATACTTATCGAGTCTCATATAAACTCCCGATACAAAAGTGCACCCGCCTGACTCATCAAACGGGTGCGCTGTTATTCATAACATGAAAATTAGTTAAGAGCGTCCTTAAGAGCCTTACCAGCCTTGAACTTAGGAGCCTTGGAAGCCTTGATCTTCATAGCCTTTCCGGTCTGAGGATTTCTTCCCTCTCTAGCTGCTCTCTTAACTACTTCGAAGGTTCCGAAGCCGACAAGCTGAACCTTGTCACCCTTCTTAAGTGCCTTGGTGATAACCTCGGTGAAAGAATTAACTGCCTTCTCAGCGTCCTTCTTGGTAAGATCGGCAGAATCTGCG
>JAEEGL016663450.1_pt1 | contig 12215 bp, 11 predicted proteins | sample 9134231 | NCBI WGS metagenome assembly JAEEGL01 (sample SAMN16246548, study PRJNA631951) | gut metagenome | biome: gut microbiome; feature: rumen; material: fiber-attached | host: Bos | place: Iran: Karaj | collected 2018-10
GCAACGGAGAAAACAGCCCGCAGATACATCGGAAGAACCGCCATCAGTTGCGCGGGAACCGGCGGAATGATATAATAATCTTAACTGACTTTGACGGGAGGAACAGCTGTGATTACCACCATCTGTCTGAATCCCTGCTTTGATAAAACAGTCAACGTGGACCGGCTCCAGCCCTGCCAGGTGAACCGGATCCGTGACGCCCGGGTGGACCTGGGCGGCAAGGGGATCAACGTCGCCGTGGTGGCAAAGAGGCTGGGACTGGACGTACAGTGCCTCGGCATCATGGGCAAGAACGGCGCCGCTGAGCTGACCGCGCTGATGGACCGGGAAGGCCTGAAGCACCAGTTCATGACCGTACCGGGACACGTGCGGACCAACATGAAGGTATACAGCCTGGACGGACAGGGAGTGACCGAGCTGAACGAGCCGGGCACGCCCCTGGACGAAGGGATCCTGCAGCAGTTCAAGGAACTTGCCGCGCAGCAGACCGCGGACAGCGATATGGTCGTGCTGACCGGCAGCCTGCCGCCGGGATGCCCGGAAGGCACCTACCGGGACCTGATGACCGCGCTGGACGGGAAAAAATGCATCCTGGACACCGAGGGAAAGGAACTGGAATCCGCCGCCAAGGGCGCGCATCCCTTCCTGATCAAACCGAACCTCCGGGAGATGGAGGCGACTCTCGGCATCGAGCTGAGAACCATGCGCGCCATCCGGGACGCGGCGCTGCTGTTCATCCGGCTGGGCGTTCAGCACTCCGTGGTTTCCATGGGCGCCATGGGCGCCATGTATATCTCGGCGGACAAGACCCTGTTCGCCCCGGCCCTGCGGGTGAAGACCAAATCCACGGTCGGCGCGGGGGACGCCATGATCGGCGGCATGCTGCTGGGGTACGAGATCGAGAAGGATATGGCAAAGGCCTTCCGTTACGGCATCGCGGCCGGGGCCGCCAGCGTGATGACGGAGGGAACGCAGCTGATCGTCAGGTCCGATTTCGAGGAACTGCTGGATCAGGTCAGGGTACAGGAAGTGTAAAAGAAGAATGCTTTTTCGACGCAACAGGGCGGAATATACCGACGGCGTAATCGACCTGGTGCCGATCCATATCGGCGCTCCGAACAGGGAACTGGGCTTCGGCCATGAACAGATCTGGAAGATCACCCTGCACAACGAGAAACAGGAGATCGGCCAGCTCAGCTACCGGGACGGTGAAAGCCGGTGTGTTTACTACTACGGGCACATCGGCTACCATATCGATCCGCCGTACCGGGGACAGCATTTCGCGTACAGGGCCTGCAGGCTGATCGCCAGGGAAATCCGGCTTTCCGGGAAGACCTCCGTGGTGATCACCTGCGATCCGGACAACGAACCGAGCCGCAGGACCTGCGTCCGGCTCGGCTGCCTGTATGAGCGGACGGCGGACGTGCCCGAGGATATCTACCGCAGATTTGAGATCAGCCAGACCAAGTGCCGGTATATCTGGCATATTGAACCGACGGACGAGGAATGAAAGAGACGATTCATGGAACGGAGGTCCATTACCGGATCTCCGGTGAGGGAAAAGGCAGGGTTCTGCTCCTGCACGGATGGGGCTGCGACATGAAACTGATGCAGCCCGTCGCCGATGCGCTCGCGGACGGGCATACGGTCCTGTCCGTGGATCTTCCCGGGCACGGGGAGAGCGGCAGGCCGCCGGAACCCTGGGGTGTGCCGGAATACGCCGCCTGCGTCAGGGAACTGCTGGAGAAACTGGACTTCACGCCCTGCTCCGCGGTGGCCCACAGCTTCGGCGCGCGGATCGCAACGTGGCTGGAATCGGAAGAACCGGGCACGTTTGACAGACTGGTGTTCACCGGCGCCGCGGGCATCCGCCCGAAGCAGACCGCCGAGGCGCAGAAGCGCAGCGCGGAGTTCAAAAAGCTCAAGGGCTACTGTGAAAAGATGAAAAAGATCCCGCTGCTGGGCCGGGCTGCCGAAGGCTGGGAGGATAAGCTGCGGAAAAAGTACGGCAGCCGGGACTACAACGCGCTGGACGAGGAGATGCGCAAAACCTTCGTGAAGGTGATCAGCCTGGACCTGACGGACCGGTATGAGCGCTTCAGGGCGAGCACGCTCCTCCTCTGGGGAGACAACGACACGGAAACCCCACTGTGGATGGCGCAGGAAATGGAAAAACGGATCCCGGACGCGGGTCTGGTCATCCTGGAGGGCGGAACGCATTTCGCGTATCTGGAACAGCTGCCCCGCTTCAACACCATCGTGCGGCAGTTCCTGAAAGGAGATGAAGCAGCATGATCACAGGCATTCTTTTGAGCATGTCCGTCGCGGCCGGGTGCCTCCTGGCCGGAAGGATCCTGCTGCATTATTTCCAGCTGGAGAGCTACCAGCATCCCGGCTATTTCCGGACCGTCCGACGGAACCTGCTGAAGGCCATCCTGCCGGGAATCTGCATGGCAGCGCTGTTCATTGCATGCATAATTCTGTTTGACCTGATCATTCCGGCATTCTCGGATAACATGTGGATTCCGGAACTGGCGATCTGCGCGGTTCTGATTGCCGGCGGTTATCTTTTCGGGAAACTGTTTTCGGAAAAGAAAGCCAAGAAAGCCTTTGTATTTACCCCCAGGGTCAAAAGGCTTTACGCCGTTTCTTTCGTCGTCATGACACTGATCGAGTACGGACTGCTGAATCTTGTAAGAAACCGCGCCACCTCTGCGCTGCCGCTGTTTTTTCCGGCGCTGCTGCCGCTGTGGATCGCCCTGTGCGGCCTGCTGGCCTGGCCGATCGAGAAGGCGATCAGCGAGATGTATTTCAGGGACGCCCAGCGGATCCTAAGGGAACGGAGCGACCTGATCCGGATCGGCATCACCGGCAGCTGGGGCAAAACGAGCGTGAAGTTCATCCTCGGAACGATCCTGGAGGAAAAGTTCCACACGCTGGTGACGCCCGCCAGCTTCAACACGCCCATGGGCGTGACCAAGGTGATCCGGACGAAACTGGAGCCCGGGCACCGGGTGTTCGTTGCGGAGATGGGCGCCCGCCATGTGGGGGACATCAAGGAGATGTGCCGCCTGGTGCATCCGCAGATCGGCATCCTGACCTCTGTGGGCCCGCAGCACCTGGACACCTTCCATACCCTGGAACGGGTGATCCGCACGAAGTACGAACTGATCGACGCGCTGCCGGCGGACGGGGAAGCCTTCTTTGCCGACGACGGGGACATCTGCCGCAAACTGTATGACAGGACCACGGTCCGGAAACACCTGACGGGACTGGATCCGGAAAGGGACGAGGTCCGGGCCGAAGAGATCAGCTATTCCCCGGAGGGGAGCTCCTTCATCCTGTGCACGGGTGAGGAACGGATCCGCTGCTCCACGGAGCTGCTGGGCGAACTGAACATCCGGAACATCCTTCTGTGCGCCTCCGTGGCGCTGAGCCTCGGGATGACCCTGGAGCAGGTGGCCCGCGGAATCCGGAAGATCCGGCCCGTGGAACACAGGCTGCAGCTGATCCGCCATCCCGGCGGAATCAACGTGATCGACGACGCCTTCAACAGCAATATCCGGGGCGCGAAACAGGCCTTCCAAGTGCTGAAGGATTTCCCGGCGAAGCGCGTTATCGTGACACCGGGTATGGTGGAACTGGGCGATCAGGAACAGGAAATGAACCGGGAGTTCGGCGCGGCCATGGCCGGCTGCTGCGACACCGCGGTGCTGGTCGGCAGAAAGCGCAGCGAAGCCATCGCGGCAGGCCTGCGGGAGAACGGATATCCGGAGGAAAACATCCGGGTCGTATCCTCCCTGGAGGAGGCTACGGAGCTGCTGAAGGAGATCACGGGCCCCGGCGATACGGTGCTGTTTGAGAACGACCTGCCGGACAACTATACCGAATCGTAACGGAGGAACAGCGGATGAAGAAACAGATCGGCGTCATCTTCGGCAGCAGGAGCTGCGAACGGGAAGTGGCCATCATCAGCGCGGTGCAGCTGATGCGTCACGCGGACCGGGAAAAGTATGACGTGATCCCGGTGTACATCGACGAGAACGGAAACTGGTATACCGGAGAAAAACTCACGGATATCGCGTCCTTCAAGCCCTTCCGGCCGGACCAGGCCGGTATCGTGAAGGTGTTCCCCGACCTCACCTCCGGATCCGGCGCGCTGCTGGCCGTGGACAAGGGCACCGGCCTTTTCGCGAAGGAAAAGGTCCGGATCGTGGCGCGGGTAGACGTTTACGTGGTCGTGATGCACGGGCTGAACGGCGAGGACGGCACGCTGCAGGGCCTGCTGGAGCTGGCGAACGTGCCCTATACATCCACCGGCGTCGCCGGAAGCGCGCTGGGCATGGACAAGATCATGATGAAACAGTTCTTCCGCGGCGCGGGACTGCCCGTGCTGCCGGGGCTGTGGTTTACGCGGCGATCCTTCGGGACAGACCGGGAAAAGGTCCTGGACCGGGTGGAAAAGGAACTGGGGTTCCCGGTTTTCGTGAAACCGGCCAACCTGGGATCAAGCATCGGCGTAAGCCGGGCGGACGACCGGGAGGGCCTGGCGGACAGCCTGGAACTGGCCTTCGAGTACGACCGGCGGGTGCTGGTGGAAAAGGGACTGGACCGGCCTATTGAGCTGAACTGCAGCGTGGCGGGCTACGATGACGAGGTGGAGGCTTCACCCATCGAAATGCCCCTGGGCGGCGACGAGTTCCTGGACTTCAGCGACAAGTACCTGGCCTCCGGCGGCAGCAAGGGCATGGCGAGCCTGCACCGGGTCCTGCCGGCCCCGATTGAGGACAGCCTGCGGGACAGCATCCAGGAGATGAGCAAAGAGATCTTCCGGATGATGGACTGCAAGGGCGTGGTCCGGATCGACTACATGTTCGACAAAAACAGCGAGAAGCTCTACATCACGGAGATCAACACGATTCCGGGCAGCCTGGCCTTTTACCTGTGGGAGAACGCCGGGGTGTCCTACAAGGAACTGATCGACCGGATGATCCGTTACGCGGAGAAGGCGCACGAGGACAAGCTCCACGCCAACTACGCCTTCACCAGCGACATCCTGAAGGGGGTCACCTTCGGCGCGAAGGGCGCCAAGGGCAGCAAGGGAACGAAATTCTCAAAGTAATTGAAGGGAGCATCTGAAGATGCTTGAGAAGATTCACTCTCCGCGCGACCTGGACGGGATGAGCTACGAGGAGCTGGACCGGCTGGCCGGGGAGATCCGGAACGAACTGATCACCACCGTTTCCGCCAACGGCGGCCACCTGGCGTCCAACCTGGGCGCCGTGGAGCTGACGCTGGCGCTGCACCGTGTGTTTCACATGCCGGAGGACAAGATCATCTTCGACGTAGGCCACCAGAGCTACGTGCACAAGATGATCACGGGACGGTACGACCGGTTTAATACCCTGCGCTGCTACGGCGGCCTTTCCGGCTTCCCGAAGCGGGGCGAGAGCGAATACGACTGCTTCGAGACCGGCCACGCAAGTACCGCGATCTCCGCGGCGCTGGGCATGGCCCGGGCCCGCGATTTCCGGAAGGAAAAGAACGAAGTGATCGCCGTGGTCGGCGACGGCGCGCTGACCGGCGGCATGTGCTACGAGGCGCTGAACGACGCCGGCAACAGCGGGACGAAGATGATCGTCGTGCTGAACGACAACGAGATGAGCATCGCCCCGAACGTGGGCGCCCTGTCCAACTACCTGACGAACCTGCGGATCAGCGCGGGATGGCAGAGCGCCAAGCGCAGGGTCCGCCACCTGAACAGCGTCCCCGTGATCGGCAAACCCCTGTACAGAATGATCCACGGCGCGAAGAAGCTGCTGCGTTCGGTGGTGGTGCGGGACGCGGAACTGGGCTTTTTTGAAGCGCTCGGATTCGAATACTTCGGGCCGATCAACGGGCACGACCTGGCGGGAATGGAAAACGCCTTCCGGCAGGCCCGGAAGTACAAGGGCCCCTGCGTGATCCACCTGCTGACCAAAAAGGGCTACGGATACGACAAGGCGGAAGAGCGCCCGGAGAAATTCCACGGGACGCCGCCCTTCTATATTGAAACCGGATACCGGATCGACAAGCCCGCGGCGCCTTCCTGGGGACATACCATGGCGGACACGCTGGCGGAGATGTCCAAAAACGACGACCGGATCGTGGCCATCACGGCCGCGATGAAGCTGGGCACCGGCCTGGACCATTTCGCTGAAAAGTATCCGGACCGGCTGATCGACGTGGGCATCGCAGAGGAGCACGCGGCGACCATGGCCGCGGGCCTCGCGGCGGGAGGCATGCGGCCCTATGTGGCGGTATACTCCACCTTCTTCCAGCGGTGCTACGACCAGATGATCCACGACATCTGCATGCAGAACCTGCCGGTGACCTTCCTGCTGGACCGCAGCGGGATCGGCGGGGAGGACGGGCCGACGCACCACGGACTGTTTGACCTGTCCGCCGTACTGCCCGTTCCCGGAATGACCGTTCTGGCCCCCGCGACCTCCGGGGAACTGGTCCGGATGCTGAAGTGGACGGCGCGGCAGGACGGCCCGGTGACGATCCGCTATCCCAAGTCCGTGAAGAAATTCCGGACGGCGGAAGAGGACGGGCCCTTTGTTCCCGGAAAGTGGGAAGTGCTGACCGGGAAGAGCGGGGTATACCTGCTGGCTTCCGGATCCATGACCGTGAGGGCGATGGACGCGCACGCCATCCTGGAACAGGACGGGATCGCGTCCACGGTGGTGAACTGCTCCAGCGTGAAGCCCCTCGACGGGGAACTGCTTGCCGGCATTCCGGAGGATGCGAAGGTATTCACGATGGAGGAACATATGCTGGCCGGCGGATTCGGCGAATACGTCACCCGTTTCTGCCTGGACCGCGGATATACCGTGCCGGTGCACTGCTTCGCCGTGGAAGACGGGTTTGTGCAGCACGGGGACCATGAGCGGCTGATGGCAGACGCCGGGCTGGACGCGGAAAGCATGGCGGAGAAGATCCGTGAGACGGTGAAGGGAGAAGGATCCGTTGGCTGACAGGATAAGGGCAGACGTGGCGCTGGTCAGACAGCAGCTGTGTGAGAGCCGGGAACGCGCCCAGGCCGCCATCATGGAAGGCCGGGTCTACCTGGGGGAGAAGCGGATCAACAAGGCTTCCGAAACCGTGGGGGAAGAGGACGTGCTGACCCTGAAGGCGCCGGAGATCGAATATGTGAGCCGGGGCGCGCTGAAGCTGGAAAAGGCGGTCCGGGTCTTCGGGGCCGACCTGGCAGGCAGGACCGTGATGGACATCGGCTCCAGCACGGGCGGCTTTACCGACGTATGCCTGCGCTGCGGCGCGGCGCACGTGTATTCCATCGACGTGGGATACGGACAGCTGGACTGGAAGCTGAGGAACGATCCCCGGGTCACCGTGATGGAAAGGACCAACGCCCGGTACCTGGAACCGGAGCATTTCCCGGTGAGGCCGGAAGTGACGGTGATGGACGTCAGCTTCATCTCCATCCGCCTGATCCTGCCCGTGGCGGCAAGGATTATGGGAGACGGGGGCGTTTTCTACACGCTGATCAAGCCCCAGTTTGAAGCGGGCCGGGAAAGCGTGGGAAAAAACGGCGTCGTCCGGGATCCGGCAACGCATGAGTCCGTGGTGAACGGGATCGTTGATTTTGCGGAAGAGATGGGATGGCGGGTGACGTCGGTGGATTTCTCGCCGATTACCGGCCCAAAGGGCAATATCGAATTCCTGGCGGAGATCCGCAGGAACGACGGAACCCGGGAAAAGGTCACGCCGGAGCGTGTGAGCGAAGTCGTGGCGGAAGCCCACCGGACCACGGCCCGCTCACAGGGACAGTGACGGGAAAAGGGACCAGGGGAAAACAGGCGGCGGCAGGGACGAAACTTCCACGCCGCGGCCTTTGATCAGAGGATGCGGAAAACTGACGCGCGCGGCCCAGAGAGCCGGCGCGTCAGCTTTTATCTGGCTGCCGTAGCGGCGGTCGCCGGCCAGCGGCAGGCCGCGGGAGGCGAACTGCGCGCGGATCTGGTGGGTGCATCCGGTGTGCAGCCGCACCCGGACCAGGGAAAGGATTTCCTCCCCGGAAGCGGCGGTTTCCAGCAGCGTCCATTCGCAGGAGGCTTTCTTCACGCCGCCGCGCATGCGGTCCACGACGTAGGTCTTATTCCTGTTCCGGTCATGAAAGAGCAGGTCCTCGTACCGGCCGGAAACAGACTCCGGTCTGCCGCAGACCACAGCCAGGTATTCCTTCAGGACAAGGTCCTGCCGGAACAGTTTCTGCATGGCGGCACAGGCGGGAGCGGAGAAGGCGAGGATCACGGCGCCGCCTGTGCCCGCGTCCAGCCGGTGGACCGGGAAGGTTTTCCGCCCGGACTGCTCCGAGACCAGGTCCGGCAGGCCCGGGGACTCGGAGGAAACGCCGACAGGCTTCTCGCAGACCAGCAGGTGTTCATCGCTGTAAAGAACGGGAATCTCCAAGGACGCTCATATCCTTTCGGAAAATGAATACAGGAAGAATAAATATCCGGAAAAGGAAAATAAACCGCGTTTCTATTGAGTAAATATACAGGTTGTGTTACTATTCTGTCAAATCCTGAAAGAGGGGAAGAGGCATATGCTGAAAGCGGCGGGGCTGATCCTGAACGGACAGAATGAGAACGCGGTGCGCTGCGCTGAAAAGGCGGCGGCCTTTTTCCGCGGCCGCGGTGTGACGACCTTCGATCCCCAGCAGGAGAAAGCGCCCGAAACGCCCGGCGTCATCGTTACCTTCGGCGGGGACGGGACGCTGCTGATCGGTGCGCGCTACGCGCTGGAATACGACGTGCCGCTGCTGGGAATCAACCTGGGCACCGTCGGCTTCCTGACGGAGGAGGATCCCGAGCACCTGGAGGAGGCGCTGACGGCGATCCTGGAGGAAAAATACCAGATGGAAGCCCGCAGCCTGCTGCGGGTCCTGAACGCCCGGACGGGCGAGGAATACCATGCGCTGAACGACGCGGTGATCACCCGGGGCGGCTACGCGAGGCTCATCCGGGTGGACGCTTCCGTGGACAGCAAGGAATACGGCGTCTTTACCGCGGACGGAATCATTGTGGCCACGCCCACCGGCTCCACCGGCTATTCGCTCTCCGCGGGCGGGCCGATCGTGGAACCGGGGATGAACTGCATGATCATCACGCCGGTCTGTCCACACAGCATGCAGCACTGCCCCTGCGTCGTGCCGGCGACCGCGGACATCAGGCTGCTGCTGAACCCGGACAGGGAACAGACGGCGGAACTGCAGATCGACGGGCAGAATATGGGCAGCCTCAGCGCCGGGGACGAGATCCACGTGACCGGCATGCAGAAGAAGATCCGGCTGATCCGGCTGCATCCCTACGACTTTTTCGGCCTGACGCGCAGGAAACTGAGCGAGTGGGGATCCTGAACAACGGACCGGGAGGAAAACGGCAATGAAAACAAAACGGCAGAATGAGATCATCCGCCTCATCCAGAACGGGGATATCGAGACCCAGGAGGAACTGGCATCCGAACTGCGGGCGCTGGGTTACAAGGTGACGCAGGCCACCGTGTCCCGGGACATCCGGGAACTGCGGCTGATCAAGGTCGCTGCCAAGGGCGGCGGTTCCAAATACGCGAAACCGGAAAGGCACGAAACCGCCGTGAGCGAGCGGCTGACCCGGATCCTTTCCGATTCTCTGGTGAGCGTGGACTTCTCCGGCAACCTGATTGTCGTCAAGACGCTGAGCGGTTCCGCCAACGTGGCCGCAGAAGCGCTCGATAACCTGGGCTGGCCTGAGATCCTGGGCACCATCGCGGGGGACAACACGATCTTCGTCGTGGCGCGGAACGACGCGGACCCGGCCGAGATCACCGGAAGGATCCGTAAGCTGACGGACCTGCACTGAACTGTGGGAGATAAGTATGCTTGAATCATTGACGATCCGGAGGATCGCGCTGATCGACGAGGCCACGATCCGTTTCCATGACGGGATGCAGGTGCTGACCGGCGAAACCGGCGCGGGCAAGAGCATCGTTGTGGATTCCGTGAACCTAATCCTCGGCGGACGGGCGGACCGGGAACTGATCCGGTCCGGCTGTGAAAACGCGTCGGTGGAAGCGGTGTTCCGGACGCCCGGAAACGCGTCCGTGCAGGCTTTTATGGACCAGGAAGGCATCGATTACGACGGGCAGACCGTGACGGTATACCGGGAGATTTCCCTGGGCGGAAAGAACGTCTGCCGGGTCTGCGGGGTCATGATCCCGGTATCGCGGCTGAAGGACCTTGCGGCGATGCTGATGGACATCCACGGGCAGAGCGAGCATCAGTTCCTGGCGGATCCGGAGAGGCACCTGGAATTCCTGGACCAGACGGGCGGTGAGGAGCACCGGGAGCTGCTGCGCAGGACGGCCGCGGACTGCGAGGCTTTCCTGGCGAACCACCGCGCCTACGCCCGGCTTGTGAAGCAGAACGAGAACCGGGATGCCCGGATGAAATCCCTGGAAAGGGACCTGGAGGAACTGCGGAAGGCAAAGGTCGCGCCCGGTGAGGCGGCACAGCTGCTGGAGGAACGGAAGCGGCTGGCGGCGGCGGAAAAGCAGCATGAGGCGCTGAGCGCCGTGAGGGAGAAACTCTCAGGAGAGGACGACGGAGCGTCGGCCCTTTCGCGGATCCGGGAAGCCTCAGACGCGCTGAAGGCGCTGGCGTCCCGGGACGAAGGCATGGAAGAGCTCAGCGGACGTTGCGAATCCCTTTTCCTGGAACTGGAGGAGATCGCCTATCAGGTCAGCCTGACGGCGGAGCGTACCGAATCCGACGCGGGGGCCCTGGAACGGGCCGACGCGCGGCTCGACCTGATCCACCGGCTGGAGCGGAAATATGGCACGGAAGCGGACGAACTGCCGGGCATCCTGGAAAAAAACGAAAAGGAATATGAGACGCTGGCGGACCTGGAGGGCGAAACGGCCAGGATGGCCGCGGAGCATAAACGCCTGCTGGCGGCATACCGGAACACGGCCAGGGAACTGACCGCCTCCAGGAAGAAACTGGCGGAATCCTTTGAAAAGAGAATGACGGAAGAACTGGGCAGCCTGGGCATGGGCGGCACCGTGTTCAGCGTCGCCTTCCTGGAAAACAGCACCGGAAAACCGGTCATGCCTACGGTCCGCGGGGACGATCGGATCGAATTCATGATCAGCCCGAATCCGGGCGAGCCTCTCAAGCCGCTGGCGAAGATCGCCTCCGGCGGCGAACTGAGCCGGCTGATGCTGGCCATCAAGACGCTGGAGTCCGCCCATACCGGTGTGGAGGCCATGGTGTTCGACGAAATCGACACCGGCATCAGCGGCCGGATGGCGCAGGTGGTGGCTGAAAAAATGATTACGATCTCCCGGGAACGCCAGGTGATCTGTGTAACGCATCTGCCGCAGATCGCCGCGGCGGCGGATTTCCAGTATCTGGTCAGGAAAAACGTCAGCGGCGGAAGAACCGTCACCTCCGTGGAGGAACTGGACCGGGAAGGCCGGACGGGGGAGGTCGGCAGGATGATCAGCGGCGCCGACGGAATCACCGGGGAATCCTCCGCTTACGCGTCCAGGATGCTGCAGGCGGCGGAGAGCCTGAAGGCGAAAAGCTGACCGGATCCGGTCATAATCGTGAATATCTTAACAAAAACGAAACAATTTTGAACAAAACGCTTGCATTGTATCTTTTCCGTATATATAATAAAGTAATGGAAAACCGCGTCGGTTTATCCGAAAACGGAAGATCCGATCTGCGAAAAATATCGGGGAGGAATTTTGAATGTCCAAAAAGTATCTGTACCTCTTCACGGAAGGCGACGCCAGCATGCGCGAACTGCTCGGCGGCAAAGGCGCGAACCTGGCTGAAATGACCAAGGTCGGCCTGCCGGTTCCGCAGGGCTTTACCATTTCCACCGAAGCCTGCACCCAGTATTATGAAGACGGCCGCCAGATCAATAACGAGATCCAGGCACAGATCATGGAATATATCTCCAAGATGGAGGAGATCAACGGCAAGAAATTCGGCGACCTGAAGAATCCTCTGCTCGTCTCCGTCCGCTCCGGCGCCCGCGCTTCCATGCCCGGCATGATGGACACCATCCTGAACCTCGGTCTGAACGACGACGTCGTCGCCGCCATGATCAAGGGCAACCCCGATCCCAAGTTCGAGCGCTTTGTGTACGACTCCTACCGCC
>JAEEGL010827624.1_pt1 | contig 12214 bp, 10 predicted proteins | sample 9134231 | NCBI WGS metagenome assembly JAEEGL01 (sample SAMN16246548, study PRJNA631951) | gut metagenome | biome: gut microbiome; feature: rumen; material: fiber-attached | host: Bos | place: Iran: Karaj | collected 2018-10
GGTTGATTATGAGACTATGAGAAAAGAGGCAGAAAAAGAATACCTTTTAGAGAATGCGTGAATTACTTCGAAAAAGGAATGGTTTAAGAAACACAAATCAGAATAAAAAGTCTTTACTTGACAAACGTTCTGGGAGGAAAAGTTTGACACAGACGTTTAATCCATCGTCAAAAAGGCTGTTTTATAGAATGTTACGTTTTGAATACTTACAGAGAAGATATAGCAAGACACCTATTTGGAGAATTCGGAAGCGTAACAGGATATTAAGAAAATGGCTTGGCAATATAAAGGGAACTCCATATGCTGTGTTTTCGCCTTTTTATGCAAGTTATGGAAAGAATATAAGTATTGGAGATGTCTTTTTTGACAATTCATGATTCATGTTGGACTGTATGGTTGAGAAGAAAGATATGGAAGATGGCACAATAGATATAGTGGCGTACGTTGCAAGGCATTCCTTGCAGATGACTATGGATCTGTACTGTCATGTTGAAGAGGATACCCTTAAAGAGGAGATGCGCTCATGGAGAAAGTGGTGTAAAAGTGGTGTAGTAGAACAGATGGCAGATGAAGAAAGCGCGTATTTAAGCCATATTATGACTAAACATCTCAAGTTTGTGATCTTCCAGGTGAGTGATGAGCTGTGATTTTTTTCCTAAATATATAATTGATGTTTAATTCTTTCTTTATTTACAAGCCGGTGTGAACGGAATTACAATCATTATATGAGTAATAATAGCGAACAATTGTCTATTAGAAATGCGGAATACAGAGAAGTAGAGGACGGAGATTATCTGGAAAGAAGGCAGTATCTATCGGTTGCTGTTTCTCTGGCGGTAACTCATGGCCTGATGGAGGTATTTTACATTTGGCTGGGGTGTACGCCCATGATAATTATCAATGTGTTCTGCATTCTGGCCTATGTTGTCAGCTCGATAATAATAATCAAGGGCAAAAAAACGTTGATAACTGTCTGGATAATGATTCAGGAAGTTTATCTTCACGTAATTTTTACCTGTGTTTTTCTTGGACTTCACTGTGGGTTTCAGTTATGGCTGTTTGGAACGCTATCATGTATTTTTCTCCCGTTTTTTAAGCCAAATCTTTCTAAAAGTCAAAAGCGTCAGATTGGAGTTTTCAGCTGTATTATAATTGCGACTTTTATGGTGCTGACTTTGCTGGGAAATCTTGATATGATGCCAAAGACCTACTATGTGGATTTTGAGCTTGGAAAGAAGCTTTATTACATAAATGCCATGCTGACTTTCGGCTCCATTATGCTATACACCTCTGTATATAATCATCGAATGGCGAGGAAAAACGATGAACTTCAGTTGGCAGCGGATCACGATTATTTGACAGGAGTCTATAACAGGCAGAGGATACAGAAAATTCTTGATAGTGAGATGGAGAGAGTAAAGGAAACAGGTGAAGATAAATTCGCGGTCGCAATAGCTGACATTGATTACTTTAAAAAGATTAATGATAATTATGGGCATAATGTCGGAGATAATGCACTTAAAGAGCTGACTAAAATTTTCGAAAAAAATTCCGGAACCGGTCTGACATACGGAAGATGGGGCGGCGAGGAGTTTTTACTGATTGCTCCGGAGGACTCGGATTATGAAGAGTTTACTAAGCTACTGGAGGATATCAGAAAGCAGGTTGAAGAGCATGAGTTTACAATAGGAGGTCAGCAGATACGATTTACTATTTCCATTGGTGCAGCGGCTTATGTAAAGGGGCTGACTGTGGAACAGCTTGTGCATAAAGCAGACGACAGGCTGTACTACGCCAAGGAGTCGGGAAGGAACAGAGTTATATCTTAACAGAATTATGGATTAAAGGCTTCGCCGAAGAGCAAATATTTCGGTGAAGCCTTTTTCATGTAATAGGAAAATGCAAATGATGCAAAATTAGATTGTGCGCAAATAAACCCAGTGGTAGAATAGCTGTATTACAAGCAATAAAGGAGATAATTATGACAGACTATAGCTTACTGGCACAGCAGATAAAATCCCTTGCGGAGGATGAACCGTACTTTGTTACTGTATTCTCAAACGCATCGGCGCTTATTTTTGATAATATGGAAAATCTCAACTGGGCCGGCTTCTATATCATGGATAAGGGCTCGCTGGTTCTGGGACCGTTTCAGGGAAAAGTTGCCTGCATCAGGATTCCCCTTGGGAAGGGCGTGTGCGGAACGGCAGCAGGTGAGGACACAACAATGGTTGTTCCAAATGTTCATAAGTTTGCCGGGCATATTGCCTGTGACGGTGCATCCAATTCCGAGATTGTGATACCGATACACAAGGACGGAAAAGTTGTAGGGGTTCTTGATATAGACAGTCCGATATTTGACAGATTTGCCAAAGAGGACAGACAGGGGCTTGAAGAATTTGTAAAGGCTCTGGAGGAAGTTACTGATTTTTCCGGTGTTAATCCATAAAAAGAATTATATCTCAGGAGCAGAAAAGACATGAATAATAAGATTTCTTTTTCAAGTGATTATACAAAGGGAGCCCACCCAAGGATACTGGAGAGGCTTTCGGAAATGAATTTTGAACAACAGCCGGGGTACGGAACAGATGAAATCTGCAAAAGCGCTGCCGAGAAAATAAAAAAAGCCTGTAATGTGCCGGATGCGGATGTATTCTTCCTGGTGGGGGGAACGCAGACAAATCAGACCATCATAGATATGCTACTTAAGCCCTATGAAGGCGTGGTTGCAGCCAAGACAGGACATGTAGCTGCTCATGAAGCGGGAGCAATAGAATTTTCCGGGCATAAGGTGCTGACACTGCCCAGTGACGGGGATAAGAGCTCCAAAGCCATTCATTCAGATCAGATTGGGAAAATAAAGGCAAAAGACTTAAAGGCTTTGATTGATGGTTTTTATGCTGACGATAACCATGAACACATGGTATTTCCGGGAGCTGTATACATTTCTCATCCTACGGAGTACGGCACTTTATACACAAAGGCAGAACTTGAAGAGATTTCTGCTGTATGCAGAGAGAAAAAGCTTCCTCTTTTCCTGGATGGAGCAAGGCTTGGATACGGGCTTATGAGTAACGGGACGGATCTGACCCTTGAAGATATTGCGAGACTTACGGATGTTTTCTACATCGGGGGAACCAAGGTGGGAGCATTGTTTGGGGAGGCGGTAGTCTTTACAAAAGGTATGCCGACAGAGCATCCCGTTCCTATTATAAAGCAGCACGGAGCTCTTTTGGCAAAGGGATGGCTCTTGGGTCTTCAGTTTGATACCCTTTTTACAGACGATCTTTATATGAATATCAGCAGGAATGCCATTGTCATGGCGGAGCTTCTTCGCAAAGGTCTGGAGGAAAAAGGATACACCATATTCATTGATTCACCTACAAATCAGCAGTTCATTGTTGTGGAAAACAGTAAACTTTCAGAATTATCGGACCATGTGGGATACGGCTTCTGGGAGAAGTATGATGATGATCATACCGTGATAAGGCTAGCCACCGACTGGGCAACCACAAAGGATGATATTGATGAGCTTATAAAGTGGCTTTGAAATGCAAATAATAGATTGCAGTTAATAAGTAAAATGTCTTATAATATACCATATAACGTTATTTATTTAACAAAAGGAGGTATTTTATTATGGCACGTTTTACTTTGCCCAGAGACATTTATCACGGAAAGGGAGCTCTTGAAGCTCTTAAAACTTTCGAGGGCAAACGCGCAATGATCTGTACAGGGGGCGGATCAATGAAAAGGGGCGGCTTTCTTCAGAAGGTTGAAGACTATTTAAAGGAAGCCGGAATGGAAGTGGAACTGTTTGAGGGAATAGAGCCCGATCCATCGGTTGAGACCGTTATGAAGGGCGCCGAGGCCATGCAGAAATTCCAGCCTGACTGGATAGTTGCCATCGGTGGCGGTTCACCCATCGACGCAGCAAAGGCTATGTGGATTAAGTATGAATATCCCGAGACTACATTCGAGGATATGTGCAAGGTATTTGGTCTTCCCAAGCTTCGTACAAAGGCTAAATTCTGTGCGATTTCTTCTACTTCAGGAACTGCTACAGAGGTTACAGCTTTTTCAATAATCACTAATTATCAGCAGGGAATCAAGTATCCGATAGCTGACTTTGAGATTACACCCGATGTTGCTATCGTAGATCCCGAGCTTGCACATACAATGCCCAAAAAGCTTGTTGCACACACAGGTATGGACGCAATGACACATGCTGTTGAAGCCTATGTTTCCACAGCTAACTGCGATTACACAGATCCTCTTGCCATTCATGCTATAGAGATGATCATGGATAATCTGGTTAAGTCCTACAACGAGGACATGGACGCAAGAGATGCAATGCACAATGCACAGTGTCTTGCAGGCATGGCTTTCTCAAATGCTCTCCTTGGTATCGTTCATTCCATGGCACATAAGACCGGAGCTGCTTTTGCAGATCTTGGAGCACACATTATCCATGGTGCAGCAAACGCAATGTACCTTCCGAAGGTTGTTGCCTTTAATGCCAAGGATCCCACAGCCAAGAAGCGTTATGGTGTGATCGCAGATTACATGCACCTTGGCGGCGCTAATGACGATGAGAAGGTTAAGCTTCTTATTGAGTATCTCCGCAAGATGAATGATGACCTCAATATTCCTCACAGTATCAATCACTATGGCGCTGACGGACTTCCAGCAGAGGAAGGCTTCGTTCCTGAGAACGTATTCCTTGAGAGGCTTCACGATATAGCTGCAAATGCTATTCTTGATGCCTGCACAGGATCAAATCCACGTCAGCCAAGCCAGGAAGAGATGGAAAAGCTGCTTAAGTGCTGCTACTACGATACAGAGGTAGATTTCTGATCGACTGATGACAGGAATTCATCTATAAAAATATAATGCCAAAAAGAAAGAAGCTGCCGGCGGAGTGTATTTAATGCGGACAGCTTCTTTTTTTATGTAATACGTGGAAAATGCGTCCTATTACATAAATCTCATATATTTGGAGGTTCTATCTACAAGTTCAATATTTTCAAGAGTTATATCTTTGGTATATTCAGTATGAATATCCTCAACGCCCTCGGCGGGTTGTTCCATCCTGATGTCTTTTAGTTCAACGTTCTTAATCTCATAGCCGGGAACATCGAAGCCACAAAGAAGAACCGATGGGCAGTCATGCCATTCATTCTTACCGGCATTGTTATCAAGAAATCTCCCCAGCAGATACATTCTTTCAAATCGGCAGTCCGAAAGAAGGGGAGGGACAGGTGAGCCTTCGCCGTCATCGTTATAGCCTACGGAGTGCATCTGAATGTGGGAGGCTGTGATGTCACGGACAAGTATATTTCTAACATAACCGCCACGCTTTTTGGTTGCCTTAATCTCGATACCGGACCAGGTGGGACCCATGTCGCAGTCCCAAAGGCGGACATTTTCAACACCTCCCGACATTTCGCTTCCTATACAGAGTCCATGGCCGAAGTGACAGATGCTGTCAAATACCCTTATGTTCCTGGTGGGCCTGTTTATAACATTGCCCTCGGGATTTTTGCCGGATTTGATGGCAACGGAATCATCCTCGGTATAAAATTCGCAGGCGTAAAGTGTAGAGTTGGTGGAGGAATCGGGATCCCATCCGTCTCCGTTCCAAACGCCCTCGGAGCGAAGCGTGCAATGATCAGTGACAACGCTGTCAGAATAAATGAAATGAAGATTCCAGGATGGCGCAAATCCCAGAGTTAATCCGTGAATCCAGATATTTCTGCAGTTGCTCATGTTTATGAGACGACCCCGGAATCTGCTGGCTATGGTTTCCGGCTTTTCGTATTCCTTTATCTTGTCTCCAAGGGATTCGATGTAGGCCTTCAGGCGCTCACCTTCAATTTTTGCAATTGACTTGGCCAGAACGCTTCCGCCGCCCATGATGCTGCCCTTCCCGCGGATAATTACATTTTCGCAGTTGTAGCCGGCGGTATGATCTAACTCACCGAGGTTAAGAAGGCTTCTGTAGCATTCCATTTCATGACCTTCGAACCTGCTGTGGATCTTGGGAAGGTAATCAAAGGGATCGACAGTTCCCTGCAGGGTTCCGCCTTTTTCTACATAAATCTCTGTATTTGAGTGGACATTCAGAGCCCCTGTCAAATAAACTCCCGCCGGAATATATACATAAGACTCCTCATCGCAGGCATCAAGAGCATCCTGGATCGCCGATGTGTTCATGGTCTTTCCGTCGCCCACGGCGTAGTAGGGGGCTTTGGTGATATCGATGGGGGTCTTTGTCTTTGCGGTCTTTACAGTAATGCTGCCAAGAGATTTATTGATTGCATCGTTGCTTAAGGCGATATCTGCAACTTCTGGATATATTATGAATACTTCAACCGTGTATTCAGTTTCAGGTGTAAGACCATTGATAGATACATGTGTCTTATTGACTTCATGTTGTTTTATTCCATTGATGCATATTTCATATTTGCAGTTTGGTGTCGCATCTAAAGGAAGATCCCAAAACACCTCCGCCTCTGTGTCAGTTGCCCTATAATCCAGCAAAAATTCAAAATCCATCATCTCTGCCTCCATGAATACTATTATTTATAGATTCTGGTACAAAAATTCATAATCTTACTCTTCAGAAAGAGAATAGTTAATGACAATATTCTTATAGTTGATAATACATTTTATGAACATACACTACAAATCAAATACAATCATAATTCATGCATTTCTAACTTTTTTAGAAGCAGGCTGGCATTTGAAAGGCAAAATATCGTTACTGGAGCGAGCTGCAAGCGAGTGAACAGTAACAAAATATCCCTTAGGGATTGGCCTATATATTCTTGCAAACATTACGTAAGAATATATATAATGTATTTGAATAACTAAATATAGTGGTGCATTGGGGCACCGAATACTAGGAGGCGTAGTATGAAGAAATATGTAGCAGAATGTATTGGAACAGCAGTTTTGGTAATTCTTGGCTGCGGAACAGCGATGCTGGTGGGGTGTGATGCAGCAAGCGGTTCAGGTTATCTTTTGACAGCGTTGGCCTTTGGACTTACCATTGTGGGAATGGCGTACTGTGTAGGTAATATCTCAGGATGTCATATCAATCCGGCAGTATCATTGGGCGTTCTTATGACAGGTGGAATGTCGGTAAGTGATTTTATTGGTTATGTAATTGCCCAGTGCATCGGAGCCTTGGCGGGATCCGGAATCCTGGCTTTCATCTTTGGCGTTGGCGGCATTGTTGATAAGACAGGAGGTTATGGAACAAACGGACTTTCAGGTGTCGGCGACAGTGCTTTGGTTGGACTTGTTGTAGAGATCGTTCTTACATTTATTTTTGTTTTCACAATCCTTGGGGTTACATCCAAGAAGGCAAACCACGGTTCCTTCGCAGGCGTGGTAATCGGCTTTACACTTACACTGGTACATATCCTTGGAATCGGACTTACCGGAACAAGCGTAAACCCTGCAAGAAGCTTTGGTCCTGCGATTATCTCCGCAATTTCCGGAAACGCAGCACCACTGGTATCATTGTGGGTATTTATAGTTGGTCCCCTTGCAGGTGCAGCTCTGGCAGCAGTAGTATATAAGTTCCTTGAGGATCAAAAATAATTATTTTGTTTTAATGAATACTGGCTTCTGCATTTTGCGGAAGCCAGTATATTTAGAGGAGTTTATGAAAAAAAGGTTCTTTTTGGTAATAATGGTCCTGGCAATTACTCTGGGACAGTTTCCCGCGAGGGTGCAGGCTGATGAATACGAAGAATCAATAGCCTCCATGCAGGAGGAAGAAGCCAAAACGCAGGAAACCATATCGGATCTGGAAAAGCAGACCAAGGAGACACAGGATGCAATTTCCGCTCTTCAGGGTCAAAAAGATCAGACCCAGAGCAATCTTTCCAATCTGCAGAATCAGAGCTCAGCATTGCAGAATACCATTAAAGGTTATTCCAATAAGCTTAATGATCTGAGCGAGGAAATCTCTGATGCAGAACAGGCGCTGGCTGAAGTGTCCTCTGAGATAGTTCAGCTGGATGGAGAATTGCAGGAAGCCAGACAAAAAGAAAAAGAAAGACATGATCTTTTGATGCGAAGGATAAAGTCCACCTATGAAAGTGGCGGAACCAAAGGTCTTTTGCGAATACTCCTTGTGTCGGGGTCAATGCAGGAGTTCCTTACCAAATTCGAATATCTGAACGCAATTCTAAGATATGACACAAGAGTCATAAAAGAGTATCAGGCCCTTCAGGAAGATATCAAACAGAAAACAGAAGTGGTGGAGGCAAAAGAAGCCGAGCTGGATGAATATCAGTCCAAGCTGGATGAAAAACACAGAGATCTGGCTAACCTTACTGACACAGTAAAGGGTCAGCTTAATTCCACCAACAGTAATATTTCTTCAGAAAAAAACAAGCTTGCAGACTATGACAAACAGTTGGAGAAGCTTGATGAAAAAATGAAATCCCTTGAATCCCAGACAGCCGCTGCGCAGGCAAAGCTTGCCAAACAGATAGCGAAGCGCCTTGCCATGACAAAAGAAGATACTTCGGGTTCCTATGCTGCTAATGCAACGGAGCTTGAGTGGCTGGCAGCAACTATACAGGCTGAGGCCGGGGGAGAATCATATACAGGAAAGCTGGCGGTTGGCTCAGTTATCATGAACAGGGTAAAAAGCTCGGCATTTCCCAACACAATAACAGCGGTGATTACCCAGAACCTGCAGTTTGCATCTTACAGATCGGGTAAGGTTGAGCTCATAATTGCCAACGGTCCCAATTCCACCTGCATACAGGCGGCTCAGGAAGTACTTGACGGAGCCCGAGTGGGAGATTACCTGTTTTTTATGACAAAGTATTATGCTGATTATTACAGGATCAGTGAATATACCATGATAGGAAATCATGCCTTTTTCTACAGATGGATCACAAATGACGGTGATGACGATATGGAAGAAGGAGGCGATGAAGGCGGTGAAGAGCAGCCTGAGAATCCGTCCGACAATGAAGAAAATAATGATGATCAGGGCGAATCCGAGGATGAATCGGGTGACAATTCCGACGAAGACTCAGGCGGAGACAGCGAAGAACTGATAGATACAGACGGTGGCGACGAAGGGGATGCGGAACTTATCCCCACGGACGGCTAAGATTATAAGAGGAAATGCTGATAGATAGCTTAAATGCTGTGTCAGCATTTCTTTTTTCGTTACCATTCACGGTTTTGGGCACGGAGCGAAGTGCCCAAAACTGTGAATGGTAACCTTTTTTGTGTTGACACCCATGGGGGCTGTGATTACAATAGTATATGCGCCAAAATGCGCAAAAATACTGGCTTTGAGGCCGGATTACGGAGATTGTGTATGAAGAAAAATGTATTGGGGAGAGTGCTGGGGTTATCCCTTGCACTGGTCATGGGTGTTTCTACGCCCATTTCGTCTTTTGCTCAGGCGGATACCGGGGAGGTATTCCCGGAAGTAATTGAGCAGTCCGAAGAAGAAATCACTTTTGAGGAAGAAACAGTAACTGAATTTGCAGAAGCATCAGAAGAGGTGGAACCTGACGTTGTCATTGTCGAAGATGGGGGACTGACAGAGGAAGACAATGATACACAGGCTGATGACAAGGTTGCTGAAAGCGAAGTAGTCATCGAAGATGAAAATGATGAAGAAGATAGCCTTGAAGCTTTCACAGATTCATCGGAGTACGACGTGCAGGAAGATGACAGCGCTGATGCAGAAGTGGCTGATTTGGAAGAAAGCAGCACAGAGGTGGCAGAGCTTAAGGCTGCGGCTAAGACTGTTACTTACTACGTAAGCTTTGAGAACATCGAAGGCGCTGTACCTGCAGCCGGGAATTATGAGTATGATCCGGATTATAAGATTAGTGTAAATTATGGAGAAACACTGGATCTTTCCAAGTATATATACTCCAAAAAAGGCTATACTTTTTCAAATTGGACCTATGAAATAGACGGTAATACCTATTCTGTGGGAGCTAAGGGCAAGGTTAAGAACCTTACAGAAGTTCAGGATACCATCGTAAGCTTTACCGCAAACTGGAAGGCAAATACTAACAAGATAACCTATAAACTTGACGGCGGTAAGCAGGCAAAGGGTCCTTCTAAATTTGTGACCGGTACTAATGTACAGCTTAATGTTCCCACTAAAAAGGGCTTTATCTTTGACTATTGGGCAGTCAAGGTGGATGGCAAGTCGCTTGATGATGAGACACTTTGGAATGTCTATGATGCGGAATCAAAGGTTCTTCTTGGTGCTGAGCATACCGACGTATTAAACGGTAACCTGGAACTTACCGCAGTTTATAAAGATATCGAGTACAATATAGTTTTTTGCGCTTCCGACGGCTCGGAATTTGAAAGACAGCCTGAAAGATTTGGTATGGGAAGTCCCATAAGATACTCTGAGCCAATAGACTTTTACTATGCAGCCAGAGAACTTAAGCTGTATTCTACAGTAGAAATGGGTGAGTTTGATGCAATCACAGGCTTTTCCAAAAAGCCCGGGGGAAAGGCTGATTTTGTAATCGGCAAGGATTATTCAAAGCTCCTTGATACTGAGGGCGTTATAAAGCTTTATCCCGTTGTGGAAAAGAAAACCTGCTTGATTAATTATGATCTTAACGGCGGAAAGCTGACAAAACCCGTTTGCACCTTTAAAGCCGGAAAGAAGACTACTTTGCCAAAGGCTAAAAGAGCCGGATATAAGTTTATCGGATGGGTCGCAGATGGCTATGAATATGATGAGGATCCTTTTATCTACAGAGTTGTAAAGACTTATGATCCCGACTATGACGAGTATGATTATCAGTACTATGTCACCGGAATAAAGGCAGGCGTAACAGGAAATGTAAGTGTGCTTGCATGCTTTGAACCCATCTACTACAGAATATATCTCTCTCCCAATGCAAGCGGCGTAAAGAGATATGTATATGACGATGAAGGCGACGCACACATTAAAAATGTGAATGGAAAGAAAATAGTAGGATTCTATACTATTGACGGCGAGTGCGATGATCTTTACTACGATGAATGGTTCAGAAAAGGCTATAACCTCGTGGGATTATCCGCAAGCTCAAAAGCAAAATCAGATGATGACTGTATATATGTTGATGAATATATTCATGGAAGAACCGGTGATATTAACCTTTACTGCGTGTGGAGCCCTATAACTTACAGCGTAAGCTTCTGCACCGATGCTGATCTTGTTTACTCTTTGGACGGCGAGGAAGAATGGGGCGAGATAGACATCAGTAACCGTGTTCCTTCCTACCAGCTGTTCCATTATGGAATGACATATACACTTCCTACTCCAAAGGTACCGGGCTGCACCTTTGACAGATGGCTGTTATACAACATTGATTCGGATGAACCGGGCATAAGTATATCCAAGAAAAATAAGAAGTGGTATAAGGTTAAGGCTGACAACACAGCAGATCTGTGCTTTATTGCAAGATTTAAAGACAATCGGTATACACTTAATCTCGATCCCAACGGCGGTATTTATACCAGGAACGGAGAAGAGTACAAAAAAGCCTTTGACCTTGCCGGAAAGCAGCTCAATCCAAATGCCGAGCAGTACACTATTGAAGGCCTTATCGACAGCATTCCCGAAAACCTTTCAAGAGAGGGCTATGTGCTTAGAGGACTTTACCTGGATAAAAAAGGTAAAAAGCCGCTTCCTTTGGATTATAGGCTCTTGTCCGGAAAAGTTGGCGCTAAAGTAACTCTTTACGCAGTGTGGGACAAAAAAAAGTAACAGTTGCGGATTCTGTTAATTAGTAGTATTATGTGAACATTAAAAAATATCAATAGCTGTGACGAAGACAGTAACAGGTATGAGAAAGCTTCAGAGAGCTGCCGGCTGGTGAAAGGCAGTGCGAGTAACTACCATGTGAAAATCACTTCTGAGCTGCAGAATCGAAATTGCATTTTCGATGACTTTTTTCAGTCACGATGTCAACTAGATTATTGCCGTAGCTCCCGGCGTTAACGGGAAGCGTATTCAACCTTAGGGAAACCGAAGGCGCGTATGTGTAAACAGGTGGTATAACGAGACTAATAATGGCCTTCGTCCTTTTTACGGGATGAAGGCTTCTTTTTTTTATCAAGAAAGGAGCTCAAGATGTACAACAAAGTCGAAACTGACATGAATTTCGTCGGCAGAGAGAAAAAGATTGAAGAATTCTGGAAAAAAGAA
>JAEEGL010912962.1_pt1 | contig 12214 bp, 9 predicted proteins | sample 9134231 | NCBI WGS metagenome assembly JAEEGL01 (sample SAMN16246548, study PRJNA631951) | gut metagenome | biome: gut microbiome; feature: rumen; material: fiber-attached | host: Bos | place: Iran: Karaj | collected 2018-10
ATTACTACTGTACGACCAGTATGGGTATAGTTACCTTCCCCGATGAGGGTGATTCTGTCCAGGATGTTATCAAGAAGGCCGACATTGCCATGTATGAGGCCAAGAGGGCAGGCAAGAACAGGACCGCCTACTACAGTGACAGCAAGGATTCGGAATCAAACAGGCGTCTTGATATGGAGAAGTCCATGAGGGATGCCACATCCGATAATTATAAGGAATTCGAGGTTTATTACCAGCCTATCATAGATACGATCAAGGGCGATATCTGTACGGGCGCCGAGGCGCTCATAAGATGGAATTCATCGGAACTTGGGTTTGTGTCTCCGGGTGACTTTATCCCCCTTGCCGAGTATCTGGGGCTTATTAATCACATCGGCAATTATGTGCTTAAGGAAGACTGTCTTGCCTGCAAGCACTGGAACGAGAACGGACATCGCTATTATAAGGTCAATGTTAACCTGTCGGTGGTTCAGCTTCTGCAGAATGACGTTGTTGAAACGGTAGAGCGGATAATCAAGGAAACCGGGATAAATCCGAGGAACTTAACCCTTGAGGTTACGGAGAGCCTTGCGATAAATGATATGGAGCGCATGAAGAGGATCTTAAGCAGCATCAAGAAGCTCGGAGTAAGGATAGCCCTTGATGATTTCGGTACCGGCTATTCTTCCTTGAGCCACATCCGTGAGATCCCGCTTGATGTTATCAAGGTCGATCAGAGCTTTGTCAAGGATCTTGCGGTCGACCAGTATGCTCAGGCATTTGTCAGGATGGTCGGAGAATTGGCTGATGCGCTCGGAGTTAAGATCTGTGTTGAAGGTATCGAGACCGAGGAACAGCTCCGTGTGCTTGATAATATGAACATAAGGCTCATCCAGGGCTTCTATTTTGACAAGCCCATGAGGAGATATGTATTTGAGGAAAAATATGTCACGGGCTGTATCGATGAGATGGATGCACCCGATGACTTCTTTGATCCCGTGGAAGAGCTTACGGATGAAGACAGGAGCATATTGTATTAGATGGATATAAAGGTCAATATTTAAGTCAAAAGACCGGCGGCATAGCGTTTATGCCGCCGTTTTTTTGCCGTTTTATACAAGATATTGTCCCGCTTTTTTACCAATATACAATATTCGGCGGTTGCGCATTTATAACATTTATGTTAACCTTATTATGAGATTTGACTTTATTAGTCAAAATAGGATGTAATTTCAAATGTGGGAAGGTATCAGGGGATGAATCCGAAATTTTTTGATGTAAAAAAAGAAAAGCAGGACGCTATAATCAATGCGGCGCTGATGGTCTTTGCCGAGAACGGATACAGGAAGGCAAGCACCGATGTCATGGTAAAGGAGGCCGGTATAAGTAAGGGGCTCCTGTTTCACTATTTCATAAGCAAGCAGGGAGTATACGAGTTCATCTATGATTACAGCGTAAAGTACATGATGCTCGAACTTATGCAGACCGTGCGCAAGGATGAGAGGGATTTCTTCTCGATCCAGAGGATGATAGAACTTGCCAAGACGCGCGTGATGAAGAACTACCCTTACATGCAGCAGTTCTTAAGCAGTGTAAAATATGAAAACCATCCGGATGCTCTGAAGGTCATACGTGAGAGCGATAAGGTTATAGACGATACATATGCAAGTATATACAAAAAAGCGGATATGAGCAGGTTCCGCGGTCCCGTGGACCAGCAGAAGATCATCAGCATGATAAGCTGGATGTCCGATGGATACATTAAGGACAAATTCCGTGAAGGAACACCGGATCTGGATGAGATGAATGCGGAGTTTGCTCAGTATCTGTCAATGCTCAGGGATCATTTTTACGGAAATCCCATTACTGAAAAAGCACAGCCGATCATGCCGGCGATCCAGGAGGAAGTTGAACGTGACGATTCGGTCATGGACAGCATCCGTGATGAGATGATGGCTAAGCCGGCACAGGAGGCACAGCAGCCCGAACAGAAGCGTGAGCTCAGCTTCGAAGAGCGTCTTGCTCTGGGTAAGAAGTCAGCCTACGCGGGAGATGAGCAGGAAGCGGCTGCCGAAACGGCAGAAGAAGATGAAATAAATGAAGATGTGCGTGAAGAAGCGGAGGAAGAGTCTGACGTACAGGATGAGATAAGTACGGAAGAAGCCGTGGAAGCTTCGGAAGAAGATACGGTTGAAGCGCCGGAAGATACCGGGGATACCGAAGAGACTGAGCAGGAAATATCCGAAGAAGCTGCAGAAGGATCAGAGCAGGAGGAAACTGCTGAAGAGGAAGATGAAACTGCGGAGGAAGCCGAAGAAGTCACGATAAAGATACCTGAAGAAACATTGGGAGAACAGCAGGAAGAGGAAGCAGAGGAAGAGAAAGCAGAGGAAGCGGAGGAGCCCGCAGAAGAGCCGGATGCCGCAAAGGAGCCGGCGGAAGAAACGGTGGAAGAGTCCGCGCAGGAAACTTCGGACGATACGGTGACCATATCGATAGACAGTTTCAGCGACGGATACAGGGATTATGATAATTACGGCGTTCAGCCGGGTGATATAACTTATGCGGCCTCATCCACGGTAACATCATATGTGCCGAGTCCGGATCTGTCATTCTATGAGGAGTCAAGGCTCGGAGATTTCACTTACGGTTCGGATGCACGCGGAGGAAGAGGCATCCCTTACGACAGCAGTGAGAATATCCAGATCTTCGTAACGGAAGATGCCGAAGGTGAAGAGCCTGCGGCAGATGAGGGAGGCGATGATCAGTTTGACATCTCGGGTCTGTCCGAAAAGATAATAGGAAACACGGACAGGGAAACGGCCGAAGCCGAGAGAAACAGGGAACTTGAGAGCATGGGACCCGCACCGGTCCTGCCGGATTTCAGTCCCGAAAACATAAGAAACAGAAAGGCCGATGATGACGACGGAGATGAGAATGTGCATATGTTCAGACCGCTGAAATTCTGACGGTGATGCACGGAAAGGGGTGCGTATGGCAAAATTTGCTGTGGCAGGAATAGTTCAGGTGGAAACCATAGTCAGGGTTGAAGATATACCGGTAAGATACAGTCCGGTAACAAACATGCCGGACACGGTATTTACCTATGTGGGCGGGGATGCATACAACGAGAGGGTAGCGCTCAAGGCTCTCGGTGACGAGGTTGAGTTCTTCTCGATGGTTGGTAAGCAGGATCTTCGCGGTATCTTATGGGACGAGGATTTCATGGGTGACGGAGACTTTGTTCTTCCGGTGCTTGAATCCACTCCCACTGCAGTCATCCTCTATGATAAAAAGAGACAGCAGCAGATATTTGAAGACATCAAGGATATGAGGGACGCCGAGTTCAATCTGTCACTGTTTAAAGAGAAGATCAAAGATGCTGACGCGGTTGTGCTCGCCAATGCGAACTTCTGCCGCCCTCTTGCGGCGGCTGCAAAGGAAGCGAGAAAACTGCTTGCCGTTAATTTCCGCGGTTTTACCGAGGAGAAGATGCAGTACAATGAGGACTTTTTTGAACTTGCGGATATCATCTATGTTTCCGATGACAACATAGTCGGAAGTGCCGATGAGTTCGTAAGGAAGCTGGCAGACAATTATTCCGCAAAGATCATAATCTTAGGGCAGGGAGCCGCGGGACTTACGATCTTCTCGCGTGAAGATGAACTGCTGGCGCATTACAAACCGGTAAAGACAAACGAGATAGTCAATACCTCGGGAGCGGGCAACTCATTATTCTCATGCTTCCTTCACTGTTATGTATCAACGGGTGATGCGGTACATGCGGTCAAGAAAGCGCTGCTCTTTGCCTCATACAAGATCGGATTCATGGGGACATCCGTAGGATTCTTAAAAGAAGAGGAACTGGAGCATTGGTACAGGCTTATATGGGGAGCCGGTAAATAACAGGCAAAATACCGCTAAATATTGTATTTTTGCCTTGCTTTTTAACAAGATATGGTGTATCCTTTTAGACAGGGTGGGAAAGGGGAGAGACTGTTGAAGGCAGTCTCTCCTTTATTTAGGGGTTTACAGGCCGTTATGGTGTGGATGCGTTCCCTGTTATCATGCCGTGCGGTCGAATGTTCCGGGTCTGATCAGAGCAAGTGTATTGTTATAGGGATCTGTCAGGGAAGTCCGAAGCCGGATGAAATGGGATAGGGAAGCTCCTTTAAGTGCTTGTGTTGAATTATAGGATGCTTTATTTAGGTTTTGGCGGAGGAGAGTAGATGCTTCCGATAGATTATCAATTGAGGATGAAGGAGCTCCTTTCGGACGAATACGATGGTTTTATCAGGAGCTTTGAGGAACCGGGATACAAGGCGCTGCGCCTGAATCCGCTTAAGCTGGATCGGGCGCAGTTTCCTGTGTTTATAAGGGATTTTAAGAATGAACTCATGGACTGCGGATACGATGTTTCGTTTGAACGGGTGCCATGGGAGGAGAGCGGATATTATTATTCCGGACCGGATGATCTGAGGCTTGGCAATCAGGTATTCCATGAAGCCGGCGCATACTATATCCAGGAGCCGAGTGCGATGAAGCCCGTAACGATGCTGGATGTATGTCCGGGCTTAAGGGTGCTCGATCTGTGTGCCGCTCCCGGCGGCAAATCCACCCAGATAGCGGGATACATGGAAGGTAAGGGAGTACTCGTCTCAAATGAGATCATCCCGTCAAGGGCGGAGATACTCTCAAGGAACATAGAACGTCTGGGTGTCAGAAATGCGATTGTCCTAAACGAGACACCGCAGAGACTCAGTGATGTGTTTGCGGGATGGTTTGACAGGATACTTGTGGATGCCCCCTGTTCGGGCGAGGGAATGTTCCGTAAGAATCCGGAAGCGGTTAATGAGTGGAGTGTCCTTAATGTAAAAAAATGCGCGGCCAGGCAGGATGAGATACTTGACTGCGCGGCAACCATGCTTAAACATGGCGGGATCCTTGTTTATTCGACCTGTACTTTTTCGCGGGAAGAAGATGAGGAATGCATGGAGCGTTTTCTTAACAGGCATCCCGACTATGAACTTGTGTGTTATGAGAAGCTTCTTCCGCATAAGATAAGGGGAGAAGGTCATTTCGTTGCAAAGCTTGCAAGAAAGGGCGAAAGAGGGAACGGTTATTTTGCGGCGTCTCTGAGTGAAGACCCGAAGGGACGCAGGAATAAGGGGAACAAGGTAAGCGAGAGGCTTTCGCTTTTTGATGATTTGCTCTCTTCGGACATTACAGATGCAGGTCTTGACGGACGGTATATCTTCTTTGGAGACAATCTCTATCTTATGCCGGATGGATCGCCGGATCCGGACGGACTTAAGACCGTTAGGCCGGGACTCTGGCTCGGAAGCTACGCCGGTGGAAAGGGTAAGCCTGAGAGGTTTGTTCCTTCGCATTCATTTGCGCTTGCTTTAAAACCTTGTGAAGTAACCCGTATGGTTGACATAACGTTTGAAAAGGCAAGGTCTTTTATCGAGGGCCTGACGCTTCCGCTTCCCGATACATACGGAGGAGATGATAAGGGATGGTGTCTTGTGTGCTGTGAAGGTATCAGCCTGGGATTTGGCAAGATCGCAGGCGGGATGATCAAGAACCACTATCCCAAGGGAATCAGAATGCATATTTAGGAGGAACCATTATGGAGGAACCTGTAAAAGTACAATGCAATTGTGGCAGAGAACACAGCGGCAATGATATGATGATGAAGAGGCTCGCCGATATGCCTCCTGAAGAAGAACTGTACGATCTGGCGGATTTTTTCAAGATCTTTGCCGATTGTACCCGAATAAGGATATTATGTACGCTGCATGACGGAGAGATGTGCGTGAGGGAGATAGGAGATGCCCTTGATATGACGCAGTCTGCGATCTCGCATCAGTTAAGGGTATTAAAACAGGCCAAGCTTGTTAAGAACAGACGTGAGGGCAAGACCATATACTACTCCCTCTCCGACGGTCACATTATCAGTATCCTCAGCCAGGGTTTGGAACACATTGAAGAGTAAGTGCAGAGTACTTAGCGAGGTCTTTCACGAGCTTAGTACGAGCCTTGCAGATGCACTTAACGAGGTTTCTCACGAGTTTAGTGCAGATGCAGAGCACGGCTGGAGCTTAGTGACCGCGTAGGAGTAAGTGCAGAGTACTTAGCGAGGAAACAATGCATAAAATAAAAAACTGTACCAAATGCGGTGCGCGGCTTCGCAATGAAGCCCTGTTCTGCCATAAGTGCGGTACCAGGATACGGGATATGGTGCAAGACAGTGCGGCCTGCGAGCCGGACGACGGTTTTGACATATATTTCGCACCCTATGAAGAGCCGGCAGGTTCCCGGAAGAAGAAATATTTTCTCTCCGGTGCCGTTGTCGTGGCTCTTGCTGTTCTGATCCTGTGTTTCTTTAATTCCAATGCCTACAGATGCATCTTCTACAAACCGGTGGACTATTACAGGTATGTCGAGAAGAAAAATGCGGCAGTAAACATCGGGCTGATAAGCGGATGGTATAAGGCAGGAGGCCTTGGCAAAACTGAGACCGGAACAACAGGATATGAGGGGACTTTTGCCCTGAAGTTATCAGAGGAGATATTAACGCCCGCATCGGAGGCGATGGGCCTGGGTGACCCCGGCTTTTTAAGTGACATAGGTCTGGATCTTAAGTCTTCTTCGGGTAACGGCCTTCGCAGCAGTGATATTGTCTTAAGCCTTGGCGGTATCCGGGTGCTTACTCTTGATACGATAAGAGGTTCGGGTGACGATCTGTATTTAAGGATCCCCGAACTTAATGATGATTATCTTGATCTTGACACAGGGGCCGTAAAGGATCTTACAGCGCTTATACGCAATTATGTTCCCGCCGTTCCCGAGTTTAAGACGGACAGGAAGGATGAGTACAGATCCGTATTGAGTTCGCTGCCCGATGCCGTGAAGGCAGGCCTTATCCTTAACAGGTATGCGGATCTTGTTTTTGACAATATCGAGGATGTCGAAAGGTCCGGCCGGGAAACGCTTGAGCTTGGCGGAGTGGAGCAGAAGTGCCGTATACTTACGGTAAAGCCCGGTCATATGGGGCTTATGAGGATAACCGGTGCACTCAGTGATGAGCTTAAGGAAGATGAGGATGTAAGGGAGATCATCAAAAAGAGGGCGCTTGATAAGGGAGAAGATACGGAAGAAGCATGGCAGGATTTTACGGACAGACTTGATATCCTTACGGAGCTTGCGGGTACCTGTCCGGACCTCACCATGAAAGTGTATATTGACAGGCACGGCTGCATTATATTCAGGGAGATAGATCTTAATGATGATGCGGATACATGTATAGGGTACGGAAGGACAGTAAACGGCAGACGGTTCGGCGTAAGTATGTATCTGAGAAACGATACGGATGGGAATTACAGGAACTTCGATATAGATGGAAGCGGCAAAAAGGCCGGAGATAATTATTCGGGAGACCTGACTGTTGCTGTTGCCGGTCTTGAACCCATAGATCTTACGGTTGACAGGTTTGACTTTGGGGCATTTAAGGAGCAGAAGTTATGCCTGAGCATGATGACAAAGGTTGGAGATATCACCGATGCCATGAAGGTAAGCAATCCTGCGATCGGTCTTATTAAGGATTATCTTACGGTTTTAAGTATTGATACGGAGGCCGAAGGAACGTATGATGTCACGCTTAAACTTGCGGACAATACGAGTGAGCCCGTCATATGCACATATTCGCACAGAAGAACGGGCGGATCACCCATAGCGATCCCGTTGGGCGCGGTCAGGGTGGAGAAGATACCCGACATGAAGGATTATCTTAAGTCTGCGGACTTTGCGGGATTTAAGTCCTCTCTTGAGAGTGCGGGTGTACCTGAAAGTATTACCCGTTATATAGGATATATCGAGCAGGCGGTTGATTATATAGATTTTGTGGATCTGTTGCTGTGACGGTGACATAGGATCTGGGTTGTGAGGGAATAAAATGAGGATCGAACTTAAACATATCTCCAAGAATTACGGAAGAAAATCAGTCCTTAAGGATGTTTCGATAACTGCGGAGAGCGGGATGTGCATAGGTATACTCGGAGGGAACGGCTGCGGCAAATCCACTCTGTTATCCGTACTTTCGGGAATTAGGAAGGCATCTTCGGGGAGTTTTACGTGTGACGGTGTCGATATGCTGCGCGACCGCCGGTTAAGATCGAAGATCGTGGGATACGTACCGCAGGGAACTCCGCTTGTTGAGGAACTGAGTGCAAGGGACAACCTTCTGATCTTCTACGGTTCGGGAGAACTTGAGAGGGAGCTTGAGAGGGGTACGCTTAAACTTCTGGGGATCGATGAGTATATAAACGTTCCTGTCAGGAAAATGTCCGGCGGTATGAAGAAGCGTCTTTCGATCGGCTGTGCCGTTGCCAATCATCCGAGACTCCTTATACTTGATGAGCCATCGGCTGCTCTCGATCTTATCTGCAAACAGAGTATACAGAGTTATCTTCGCGCATATAAGAGAAACGGAGGTATGATCCTGCTTGCGACGCATGACGAGGAAGAACTTAAACTGTGTGATAAATGGTACATTTTAAAAAACGGGCTTTCACTCCCGTATGATTATGACGGTGATGTGTCAAAACTCATCAGACATTTTTAAATATACGTTTAATTATATTCGGTGTTGTTTATGGGAAGATCATTTAAGTATTTTTACATACAGATCAAGAGAGCATTAAGGGCGCTTCCGGTCGTGGTTGTGACGGCGCTTGTTATCTCGGGATGCCTTCTTCTCCTTTTCATGATGATGAAGAGGATAGGGAACATAACCGATCCGCAGGAGCCCCTTAAGATAGGTGTCGTCGGCGATGTTGATGATGAATATTTTCAGATAGGGCTCGCCGCGATGAAGCACTTTGATTCATCCAGGTTTGCCGTGGAACTTCTGGAACTGGAAGAAGACGAAGCGGTAAGGATGACGAGGGAGGGTGAACTGTCCGGATACGCGGTCATACCCGAGGGTTTTGTCGACTCGATAATGACAGGCGAGAACAGGCAGATAACACTGGTGACGACTGATTCATCGGGGGATCTGATGTCGAAGCTTGTGATAGAGTTCATGGATCAGATATCAGGCTATCTGCTCGAGACACAGAATTCGATCTACGGTATGCAGAGATACATGATAGATGAGTCCATGACGGATGATATTAGACAATCGATAAATGATATAAACATATTTTATGTAAACCTGGTAATGAGGAGGGATACACTTTTTGCTCCCATGAAGTTTATAGACACCGGAAATGTCGTATCATCGGCAGCAGGCTATATATGCGGGCTTACAGTCTTTCTGGTCATGCTTTTCGGAATAACATATTCTCCCGTATATACCAGACGGGACCTGTCTCTTAACGCGGTAATGAGGGTAAGAGGTGTAAGGCTCATTTTCCAGATACTGGGTGAATATCTGTCTTATCTTATGATGACACTCATCTGTATCATACCGCTGATGAGCGGGATAGTATATGCGATACACAGATCGGGAATAGTGATAGCCGAATGGGAACACGGATTCTTTGAAGACTACCGGTATTTTGTCCTGGGATATATCCCCGTTGTTATAATGTTTGCGGCTATGCAGTATATGCTGTTTTTGTCTGCGGATAATTTTATAGCAGGTATCTGTCTTCAGTTTATAAGTGCGGTTGCCCTTGCATATGTCGGAGGCTGTCTGTATCCTATTTCGTTTTTCCCGGAAGCCATAAGAAAGTCCGCGCCGTATCAGCCTGCAGGAGTGGCTTACAGATATCTGGCGGATATAATGCTTGTAAATGACGGCAGTACGATGCTCATAAGGATGCTCATATATACGGTGGTATTTCTTGCGATATCGGTGATCATCATGGACAGGAGGCTCAAGCATGAGAGGTAATTACGGAAAGCTCTTCCTGCTGTTAAACAAAAGACTGCTCAAGAAACCGAGTTTCATAATCCTTCTATGCATGATCCCGGTCATAGTTTTCGGGCTGCATCTGGTATCGGAGAGGGAGAGCGGGATAGTCAGGATCGCTCTTGTTAATGAGGGATCACAGGAAGCCGGAACGATAATAGATGAACTTATGAACAAACCGTCGGTATTTCTGTTTGACACTTACGAAAGCGGTAAGGATGCCGAGGAAGCCCTGTTGGATAACAGAGTGGATGCGGTCTGGATATTCCCGAGGGATTATTCCGACAGGATATCAGATTTTACGGGTTCGCTGGTTAAGAATACGAAGGACAGTGAGGGAGCGGTAGAGATAGTGGAGCGTGAAGACAACGTATTGCTGCAGCTTTCGAGGATGGAACTGTTCGGGGCCCTGTATTCGGATCTGTCATTTTCGCTGTTTGACAACTACATAAACATACGCCTGGCAGATACAAAAGTGCCTGCCGGAACTCTTCGCGGTTATTATGATAACAACAGGAATACAGGCATGCTGTTTGATTACAGGGATACGGATGAACGTTCGCCGAAGGAACAGGATGTTTCGGAAAGTTATCTGTTCACGCCTCTTCGCGGCGTACTGCTTTTGCTGACACTTCTGTGCGGCCTTGCCGCAGCGATGTATTACAGGGCTGATCTTGACAAGGAGATCTTCACCTGGATGCCGGTCGGGAACAAGTGGGTATTTGAGCATGTATATCTTCTGACCGCGCTTGTTGACGGCGGAATCGTAGTACTGATCACCTTCTTTATAACCGGACTTGCCACCTCTCCTCTTACGGAGATCGCGCTCATGTTTCTGTTCATTCTGTCGTGCTGTTGTTTCTGCAGCATCATAAGAAGACTGACCTTTAATTTAAGGAGCCTTGCCACGTTTATACCGATACTGATGCTGGCCATGCTCGTTGTCTGTCCGGTGTTCATTTACATAAGAGCGCTTCGTGGGATACAGCTTCTTCTGCCGCCGTTTTACTACCTTATGGCGCAAAATAACACGGGTTACCTTAACCTTTTTGTAATATATTCTCTGGCAATCATAGCAGTTGATGTTTTATTCGGTTTGGGTAGCAGATGTAGTGGTTGAAAAAAGTCATTTCTTCAATTATATTTTTATTGTAGGGAGTAAAAGAGCGGTCTGAGGGGACTGGCCGCATTGTTTTACAGAGGGTAATAAGGGGAAATGATCTATCAGACACTAAACGGTACGTGGTTAATAAATGAGAAGGGTTCGGAGGCCTATATCGAGGGCAAGATTCCGGGCTCTGTTTTATCAGCCCTGCTTATACAGCACAGGCTGCAGGATCCGTTCTACGGACTTAACGAGTATCCGACGCGGGAGATCTTCAGGAGTGATTTTTACTTCACCCGCGAATTCGATGTGATGCCGGAACTCATGTCCCAGGAGCGGATTTATTTATGCTGTAAGGGCATAGATACTCTGGCCAAGATCTATATAAACGATATGCCTATCGGTCGTACCGAGAACATGCATCGTACATATTATTTCAACATAACAGGTTACCTGCGCCCTGTAGGGAACAGGATCACCATCGAGATCGATTCCCCGATCGAATACATAGAAAATCTGCGTCCGGGCCTTAATAAGGCAGTGCATTTTACACCACAGGGAAGTATGAAGGACAGCCGTTACTTAAGGAAATCCCACTGCATGATGGGATGGGATTTTGCGGCGCAGCTTCCCGATGCGGGCATATGGCGCAGCATAGATCTTGTCGGCTACAGCATGATCAAGCTTGACGAGGTGGAGATAATACAGCACCACGACAAGAAGAGCGTTAATCTTGAGATCAATGTAAGCGCCGAAGTGTTCAGGAACGATCCGTTCATAATACAGGCGGAACTGATAACCCCCGAGGGACGTATATCAGCCATAACCGAGACCATGGTGGGCGGACAGTGCACGATGAACATGGAGATAGAGAGCCCGAAGATCTGGTGGCCAAACGGGTTCGGCGAACATCCGTTATATACCGTCAGCATTTATGCTCTTGATATGAACGGAAACCAGTGGGATTCGAAGACCTACCGTATAGGCCTGCGTACGATAACCGTAAGCCGTGACGGTGATGAGTGGGGCAGGGATTTCAGCATAAAGGTGAACAACGTTAAGATATTTGCCATGGGTGCCAACTATGTTCCCGAGGATTCGATCTATTCGTTCATAACCAAGGAGAAGATAGATTATCTTCTGAAGGCCTGTGTAAGGAGCAATTTCAATACGATAAGGGTATGGGGCGGAGGCTATTATCCTTCGGATAC
>JAEEGL012057831.1_pt1 | contig 12214 bp, 10 predicted proteins | sample 9134231 | NCBI WGS metagenome assembly JAEEGL01 (sample SAMN16246548, study PRJNA631951) | gut metagenome | biome: gut microbiome; feature: rumen; material: fiber-attached | host: Bos | place: Iran: Karaj | collected 2018-10
ACGAACATCGAGCGGAACCTCTATCTCACCATGCAGCTGCTGGAGATGGACGTGCCGATGGTGGTCGCGCTGAACATGATGGACGAGCTCACCGGCAACGGCGGCACCGTAGACGTGAACGCCATGGAGGATATGCTGGGTGTGCCGGTGGTGCCGATCTCTGCAGCAAAAGATCAGGGTGTTGACGAGTTGGTGCGCCATGCTCTGCACATCGCACGTTATCAGGAGAAGCCGCTCCGTCAGGATTTCTGCAGCGCCGATGACGATGGCGGCGCCGTTCACCGTGCCCTGCACGCCGTTTCCCATCTGATCGAGGACCATGCGCACCGCGCCGGACTTCCTGTTCGTTTTGCGGCCGGCAAGCTCATCGAGGGCGACGCCCTCATCGCCCGCCAGCTCGAACTGGATCCGAACGAGGAAGAGATGCTGGAGCACATCGTACTGCAGATGGAGAGCGAGCGCGGGCTGGACCGCAGCGCCGCCATTGCGGACATGCGCTTCGCCTACATCGCGAAAGTCTGCAGCACCTGCGTCATCAAGCCGCGGGAGAGCCGGGAACACAAGCGCAGCGAGCGCATCGACCGTATCCTCACCGGCAGATACTCGGCGATCCCCATGTTCGTTTTGATCATGGCGGCGGTCTTCTTCCTGACCTTTTTCCTGATTGGGCCGTTCCTACAGGATCTCCTGGCCGGCGGGATCGACGCTCTGGGCGGTCTGGTCGGGCGTGCCATGGAGGCCGGGAACGTAAACCCGGCAATACGAAGCCTGGTGCTGGACGGCATCTTCGCGGGCGTCGGCAGCGTTGTGAGCTTCCTTCCCCTGATCGTAACACTCTTCCTCTTCCTTTCCCTTTTGGAAGACAGCGGCTACATCGCCCGCGTAGCCTTCGTAATGGACAAGCTTCTGCGGAAGATCGGCCTCTCCGGGCGCAGCATCGTGCCCATGCTGATCGGGTTCGGGTGCACCGTTCCTGCTGTGATGTCCACGCGTACGCTCCCAAGCGACCGGGACCGGAGAATGACTATCCTGCTGACGCCGTTCATGTCCTGTACAGCGAAACTGCCCATCTACAGTTTCTTCGTCAGTGCCTTCTTCCCCCGACAGAGCTGGCTCATCATCACAGGCCTCTATCTGCTGGGCATCGTGACAGGCGTCCTGGTGGCGCTGTTGTATAAGAAGACCCTCTTTAAGGGCGAAGCGGTCCCCTTTGTGATGGAACTTCCCAATTACCGACTCCCCAGCGCCCGCAACGTCCTGCAGCTTCTTTGGGAGAAGGCGAAAGATTTTCTGCAGCGCGCTTTCTCCGTGATCCTGATCGCCACGATCGTTGTCTGGTGCCTGCAGAGCTTCGATTTCCGGTTCGACCTGGTTTCGGACCCGCAGAACAGCATCCTTGCTGCCGTGGCCGGGCTCATCGCTCCTCTGTTCCGCCCCGTCGGTCTGGGTGACTGGCGCATCGTGACTTCCCTGATCTCCGGATTCATGGCCAAGGAGAGCGTTGTCTCCGTGATGGAGATCCTCTTCTCCGCTCAGGGCATCACCGAAGCCTTATCCTCGCTGACTGCGGCGTCACTGCTTGTTTTCAGCCTGCTTTATTCGCCCTGTGTGGCGGCCATGGCCTCCATCCGGAGAGAGATGGGCCGAAAATGGGCCGTATACGTTGTGATATGGCAGTGCGGCATAGCCTGGATCGCGGCGCTGGTCGTAAGGCTGATCGGCCTGCTTTTGGGAATGGGGTGAGCACCATGGGCGCAATGGATATCCTGATCCTGCTGATCGTCGCCGTACTCCTCTTCTTCGCTCTGCGCGCCGTTCGCCGAGGCAAAACCGGGAGCTGTCACAGCAGCGGCTGCACGAACTGCAGCGGATGCGTCCCGGGTCCGTCCTGTGCGGGCTGTTCCCGCTGCAGCAGCAGCGGTAAGAGCGGAGGCCACCCCGATCCCTGACCCGCATAACAAAACGCCGGTGCGATCCCTCGCGGACCGTGCCGGCGTTTTCGTTTTGTCCTGCGGTCATCCGAGTCTGGCGAGCAGCAGGTCCCCGTTCTCGCGGAGCCAGCCGTGCCATTTCCTGTAATCCGGGAACACCCGGAGCACTTCGCGGTAAAAGGCTGCAGAATGGTTCATCTCTTTGAGATGGCACAGTTCATGAACGACCACGCTGTCCATCGCTTCGGGTGGGGCAAGCATCAGCAGACAGTTGAAGTTCAGGTTCTTTTTCCCGCTGCAGCTGCCCCAGCGGGTCTTTTGGTGCCGAATGGTGACCCGTCCGTACGTAACGCCGATGAGAGGCGCATAGTAAGCCACGCGCTCCGGGATCGTCTGCCGCGCCCTGTCCGTCAGTTCCCGCAGTTCTTCCGGCGATAGCTTTTCCACGGCGTCTTTCCGTGCCTGTCTCTCCCGGGACTTCGCGAGGATCGCTTCGATCCGGGCGCGATTCTGCCGGATATACGCGCGGACGGCCCGCTCCGGGAACAGGTACGGAGCGCGGATGATCAGGCGGCCGTCCCGCACCTCCGCGCAGATCGTCCTGCGCGAACTGCGGATGAGTTCATAGTCCATAGATCTCTCCCCGCGTACATTCGCCGAAAAACGTGTGGCAAACCGGGCCCGCATGGTATATAATATGCGGCGCTGAGCCAAACAAAACGGAGGTATAATTCATGAGGATAGCAGTAACATACGATAACGGACAGGTTTTCCAGCATTTCGGGCATACGGAAACGTTCAAACTCTATGAAGTGGAAAACGGCACGGTCCTGTCGTCAAAACTGATCGGCGCCGACGGCAGCGGCCACGGCGCTCTTGCCGGCCTGCTGAACGGGCAGGGCGTGGACGTGCTGATCTGCGGAGGGATCGGCGGCGGTGCGGAGGCCGCGCTGCGCGACGCCGGGATCGAACTGTATGCCGGAGCATCCGGAGACGCCGATGCCGCGGTCCAGGCCTATCTCCGTGGCGAGCTCGCCAATACAGGCGCGAACTGCAGCCATCACGATGAGGAGCACAATTGCGGCGACCATGATGACGACGCCTGCGGCGGCCATGAGGGCGGGTGCGGCGGCTGTGCCGGATGCAATACCGGTTATCTCTTTGAGGGCAAAAACGTGGGTAAGACCTGCCGTACGCATTACCGCGGCACCTTCAACGACGGCACGGTCTTCGATTCTTCCTACGAGCGCGGCGAACCTCTGGAGTTCGTTTGCGGGACAGGCTCGATGATCCGCGGTTTTGACGCCGCCGTGGCGGATATGGATGTGGGTCAGACAGTCCAGGTTCATCTGACTCCCGCGGAAGCCTACGGCGAACCGGATCCGAACGCGGTCTTTTCCGTGGAGATCGCGCAGCTGCCCGGTGCGGAAGAGCTTGCCGTAGACGAGCAGGTCTATCTGCAGAATATGTACGGCCAGCCTTTCCTGGTAAAAGTGATCGCAAAGACCGACACCGTCATCACCTTCGACGCGAACCACGAGATGGCCGGCAAGGAGCTCAATTTCACCATCGAGCTGGTGGACGTTCTGGATTGACGGCGCTCCGGTGCGCTCACTGCAGAGGGAGCTCCACCTGTTCCGCCAGTTCCTTGAGTTTGTTCTCGATCTGCTTCGAGATATCCCGGCGCAGGAGCCCGTTGAGCTTCCGTATTTCCGCGTTGTCGGAGTCTTCCAGTGTCTTTTTATACCCGGAACTGATCTTATCCCGGATCGACCTCATGCGTCGCTCCGGGATCTCTTTATCCCTGCGATGTTCCCTGCCGCCTTCTCCCGTCCTGACCTTGTCACTGATCGAGGAGATGCGCTTCAGCAGGTCCTTTCTACGCAGCCGCAGCCGCGGCAGTGAATGGTTGAGCGCCGCGCGGCGGAGGAAAAGCGGCAGATCGGCGTCCATGAGTTTCTTGTCCAGCGCACTCTTCCCCACGGCGTGGGCCAAGCCCAGCATTACCAGGGAGATAACAAACCCGATCAGCATCCCCATTGGCCCCTCCGCGATCAGCGCTACGCCTGTACCGCCGCAGAAGAGAGCTATGATGGCCGATATTACGGATTCCACCAGTACGGTCCCTGTGAACGCGTCCGATGCGAAGATCTCCTTCGTCTCGATGTTTTCCAATACGCTCAGGTCCCCTGCCGTGAGGCTTGAGGAGATCTCCAGCGTATGGTCCGGCACGTGGTATTTCCGGCAGATGGGAGACGTCACTTCTTCCAAATGCCCGGAGACCATTTTCATCCACTCTTTCACCGGCCGGTACAGGCAGGTGCGCGCATTCTCAGAATACAGATAGATCCGGACTTTTTCACGAAGCTCTTTTTCCATATCGGACAGGCGCCGGATCTCTCCGTCCCGCCACCGGGTGAGGACCGGCCGGACAGCGTGTTCCAGGATCGGGTCCAGCAGGCTGTCCATGGCCGAATCATACAGCTCGTTCAAGTGCTCGGAAATGATGTTCTCCACCGTTTCCGCGCGGATGAGCCCGTCGACTTCTTCGCGGAAGCAGCGAAGCTCGTCGTCGATCCGCCCGCACCAGGCGAGGCCTCGTGCCACGCTGTATTCCGGTTCGCGGTCAGTGAACACGGCTGCCTCCGGGAACACTTCCAGGCACCAGTCGCGGATCCGGTCGATGCGGGAAACGCCTCCCGTGAGGAATACAAGCTCCGGCTGTGTTCCGCCGATGCTGTCCCGCGCCGTGCGAAGCCCCTCGCGGAACACTTCCCGGAACGAGCGTCCGCCCAGCTGAGAGCAGGACCGTTCCAAAAGGATCTCCGCCGTTTCTTCGTTCATCACGAGCGGCAGGATGACCGGCTCATCATAGGTGATGAGCAGATGCTCCTCGAAAGTGCCCGATGCGCGCTCCTCCGCGGAAGCGGAGAAATACCGTTCCTTCAGGCGTCTCGCCTTCAGTTCGCAATCCACTTTCCACGGGATGCTCTCCCCCAGCACACGGCGCAGCGCATCCGCCTGAGGCGCGTTGGCTATGCAGGTCTCAAGCAAGACCTCGTCCATGATCCCGCCGCCCAGACGGACTTCCCCGCCGGTCCGGATCTCGGACTCCTTTCCCCGCTCGATATAGGCCAGGTCCGTCGTGGAGGAGCCGATGTCGATCACCAGCACCGTTCTGGAGCGAAGGTCGACATGTCCGCGAAGAGAGTTGGACTGTACGGACCCCACCATTACCGCGCGGGATTCTGACACGATCCGAGGATCCGGGCAGCCGATGTTTCTGAAGATGCGCAGATACCGTTCTCTCGTGTCGCTCTCCCATCCGGCCGGGCAGCCGATGGAAAAGCGGTTCATACTGTCGCCCCCCTGCAGAGTGCCGCTCTCGCGCAGCGACTCCAGCACTCGCGAAGAGAAATCCCGTATCAGGCCGGCGCTGTCGGAGGCAGGATCCAGGAACCGCCCCTTGAAACGCACGGCACTGCGCATGGCGGAGGCGGCTGCACGCTCTGCATGTTCGCCGATGCGTACGCTGCCGTCGCTCATCAGCGCCCACGCGGTGACGACGACTTTCTGCCCATCGATCTCCCGGATCTCCGGGAGCGAACGGCTGCCTTCCTCCGTTACAGCGACGGCGCTTTCTCCGTCGCCCAGGTCGAACCCCCAAAAGCGCATGTTGACGCCCCTTTCCGCCGCGATACCGCGGCGTTCATTCTCTGTGCTCCACGGCACGTCCCGGGAGCAGGAGCCTGTCATGATACATCAGAGCCGGCCGGAGTGTGGCGGAAGCGTTTTTCGTCGGCAGGATCTCGAACAGATCCCGGTTGTCCTCGCCCAGAGGGACGAGCTCGATCCCCCGTTCCCGCAGCCATGCTTCCACTTCACGGATGCGAAGCAGCGCCAGATCACCGTTTCGCGCATACAGGCACTCCAGAAGGCCTCCCGCCAGTGCGGCCTCCCGCTGGGACAGCGGGGCGTTTTTTGTTTCGGCTGCGGGGGCAAGCCGCGCTGCCGCCTCGGCAACGGTGTCTATCTTCTCATCGACTGTATCCGCAGCGCGCTGCAGCACACGCCAGAGCGCTTCCGGGTCCGGCGTCTCGCGTGTGGAAACCACTACCGCACCGCGCCAGAAACGTCCGGCCAGGAACCCCAGCAGAACGGAACCCGCAAGGCAGGCCACGGCGGCTGTTGTGTTGGAAGAGAGAAGGAACGCCGCCGCGGCGAAGGCGGCTGCGGCCCCCGCGAGCAGGCAGGGTCCCGCGGGACGGATGCCGCCCGTTTGCCTGTTCTTTTCCTTTTTGGAGGCTGTGAGCAGGTCCGCCATATCCCCGGCAACGGCGGTCAGCCCGTCTGCGGCGGTCTGCCGAAGCTCGTCCCCGCCGCAGGCGGCGTTGTGACGCAGCAGCAGATCTGACCATTCCCTCCGGATCGTCTCGGCGCACTGATCCGCGCCGCCGTCCACTTCCGCCCCGGCGCGCAGCGTTTTCTTCAGTTTTTCCGCGTCCGCAGACAGGAGCTCGGTCATCGAAACGCTATCCACGGGTCGGCCCCCTTTCATCAGGTCGTCTTTTTTCTGTATTGTAGCAAATCCTCCGGTCCGGCGCAACCGAGGCCATAAAAAACGCGGGAAGCCGGGCCTGACGACCCGGCTTCCCACATTTTCAGGACAGTGGTCCGCTCATTTCGACTCAAGAGACTCCTCAGAATCCGTGGTCTCCTTGTTGGCGCCGCGGCCTTCGTTGCTGGACACAGCCCACTTGGTGACTTCGATCCGGACGCGGTCTTCGCCCGTCTCGAAGGTAAGGCGGTCTTCGGCAACGTGCACGACTTTGCCGACCATGCCGCCGATGGTGGTGATCTTATCGCCCACGGCGATGCTGTCGCGCATTTCCTGTGCCTTTTTCTTACGCTTGTTCTCCGGCCGGATCATCAGAAAATAGAAGATCGCGATGATGAGGACCATCGGGAGCAGCATGGTAAGAGTGGAACCTCCGGCGGCACCTTCGGCGGCGCCGGTGCTGGCAGGGACACAGCCGGCCATAAGGAACATGGCCAGGCAGAGGATCAGAACACTGATCAGGATCTTTTTCACGTTCATGGGACGACCTCCAAAATGATTCTTGATGCATATTATACAGACAGCGAAGCGGAAAATCAAGAGACGTTTACGCTGTTCAGATCCTTTGGTCGAGCGTCTTCGAATAACGCCCGCGGAACTGTTCGAAGGATCCGTCCCGCAGGGACGCTCGGATCTCCGCCATAAGGGAATTGTAGAAGAACAGATTGTGCGTCACCGCAAACCGGAGAGCGAGGGCTTCTTCGGCTTTGAACAGATGCCGCAGATATGCCCTGGTATACTTCCGGCAGACGGGGCAGCCGCATTCGGGGTCGATCGGCAGCGCGTCCTCGGCATATTTCTCGTTCTTGATGTTGATGATGCCGTTTTTGGTGTACAGATGCCCATGCCGGCCGTTTCGTGCGGGCATAACGCAGTCAAAGAAATCCACACCGCGCGCAACAGACTCGATGATGTTCCCCGGTGTGCCAACGCCCATCAGATAGCGCGGCCGGTCGGCCGGCATGTGCTCCTCCACGACCTCGATCGTGTCGTACATCTCCTGATGGGTCTCCCCCACCGCCAGCCCTCCGATCGCGTAGCCCGCAAGGTCCAGCTCGGCGATGCGCTTCATGTTCTCCACACGGATGTCGTGGAAGACGGCGCCCTGGTTGATGCCCCAGAGCACCTGACCGGGGTTCACCGCGTCTTCTTCGGCGTTGTACTTCTCCAATGCCTCCTTGCAGCGCGCCAGCCAGCGGATCGTCCTCTCGCTGGACTCCTGCACATATGCGCGCTCGGCCGGGATGCCGACGCACTCGTCGAAGGCCATGGCGACGTCCGAGCCCAGGTTTGCCTGGATGCGCATGCTCTCTTCGGGGCCCATAAAAAGTTTTCGCCCGTCGATATGGGAACTGAAATACACACCTTCCTCGCGGATCCTGCGCAGGGACGCCAGCGAGAATATCTGGAACCCGCCCGAGTCGGTGAGGATCGGTCCGTCCCAGCCCATGAACCGGTGCAGGCCGCCCATACGCTTCACCAGCGTGTCCGTGGGACGCAAATGCAGATGATAGGTGTTCGAAAGCTCGATCTGGCAGCCGATGGTCTTCAAGTCCGTCGCGGAGAGCCCGCCCTTGATGGCGGCCTGCGTCCCGACGTTCATGAACACCGGCGTCTCGATGGTCCCGTGCGGCGTCGTGTATTCTCCGAGCCTTGCTTTCCCCTCGCGGGAGATCAGTCTGAACATAGGCGCTCCTTTGATCTGCTTTTAATAGGGAAAGACCCTCGTGTCCGTCCCCCTGTTTCTGGCGCGGCGGATCATGTCCGCCGTACCTCTGCTCCAGCCGTCCCAGAAAGCGACGAGGAGAGGCGTTGCTCCGCAAGCGTAGTCGAGCATGCTCTGGTTGCGCAGTACGCCGGCTGCCTTGCCGTTCCGCCCCCAGTCCGCAGGCATCACCGTGAGGGCGAGCCCGCGCTCGGCAGCATACCGCTCCCCCAGTTTGTCCGCTCCGTCAGCGTGCCCGGAAACGATCTCAGGAGGCTCGTCCAGGGCGGCGAGGATCTCATCCAGTTTTTCACACAGGAGGGCGTAATCCAAAAAATCCCGTCCCCCCGCTACAATGATCCGTGTCATAGGCTTCACCGACGCGCAGACGCGCGTGAATCAGGAAATGAACATTGCGTCGCCGAAAGAAAAGAAGCGATACCTTTGCTCAACGGCTTCCGCATAGGCGCGGAGGACGTTCTCCCGTCCCGCGAGAGCGGACACCAGCATGATCAGCGTACTCTCCGGCAGATGGAAGTTGGTCACCAGCGCGTCCACGATCTTGAACCGGTACCCCGGATAAATGAAGATGTCCGTCCAGCCGCCCGCCGCAGGCAGTGTCCCGTCCTCGTGCGCAAAACTCTCGAGCGTCCGGCACGAGGTAGTGCCTACCGATACGATCCGGCCTCCCGAGGCACGGGTCCGGTTCACCGTTTCCGCTGTCTCCGGCGGGATCTCACAGTATTCCGCGTGCATGGGATGGTCTTCGATCTCGTCTTCCTTCACCGGGCGGAAGGTGCCGAGTCCCACATGGAGCGTCACGAAAGCCGTCTCGATGCCGCGGCCGCGGATCTTATCCAGAAGTTCGTTCGTAAAATGCAGGCCCGCCGTCGGCGCTGCCGCAGAGCCCGGCGCACGGGAGTACACCGTCTGATACCGCTCCGGGTCATCCAGCTTCTCGCGGATATACGGCGGCAAAGGCATCTGCCCCAGCCGGTCCAGCTGTTCAAGAAAGATCCCTTCGTAGGAAAAGGTAAGGATCTTCTTCCCGTCCTCCGCTGTATCGGTCACCACGGCGGTCACACTGCCGTCGCCGAAGGAGATGTTCGTCCCCGGCGGTGTTTTCCGTCCGGGCCTTGTGAGGCATTCCCAGCGGCTGCCCCCCAGGTCCCTCAGCAGGAGCACTTCCACAGCGCCGCCGGAGGGCCTTGTACCCAGGAGGCGCGCAGGGATGACCCGCGAATCGTTCAGCACCAGGCAGTCGCCCGGCCGGAGCAGGTCCGGCAGCTCACAGAACCGGCGATGCTCTGTTCTCCCGGTCGTTTTGTCCAGGCAAAGGAGACGGGAATCGTCCCGCTTTTCCAGCGGTGTCTGGGCGATCAGTTCGGGCGGGAGTTCATAGAAAAAATCTGTTCGTTTCAATTCGGCTTCCTTCCGGGATGCCCGGGCCGGCAGCGAGGTTGACTCCTGCGGCCGCAGGTGATAGAATGCGTTCGTATTTTTGATTATATCTCACGCTGCATCTTCGTGCAAGAGCGGCGTGCTGATCCGGAAAGCAGGTCACCCATGAAACGTTTTGCCTCCGGGCTGCTCCTTATACTGCTGCTGATCTCCCTGGCGGTCCCCGTCCAAGCGGCGGACGTGAGGCCGGACTGGTCCATCCGCTCCTCGGAGTATTGTCAGAGCGCCTCGATGGCCGAGTACAGGCATCTGTTCGCCGACGCGGAGCGCTTCGGCTTGAACGCGTTCTTCACGCGCGCGATGGCAGCCTCGGTCCTCTATCGTCTCAGCGGAGAGGATGGCGCCGGCCTTTCCGCCGCTCTGCCGGATGTTGACCCCGCCGCCTGGTATGGCGACGCCGCTCTCTGGGCTTCCTCCCGGGGCGTCATCCCCGCCTCCGACGACGGAAATTTCTATCCCGACTGGAACGTCACCCGCGAGGATCTCTGCGTCTGTCTGAACAATTACGCGCTATATGCCGGCGTCCGTCTCAAGCAGATCAACGCCTGGTATTCCTTCCTTGACGGCGGCACCATGGGCAATTCCCAGCGCCAGGCGGTCGCCACACTGCAGCAGGCCGGCGTCCTCATCGAGGAGCACGACGGGTTTTTCTACCCCTTCAACACTCTTACCGTGCTGGACGCGGAAACGGCTCTTCTGCGCTTTATAGGCAGCCTGAACGGTTCTGTGGGCGGCATGCCCCTCTCCACGGTCGAAGAATCCGCTCCGGTGGACGACGCCTGGTTCGAAGACGCCTGCTTTGTAGGCCATTCTCAGATCGTCGGTCTGGCCAACTACTCGAATCTCACTACGCCGGACTATTACTGCTGTGTCGGCTTCAGCGCGCAGGACATGCTGGATTACCGCTATTTCCAGGGTCCCGACAGGCGATACGGCTCGCTGGACAAGATCTTTCACAATTACCAGAATACCTACAGGAAAGTTTACGTCATGCTGGGCGTAAACGATTTCAGCAAGAACACCACCCGCGTGGAAGAGTTCATGACTCCCATGCGGAAGCTGCTGGATCTCATCCGCGAGACCCAGCCGGAGGCAAAGATCTACATGATCTCTGTGGCGCCGGTCGGACACGAAACGCCGATGAACATCCTGTACAAATACGAGAACGTGGAGTTCTATTCCCGCATGGTCAAGACGCTCTCCCGGGAATACAACGGCGAGTATCTGGATCTCTTCAGCCTGATGGCAGACACCGACGGGTACATGCTGGACTACTACAACAGCGGCGACGGCATCCATTTCAAAGCTGCTCGCTACGCGGAGATAGTGCAGTTTCTGCGCACACATACCTGATCCCTTTCTTCTGCAGCGCGAAGGGCCCGCGGACGTAAACGTCCGCGGGCCCTTCGCGCTGAGTAAGAGTCTTCGCCTATGCCTGCATCGCCGCGATGGTTCGGGTGAAGAGCTCGTTGAGTTCCATGCCCAGCATCTCCGCCCCCTGTCGGATCACGTCCCGGCTGCAGCCGGCGGCGAATTTCTTGTCTTTGAACTTTTTGGCCACGGATTTGGCCTCCATGCCCTCCAGCCCGGTAGGCCGCATGAGGGCTGCTGCGCCGATGAGGCCCGTGAGTTCGTCCACGGCGAAGAGGACCTTCTCCATATACGCCTCCGGTTCCACGTCGGAGCAGATCCCCCAGCCGTGGCTGACCACCGCGTGGATCAGCTTTTCGTCCATGCCCAGCTCGTGCAGGAGCTCGTTGGCTTTCACGCAGTGCTGCTCCGGCCAGAGCTCGAAGTCGATGTCGTGGAGCATGCCCACGGTCTGCCAGAACGGCACGTTCTCAGGATCATATTCGCGGGCAAACTCTCCCATGACCTTCGACACGGTCTGCGCGTGCTCCAGGTGGAACGCGTCCTTGTTATACTCTTTCAGGATCTCGTACGCTTCTTCCGGCGTGGGGATCTTTCCCATTACAGATCACCGCTTTCGGCAGGATTTCAGTCTTCGTTCTCCCAGTTATGCCACACGTTCTGCACGTCGTCGTTCAAATGCTTCGTTTCCCTTGTCGGGAAACTGCGCATTTGCTGATTTTTCTTGATTTTTCAATGCTTCTTCTGGCACCACTATGCGCAACGATAAACATTTTGTTGTGATGATGTTTTTTTAGTACGTCACAACTGTTTTGGTTAGAAATATCATAACTCCGCCATTCATTAAAAGCAACTCCTTTTAACATCATCTATCATCTTCTCACAAGTTGCCTTGTAAAGAAAGCATCTGTTATAATGTTATTACATCTTCCATCATAAGGGGCTGCGCGCTCATGCCGAAAAGTGATTATAAAAAACTCAAACTCCTCTACATAGCCGACTATCTTATGACCGAAACCGATGCCGATGAAAAAGGTAATATGCTTCACGGCGTCCTGCTCAAAGATGTCAGGGAATACCTGAATAGCAAAGGCATTGACGCCGAAGAGCACGCCATACGCAGGGACA
>JAEEGL012499118.1_pt1 | contig 12214 bp, 10 predicted proteins | sample 9134231 | NCBI WGS metagenome assembly JAEEGL01 (sample SAMN16246548, study PRJNA631951) | gut metagenome | biome: gut microbiome; feature: rumen; material: fiber-attached | host: Bos | place: Iran: Karaj | collected 2018-10
CCAAGCTGAAGACCGGCGGCTCCTCCTACGATGTGATCATCCCCTCGGATTATATGATCGCCCGGCTCATCAGCGAAAACATGCTCCTGCCCCTGGATTACGACAATATCCCCAACGCCCGGTACGTCATGCCCGCCTACCGGGGCATGGCCCACGATCCCCAGGATACCTACAGCATCCCCTATACCTGGTGCTGCACCGGCATCATCTACAACACCAAGTACGTGGATGAGGCGGATGTGGGAAGCTGGGACCTGGTCTGGAACGAGAAATACAGCGGCAAGATCCTCATGTTCGACAATCCCCGGGACGCCTTCGGCGTTGCGGAGTTCCGCCTGGGATACAGCGTGAACACCACAGATGAGCAGGAGCTCCGGGCCTGCGCCGACCTGCTGAAGCAGCAGAAGCCCCTGGTCCAGGCCTACTTCATGGACCAGATGTACAACGCGCTGGAGCATGAGGAAGCCTGGATCGGCGTGTACTATGCCGGGGACTGCATCCAGATGCAGTGGGAAAACGAGGACCTGGATTTCTGCTTCCCGAAGGAGGGCTTCAACCTCTTCGTGGACTCCATGTGCATTCCCGCCAGCTGCCAGAACAAAGAGGCGGCGGAAGCCTATATCAACTTCCTCTGCCGCCCGGATATCAGCGGTCAGAACCTGGATTGGCTGGGCTACTCCACTCCCATCGAGGGCGCTACGGATTACATGGATCCGGAGATGGTCGCAAATCCCATCGCCTATCCGGACGAAGCTACCCTGGCCCGGGGGCAGGCCTTCCTGAATCTCCCGGCGAAGACCAGCCAGTTGATGGACTCCCTGTGGCTGGAGGTCAAGACCGGCGGCAGCAGCAACAACATTCTGATCTACGGTCTCATCGGTCTGGCGGTGGTGGTGATCCTCCTGGTGATCATTCTGGTCTCCCGGAAAAAGAGACTCAAAAAACGCCGCTCCCTGTACCAGGACAAATAACGCCAAGACGCTCCCGGGTCCGAGGGACCCGGGAGCGTTTCTTTCTCTTGCATCCTCGGGGAAAAGCCGATATACTTTGGATGCAAACGATCCGGAGGGGGCTGTGCACTTGGCAACGCGGAACCAGAATGACTTTTCCCAGGGAAGCCTGGTAGGAAATATCCTGCGGCTGGCAGGCCCCATGACCCTTGCCCTGCTGGTGAACACCCTGTACAGCATCGTGGACCGGATCTACATCGGCCATATCCCGGATGGGAAGCTGGCCCTTACGGGCATCGGTCTGGCAGCCCCCATTCTGATGGTCATCAGTGCCTTCCAGGCCCTGTGGTCCTCCGGCGGCGCGCCTCTCTTCTCCATCGCCCGGGGAGAGAAGAATGAGGAACGGGCCTGCCGCATCCAGGGCAACGCCTATTTCATGCTCCTGGTGATGGGGCTCTCCCTCACCCTGCTGGGCTACCTGGTCAAGGCGCCGGTGCTCCGGTGGACGGGGGCCAGCACGGATACCTTCCCCTATGCCAATGCCTATCTCAGCGTGTACCTGGCGGGGACGGTGTTCGTCATGACCGGGGTGGGCATGAATCCCTACATCAATGCCCAGGGCTTCGGGCAGACCGGCATGCTCACGGTGCTCATCGGCGCCGTGGCCAATCTGCTGCTGGATCCCCTGTTCATCTACGGCTTCCACTGGGGGGTGCAGGGCGCGGCGGCGGCCTCGGTGCTGAGTCAGATGCTCTCCGCCTCCTGGGTGCTGCGCTTCCTCACGGGGAAACGGGTGCTCCTGCGCCTGAAGCCGTCGGATCTGCGGCCGGATCCGGCCATTCTGAAAAAGATGCTGGGCCTGGGCATCGCGGGCTTCACCATGGCCTTCACCAATTCCGCCGTCAGCTTCGTGTACAACAACACCCTCTCCCGCCTGGGGGGCGATACCCATGTTGCGGTGATGACCATCCTCAACTCTCTCCGGGAGCTGAGCTTCATGCCCGCCTCCGGGGTGACGGAGGCAGGTAAACCCGTACTGGGCTACAACTACGGGGCAAAGGAGTGGGACCGGTGCAAGGCCTGCATCCGGGTCATGCTGGGCATGGTGGCGGCCTACTGCGCCGTCGTCTGGTGCGCCTTCATGTTCGCCCCGGCCTTCTTCGTGCGGATCTTCAACAGCGACCCTGAGCTGCTGGAGCTGGGGATCTACGGCATCCGCCACTACTACGCCATGATCTTCTTCATGACCTTCATGATGGTGGGGCAGAACGTCTTCACCGGTCTGGGCCTGGCCAAGCGGGCGGTGTGCTTCTCCATGCTGCGGAAATTCGTGATCCTCCTGCCGCTGATCCTCCTGATGCCCTCCATCACCGGCCTGGGCGCCAACGGGGTCTTCTGGGCGGAGCCCGTGAGCCAGTTCCTGGGGGCCAGCGCCTGCTTTATCACCATGTACTTCACCGTGTACCGGAAGCTGGGGAAGGTGGAGAAGCTCTGAAATCCGACGGGAGGGCAAAGATGAATCAACGGCTGATCCATGACATTTCGGAATTCATTTTCATGCAGGATGCGCCGCAGAAGAGCGACGTCATCTTCATCCCCGGCACATCCCAATCCGCCATCTCGGAAAAAGCTGCCGAGCTGTTCTGCGCGGGGTATGCGAAGTATGTGATCCCCACGGGCGCCTTTTCCGGCAAACGGGGCAAATTCGCGGCGGAGAAGATCGACAATCCCCGATATGCCGGAGAATATGCCACGGACTTTGCATACTGCCGGTATATCCTGAAGGAAAACGGCGTGCCGGACAGCGCGATCCTCCGGGAGGACCGCTCCACAAACACCGGAGAAAATGCGGAATTCACCGCGATCCTTCTCCAGAAGATCGGGCTTCCCGTCAGAAAGGCGATCCTGTGCTGCCAGGCCTTCCATGCCCGCCGGGCCTTCATGTCCTACGCGAAATACTTCCCGGATACGGAGATCCTCGTCGTTCCCACGGATACCCAGGGCATCCGGAAGGAGGACTGGTTCCGGCAGGAAAAGAGCTACCGGCGGGTCATGAGCGAGCTATCCAAATGCGGAGAGTACTTTCTGGAATACCCGGGATAAACCGTTTTCCCGCATACAAGAAGTATCCGGAAACGAGCATGCCCGTTTCCGGATACAGATAAAGCCTCGCATCGTTCGCGCCCGCAGGCGCGAACGATGTGATTTTTTTCAACGCGGAGCCCGTCGTCAGCGGGTCCGCGTTGATCTTTTTCCCCATTCCCGCCCTCGCCGGAACGGCCGGTCCGCGGTAGTGACAATGCGGTGTACCCTGTGCCCATGTAAGCCTGCTGGGCATAAGGATAAAGAGGATTCGAACCTCAGGGATGGGCCCCGCCATCCACCATTGCATGCAGCGCTTGGCTCCGCTGCCGAGCTTGGACCCGCTCCGCCCCGGTTACCTTCGTGATTTGTCAGTTCTCCAACAGATCCGTCGTCCAGTTGGCCGCCTGGATGGAGGTCTCCAGGGCCCGCAGCTCCGCGCTGCGCCGGTCGCAGTTCTTCTGCAGGCTCCGCACGTCCACAGCGCTGAGGATGCGGATCTCCGACCGGGTGGAACGGCTGGTGAGGCTGCTGGCCGCATCCAGGAAGGAGCGGAGGATGCCCAGCTGCTGGGTCATCCGGTCCCGCTTCGCCAGCAGCTCCGTCAGGCTTCCCTCCGGCAGGAGGGTGAGGCTGTTGGTCAGATTGATCCGGGACATGAGGGTCTCCAGCTCATCGAAGCAAACCTCCAGCTCCCCCAGGAGCTGTTCCGGATCCTCCGGGGTCTGCTCCCCCTCCTGGACCCGGGCGTTGTTGTGCAGCCGTCCGCTGAGCTGGCTGATGCGCCGCTGAAGGTCGGCTCTCATCTGCAGGGCTTCCGCAAGCTTCATCCTTTGTACGCTCCTTTCTATCCCAGTGCCACGTCCAATACCATCATCAGGGCAAAGCCCAGAAGGACGGCCGAAGCGGCACGGTCCGATGTTCTGTCTTCCTTCTCCCGTCCGCAGGCGGGGATCAGCTCGCTCACCGCCACCAGCACCATGGCGCCGGCGGCAAAGGCCAGGGCCCAGGGCAGGAGCAGCCGTACCCGCTGCACCAGCAGGGCGCCCAGCAGGGCGGAAACGGGCTCCACCAGGCCGGTGGCCTGGGCGGCCAGAAAGCTCCTGACCCGGCTCCGCCCCTCCTGCCGGAGAGGCAGGGCAACGGCGGCCCCCTCGGGATAATTCTGCAGCCCGATCCCCAGGGCCACGCTCATGGCGGCAGCCAGCCGTTCCGGGGCGATCTCCTCCCCCAGCGCACCGAAGGCCACGCCCACGGCCAATCCCTCGGGGATATTGTGCAGGGTGATGGAAAGGATCAGCATCCGGATCCGTTTCAGGCTTCCGGTATCCTCTCCCGGCCGCAGGGCGGTAAGTCCCAGATCCGTCAATCGCAAAAAGGCGGCTCCCAGAAGAAATCCCCCCGCTGCTGCGATCCAGGGGGGTGGTCCCTCCAGCTCTTCCGCCAGGGCGATGGCAGGTTCGAGCAGGGACCAGAAGCTGGCCGCCAGCATCACCCCGGCGGCAAAGCCCAGCATCAGTCCCAGGGTCCGGGGCCTGTCGCCCCGGAAGAAAAACGCCGTCGCCGCGCCCAGCGCCGTCACCAGCCAGGTGAAACAGCCCGCCAGCAGAGCCAGCAGCGGCGGCGGCAGATCGATGAAGTTCATGCAGCACCACTCCTGCCCAGCCTATGCCGGATGGAGCGCCGCCGTACCCATAAGTCCTCGGCAGAGTTCGCACCCGCAGGTGCGAATGAATCGGATCATTTTTGGCGGAATTCATTTCTGCCAAAAATACTGCTCGCGGAACGGACTGTACGAGCGAAGCGAGTGCGGGAAGTGAAGCGTAAGCCTTTTCAACGCGAAGCCCAGCGAAGCGGGTTTGCGTTGACTATTCCCCTCTCAGCTTGATGATCCGGTCCCGGAGGATCGCGGCATACTCGAATTCCAGCATGCGGCTGGCCTCCCGCATCTCCTTCTCCAGCTTTTCGATGGCCGTCTGCCGCTCCTGGCGGGTCATCTTCATCCCGTCCGCGTACCGGCCTTCCTCCGTCTCCTTCTTGGAGATCTCGATGAGATCCCGCACATCCTTCCGGATGGTCCGGGGAACGATCCCATGGGCTTCGTTGAATTCGATCTGCTTTGCCCGGCGGCGCTCCGTCTCCCCGATGGCATAGTCCATGGCGGGGGTCCGGCTGTCCGCGTACATGATGACGCGGCCCTCGGCGTTCCGGGCAGCCCGGCCGATGGTCTGGATCAGGGAGGTCCCGCTGCGGAGGAAACCCTCCTTGTCCGCATCCAGGATGGCCACCAGAGAGACCTCCGGCAGATCGAGCCCCTCCCGCAGGAGGTTGATGCCCACCAGGGCGTCGAATTCCCCCAGGCGCAGGTCCCGGATGATCTCCATCCGCTCGATGCTGCCGATATCGTGGTGCATATACCGCACCCGCACCCCGGCCTTCCGGAGATAATCCGTGAGATCCTCCGCCATTTTTTTCGTGAGGGTGGTGACCAGAGTCCGTTCGTTCCTTGCCGCACGGGCGTTGATCTCCCCCAGCAGATCGTCGATCTGTCCCTCGGTCGGCCGCACCTCCACCTTGGGATCTACCAGACCCGTCGGCCGGATGATCTGCTCCACCACCTGGCCGGAACGGCTCAGCTCATAGTCCCCGGGGGTGGCGCTCACATACACCGTCTGATGGATGCGCTGCCGGAACTCGTCGAAATTCAGGGGTCGGTTGTCGAAGGCGCTGGGCAGGCGGAAGCCGTAATCCACCAGGTTCTGCTTCCTGGCCCGGTCCCCGGCGTACATGGCCCGCACCTGGGGCAGGGTGACGTGGCTCTCATCGATGAACAGGACAAAATCCTTGGGGAAATAATCCAGCAGAGTCATGGGAGCGCTGCCCGGAGCCCGGTCGCTGATGACCCGGGAATAGTTCTCGATCCCGGAACAGTATCCCAGCTCCCGCATCATCTCCATATCATAGGTGGTGCGCTGGCGGATGCGCTGGGCTTCGATGAGCTTCTCCCGGTCCGTGAACCACTTCACCCGCTCCTCCATCTCCGCCTCGATCCGTCCCAGAGCCCGTTCCATCTTTTCCCGGCTGGTGACATAATGGGAGGCGGGGTAGATGGCCGCATGGCTCAGCCGGCGCAGGCTCATCCCCGTGACCACGTTGATCTCGCTGATCCGGTCGATCTCATCCCCGAAAAACTCCACCCGGATGGCGGTATCCCGGCTGTATACCGGGAAGATCTCAATGGTGTCCCCCCGTACCCGGAACATATTCCGGTCGAAGGCCATGTCGTTCCGCTCATAACGGATCTCCACCAGCTTCTTGATGACCTCTTCCCGACTCCGATGCTGCCCCTCCCGGAAGGAGATGACCATGCTCTTATAGTCGATGGGATCCCCCAGGCCGTAGATGCAGCTGACGGAGGCCACCACGATCACATCCCGCCGCTCAAACAGGGAGGAAGTCGCGCTGTGCCGCAGGCGCTCGATCTCATCATTGATCCCCGCGTCCTTCTCAATGAAGGTGTCCGTCACGGGGATATAAGCCTCCGGCTGGTAGTAATCATAGTAGGAGACAAAATACTCCACCGCGTTATCCGGAAAGAACTCCCGGAATTCCGCGCAGAGCTGCGCTGCCAGGATCTTATTGTGGGACAGGACCAGGGTGGGCCGCTGGAGCCGTTCGATGACCTTGGCCATGGTATAGGTCTTTCCGGAGCCGGTAACTCCCAACAGGGTCTGCTCCTCCAGCCCCAGCTCCAGGCCCTGGGCCAGCTGGTCGATGGCCTCCGGCTGATCGCCGGAGGGAGAAAAGGGACTGACTACCCGAAATTCTGACATAAGCGCAAAAAGTCGGTCACTTCCTGCCGAAGTAACCGCACTCCTCCATGGATACATATTCGTTTTCCGCCACAATGATGTGATCCAGCAGCTGCAGCTGGACCGCCTCCAGGGCGGAACGGATCATCTGGGTGCTTTCCTTATCCTCCCGGGAGGGCATGGCATACCCGTCCGGATGGTTGTGGGCCAGGATGAGATTGGTGGCTCTGAGCCGGATGGCCGCCTCCACCAGTTTTCGGATATTGACCGCCGCGTAGCCGATCCCGCCCTGGAAGACCTCCCGGCAGGCCAGAAGACGGCAATGCTCATCCAGAAAGGCAACGTAGACCTTTTCCTCCCGGGCTCCGTAGAAATAGGGCAGGAAAAAGGCCCCGGCCTCATCGGCCTCCCGCAGGCAGATGTTCTTTCCCGTCCTGGCCCGGTCGATCAGATAGCGCCGGTTCATGGCGGGGATCAGACGCAGCAGGGCAGCGGCGTTTTCCCCCATCCCGGGCACCTGCTCCAGCGAGGCCTGATCCGCGTCCAGCACGGCGCTCAGGCTGCCGAACTGCCGCAGCAGCTCATGGGCCAGCGCGTTCACGTCCTTCCGGGGAATGGCATAGCAGAGCAGCAGCTCCAGAACGGTATGGTCCTCCATACCGTCCAGACCGCCGTTCAGAAACCGTTCCCGCAGGCGCTGACGGTGACCACTGTGCACCCCTTCGCTCATGACATCTGCTTCCTGCGGGAGAAGTGGACGGCGCCGTCCTGCATGTCGTCCAGCCAGTTCAGCGCCCGCTCCAGGCCGGAGATGACGCACTCATGTCCATCGTCCGCCAGCTGGGTGGGGATCCGGGTCCTGGCCTCGATGAGCCTGTCCATGCCCCAGAGGCGGCTGCCGCCGCCGGTCAGGGTGATGCCGGTCTCGGATATATCGGATACCAGCTCCGGCGGAGTGCGTTCCAGCACATCCCGGATGGCGTCCAGGATGCCCTCGCAGCTTTCGTCGAAAGCCTCCAGCATTTCCTCCGTATGGATGGGGAAGAGCTTGGGCAGGCCGGTGAGGAGGCAGCGCCCCTTCACCTCCAGGCTCCGGGATTCCTGGCCGGGAAAAACGCAGCCCAGCTGCAGCTTCAGCTCCTCGGCGGTACGCTCGCCGATGAGGATATTGTGCTTCCGGCGGACATAGCGGATCAGGGCTTCATTGAACCGATCCCCGGCCAGCCGGATGGAGGCGGACTCCACCACGCCGGAGAGGGAGAGCACGGCGATATCCGTGGCGCCGCCGCCGATATCGATGACCATCTTTCCCTTGGGCTCACTGATGCTCAGCCCGGCTCCCAGGGCAGCGGCCACCGGCTCCTCCAGCAGGAATACCCGCCGGGCGCCGGCCTGCAGGGCGGCCTCCATCACGGCCCTCTCCTCCACCTCGGTGATGCCGCTGGGCACGCTGATGAGCAGTCTGGGCTTCAGCATGCTGAAGCCGCTCACCTTCCGCAGCAGCTCCCGGAGCAGCCGCTCCGTCATTTCAAAATCCGAGACGACGCCGTCCCGGATGGGGCGGATAGCCGCCAGATTCACGGGGGTCCGGCCCAGCATCTTCTGCGCCTCCGTGCCGACGCCGAGCACACGGCCGTTGACCCGGTCCACGGCGATCACCGCCGGTTCCCGGAGCACGATGCCCTTGTCCCGTATGCAGATCCGCACCGTAGAGGTGCCCAGATCGATCCCGATATCTTTTCCAAACAGCATAGGGTGTACCCCTTCTCTATGGTCTGTGCGGTCGGCAGCACAGGGTGGCGCAGACAACGCCCGCCGCGCCCTCGGTCAGCAGGACCCGGGCGCATTCTGACAGGGTCGCGCCTGTGGTGACCACATCGTCGATCAGCAGGATGCGCTTCCCCACGAAGCGCTCAGAATGGATGGCGGCGAAAGCGCCGCTTACGTTTGCGGTCCTGGCCGCGGCGCCGGTCAGACGGGATTGGGGCTGCCGGTACCTGCGCTTGCGCAGCAGGGCGGCGGTCTCCCCCTCCAGCAATCTGGCCGTTTCCTCCGCCAGGAGACGGCTCTGGGAATATCCCCTCCGGTGCAGCCGCATGAGGCTCACCGGCACCCAGGTGATCAGATCGTATTTCCCCGCCAGGTCCTGCTCGATCCGCTCCGCCATCAGGCTGGCAAAGGCAGCGGTCGATCCTGAGCGGGAGCCGAACTTGAACCGAAGCAAAGCCTCTCTGGCCTTGTCCCGATACAGCAGCGGCGAAACGCAGAGGCTGAAGAACCGGCCGCTCTGCTTTCCCGCCGCCCCGGCGTAGGGCAGGCTCCTCCGGCATTCGCCGCAGATGAGCTTCTCCTCACCCTCCAGCAGCTTCTCGCAGAAGGGGCATTTGGGCGGATACAGGAGGCGAAGCAAAGGGCCCATCATGCCTCCGCCGCGCAAAGGCGGGTCTTCAGACCGCTGTACCGTTTCTGGGTGCGGTTGTTCTCCACCATGGCGGCAAAGACGTCCTCATCCCCGACCACGATCAGCAGATCCCTGGCCCGGGTCACGGCGGTGTACAGCACCGCCCGGGTCAGCAGGCTGGGGGCACACTGCCCCAAAGCCAGGATCACCGCCCGGTACTCGCTGCCCTGGGATTTGTGCACGGTCATGGCGTAAGCCGGCTCCAGCTCCCCCAGGAGATCGAAGGTGTAGACCACGCTGCGGTCATCAAATCCCACCGTAAGGGTCTGATCCGGGACGTTCACCTGGGTGATCTTTCCCACATCCCCGTTGAATACGCCGGCGCCGCTCGTCCCATCGGGCCTGCTCCAGACAAGGTCGTAATTGTTCCGCACCTGCATCACCCGATCCCCGCAGCGGAAGAGGAACTGGCCGAAGCTCTTTTCAGCCTTTTCCCCATCCTGGGGATTCAGCGCCTCCTGCAGGGCTTTGTTCAGAGAGTTGGTGCCGGTGATGTTCTTTCTTGAGGGGCTGAGGACCTGGATCTCCTCCCGGGGGATACCCATTTTCTCCGGCAGCCGGGAGGCGCAGAGCTCCAGGATGGTGTCCACCGCCGCCTCTCCGTTCTTCCGCCGGAGGAAGAAGAAATCCCCCCGGTTCTCCCGCAGATCCGGGAGATCGCCTTTATCGATCAGATGGGCATTTCGGATGATCCGGCTCTCGGATGCCTGGCGGAAAACCTCCTCCAGCCGGACGGAGGGCAGCATCCCGCTCCGGAGCAGGTCCCGGAGCAGATTGCCCGGTCCGACACTGGGCAGCTGATCCGCGTCCCCCACCAGCACCAGGCGGCAATCCGGCTTCATGGCCCGCAGCAGGGCCTGGAGCAGGATCACATCCACCATGGAGGTCTCGTCCAGGATCACCGCATCCGCCCGGAGGGGATCCCGTTCATCCCGCTTGAAGACCTGGAAGCCCAGCTCCGGATCGTACCCCGTCTCCAGCAGCCGGTGGATGGTGCTGGCCTCCCGGCCGCAGAGCTCCTGCATCCGCTTTGCTGCCCGCCCCGTCGGGGCGGCCAGAGCCGTATCCAGCCCCATGGCATCGAAGCTCCGGAGGATGGCCCGGATGGTGGTGGTCTTGCCGGTGCCCGGACCTCCGGTCAGGAGGAACACCCTGTGCTGCACAGCCTGCCGCACAGCCCGGCGCTGGTTTTCCGCCAGCTCCACCCCCAGCTCCCGCTCCGCCTGCTGCAGGCAGCGCTCCGCCGTATTCAGCCGGCCGGGGTCCATGCGGGCCATCTGCAGCAGCCGGGCGGTGATCTCCTTCTCCGCGCGCCAAAGGCGGGTGAGGTAAACGGCATGCTGTCCGGCGATATCCTCCCGAACGGTCTCGCCGCCCTCGTCCAGCCGGTCCAGCGCCTCCCGCACCTGCTCCTCCGGCACACCGATGAGCTGGTTGACCGCGCCGGCCAGCTTGTCCTCCGGGATGAAGCAATGTCCGTTGCCCGCGTTATGGTGGAGCTCAAAGAGCACCGCAGCCTCCACCCGCTCAGAGCAGTCCCCCTCAAAGCCCAGCTGCAGGGCCAGACGGTCTGCCTCGGCAAAGGTCGCTCCGAAATACTCGTCGCAGAGGATATAGGGGTTGGCGTACAGGACGCTCATGGCATCGTCCCCATAACTGCGGTAGAGGCGGATGCCGATGCTCAGGCGGATATCGTTCCCGGCGATGAATTCCAGCAGCCGCCGGAGGGCAGCCTGTTTCCGGAAAGCCGAGCCGATCTCCTCCGCCCGCCTGGGGTTGATGCCCTTGAGCTCCGCCAGCCTCTCGGGATGCTCCTCGATGATCCGCAGGGCGTCCTCTCCAAAGGCTTCCACGATGTTCCGGGCGGTGGCAGGACCGATGCCCTTGATGACGCCGGAGCCGAGATACTGGACGATCCCCGCCAGGGAGGCGGGCATCAGCCGTTCCATGTGCTCCGCCTGGAACTGGGTCCCGTGGACCTGGTGAGCCATCCACCTGCCCTCCGCCGTCAGCTCCTCCCCGGGAGCGGCGTAGGGCAGAGTGCCCACGACTGTGACGATCCCGCCCTCCTCCAGGGCCAGGCGGAAGACCGTATAGCCGTTTTCCTCATTGGCATAGATGACGGATTCCACGCTGCCGGAGATGACACCGGTCTCACCGGGTCTTCCCTCCGGCGCTGTTCTGCCCCGGCCGCTCATTCCAGCACCGGGCGCAGATACTGGCCCGTGTAGCTTCCGGGGAAGGCCGCGACCTCCTCCGGCGTGCCTGCGCAGACCAGCGTCCCGCCCTTGTCGCCCCCCTCGGGGCCCAGGTCGATGATGTAGTCCGCAGATTTGATCACATCCAGGTTATGCTCGATGACGATCACCGTGTTTCCCGCATCCACCAGGCGGTTCAGCACATCCATGAGCTTCTGCACATCTGCCATGTGCAGGCCGGTGGTAGGCTCATCCAGCACATAGACGGTCTTCCCAGTGGAGGGACGGAGCAGTTCGGAGGCCAGCTTTACCCGCTGGGCTTCCCCTCCGGACAGCGTGGTGGAGGACTGGCCCAGCTTCACGTAATCCAGACCCACGTCCCAGAGCGCCTGGATCTTGGGCTGGATCTTGGGCTGGTTTTCGAAGAAGCGCAGCGCCTCATCCACCTTCATCTCCAGCACTTCGTAGATATTTTTCCCCTTGAAGCGGACCTCCAGGGTCTCCCGATTATACCGGCGGCCCTTACATACCTCACAGGGCACGTAAATATCCGGCAGGAAATGCATCTCGATCTTCAGCACGCCGTCGCCGCTGCAGGCTTCGCAGCGGCCGCCCCGCACGTTGAAGGAAAAGCGGCCCGCACCATAGCCCCGGCTCCTGGCGTCCGGCGTATCCGCGAACAGCTCCCGGATATCGTTGAACAGGCCGGGA
>JAEEGL015639091.1_pt1 | contig 12214 bp, 7 predicted proteins | sample 9134231 | NCBI WGS metagenome assembly JAEEGL01 (sample SAMN16246548, study PRJNA631951) | gut metagenome | biome: gut microbiome; feature: rumen; material: fiber-attached | host: Bos | place: Iran: Karaj | collected 2018-10
CAGTAACGGCCATCCACATTGGGATAACTGGAGAGCATTCCTTTCTTGATTGAAACGCCGAGACCCAGCGCATCCTTCACTGCAATTGATTCGAACCAGTTGAAAGCATATCCATCATGTCCTGTAATGTCGAATGGCATGTTCTCCGTAAGGAACTGCCCATCGTTGTTGCTTGTGTACATCGCCATGGCGAGGGTACACTGCTTCATGTTGTTGGTGCAGGAAATCTGGCGCGCTTTCTCGCGTGCCTTGCTCAGCGCGGGTAGAAGCATTGCGGCCAGAATGGCGATGATTGCTATGACAACCAACAACTCGATGAGGGTGAATTGCAGAATCTTTTTCATGATTTTCTCCAGTTTATAAATCAATTATTATTACTATTTTACAAAACTATCGTGAAAAATCAAGTAATCGCAATGTTTTTTGTTTATGGTTTTCAACAATTGCTGCTTGTTATCATTCGGAGACAGATTAAATTATACTATTATATTAGATTGAAAATCATGTTTTCAACGGAGGCATACAAAAGGAGTCCTCATGGATAAGAAATTGAAGTACAAGGTATTCTGGTCATGGGACCACAGTACTAACTGGACGCTGAACCAGCTCGGAACGCAGAACTGCGGAGTCGCGAATGTCTATACGAAAAGCCCTGAGACATTTGTGAAGGACTATAAGCGCGCTGTCGACTGGAGCCACGCAAACGGTATAGACGCCGTAGGCATCGTGGGTCTGCTGAGGGACCGTCACGGCGGTATCGAGGCAGTGCGGAGACTTTGTGAGTATGCTAATGACCATAATGTCCGAATCTATATGATCGCAGGATTATATTCATATGGAGGAATATACTACGAGGGCGACAGCAAGTGGTGCCTGGACAACTTCTTCAAGGAAAATCCAGATTGCATCGGCGTGGACGAGAAGGGCAAGCAACTTTGGTATGACAGGCAGTCCCCTTGGGGCTTCAAACCAGATCCGCAGGGTTGTCCGACGAATCCTAAATTGAATCAATTCGTTCTCGATTCACTGTCCTGGGTCTTCAAGGAGATTCCAGAACTCGGCGGCATTCAGATGGAGTCTGGGGATTGCGGCACATGCCAATGCCCGCGTTGTCGTGAGCGCCGCGCTAATCGTGATGCGAATGAAGCGATGTCCGTCGCGGACATGGCAAACATCTATCCGCAGGCTGCTGACGCCGTTTGGAGTCAGTCGTCTGACGCTTGGGTCATCTGCGAGACATATCATCACTTCCTTGACAAGGCGTGCTCGTTCTTCTATGACCCTGAGCCATCGGCAGATTTGCAGAAATTGCTGGACATGCCTGAGAAGACCTTCTTCCAATGGAAATGCGATGTCCGCCTGGATTCAGGCCAGTGGAGCGAAAATGACAGGCTTCCAGCTTCTCTTGCAAAGTTCCGCCATATCATGCGCTCCCATACGGCCACTCAGTGGTGGGGCGGACGGCATAAACTCTGCATCGACCGCATCCGCCGTCAATGCCGACTGTCATTCGAGTCAGGCATCCAGGGCGTTTCAATGTTCGGCGAAGGCTCGCCATTCAACGCGAACGACGAGTTCAACTATCTTGCGTTGCAGTATTTTGCGGATACGCCATTCGCTTCCGTTGATAATTTCGTGACCGATGTTATGGCCCCGCGCCTCGGCGGCAAGGAGAACGCTGAAATGTATCTGAACTTTGGACGCTTTCCAGATTTCCCAAACAACATTCCATGGGGCGTTACGCAGATTGCCAAACTTCTTGGCAAATTCAGCATGAACGACTATGACATCATTCGCCGTTGGGAGTGGCTTGCCTCTTTCCTAAACACTTTCTACTGGGAATGGAGAAGCAATAAGGATAATTGAATAATCGCCTATCGCTGAATAAAAACAGCCAGCCAAATCGGAAAAATCATGATTTTGGCTGGCTGTTTTTTATGGGGTCTGCCCTTGTCCTGTTCGCCGCATGGGGCGGCGAAAGGGGCGATTATTTGAGGGCGTTGAGCATGCGGAGAACCTTGCGGCACTCGATGTCCATGTGGGTGCGGTCCTTCTGGTCAGACCAGTACATGCCGTTCTTTTTCTGCCATTCAGGAGCACCAGGTACTGGCGTTAGCGCGAGAGCGCGGGCGGGAGCCTCGGCGAGAAGCCTCTCGGCCTCCGCAAGCTTCTTATGACCGCCCTTCTTCTTGAGTTCGGCGATTCTGTCGCGGAGCATGCAGAGGTACTCATAGTCCTGAACACCCTCGCGGATGCCTTCGGACTGCTTGGCGTCCATTGGACCATTGGTGGGCGAGACCATGAACGGTGAATATTCAGTGCCAGGTTGCTTGAACGGATGCCATGAGTCGCCAATGCCGCCGCCACAGCCGAGGGCCCAGTAGAAGGAGCCTTCTGCACCCATGTCAAACGCCCACCACTCTTGTCCGCGATGGTATGTGATTGGGTCAAGTTCTCTGGCAGGTCCAGAGCATGAGTAGAGCCAGAGTTTGATGCCCTTGGAGCGGAAGTCGGTGAAGAACTTCTTGAATGCCTCGGGGTTCTCGCTGTTTGTCATCGATGCTGTGTTCGGGCAGAGGATGTCTGCTGAGAGATACATCTCTGGCGAGCCGTCTGCAGGGTTGCGCCAGATTGGGTCCTCGAAGAGGACGAATCCTGTCTTTGATGCGCGGATGGCTTTGCACCAGACGATGATTCTCTCGTCGCGCTCATTGTCGTATGGTTCATCAACAACCAGAAGTACGACCCTATTGGTGTCGATTCCGCGCTCCTTGAGCAGTTCCGCCCATGCCTTGTAGTATCCATCAACCATTTTGAAGAAACGTGGTGTTCCCATGGGTTCGTTGTAGAACTTGCGGCCAGCGTTGAGGAACACGCAGTAGATGCGTGCGCCAGTCCAGCGCTTCGTCCAGATGTCCCACTGTGTCATGTCCAGTTCCTTTGGATTCAGGAGGTTACCTTCGGCATCAAACTTAGCCTTGCCAGGGATGATTCCAGGGGTGGCCCATGGGCTGTCGGTGTAGATGCTCTTCATCATGGCGATGTTGGCTTCGATTTGGTTTTTGCCCTTGTAGTAGTCGCCGTTGCCATTGAGGTAGTCCCAGCCGCCGACGTGCATGCGTGGCTCCTTCGGGAAGTCAAAGTCGTAGATTGTGAGTTTCAGAGGGGCGGTCAGTTTGACACCGCCAGCGGTTGCGTTGACAGTCGCCTTGTATGCGCCAGCCTTGAGCGTCGGGCGTTTGAACGAGAGCCAAAGTTGCTTGCTCATGCCAGCGGGGACCTCGACGGTGATTGACGCGCCGTCGCCTGGCTTAAGACCACTGGTAGAGTACTTCATTTGGTTTGTGAGCATGCCGAGGACCTCGCGGCAGTCGATGCCGCTGCCAGCGGGAAGACCATTGACTTCGACCTTGAAGGTGAGCGGAGCATCTGTCGGATTCAGAATGTTGATGGACTCTGCGCGCACTTCGCCGCGCATCATTTCAACTTCGACTGTCTCGGCGGCGTCCTTTGTGGGCGGCACCGTCATTGGGTTAAGGTTGTCCCAGCGGCAACTGCTCCAGAACATCGGCTTGGTGAAGCCTGCTGCGCGCAGATAGGCTCCATTGATTGCGTAGAAGGCGCGATGGATGTCATCAAGCGGGAAGATTGGAATGAAATCCTCTTGGCCGACGGAAAGTTTGCGGAGTTTGTTGTTCCTATAGTCGGCGAGTGCCGCCATAAGTTTCTGCTTTTCAGCCGTGTTGAGTTTCTCGACGCGGCTTTCAAGGACCTTGAGGTCATCCTCTACAAGGGCTTGCATGCGCTTGTTGAAATAATCGACCATCGGTGCAGCGGTCTTGAATGCCGACGGGGCCTTGGCGAGCAGGGAGGCATCCCCCTTGAGGACTTCCAATTCGTCTATGAATGTGAACGGCGTCTGCCTGACTAGGAAGGTGACGTAGCGGCCTTTGCAGGGCATGTTGTTGCTTGCGGCCTTGTAGGTGGTGTAGGTCGTGGTGACAGGCGCGCCGCGTTCCTTGATGCTCTCGGCGATAAGATCGCCGACATAGTACCAGTCCTTATTGTCTTCGCTTACATACATATATATGAATTCTGGCATGCCGACGCCTGCCGTTCCGAACGCTGTGCTGTAGCAGAAACCGCTAATAGGGAATGTCTCGCCCAAGTCGATGTTGACGTAGATAACGTTTCTGGCACCCCAGCCGACGGTGCTCTTCTGCGTCCAGAAGTATCCTTTCGTGTAGATGCCGTCAGTGAGTTGTGTCTTGTCGCCCGGATCTGCGCAGTGGCCATATCCAGGCCTTACCGAGAAGGTGTAAGGCTTCTTCAGAGCGACGTTCTCGCCTTTCGGGACGAACTCCGCAAGTTTCTTCTTTGCTGCGCTTGGCTCAGCACCTGCAAAGAGTTTCACATCGTCAACTGTCGCCATGCCTTTTTGTCCGACTGCCTTGTATGATATGATGACCTTGAGGGTGCTCGTGTTGATGTTAGTCTTGAATTTGGCGGACTGGCCATCCCAAATTTTCGAGTTCGTGGTGATTTCAGCAAGTACTTCTCCCGAAGGTGCTTTCACTGACACAACAGGGAGGCATCCATCACCTTTGAGCATCGCCTTAAGCGTGTATTCGGTATCTGGACGGCATTTGACGGTCTGCGCCAATGCCGACGGTTTCTGCGTGTTGGCGGATGAAGCATCCATCACGAGTCTGACGGCTGTGGCGGTGGTGACGCCATCTATGTTGGTGAACTCCCAAACGGGAGCGGTATCACCCTGACGCGCCCATCCATCTGGAATTCTCGGATTGTTGAGATTTTCTTTGTCAAACCCTCCGTTCTTCACAATGTTCTGCGCAAACAGCACCGAAGCACCCAAAAGCAAGGTGGAAATAATTCTTTTCATTCTGCTTCTCCTTGTTGTGTGTTATTATATATTGTATAGGACAAAATCTTTCACTCAGATTGTCACTTGGCAGTGCGTGCCTTCTCGACGCTGCGTTTGAACCCTTCAAGCGATAGGTCAATGAAGCGCTCATCGACGCAGAGTGCGATGCGGAAGTAGCCAGGGAACCCGAAGCCGCTTCCTGGAACGACGAGAATGCGCTCCTCAGCCAGCATGTTGACGTAGGCGACGTCGTCCATTCCGCCTGGTGCCTTCGGGAAGAAGTAGAAGGTTCCCGCTGGCATGGTGTATTCGATGCCTGCGGCGTCAAGGACTGCCGCCATCTTCTTGCGGCGTGAGACGTAAGCAGTCGTGTCAGCCTGTTCGCCAAGCGCGGCGAGCATGAGTTTCTGGCCAATGCATGGCGCGTTTACAAAGCCAAGGATGCGGTTTGTCATTGTCACACCCGCGACAAGCGTCTTTCCCTCGGCCATCGCAGGATTCACCGCGACATAACCGACGCGTTCGCCCGCCAACGCCAGATTCTTAGAGAAGGAGCCTACTATCACAGTGTATTCGTACACAGGCATGACAGGCGGAACGACCGCTCCGTCAAACGCAAGGAACCTGTATGGCTCGTCGGAGATGAGTATGATTGGACGACCGTACTTCGCAGTTGCTTTGCGAAGGATTTCGCCCAGAGCGGTGAGCTCCTCTTTCGTGTAAATGACGCCACTCGGATTGTTGGGCGTGTTCACAATGACTGCGCGCGTCTTCTCTGTGATTGCGGCCTCGAATCCCGCGAGGTTTAGGTGGAAGCCGTTACTGGGGTCTGATGGCACTGGCTTTAGGACTCCACCATAGTTGCCAACATAGAAGCCATATTCTACGAAATATGGCGCAGGGCAGAGGACTTCTTCTCCTGGCGTGAGAGTCGCACGGAACAGGGCGTTCAAGCCTCCAGCCGCACCGCATGTTATCACCAAATGTCCGCCCTCGAACGGAACTCCCTGTTCTTTCGAGAGGTACTTTGCCAGACCTTCGCGCACATCAGCGTAGCCAGCGTTGGGCATGTAGCCAATGCCAGCAGGACAGTTCACTTCGTCAGCCAACTTGCGTAGCGCGCTTATGATTCCAGTCGGCGGCACCAAATCAGGGTTTCCGAGGCTGAAGTCACAAACATTGTCAGCCCCATACTTCTTCTTAAGCTCAATACCCGCCTCGAACATCCTACGAATCCAGGACGAGCTCTGCTGGAATGATTCAATCTGCTTTGAGACAATCTGCATTCTTATTCTCCTAAAATAAAAGAGGCAACCGCATGGCGATTGCCTCAAATCGTTTACCCTATTGATGCGCCAGATTGGAGTTCACCGTCTATCGTCACTAGACGAAGCGTCTTTCCCGCCTTGGCGGCCAGCAACATGCCGTTGGACTCGACCCCGCGTATCTCAGCAGGCTTCAAATTCGCTATGACCACAATGGTCTTTCCGATGAGTTCCTCAGGCTTGTACCACTGTGCTATGCCAGAGACTATCTGCCTATCTTCATCGCCTAGGCGAATCTGAAGCTTCAACAGTTTATCTGCATCTGGAACATATTCTGCCGCAATGACTTCAGCAGTCTTAAGCTGTACTTTTCCAACCTCTTCGATGGTTACTGGTTCATAGACTTTAGCGGCCTTCTTAACCTTCTTGGACGATGTCTTCGTTTCAGCCTCTGCGGCACTATCTTCTTTCGGCGGTTCGTAGATGATGCGCGGGAAGATATGCGATGTAAGAGCCGTTGTCTTGCTTCCATGTTCAAGATTGAACCACTCCTTGAGGTTCGAATAGTTCGGGACAATAGCCTCATCCTTAATGCCCAGGCACTTGCGAACCAGTGTCATCTTTTCTGGCATCACGGGGTAGAGAAGTCCAGAGACTATACGAAGACTCTCCAACGAGTTGCGGATGACGAGCGCCAACTTGTCCGTGGCATCCTCAGCCTTAGCAAGTTCCCAAGGCTTTTGCTCAGTCCAGTACTTGTTTGCTTCGCGAACAACGGATATCGTTTCAGCCAACGCACTGTCTAACTTCATATCCTCAATGTACTTGGGCGTGAGATCAACCGCTTTTGAACAGGCATCGCGCAACGTCTGTGACTCAGGGTCTTCGCCCGCAGGGACTTCAGGCACAAAGCCACCATTGAAACGTTCAACCATTGTCAATGCGCGACTGACAAAATTACCAAGGTCGTTAACCAGCTCCGCGTTGTAGCGCGTGGCGAGAAGCTCCTCAGTGAAAGAAGCGTCAATGCCTGGAACCATCGCGGCTATTAGGAAATATCTGAACGCATCAACACCATATTTGTCAATCATGTCCATTGGATTGATGGCGTTGCCGAAGGACTTGCCCATCTTCTTGTTGCCGGTGAGCCACCAGCCGTGTGCGAAGATGGTCTGAGGCAATTCAAGCCCCATCGCCATGAGCATCGTCGGCCAATAGACAGAATGGGTGGTGAGAATGTCTTTGCCAATCAGATGGTAATTGACGGGCCACCACTTCTTGAACTCCGCTTCGTCCGAAAGATATCCGATTGCGCTTATGTAGTTCACAAGCGCATCGAACCAGACGTAGGTAACGTAGTCTTTGTCGAAAGGAAGCTCGATTCCCCAAGAAAGACGCTTCTTCGGACGGCTTATGCAGAGGTCCTCTAGCTTTCCCTTGCGGAGGAAACCGAGCGTCTCATTCCTATAATGGTCAGGCTGGATGAACTTTGGATGTTCCTCAATATACTTGATGAGCTGCTCTTGGTAGTCACCCATTCTGAAATTGTAGCATATCTCCTCAATCTCCTCGACCTTGCGTCCGCATTCTGGACAGGCTCCGTCCTTCAGATTCTTTTCGGTGAAGAAGCGCTCGTCGCCGACGCAGTACCAGCCCTTGTAGGAACTGCGGTATATCAGACCGCGGTCATACAAATCTTGAAGTATCTTGGAGACGACTGTCTTGTGGCGCTCTTGGGTTGTGCGGATGAAGTCGTCGTTCGTGATGCCAAGGCGCTTCCAGAGCTCCTGAAAGTGCACGACTGTCTCGTTGCAGTGCTCAATGGGAGTCACATTGTGCTTTGCCGCTGCGGCCTGAACTTTCTGGCCATGTTCGTCAGTGCCTGTAAGAAAATGCGTAGGCACTCCCATGAGGCGATGATATCTTGAAAGCACATCCGCAAGGATTGTGGTATAGGCATGGCCGATGTGCGGCTTGTCATTGACGTAATATATAGGTGTAGTCACATAGAATTTAGAATCTGTCATATCTATTTCTCCCATTAATAAAACTATTTTATTGCAAGCAATAAAAAAGGCTCAAGGCCATAGGCCTCAAGCCCTTGTCCTTTGAAAAATCACCAGCGAGGCTTAAAGCCACGCTATTCAATCACTTGGTTTCCGACCTCTCTGTTACCGAATAGCATAATGGCGAACACCATCATGAACGCTACGAGTACGACCGCATACGCACCACCGTAGAAGAGGTACGCTGACGGTATCGCCTTGCCTGCATTCAATGCATCTGCCATCCAGAATAGTTGCCAGTTCGGGATGACTGCGTAAAACGCACTCGCAGCATAACTGCCGCCATCGGGCAGGGGGTCAGAATATTTGCCGCCCCTAGGCGTGCCAGGCGGGTTCATTGAACGGCGGAACACATAGGAGGTGAACCTTGCGTCCATCCCTTTCGCATCCGCCGGAATTACCTTGCTCTCCTGTTTGATTCTTGTTGTCTCCCATTTATGTAAATCAGTATTGTATTTTGCCATGTAGTACGGCGAGTCGTCTAAATCAGCCACATCATCCTTCCAGCCGTTGCCGTCCTTCCAGGTCGCCTTTGGGTCTGCTCCCATGTCTGGCAGCTCCGACGCATTCTCGCGGTCTGACCATACTATGAACGCCTCTCCTGCGTCAATCCGCTCTGGATGATTCCATTTTCGGACGCCCATCTCGGTCGGTGCAAACGTGTAGCTGCACATCCAAAGTTCAGCTTTGCCGCGCGGAACGCTGTCATACCACGGCTCGCGGGCATGACGCCCGATGAGATAGTCCGACATGAGACCCACCAAGAAGAGCACCGAGCAGATCAGCAGGTTGCTTATAAGGTTGAAGCGTGTGCTCAGTGTCGTCGCCAGACTCGCCATTGCCCATACTGAATACAGAATTAGTATGAGGGCAGGGGAAATGTGCCAGTAAAGACCAGGGGTCTCTCCCTCGTATTTCAAGAACTGCCCTATCACTGCGACTATCGGAATGAGTACGCAAAGAGTCAGAACTGCAGACATTGGAAACGATGATCTGGTAACATAGTTGTGAACACCCGCTATCACGAAGCTCAGTATCAGTGCTCCGAAATACATATAGAACAGAGGCATGTCAATGCGGAACTGATCGCCAGCGATGCGCACACTGATGAGTGACGCCAAGGCTGTCAGGAACCAGAATACTGTTACCGCGCTTATAATTCCGAGAATCTTTGCGATGATGAACAACGGACGCTGCACGGGTTTGCTGAGAAGCAGAAGTGCGGTGCCGTTGTCTATCTCTCTTGAGATGGCATAACTGGAGATGAGGACCGATACGCCCCATCCGAAAAGCATTGTCGTCGCCATTGCACTATCAATGACAAGCTGTTCCTGAGCACGGAACACGAACATGCTAAACACAGGGAAGAGTCCTATCAGGCACAGCGCGCTCAGGAGCACCAACAGGAATATCGGTTCTCGCAGACTTTCGCGGAAAGTATTTTTCGCAACTTGGTATAATGCTGTGAACATTGCGCCTCTGGATGGTTTGTGGAAATGGTCTCAGGCCGTGCAGCCTATGGAATGATGGCAATTATTTGGAGACGCTGTCGATGTTCTTCTTGTACTCATCAAAGATAGTCGGGAGTTTCTCGATTTTAAGGAGTTCTCCGAGGGCGACGGCGTTCTTGTTCCAGTTGTCGCTGTCAAGCGAGATGATGGAGTAGTTCGCGCGGGCCTGGTCAACAAACTTGACGGGCACATAGTTGTCATTGCCAAGAACGATGATGCGTTTGGGATTGACGTACTTAATTATTTCAGTAAACTCGTCAGGGCTGACAGCGGTTGCCTCATTCATCGCTGGCACGAAGAAGAGTTGGTAGCCACCGTCAACGTCTGGTGAGATCACAAGCAAAGGTTGCTTGCTGTAGTGTAGTGCCAGTTCGGCGAGCAGACGCGAATCTAAATAGTTGCCAGTGATTATAAGGCTGCTTGCCTTCACACGGCCATTCCGCTTGAACGGATTAAGCGTCAGTGCGCGGCTCTCAAGCCCAATTCCCAGCACTATTGCGACCAGCCCGACAATGGACAAAAATTGCTTTTTCATCTTGACTTACCTCCTGTGTGCGTTTTTATTTTTCTTGAATTCTTGTGTGATGAAATCACTATACTATAATTGATAATCCCTAGTTTCAAACCCGATATGCGCATTTTTAAGTTCCCTTATTAATTATTTCGTGAATCTATAGAAATATAAGGTAGTTTATCAATGGCGATCTGATTGAAATCACGCCTTGATTTCTTTGAAAGCCTTCTGGATTATTGCGAGGTCTGTGCCGATGCAGATGAAATTAACGCCTGCCTCGACATATTTATCTATGTCCATATTTGGACGTAGTACCATTCCTAAAAATTTGCCGCGCTTTTTGGCAGCGGAGATTATGTTTTTCTCCGCTTCTATGATGCGTGGGTCAGAGAACTGCTTGTAGCAGCCGTAGTCTATTGAGAGGTCAGAATGGCCGATGAAAAGGAGGTCAATGCCCTCGACTGAGGCGATGGCATCAACGTTTTCGACGCCCTTGGCGGATTCTATTTGGGCGGCGCAGAATAGTGTTTTGTCTGCTTCGGCATAATAATTATAGAAATCGTTGTTGTAGTCAGTTGCGCGGAATATGCCCGTCATGCCGCGAGTGCCATAAGGCGGATAACGCATTGAGCGGGCATATTCTTGTGCCTGTTCAGGGGATTCGATCATTGGCGCTAGGATGCCGTCTGCACCATAGTCAAGCATGCGCTTCACATACTCCTGGCGGTAAGTTGGTATTCGCACAAGGACGACAGTGGCGTACTTTTCGAGTCTGGCAATCTGGTCGAAGATGGAGTGCTCGTCACATTGGCCGTGTTCACCGTCAATGATTACAAAGTCATATCCACAGCCGCCCGCAATTTCTGTTATTGCGGAGCAACCAGACTGTAGGAATAGTCCTTTGACCGCTTTGCCAGATTTGAGTTTGTTTTTCAAGTTCTTCATATTTAGAATATTGCAACTCTTATTACAATTACATCGTCAGTTTTGAGCAGTAAAGGGTGTCTTTGCCATGGAGGAAGCCCCAGACCTTCTTGTCAGGGAATCGCTCGCTATTGCTCCAGATGACATAAAGTTCTCCGTTGCAATTGACTATATCATAATATACGATACCCATCTCATCGATAGCGCAGAAGATTTCCTTGTACTGCGACAGGTCTTCGCCTTCGCCGTAGAGCATGAAGACGTTGTTGCGTCCATTACGAATCTTGTTGGGGAGGATGTCATCTTGCGAGTAGGCTATTAGAATTTTGCCATTGTAGGGCATGATCTGCGGGCGGGTCTCAGCCATCGGGAGTCGTCCGCATGGGCGGAACGACCAGTCACCGATGTCTGCGACCCAAAAATTGTCTCCCGCGACGCCGCGTAAAATGGCATAGATTTTTCCGTTGAGGGCGGCGACCTGGCACTCGTACTTTGCGATTGCGGGAATTGATGAGAGAAATTCAAAGGTCATGCCGTCTGCGCATCTGAAGAGGACGGGCTGCGCGAGACTGCTGGTGATGGCACCGTAGAAGACGTTTCCGTCCCATGATGGCTTGGCGACGGAGATGATGTGCTCGTGGGCGTCGCCGAGAAGGTTGTATCCTGAATAGCCTTTGGAAACGAGATAGCTCTCAAATACATCTTTCGTCAGCGGGACGGGCGAAGAGTCGCCGATTCGGCAGAGGACAGGTGAGATTTCGCCGATGATGCAGTGCTCCTCCTGCGACCAGTCAAACCAGTAGTAGTTGTCAGCGCCGCCAAGGAAGAAGATTCTCACAAGGCCATTGTACAGGATGGAGCTTGCGTCAACGGGCCAGTTGTACTTTGCACCATGAAACTCTACGTCGCTTTCAAGTAGAACGTAATTCTCTGCTGCTCGGATGTTGTCAACGGGAATCTCTGAAAGTGCGAAGACGGAGGCCTGTTCGCCAAAGCCTGAATATGCAGCGTGATATGGCGTGTAAATCCTTCTGCGGTTAGGGTCATAG
>JAEEGL017324987.1_pt1 | contig 12214 bp, 10 predicted proteins | sample 9134231 | NCBI WGS metagenome assembly JAEEGL01 (sample SAMN16246548, study PRJNA631951) | gut metagenome | biome: gut microbiome; feature: rumen; material: fiber-attached | host: Bos | place: Iran: Karaj | collected 2018-10
AAGCAAAAGCGTCTCTGTTTATGAAGCGCTGTTAAAAAGAATGCTTCAGGAGGGCTTTACAAGAAAGGACTGTGTTGTCGCCGTAGGCGGCGGCGTCGTGGGCGATCTTGCCGGATTCGCTGCGGCAAGCTACATGCGTGGAATCGATTTCTATAATATTCCAACGACGGTGCTGTCGCAGGTGGATTCTTCCGTCGGGGGCAAAACGGCGCTGAATCTATGCGGCGTAAAGAATGTGATTGGTGCATTTTATCAGCCGAAATCCGTTCTGATCGATCCCGACCTTTTGAAAACACTTCCGCAGAGGCAGATTTCCAACGGCTTGGCGGAAGCTTTGAAAATGTCGCTTACAAACGACGCAGATTTATTTTCGATGTTTGAAAACGAAGATCCGTATTCTGCAATAGATACGATCGTCCAAAAATCCGTAATGATTAAAAAGAGCGTTGTTGAACAGGACGAAAAAGAAAAAGAACTGCGGCGCGTACTCAATTTCGGCCATACGATCGGTCATGCGATAGAGAGTGAAGAGGAACTGCACGGATTATATCACGGGGAATGTGTCGCCCTGGGCATGGTTCCCATGTGCGATACGGATGTTCGGGAACGATTGCTTGCGGTGCTGCAAAAACTGAATTTGCCGTATAAGCTTCATTTTGACATACAAAAAGCGATGCAATCTTTGCTGCACGATAAAAAATTGGCGTCGGAAAGTATTCAGGCAATAAGGGTAAGCGCGCCGGGAGAATACTATTTTACGTCGATGCGGCCGGAAGAATTTATTCCGCTGCTGCAACTGATAAACAGGGAGTGAAAGTATGAAAAATACGTTTGGCAGCAGTGTCTGCGTTACGCTGTTCGGCGAAAGCCATGGTACTGCCACAGGTGTGGTATTGGATGGTATTGCGCCCGGGATAGAGATTAAAGAGGACTTTATTTCAGCATTTTTACTTCGCAGGAGGCCCGTCGGCGATATCTCAACTGCACGCAGGGAACAGGATGTCTTTCAAATAGTAAGCGGTGTATTCAACGGCAAAACGACCGGAACGCCGATTTGTATCGTTATTCCTAATAACAATGTAAGAAGCAAAGATTATTCTTTCTCGCTTCCGCGGCCCGGTCATGCTGATTTGACGGCGCAATTTAAATACCACGGCTTTCAGGATTACCGCGGCGGCGGACATTTCAGCGGACGTTTGACTGCCGCGCTGACCGCTGCGGGGGCGATCGCGGTATCTGCGCTGAAAAACCGAGGTATTATGATCGGAACGCATATAAAAAAATGCGCGGGGATTTGTGACGATGATTTTACAGATCCCGCATCACAGATCCCTATGATGCAATCAAAAGGTTTTGTGGTATTAAACAATGAAAAAGGCGAGCTCATGCAGCAAAAAATCCGTTCGGCTTCTACGGAAAAGGACAGTGTGGGCGGCATTCTTGAAACGGTTGTGCTGGGCGTTCCCGCCGGCATCGGCGAACCGTGGTTCGATACGGTTGAAGGAGCATTATCACACATGTTGTTCAGCATTCCCGCAGTAAAAGGCGTGGAATTCGGCGACGGTTTCGCTTTCGCGGATATGCGCGGCAGCGATGCGAACGACCCCATTGAATATGAAAATGGCAAATTCGTAACTTCTACGAACCATAACGGAGGAATTAACGGCGGGATTACGAACGGAATGCCGATTGTGTTCCGTTGCTGTATAAAACCGACGCCTTCCATAGGACAGCCACAGAAAACAGCCGATCTGCAATCCGGAGAGAATACCGTACTGGAAATCAGCGGCAGACATGATCCTGCTATCGTTCACCGCGCAGCGACTGTTGTAGACAGCGTAACGGCCCTTGTGCTTTGTGATCTTCTTGCGCAGCGCTTCGGAACCGATTGGCTGAAAGGAGAATAAGAATGGAATACGGCTGTATCGGGGAACATTTGCCGCACAGCTTTTCAAAAGAGATCCATGAACTGATCGGCTCATATCAATACGAACTCCGTGAACTTACGCCCCCGCAATTGGAAGCGTTTATGCAGCAAAAGGAATTTAAAGCGATAAACGTTACGATACCGTACAAGCAAGCCGTTATACCTTATCTGTATAAAACGGCCCCCGTGGCCGCAGAGGTAGGCGCAGTGAATACGGTCGTAAATAAAAACGGCAGGCTGTACGGGTATAATACGGACGTTTACGGAATGGAAGCACTGCTGTTGAAAAACGGGATCTCTCTTACAGGAAAAAAAGTGCTTGTCTTAGGTTCCGGCGGCACTTCAAAAACAGCAAACGTTGTGGCGAAAAGAGCACATGCCGGATCGGTGTTGACGGTAAGCAGAAATAAAAATAACGGATGCATAACATACGAAGAAGCATATACGCAGCATGCAGATGCAGACGTAATTATCAATACGACGCCCGTTGGCATGTATCCGGATATATTCAAGAGCCCGATCAATATAAAGCCTTTTTATAAATTGCAGGCTGCGGTAGACGCTGTATATAATCCGCTGCAAACGGTATTTATCAGGGATGCTGAAAATGCAGGTGCGAAAGGCTGCAACGGACTCTATATGTTGGTTGCGCAGGCGGTAAAGGCATATTATGTTTTTATGGATAAGGAATCTGCACCCGGGCTTTGCGATTTAATATATAAAAAGATGCTGACGGACAAGCAAAACATCGTATTGATCGGTATGCCCGGCGCGGGAAAAACGACAGTGGGCAAATTGCTTTCCCAATCACTCGGAAGGACCTTTTATGATACGGATGAGATGATAAAAGAAAAAGCCGGCATGGAGATTCCGGAGATTTTTTCATTACGCGGTGAGGCAAGGTTTCGGGAAATGGAAACCGAATGCATCAAGGAGCTTTCCGCAAAAAACGCTTGTGTGATAGCGACCGGCGGGGGCGCCGTTCTGCGGCAGGAAAATACAGATAACCTGAAAATGAACGGTCGGATCTATTTTCTTGACCGTCCGCCGGAAAAGCTTGTCCCCACGGCAGACCGTCCTCTTGCTTTAACGAAAGAGGCGATCACGCAAAGGTATAATGAAAGATATCCGCTATACCGCGCAGCCGCGGACGAAACGATCTTGTGCGAATGCACGCCTGAAAAAACAGCGCGGGAAACGGAAAGAAGGCACAGAGATGAAAATACTGATTATTAACGGACCCAATCTGAATATGCTTGGCATTCGTGAGCCGGAGATCTACGGTAATACAACGTACGGCGAATTGTGCAGGATGATATGTTCGTATTGTGATTCTAAGGGGATCGCGGCAGAATGCCTGCAAAGCAATCATGAAGGCGCGCTTGTGGATATGATCCAGCAGGCGTACGGCAAAGTTGACGGTATCGTTATAAATCCCGGCGCGTATACGCATACAAGCGTCGCTTTGCTGGATGCGCTTAACGCGGTGCAAATACCTGCCGTAGAAGTGCATATCAGCGATCCGGACGAAAGGGAAGCGTTTCGCAAAATAAGCTTTATACGCGCCGCATGCATCAAAACGATCAAAGGCCGCGGTATACGGGGGTATTTGGACGCCGTAGACGTCCTTTTGGAGCATGTGCGGAATGAGAGTTAAAATATATCCATCGATTGCTTCCGGTACGGTAACGGCGCCGCCTTCAAAAAGCATATTGCACAGATTGCTGATCATGGCGGCTTTGGCTGACGGCGAAAGCGTTATAAAAAACATTGCGTTGAGCGACGATATCATGGCGACGCTGCGCTGCATCCGTGCCATCGGGGCGACGTACGATTTGGAAGCCGACAGCATTAAAGTGCGTGGGATCGATCCGCATAAGTTGGAAAAAACCGCATTGCTGGACTGCGGGGCCTGCGGCAGTACGCTCCGGTTTATGATTCCCGTATGTACGTTGTGTTCAGCCCCAAGTATCCTTACCGGAACGCCGCGACTTTTAGCCCGTCCGCTGTCTGTTTACGAAAACATATGCAGGGAACAGGGCATCCTTTATGAAAACGACGGAACGTACGTAACGATCGGCGGCCGTTTATGCGGCGATACGTTTATGATCCCCGGAAATATCAGCAGTCAGTTCGTTACGGGGTTGCTGCTTGTTCTTCCGCTTTTACAGAACGACAGCGAGATCATTCTTACGGATGGGATCGAAAGCAGGCCGTATATTGATATCACGATACAAACGCTGCGGTATTTCGGAATCAATGTATTCTGGAAAAATGAAAATACCGTTTCAGTGCCCGGCGGACAGCACTATGTTCCGTGCAGTATAAATGCCGAAGGCGATTGGTCAAATGCGGCGTTCCTGCTGGCGTTGGGAGACCGAGGAAGGCTTGTGACAGTATTGGGAACAGACGATAATTCGTTACAAGGCGATAAAAACTGCACGTTGTATTTTATGGCTCTGGAGCAAGGTTCGGCGCGGATCGATATTTCGGATCAGCCGGATCTCGGGCCGATACTGTTTGCTTATGCGGCGCTCAATCACGGAGGAACGTTTACCGGAACAGCCCGTTTGAGAGTGAAAGAAAGCGACAGATGCGCGGCTATGGCGGAGGAACTTCATAAGTTCGGATGCGACATAACGATAGGTGAAAATACGGTACATGTACCCAAAACTGCGCTTCATGCCCCTTCAACGCTGCTGAACGGCCATGACGACCACCGCATCGTTATGAGTTTAGCCGTGATTTGCACAAAATACGGCGGTGAAATAGAAGGCGCGGAAGCAGTGAATAAAAGTTTTCCGGATTTCTTCAGAACACTTGAGGCTTTGGGAGTGGAAACGGATTATGAAATTGGATAAAAACTGTAACATACTTATCGTAGGGCTTGGACTGATCGGCGGCAGTTACGCGATGGGACTAAAAAAAAGAGGATACCGCGTTTATGCGATCGATAAAGACGCGGAGGCCATTCGATACGCTTTGGAGAATAATATTATTACAGACGGAAGCGTTCAGCCGGATGAAAAACTGATTAAGAATGCGGATCTGTGTGTTTTTGCATTATACCCGCACGTGTTTATTGAATGGCTCCGCCTGCATCAAAGCAAATTCAAGCCAGGCGCCGTGCTTTCGGATGTAACGGGCGTAAAAGTGCCGATCGTATATGAAATACAGACGATGCTGCGGCCGGACGTTGAGTTCATAGCCGCGCACCCGATGGCGGGCAGGGAAGTATACGGTGTAAAAAACAGCGATGACGCTATTTTTAAACAGGCGAATTATATTGTGGTCCCTACAGATAAAAACAGCTTTCACGCAATTGAAATGTGCAAAAGTATCGGAGAGACGCTTGAATTCGCACGTATCTCCGCTTTGCCGCCGCGGGCGCACGATGAAATGATCGGCTTTGTTTCACAGCTGACGCACATCATAGCAATGTGCTTGATGAACTGCTCAAAAAGCGAGCATCTTGTGGACTATACAGGCGATTCGTTCCGTGACCTTACGCGCATCGCCCGTATCAACGAAAACATGTGGAGCGAGCTGTTTTTACTGAACAAAGAAGCGCTGCTTAAGGAAATCAGGGCTTTCACTGGAGAGCTGGATCAGATTTATAATATCCTTCAGGATGAAAACGAGGAAGCGCTGAAAGAAAAAATGCGGTCGTCTACAGCGCGGCGCGCTTTATTTGATAAAAAGCCGGAGGTGTAAAAAGCACTATGATGAATATGATTTTTGAACGTAAACTAACGATTCCGAAAGAAGTAAAAGAAATGTATCCGCTTACGGAATCGATGAAAAAAACAGTTGCCGTCCGTGCGGAAGAGATCAAATCGATCTTCACCGGAGAAGACGACCGGCTGCTGCTGATCATCGGGCCCTGTTCCGCCGACCGTGACGACAGCGTGCTGGAATACATCACACGTTTGCGGGAACTGCAGGAAAAGATTAGGGATAAAATCTATATTATACCGCGTATTTATACGAATAAGCCGCGCACAACGGGCGACGGATACAAAGGGATGCTTCATCAGCCGAATCCGGACGCTAAGCCGGATATGTTCAAAGGGATCGTTGCGATCCGTGAGCTGCATATTAAGGCGCTGCAGGAAACGGGTTTTTCCTGTGCGGACGAAATGCTGTATCCCGAAAACCACAGATATCTTGACGACGTGTTGGCATACGTCGCCGTCGGCGCGCGCAGCGTTGAAAACCAGCAGCATCGTTTGACGGCAAGCGGAATTATGGAACCTGTCGGCATGAAAAACCCCACCGGCGGCGATATATCGGTTATGATGAATTCCATCACCGCGGCGCAGCATAAACATACGTTTATTTATCGTGGGTGGGAAGTGCATACACAGGGCAACCCGTTGGCGCACGCGATATTGCGCGGTTACGTTAATAAACACGGGCAGAGCCTGCCGAATTACCATTACGAAGATTTATTCCATCTCAGCGAGACTTACGCAAAAAGCGGCCTGCAGAATCCGGCAGTGATTATTGATACAAACCACGCGAATTCCGGCAAGCAGCCGTTTGAACAACACCGCATCGCGCTTGAAGTGCTGCAAAGCCGCGCATATAACCCGGATATTAAAAAGCTTGTAAAGGGCTTTATGATTGAGAGCTATCTTGTGGACGGGGCGCAAAAAGTAGGCGGCGGCGTTTTCGGACAATCGATTACCGATCCGTGTTTGGGTTGGGAAAAAACAGAGCGTATGGTTTACGATTTGGCGGAAAAGATATAAGTAAAAAAGACCGGATAGCCGGTCTTTTTTTAGTCGCATTTTAATCGATATTATTAATCGCAGCTGCAAACAGGGGCGTATTGCTTCAGGGCATTTATACTTATCTGTATTATGGTTTTGCAGGTCCTGCAAAAGATTTCTTGATCTTTCAGGTGATCACCTCTTTTTGATAATAACTCTTTCATTTGTTAAGACGAAAAATACAAGTAAAAAGTTACAAAAAACGGCCGAAGATCAGCCGTTTTCGAGTTCGCAGACCTTTTCAGCAAGCGTATAGAGTTCGACAATTGTTTTTACGTTGCTGAATTGATTGCGCAGTTTATTGGAGCCGCGGATCCCTTTTGTATACCAGAGCGCGTGTTTGCGCATATCGAACATCCCGTTTTTTTCGCCTCGCAGCATGCATATACGTTTCGCGTGGTCCAGCATCATATCCATTCGCTCGCAGACGTTCGGCGCAGGAGCGTAATCGCCGGTGGAAAGGTATTCGTTCACCTGACGGAACAGCCATGGTCTTCCAAGCGAACCGCGGCCGATCATTACAAAATCCACGCCGGTTTCTTCATACATTCGTTTTGCGTCCTCCGGCGCATAAATATCCCCATTTCCGATCACCGGGATACGCACGGCGGCCTTAACTTCTCTGATCGCGTTCCAATCAGCGGGAGGTATATACATACGCTCTCTTGTGCGTCCGTGTACGGTGATTGCCGAAGCGCCGTTTGCTTCAAGTAATTTGGCAAATTCAATATGGTTTTTATTCGCGTCGTCCCAGCCGGTTCGCATTTTTACGGTAACGGGGATACATCCTGCGGCGTCAACAACCGCGCGTACAATCTTACCGGCAAGCTCGGGGGTAGTAAGAAGATAACTTCCGCTGTGGTTTTTAACGATTTTAGGCGCGGGGCAACCCATATTGATATCAATAAAATCCGGGTGAAATGCTAATACCTGCGGTATGCAGGCCGCCATAACGGTGGGATCGTTTCCGAAGATCTGTATTCCCGCGGGGCGTTCGTTTGCACCGAGAAGCATAAGTTGTGTTGATTTTTTATCGTTCAGCGTAAGCGCTTTTGCGCTGACCATTTCCGTAACCGTAAAAGCGGCCCCGAAGCTTCTGCAGATCTCACGAAAGGCAGTATCGGTTACGCCTGCCATGGGGGCAAGCGCTGCATAGCCGTTGATATTTAGTTTTTTTATAATCATGCAGCTCACCGCCGTTCTTTTCCATTTTATCATAAAATACCGTAAAAATAAAGTAGCATTCCCATAAAAAATGTGTTATCATAAAAACATAAGAATATGATTGGGGGAAAATAAATGAATTTCCTTGTGATCGACGGCAATTCACTCATCAACCGCGCGTTTTTCGGAATAAAGATCCTTACCGCGAAGGACGGCCATTATACGAATGCGATATACGGTTTTATGAATATGCTATTAAGCCTTACGGAGCAAACTGCGCCGGAAGCAATAGCCGTGGCCTTTGATTTAAAAGCTCCAACTTTTCGGCATGAGATGTACGATGCGTATAAAGCCGGACGTAAACCTATGCCCGCAGAGCTCCATGAACAAATGGAACCGCTCAAGCAGATCCTGCGCGCTTACGGCTGCCATATCGTTACCTGCGAGGGGTACGAGGCGGACGATATTCTGGGTACGCTTGCCGCGCATACGCCTGCGCAGGATATGTGCTATATCGCCACGGGTGACCGCGATTCTCTGCAGCTGATCCGCAATAACGTAAACGTGTTGCTCACTACGACGAAAATGGGTATGACCCAGACTGTAAAATATGATGAGAATGCTTTATTTGAAGCATATGGGCTTACGCCTGCAGAAATGATTGAGCTGAAGGCGCTGCAGGGAGATTCCTCCGATAATATCCCCGGCGTTGCCGGGATCGGTCCGAAAACGGCGGGGGAGCTGATACAAAAATATCATTCCATAGACGCCATTTACGCCGATCTTGATGCGCTTGACGTAACGAAGGGCGTCCGCGCGAAACTGGAACTCGGGAAAGAGAGCGCGTATCTCAGCAAAACGCTCGGTACGATCTGTCTGGATGCTCCAATTGAAAAGGATATTTCCGCTTACGTTAAGAACATGCCGGACGTACCTGTGTTGAAGCGTGAACTCGCAAAACATGAAATGTTCAAAATGATATCCAGATTAAAGCTGGACGAAATCGTTACAAATAAAACAGAGGAGCATACCGATTATATCGTCGGCGTGGAATTCGACGTCTGTCCAGAGAGTTTTTCGCCGGGCAGTACCGTATATATTCATTATGTTGACGACAGCGGGATCGTTTTCTTCTGTGCCGAAAAGTTGTATTATATAAAAGAAAACGGTTTCGCAGCCCTGCGCAGCGTTTTGGAAAATGATGCTGTTAATAAGTGTTTTGCGGACGTTAAAAAGGCATATAAAATAGCAGATGCCCTTGATATACGCATCCGCTCCGTCGTTTTCGATATTCACCTCGCAGCATATTTGTTGAACCCGAATATGTCTTCTTTCTCCGTTTCAGAGCAGGCGATGAGTTTCCATGTGCCGCTGCCCGAATTAAAAACGGGCCATTCGGAATTGTCTGCAGAAATAACGCAAATCATGATAGAGACCGCGGCGATGCCGCTTATTATGCAGCGGATGTCTTCAGCGCTTTCGGAAAACGGACAGATGCAGCTTTTAACTGAAATGGAGATCCCGCTTGCGGAAGTGCTTGCTTCCATGGAAAAGGAAGGAATGGCAGTCAACCGTAAAAATATTGAGGATTATTCCTTTGTTCTTGCTGCGCGGATAGACGCGCTGGAACAGGAGATCTGTTCAGAATGCGGTGAACGGTTCAACATCAACTCTCCGAAGCAGCTCGGTGTGATCCTGTTTGAAAAGCTCGGTTTGCCGGCGAAGAAAAAAACAAAATCAGGGTATTCAACAAACGCCGAAGTGCTGGAAAGCCTTGCGGACGATTACCCGATCGTTTCGAAAATATTGGAGTACCGTACGTATGCCAAGCTGAAAAGCACATACTGCGAGGGATTGTTAAAAGCGATCGCGCCGGACGGACGTATCCATTCAACGTTCAATCAAACCGATACGCGCACGGGAAGGCTTTCATCTTCGGAACCGAACTTGCAGAATATTCCGGTAAAAACCGAGCTTGGCAGGGAATTCCGTAAGTTCTTTACGGCGCGCGATGGATTCGTTTTGATAGACGCAGATTATTCGCAGATTGAGCTTCGCGTGCTTGCCGCTCTTGCGAAAGACAAAAACATGACGGAATGCTTCAATACCGGTGTGGATATCCATACAGCTACGGCGGCAAAAGTATTCGGTGTGCCGGAAGATCAGGTTACCGGAGCGCTGCGCAGCAAGGCAAAAGCTGTAAACTTCGGTATCGTTTACGGCATCGGCGCGTTTTCTCTTGCAAAGGATATCCATTCCACCCGTGCGGAAGCCGAACGGTTTATTCAGTCGTATTTGGCTCTTTATTCGTCGATCGATAAATACATGAAGGATTCCATAGCATTCGCAAAAGAAAAAGGATACGCCGAAACGATTTTCCGTCGCCGTCGTTATTTGCCCGAGCTTACCTCGTCCAATCCCGTGTTGCGCGGTTTCGGCGAAAGAGTAGCACGAAATATGCCGATTCAGGGTACGGCTGCCGATATCATTAAAATCGCCATGATCAAAGTCTACCGCCGTCTGCAGAAAGAGCTGCCGGAGGGAAGGCTGATTATGCAGGTGCACGATGAACTGATTCTGGAGGTGCCCGCGTTGCTTTCACAGAAAGCGGCAGTGCTCCTGAAGGAAGAAATGGAAAACGCCGTACAGCTCAGCGTCAAGCTCTCCGTGGAAGCGGGCATCGGCAAAACGTGGTACGAAGCAAAAAAATGATGGACGCTTATGTGATAAGAAAAGCAAATATGTCGGACGTTCAGCGGATTGCGCAAATCGAAAGGGAAGTGTTTTCCCGTCCGTGGAGCGAAAACTCCATAACGCAGGAAATGACGCATCCGCAAGCTGTATTTCTGGTAACCGAGATTATGGGGAAAGTTGTAGGATATATCAGCATGCAGTGTATCTGCGGTGAGTGTTATATCGGCAACCTTGCGGTAGACCCATTTTTTCGCAGAAAAAAGGCCGCGAGCGTGCTGCTTGAGGCACTGCTTGATTATTCACGGCAAATTCATGCCGAATTCGTAACGCTTGAGGTGCGCGCATCAAATGCACCAGCAAGAGCGCTGTATGAAAAATACGGTTTTCTGCCGCAGGGCGAACGCAAAAACTATTACGATGCGCCCGTTGAAAACGCGGTGATATATACGTTGTTTATGAAAGAGAGAGAGCCCGATGAAAATACTTGCAATTGAAACCTCCTGCGACGATACGGGCGCCGCGGTCGTAAAGGACGGCAGAACGGTGCTTTCAAACGTCGTTGCTTCGCAGGTGCCGGAGCACGTATTATACGGCGGCGTTGTACCGGAGATCGCCTCGCGGCGTCACTGTGAAAGCATTGCGGGCGTATGCAGAAAAGCCTTGGACGACGCAAATATCAGTATGGAAGATATTGATGCGCTTGCCGTAACGTATGCTCCCGGACTGATCGGAGCGCTGCTGGTCGGCGTAAACTTCGCAAAAGGCCTTTCGTACGCCAAGGGCCTGCCGTTGGTTCCTGTGCACCATCTGCGCAGCCATGTTGCCTCCAATTATATTTCTCATGCCGATCTCAAACCGCCATTTTTAGCGTTGATCGTTTCAGGCGGACATACGCATCTCGTAAACGTTAAAGACTATACGGAATACGAAGTGATCGGACGCACACGCGACGACGCCGCCGGAGAAGCGATGGACAAAGCTGCGCGCATGCTTGGGCTGCCGTATCCAGGAGGGCTGAATATGGACCGTGTCTGCGCAAACGGTGATTTTAAAAAATATGTGTTTCCAAAACCCCGCGTGGACGGCAGCGAATTTGATTTCAGTTTTTCCGGCATGAAAACCGCCGCAATCAATCTGATACATACTAAAGAACAAAAGGGCGAAGCACTCGACGTTGAGAATATCGGCGCTTCGTATATGTATAACGTTGTGCGCGTACTTACCTCAAAGACGGAAAAAGCCATGGAACGGTTCTCACCTCAAAGGATGGTAATCGCAGGCGGGGTATCGGCAAACAGCGTATTGCGAAGCGAAATGCAGAAACTTTGCCAAAAGCACGGCATAAGCCTTTACATGCCCGAATTGAGATACTGCGGGGACAACGCAGCAATGGTCGGCGCGCAGGGGTATTACGAGTATCTGCAAGGCAATACGGCAGGCTTAAAACTGAACGCAATCGCCACAATGGATATTGACATAAATTACGGTAAATGGTATAATATTTAAGATTTTGGTTTATAAAACCTACATAAAGGAGAGATTATATGGCACCCACCAAAAACCAGTCTGTACTTAAATGGATCGAAGAAAAAGTTGAGCTTGTAAAACCCGCGAATATCCTTTGGATCGACGGAAGCAAAGAGCAGCTTGATAT
>JAEEGL012154969.1_pt1 | contig 12213 bp, 8 predicted proteins | sample 9134231 | NCBI WGS metagenome assembly JAEEGL01 (sample SAMN16246548, study PRJNA631951) | gut metagenome | biome: gut microbiome; feature: rumen; material: fiber-attached | host: Bos | place: Iran: Karaj | collected 2018-10
CATTACGGTCCGGATCCCGACGGATATGAGTACTCACGCTGGGGAACTTATCATAAGGCAACATGTAAGACAGTCGGACTTGAGAGAAATTCGGAAGGTACGGGATATGCAACCTTATATAACGAGCCAAATGCTTCAATGTATGAAAAACCCGAGACAACGCCCGATGAGCTTGAACTGTTCTTCCACAAACTTCCGTATGATTATGTCCTTAAATCCGGAAAGACGATAATACAGCACATTTATGATACGCATTTTGAGGGTGCTGAGGATGTTGAAGAAATGGCCAGACTCTGGGATGAATTAAACGGACTTATCGATCATGATTCCTTTAAGAGGGTATTTGAGCGCTTTGAACACCAGCTCTGGCATTCAAAAGAATGGCGAGATATCATCAACTCATATTTCTACAGGAAAACACTTATTGAAGATGAAAAGGGAAGAGAACTGTATTAAACAGTTAAGGCCCGTATCAATATTGATCAAAAAGGAGAATCTGTAATGTCACAACTTGAACAGGATGCAAAAGAATTAGTTGCGAAGATGACTATAGAAGAGGTCGCAAAACAGCTTAAATACGATGCAGAGGCTGTTGAACGACTCGGGATACCCGCATATAACTGGTGGAATGAAGCACTGCACGGTGTCGCAAGAGCCGGTGTGTCTACGGTTTTTCCGCAGGCGATAGCACTTGCGGCAATGTTTGATGATGAATTCTTAACTAGGATAGCCGAAGTGATCTCGACCGAAGCCAGAGCCAAGTACAACGAGATATCAGAGATAGGCGACCGTGATATCTACAAAGGACTTACAATGTGGTCTCCGAATATCAATATATTCAGGGATGCCAGATGGGGCAGAGGACATGAGACCTATGGTGAAGATCCATATCTTACTTCAAGACTTGGGGTTGCTTTTATAAAGGGATTGCAGGGACTTGAAAACTATCCTGAATGTGACACGCTTAAGGTTGCTGCATGTGCAAAGCATTACGCGGTTCATTCAGGCCCTGAAGGTGAAAGACATCGCTTCAATGCCAAGGCAAGTGCCAAGGATATGGAAGAGACTTATCTGCCGGCATTTGAAGCCGCTGTTAAGGAAGGTAAGGTCGAGGCGGTCATGGGTGCTTATAACAGGACAAATGACGAGCCGTGCTGCGGATCAGAGACTCTTATCAAAAAGAACCTCCGTGAAAAATGGGGCTTTGAAGGACATTTCGTATCTGATTGCTGGGCTATAAGAGACTTCCATGAGAATCATAAGATAACTAACAATCCTGCAGAATCGGCTGCCATGGCTCTTAATGCAGGATGTGACCTTAACTGTGGTAATACATATCTTTGCATACTCGGAGCACTCAAAGATAAGCTCATCACCGAAGAAGATATGAGAAAAGCCTGTGTAAGACTGATTAAGACAAGGATGAAACTCGGTATCCTTCCAAGGAGCGAAAAGGAATCCGAAGATAAGACCGCGGTTTATGATAAGATCTCATACCTTGAAAATGACAGCCCGGAGAATAATGAATTATCACTTGAGGCAGCAAGGAGATCAATAGTCCTTCTTAAAAACAACGGAGTACTTCCGCTTAATGAAGATGATTATAAGACCATAGGCGTAGTCGGTCCTACATCTAACTTAAGAAGCGTTCTTGAAGGTAATTATTTCGGAACAGCATCCGAATATGTAACAAATCTCGAGGGTATAAAACGGATGACCAAATGCAGAGTACTGTGTTCTGACGGAGCACATCTGTATAAGGATTCATTCAGCAACCTCGCTAAGAAGGATGACCGAATGGCTGAGGCTGTAGCTGTTACCAGAAACTCGGATATTCTCATTCTTTGCCTAGGCCTTGATGCAACGATCGAAGGCGAAGAGGGTGATACCGGTAATATGTTTGCATCGGGAGACAAGGTATCCCTTAACCTTCCTGATTCACAGATAAGACTTGCTAATAATGTCATCAGGGAAGCCAAAGCAGGTAATAAGAAGGTAATTGTAGTATTAAATGCAGGTTCGGCTATAGACCTGTCATTCCTTAAGGATGATGTTGATGCAATAGTTGACTGCTGGTATTCGGGCGGATTTGGCGGGATCGCACTTGCCGAGGCTCTCTTTGGCCTGATCAATCCCTGCGGAAGGCTGCCGCTGACATTCTATAAAGACGGTACGCAGCCTGAATTTACCGATTATTCGATGAAGGACAGAACCTACAGATATTTCAAAGGAGATGTGCTTTATCCGTTCGGTTACGGCCTGAGTTATACCGAATTTGAAGTTGAAGCTTCGGCTAAAGCTACAGGATACGTTCCTTCTGAAGGTGATGACTATTTTAAACTTCAGGAGGATGCGGTTGTTATCGATGTTACGGTCAGAAACATTGGGGAGCGCAACGGAGCATACAGCGTTCTTGCCTTTGTTGATAAAGATCCTTCGGAAAAAGTCAATAACGGTCTTTCATCAAAGGATGTTATCGATGCATTGGATCCCGATAACCAGCCGGTAAAGAGCCTTTGCGCATTCAAACACCTGTATATTAAGAAAGGTGAGAGTGTAACGGTTTCAATTCCCGTAAGCGGTCATTCCCTTACCACAGTGCTTGAAGACGGCCGCCGTGTGTTCCTCCCCGGAAAATACACCTTCATGATAGAAGACAGGAAAGTCGAACTGTCAATTTAACAGATTAAAACAGCATATTAATCATTGTGATAAGCGAACATAAAATCACCGGATGTATCCTGTAAGCACACAGTGCCGAAGGATATATCCGGTGGTTTTTGTGTTTTATTATTCAAATTGCATATTTTGTGTTTTGACAACATATTTGCCACAACTTTTAGTGTCTCTCAAATTGACAATAATTTCACATTGTACTAAAATTATACAGTGTATAATTGGAGTTTAGTATGGACAATAAAGACATCTCACAAGCCGTTATAAGCAGACTTCCCAGGTACCACAGATATCTTGGCGAACTCAAGGATAATAAAGTGGAGAGAATATCTTCACAGGAGCTTTCTGTCCTCATGAAGGTTACTGCTTCGCAGATAAGACAGGATTTTAATAATTTCGGCGGTTTCGGCCAGCAGGGGTACGGTTATAATGTCGAATATCTTTATGATGAGATCGGAAGGATACTCGGGATGGACCATACGCATAATCTTATCCTTATAGGGGCGGGCAATCTTGGCCAGGCACTGGCAAACTACATGAATTTTGCAAGGCGAGGTTTTGTCTTTAAAGGTATTTTTGACATAGATGAATCCGTTATCGGTAAAAGTGTTTCGGATATGGTCGTAAGGCCGATGTCTGAACTTGAGGATTTTGTAAAGAGCAATGATATTGATATAGCTGTTCTTACAATACCGAAGACAGGCGCCCCCGATGTTGCCGAGAGATTGTCAAAGATAGGTATAAGCGGCATCTGGAATTTTGCCCATGTCGATCTTAATGTTCCGGATAATGTTCAGGTTGAGAACGTTCATCTGTCCGATTCACTTATGAAACTTAGTTATAATATCAACAGATATAAGGAAGAGAACAAATAGATCTCTTTATTTTGTATGGCTGAAAACGAAAACAAATTTAAAAATGCGCTTACCGCAAAAAACATCCCGATACTGACTATCGATAAGAAGTTTCATAATCTGACCGATGCCATAGGCAAAACGGAAGATATGTCTTCGATCGAAGAAGAACTTAATGATCTTCTTAAGGCTCAGGGCAAAGCCAATACCGAGATCAAGGAGATAAAGAAACTTAAAAAGAAACTCATGCAGGAGATCGTTGAGAATGCTGATGAAAACTCAGATTCGTCCGAGGCCGAAAAGGAGAAGAAAGCCGAGGAAAATACGAGACTTATTGCTGAGTGCAATGAGAAGATCGAACAATATGAAGATGATATAGTCGACCTTCCCAAGATGATAGATGAAGTAAATAAAAAACTCATGATCGAGCTTATGGAAAGCTGCTATGAGATCATGAAGGCAAACGAGATCGAGATAGCCGAAACAGCCAAGTGGATATCCCAGATAAGGATCGAACTTAAAAAGAAGCTTGTACGCAAGCAGGATATGGAAACCAAAAATCAGGAGATCTATTCTTACATGCATGATATTTTCGGTGCAGAGGTAATAGAGATCTTTGATATGACATATAAGGACACATCACTAAAATGAACATTGAAGAATACCAAAGAGTATACGCCAAGATCAATCTTGATGCCGTAAGAGAGAATTTTGACAATATTGTTAAGGTTTTAAAACCCGAAACAAATGTGCTTGCCGTTCTTAAGACTGATGGTTACGGTCATGGCGCTATACCGATCGCCAGAGAACTTGAGGACAATGACAGACTTTACGGATATGCGCTTGCCACATCGGATGAAGCATTTATTCTTAGGAATTCCGGGATAAAAAAACCGTTGCTGATCCTCGGATATACTTTCCCTAATGCTTATGAAGAACTGATACTTAAGGATATATCCCTTACTGTGTTCAGATATGACACGCTGGATAAACTTGCTGAAGAATGCCGAAGATTAAGTACTACCCAGTATAAATACAGAGCAAGGGTCCATATTAAGGTTGATACCGGTATGGGCAGGATAGGGATCACACCCGATGACAAGGGACTTGAATTTGTAAGGAAAGCTCTCTCATATGAAGAACTCATCGTGGAAGGAGTGTTCACGCATTTATCGAGGGCCGATGAGACGGGAAAAGAACCGACACTTCTTCAGCTTAAGAAATACGGTGAGTTTACCGACAGGATCGAAAAGGAACTCGGATACCGGATCCCTGTCAGGCATGTTTCAAATTCCGCTGGAATCATTGAGTATCCGGAAGCCAATTATGATGTGGTAAGAGCCGGTATTATTCTCTACGGATTATGGCCGTCGGATGAGGTATCCAAGGAAAAGGTCCCGCTTAAAAAAGTGCTTTCCCTGTATTCACAGATCGTTTATATCAAGGAAGTTGAACCCGGAACCCCCATAAGCTACGGAGGCACTTTCACATCCGACAGAAAAATGAAGGTAGCTACTGTTACTGTGGGATATGGTGATGGTTATCCGAGAATGCTGTCAAATAAGGCCGATGTCCTAGCAGGCGGGGTGCGCTGCCCTATACTTGGAAGGATATGCATGGACCAGCTTATGGTGGATATCAGTAATGCTCCGAATGTCAAGGAAGGAGATTTCGTTACACTTATCGGAAGATCGGGGACTGAAGAGATCACGATGGAGGAACTTGGGGATCTTTCGGGCCGCTTCAATTATGAGCTTGCCTGCGAACTTGGCAAGAGGATACCGAGAGTTTATACGAGAAGCAATGAAGTCATCTATAAAAAGGATTACAGTGACGACTTTTAAATAATTATTTCAGGAATGAGGAGAGAAATATGTCAGGACATTCAAAATTTGCAAACATCAAGCACAAAAAGGAAAAGAACGATGCGGCAAAGGGTAAGATCTTTACGATCATCGGAAGAGAGATAGCTGTTGCAGTTAAGGAGGGCGGACCTGATCCTGCCAATAATTTTAAACTTGCACAGGTCATTACAAAAGCAAAGGCTAACAACATGCCGAACGATACGATCGAGCGTGGTATCAAAAAGGCTGCCGGAGATATAAACGGTGTCAACTATAAACACGTAATGTATGAAGGATACGGCCCCAAGGGTGTAGCGATCATAGTTGAAGCCCTTACTGACAATCAGAACAGAACAGCTGCGAATGTAAGAAATGCATTTACAAAGGGATATGGCAATATGGGTACCACCGGATGTGTATCTTTCATGTTCGATCAGAAAGGTCAGATCATTATAGACAAGGAAGAGTATGAAGGCGATTCCGATGAACTGATGATGATGGCGCTTGATGCCGGTGCGGAAGATTTCAATGAAGAAGATGACAGCTTCGAGATCCTTTCGACTCCCGAAGATTTTGACGGTCTCCTTAAGGCAATGACCGATAACAATATCCCGATGGTTTCTTCTGAGATAACATATATTCCTCAGAACTATGTTTCTCTTTCGGATGAGCAGGATATCAAGAATCTTAATAAGACATTGGATCTGCTTGACGATGATGATGACGTTCAGGCTGTATACCATAACTACGACGAATAAAAGGAGTGTTCAAAGATGAGGAAAGAAACAATTTGCGTACAGGGTGGATATACACCAAAGAACGGTGAGCCCCGGGTTATGCCGATAATACAGAGCACGACATTTAAATACACTGACTCCGAGAGTATGGCAAAACTCTTTGATCTTGATGCCAGCGGATATTTTTACTCAAGACTTGCAAATCCCACCAATGACATGGTCGCACAGAAGATATGCGAACTTGAAGGCGGAGTGGCAGCAATGCTTACCGGTTCAGGTCAGTCTGCCAACTATTTTGCGGTATTTAATATTGCCGAAGCCGGCGATCATATAGTAGTTTCTTCATCTATTTACGGAGGAACATTTAACCTGCTTACCGTAACCCTTAAGAAGCAGGGCATAGATGTTACTGTCGTTGATCCCGATTCTTCTCTTGAGGAACTGGATAAAGCATTTAAGCCGAATACAAAGTGTGTGTTTGCTGAAAGTGTTGCAAACCCTTCACTTATAGTCCTTGATTTTGAAAAATTCGCCAAGGCGGCTCATGATCATGGAGTTCCGCTTATCGTAGATAATACTTTCCCCACACCGATAAACTGCAGGCCTTTTGAATTCGGCGTGGATATAGTAACTCATGCTACAACAAAGTATATGGACGGACATGCACTGACCATTGGCGGATGTATCGTTGATTCAGGTAATTTTGATTTTTCTGAATATCCGGATAAATATCCGGGACTGTGCAAACCCGATGACTCTTATCACGGACTCTGTTTTGCCGAGAAGTTCGGTAAGAGCGGTTATATCATGAAAGCAGTGGCATGTCTTATGAGAGACCTTGGCTCATGTCAGGCTCCACAGAATGCTTTTTATATCAATATTGGCCTTGAGACACTTGCACTTCGAATGGAGAGACATTGCTATAATGCTCAGAAGGTGGCTGAATTCCTTGAGGCACAGCCTGAGGTTTCATGGGTCAATTATCCGGGCCTTCCTTCAAACAAGTATTATGAACTTGCAAAGAAATACATGCCCAAAGGCACCTGCGGTGTCATCTCTTTCGCCTTAAAGAGCGGAAGAAGCGGAGCCGAGAAGTTTATGAGCTCACTTAAGCTTGCTGCTGTTGTTACACATGTTGCCGATGCAAGGACCTGCGTGCTTCACCCTGCATCACATACTCACAGGCAGTTATCAGATGAACAGTTAAAGGCTGCATCTATAGATCCCGGAATGATCAGATTGTCTGTAGGTATTGAGCACGTTGATGATATTATAGACGATCTTAAGCAGGCTCTTTCCAACATCTGATTCAGAAAATGATTAAAAGAAAAGATCGGATAATTTTTTATATATGGGCTTTTATAGCGGCGGCATCAAGGATCCTTTTTTATCTTTTTGATTATACCGGCGTTCTGGATACTTACGGGTTTTATGACAGCGCGATGATAAGACTCGAAGAGGGTGAAAAGGTTTTATCTTCAGGTCTCGGATTCGCATATACAAATGCAGCCTCAAGATTACTCGGACTGTTTGGTAATAATATAATTACCGTTTTCATATGGCAGCTTGTTCTTGAAGTCATAGCTTTATCGCTTATATTCTGGGGAGCATGGATCATCTGGGGAATGCCGGCAACATTGGCGATGATGACGCTGCTTACTTTATCACCGGCTATGCTATTATCCGTAAAAACCTGTTCACCGGAGCAGTTCTTCCTTATACATTTTTCGATCGTTTTCTTTATTATGGCACTGTTTTACAGACACACAAGGCTTCACGGCTGGTTTCGAAGTTCTGCTGAAGAGGGTGTTGTTCTGTTTATAGGAATATATTCCGGCGTTCTGCTTGCCTGGAATTATATGGGATTTTTTACTCTTATCATCATGATATATGTGGTCATCAACAACCACAGGATAAACGATGACAAGAACAAGGTCCTCATATTGACGGAAGAAGAACTTGAGGAAAAAGACCAGATGATGAAATGGACTGGTCAGATATTCCTCATTCTTGCCGGAGCAGCTCTTGGTCTGTTTTTTACATTGATGAAATATACCGGATATTCGGGATATACGATCGTTGGACAGTTTATCTGGTGGAAGGATCAGTTTAAGAGACTTCCTCACAGAGCAATGGATTTTTCGTCAGATTATGCGATCACTTTTCTGCTTGCATTTGTTTTATGCCTGTTTGTTAATATCGCTTATCTGTTTGTTGAAAGTAAAAAGGAACTGGAAAGGCAGGCAGAACTTGAAGCGGAAAGGCTAAAGGACCTGGCCGGTGAGGATAACGCTTTTACGCAGAAACGTATTCTCGGCAAAGATTACTTTATAACCGAGGACGGAAGGGAAGTCGACTATCTGCAGAATCCGCTTCCGATACCTCCGAAGAAACATGACAGAGTTTCCCCGAAATTTGATATAGACCAGATAGCAAAAGAAAATGCTTCTGCTATCATCAACGGAGATAAGATAGTTGAGCGCCTTTCGGACGGAATGGTCAAAGCCGGAATGGGTATTGAGAATATTGTCAAACTCAGAGAGATCACCACGGGCGGCTCATTCAGTTCCGGTAAATCCAACGTCGACAAGATAATCGATCCGCTTGTATCGGACAATAGTTTTGAACCGATAATAGATGTTTTAAACCTTGATTCCAGGGATGATTTTGATATTGATATCGCCGATGGCGATGACTTTGATATATAAGAGGAAGTATGGCACAGAATCAGAATACCAGAAAGAAGAATACTTCAAGATCTTCGGGCAGTTCCAAAGGAAGGAGCACGCAAAACAGATCCGCAAGGAATACCGTTCAGGCTGAACCTATCTCTGAAGAACTGATGAATGAGATAGTGCTTATATGCGTCTGCGCTGTTGCACTGTTTTTATTTCTTTGTAATTTCAAGATACTCGGTTCGCTGGGAGACATTATTTCAAAGGCAACATTCGGTGTCCTTGGCCTGCCTAATTATGTAATGCCGATAATCTTTGCCGTCATGATAATATACGGTACCGTCAATTCGGGAAATTCGATCGCAACAAGAAAGATCATTGCCGGTGTGGTCCTGTATATCATGATCGCCGTCTGCTGTGAACTTATCTGGAATGCACCTAATAAAGAACTTCCGCTGTCGGTAACGGATATTTATGAATATGCATCGACCCATCGACTGAGCGGAGGTGTGATAGGCGGAGTGTTTGCATATATCGGCGTCAGATACCTTGATATGATAGGGACTATTCTTCTGGTTGCCGTAATTCTGATCATATGCATAATCGTGATCACGGACCGGTCATTTATTAAGACTGTAAAGAACGGTTCTTCTCTTGCATATGAAAGAGGACACGAAAGGGCCGAAAGAGTTCGGACAGACAGACAAAGACATAGGGAACTTGCCGAGGAAAAACGACTTAAAAAAGCCGAACGTATCGCCGAAAAGCGTGCAATGAACGAAGCACGCGAAGACGAGAAACTGATAAAGGAAGTTTCAGGAGTTACTACATATAATTTTGTATCAGAAGAAAATAATACTATTTCCAAAGAACGTGATGATATGCATGAGATCAATCTCACGAATATCGAGGAAATGTTTTCAAATGCAGTTACGGATGTCAGGATACATGGAGTCGATGCTTTAGGAGAAGAAGAATCTGACGGAATAAGTGAGATCAGGCCGGCTGAAACGTTTGCTGATGAACAGGATGATGATTTTGAGATAAAGCCTGTAAGAAGCATCAAAACCGAGCCCAAGATAAGCGGCGTTGATATAGCAAGCGAAGAACCAAGACCCGCACCCAAAAGACCGGCGGCTAAAAAGCCGTATAAATTTCCTCCGATCAGCCTTCTTACCAAAGGTAATACCGAAAAGAACGGAAACATCTCGGAACTTAAGGCAACCGCGACAAAACTTGAGGAAGTACTTCAGAGTTTTGGTGTAAAGGTTACTGTTACGGATATCTCAAAGGGACCTTCGGTCACCAGATATGAAATGATACCTGAGACCGGAGTGAAGGTTTCCAAGATAGTATCACTTGCCGATGACATCAAACTTAATCTTGCAGCGGCAGATATACGTATTGAGGCACCTATTCCGGGTAAAGCAGCTATAGGTATAGAGGTTCCGAATAAGGAGAGCACTCCTGTTCTTTTAAGAGACCTTATCGAATCCAGGGAATTTAAGGATTCATCCTCAAAGATCTCTTTTGCAGTTGGTAAAGATCTGTCAGGCAAAGTAGTAGTTGCCGACATAGCGAAAATGCCGCACATGCTCATAGCGGGAGCTACCGGATCGGGTAAATCCGTTTGTATAAACACTCTTATAATCAGTATTCTTTACAAAGCCAATCCCGATGAGGTCAAGCTCATCATGATCGACCCCAAGGTCGTTGAACTGAGTGTATACAACAATATCCCTCATTTGCTGATACCCGTGGTCACCGATCCCAAGAAGGCTTCGGCATCACTTTCATGGGCAGTTTCCGAGATGAACGACAGATATCAGAAATTTGCCGACGAAGGAGTCAGGGATATCAAAGGCTATAACGAAAAGATCCGTTCGAAGACGGATGATGACGGCAATCCGATCAAGCCGATGTATCAGCTTGTTGTTATCGTAGATGAGCTTGCAGATATGATGATGGTCGCAGGCAAAGAGGTGGAAGAATCCATATGCCGGCTTGCCCAGCTTGCCCGCGCCGCAGGGATACACCTTATTCTCGCCACACAGCGTCCGTCTGTTGATGTCATAACCGGACTTATAAAAGCAAACATGCCTTCACGTGTTGCATTCTCTGTATCTTCCGGTGTTGATTCAAGGACAATTCTCGACATGAACGGTGCCGAGAAACTGCTGGGCAAAGGAGATATGCTTTTCTATCCCCAGGGATATACAAAGCCTGCCAGAGTCCAGGGAGCGCTGGTTTCGGACAAAGAAGTTTCGGATATCGTAAGTTTCTTAAAGGAACAGCGCTTTGAAAGCAATGAAGACAACATTGTGAACAGCAAGATCGATTCGATGGCCCAGAGCGCTTCAAATCAGGGAGGCAGTTCGTCTTCATCGGCATCGACCGATCCCGACACAGGATTTGATGAGTTCTTTATTGAAGCCGGACGCATTATAGTCGGATCCGGAAAATGTTCCATAGGTATGCTGCAGAGAAAATTCAAGATCGGCTTTAACAGAGCCGCAAGGATAATGGATTCTCTTTCAGAATACAATGTAGTAGGACCCGATGAAGGGACCAAACCCAGGACGATACTCATGAGTCCTGAAGAATACGAGAACTTTGTTAACAGCCTATAAGGAGAAAAAGATGAAAAGTGACATTGAGATCGCAACCGGTGCTGAATTATACCCGATAAACCGTATAGCAAATGCTCTGGGCATTGATGATGATGACCTTGAACTTTACGGCAAGTATAAGGCAAAGCTTTCAAACGATTTTCTTAAAAAAATAGATAATAATCCTGAAGGAAAACTTATACTTGTTACGGCGATCAATCCCACACCTGCCGGTGAGGGCAAGACCACTACCACGGTCGGACTGGGATGTGCATTCGGGAGGATGAATAAAAAGGCTGTCATAGCCTTGAGAGAACCTTCATTGGGCCCCTGCTTCGGTGTAAAAGGCGGGGCTGCGGGAGGCGGTTATTCCCAGGTTGTTCCGATGGATGAACTGAACCTTCATTTTACCGGTGATTTCCATGCAATAACTTCGGCCAACAATCTTCTTGCCGCAATAATTGACAATCATATCCATCAGGGAAATGAACTTAACATCGATACGAGACAGATCATTTTCAAACGCTGTCTTGATATGAATGACAGAGCGCTGAGGAATACTGTTGTAGGTCTCGGGAATAAAAGTGACGGCTTTGTAAGAGAAGAACACTTTGTTATAACCGTTGCTACGGAAGTCATGGCTATACTGTGTCTCTCAAAGGATCTTGAAGATCTCAAGGAACGTCTCGGAAGGATAATCGTAGCATACACTGTCGATGGCAGACCGGTTACTGCCAAGGATCTTAATGCCGTGGGATCAATGGCTGCACTGTTAAAGGATGCGATAAAGCCTAATCTCGTGCAGACATTGGAACACA
>JAEEGL012693515.1_pt1 | contig 12213 bp, 7 predicted proteins | sample 9134231 | NCBI WGS metagenome assembly JAEEGL01 (sample SAMN16246548, study PRJNA631951) | gut metagenome | biome: gut microbiome; feature: rumen; material: fiber-attached | host: Bos | place: Iran: Karaj | collected 2018-10
CTTGTGGCTGCCCACCTTCTTGCGCACATTTGGCTACAGCATCTTCTTTGCCACGATGACGCTCTACCTGAAAGACCTCATCGAGTTTCCCTTCTTCTTTCATGCGCTCACCATCTCAGGCTTCATCCGCAACGGTGTTGCTGAGTCAATGTGTTCAGGCACGTATAGCTACGGTCTGCGCCATCAGGTAGCCGATACGCTCAGCCGAGGTCTGCACACCGACTATCAGAGCATCCTCATGGTGGCGGTCAAGGAGATGTTTGGCATGATGTGCATCGTCGGCACCATCGTTCTGCTGCTCATGTTGCTCTACGATGGCCAACCCGTGCGTAGCACCATTAGCAAGATGCCGAAACTGAAAAACCTGGGCATTATCATCGTAAGGCAGTTGCATGGCAAACAAATGTCAAACACGATGCTTCATTCATCTTAAAAAATCACACATCTCCGAGCAGACTGCCAGACTTCTAGGAGCAGACTGCCAGACTTCTAGGAGCAGACTGCCAGTCCGTTCGGAGTCATGTCATCAACGGACTCTGAGAACCGTACAAAGAATCAGTAAAGTTAGTAAGAATCATTTCCGGGACTATTCTGGAGGCCGCAGTGATGCGCCCTCCAGAATAATGCTCATTAATAATTGGTGTCCGGCAAGAACGGCTCAGGGAATTTAGCAAACAATTGACATGGCAGCAATGCAACGAGCGTCTGCCGGGCGATATTCGCATCAAGCCAGTGCGATGCGGAACATATTGCGAGGTAGCAATTGTAAGTAGAAGTCCAAAAACGTTTTTCGCTGAAAAGTTTGGCAGAATGAATAATAGTTTGTACCTTTGCATGCTGAAAGAAAAAAGGAGTAATAACAGATTATGTTAGAAGTACGAAACTTGCACGCCAGAATTGGCGATAAGGAGATATTACGGGGCATCGACCTGACGATCAAGGACGGTGAGACACATGCCATCATGGGGCCTAACGGCTCGGGGAAGTCGACACTAAGTGCCGTTCTTGTGGGCAATCCGCTGTACGAGGTCACGGCGGGCGAGGCCTGGTTCAACGGCAAGAACCTGCTGGAGATGAAGCCCGAGGACCGGGCTCACGAGGGACTGTTCCTATCGTTCCAATACCCAGTGGAGATTCCCGGAGTGTCGATGACCAACTTCATGAAGGCGGCCATCAACGAGAAGCGCAAGGCACAGGGTCTGCAGCCGATGTCTGCTGGCGAGTTCATCAAGCTGATGCGTGAAAAGCGCAAGATTGTAGAGCTTGACCAGAAACTTGCCAACCGTTCGGTGAACGAGGGCTTCAGCGGCGGCGAGAAGAAGCGCAACGAGATATTCCAGATGGCCATGCTCGAGCCGAAGCTAAGCATCCTCGACGAGACCGATTCTGGCCTCGACGTTGACGCCATGCGCATCGTTGCCGAAGGCGTCAACAAGCTGCGCACGCCAGACTCGTCGTGTATCGTTATCACCCACTACGACCGTCTGTTGGAAATGATTCGTCCTAACATCGTTCATGTGCTTTATCAGGGACGCATCGTGAAGACCGCCGGTCCGGAGCTGGCTAAAGAGATTCAGGAGCGTGGCTACGACTGGATAAAACAGGAGGCAGAATGAACAGCGAGCAGCAATACATCGAACTCTTCGAACAGTGCCGGCAGCTGATTTGCGACCACTCAGCGCCAGCAATGAACGTCCACCGCGACGAGGCTTTCCGCCGTTTCAAAGCGAACGGTTTCCCCTCGAAGAAGGTGGAGCGCTATAAATACACCGACATTGCGAAGCTGATGGCACCCAACTACGGTCTGAACCTTAACCGGCTGGACATTCCCGTCAACCCTTACGACGTCTTCAAGTGCGACGTGCCGAACCTGTCGACCTTGCTCTATTTCGTTGTCAACGATGGGGTATATAAAAGAGACGAGAGTAAAGAGGAGAGAGAAGAGAGGTTACCCATAGCCTCGGCGAAGCTACCAGAGGGTGTGGTGATAGGGTCGCTAAACAGTCTTTCCGCCCCTGAATCACCCCTTTCCCACCTTCTTTCAGATTATTACAACCGCCTGGCAGGGAAGGATGGCGACGCCATCACCGACCTGAACACGATGCTCGCCCAGGACGGTCTGCTGGTCTATGTGCCACGTGGTGTCGTGGTCGACCGTGCTATTCAGGTCATCAACATTCTGAAAGCTCCCACCCTACTGGGAAAGACTGGCGGGGATGCACTGATGGTGAATCGCCGCGTGCTCATCATTGCCGAGGAGGGCGCCGAGGTGACGCTCCTCTTCTGCGACCATACTGCCGACGACCGTCATTTTCTTACCACGCAGGTCATCGAGGTGTTTGCCTGTGACAATGCCCACGTGAACCTCTATTGCCTGGAAGAGACCCACGCCAAGAATGTGCGGCTCAGCAATGCCTACATGGATCTCGGACGCGATGCCAAGGTGAGCCACAACGTCATCACCCTGCACAACGGTATCACCCGCAACAAGCTCGACCTGCACCTCAGCGGCGAGGGAGCCTCGTGCGAGTGCCTCGGCTGTGCCATCAGCGACAAGCGGCAGCATGTCGACAACAACACGCTCATCGTGCACCATGCGCAGCACTGCACCTCCGACGAGCTTTACAAATACGTGCTCGACGACCAGGCTACGGGCGCCTTTGCTGGCCGTGTCCTCGTGGAGCGCGGTGCTCAAAAGACGGTCTCGCAGATGACCAACCAGAACCTCTGCGCCTCCCGCGAAGCCCGCATGTACACACAGCCGATGCTCGAGATTTATGCCGACGACGTCAAATGCGCCCACGGCAGCACTGTCGGCCAGCTTAACGACGCGGCACTCTTCTACATGCGTCAGCGAGGCATCAGCGAGCACGAGGCTCGCACGCTGCTACAAGTGGCTTTCATCAACCAAGTCATTGAAAGCATTGCACTTACGCCACTGCGTGACCGTCTGCACTACCTCGTCGACAAGCGTTTCCGAGGTGAGCTCAACAAGTGCGAGGGCTGCAAGCTCTGCAAGTAAAACCTAAATCATTCCATCTGCATCTGCCGTCCGAATTCGGGGGAGATGTAGTTGTCGATGTGCTGGCAGACATTAGCCGAGAAGCTGATGGCACAGCCGATGATGTCGTCCCACTGCTGCTCGGTGAGTCCGCGGTCGATGGCGTCACGAGTGATGCCATAGCGTATGAGGCCGTAGACCAGGCCGGCATTGAAATTATCGCCAGCGCCAACGGTGCTGACGGTGGGTGTCTTCGGAATAGCGTACTCCTTACGGAAGCCATTCTCTGCGCGCAGCTGCACGGGGCTGGCGCCACAAGTGCAAATGAACTTACGGGTATAGAAGGCAATCTGCGAACGGTAAACCTGATCAGGGTCGGTCATGCGGAACATCACGTCGAAATCCTCAGTTGAGCCACGCACGATGTCGGCCATCTCAAGATTATCCAGAATGTTAGGCGTGAGCTTCATCACCTCGTTGCGGTGTGAGGCACGGAAGTTGACATCATAGTAGAGCAGCGCCCCACGCTGGCGGGCATACTCGAGGAAAGCCGCCACCTGCGGACGAATGACGGGGTTGACGGCGAAGTATGAGCCGTACATCACCACGTCGTCGGGCTGCACGTCGGGATACGAGAAATCCAAGCGGTCGTTAGGATGATCTTTATAAAAGAGGTACTCGGCATCGTTGCTGTCGTTAAGGAACGCCAGCGTGATGGGCGACTTGGAGTCGGGATAGACATAGACGCATGAGGCGTCGACGCCATTGTCTTTGAGGAACGAGAGGATGCGCCGCCCTACACGGTCGTTACCCGTCTCGCTGATGAACGCGCAGCTAAGTCCTGCACGCCCCAAAGAGATAAGGCTGTTGAACACTGAGCCACCCGGCACGGCTCCAACGGGTTGGTCTTGCTTGAATATGATGTCGAGGACGGTCTCGCCGATACCAATGATTTTCCGCATGAGTTTAATGGAGTAGTGAGTCGATTTTTGTCTTGAGGGCGTTGTAAGTGAGGTTGCGGGCAATGATGTTGCCCTGCGCATCGGTCAGAATAGTGGTAGGGATAGAGGTGATGCCCAAGGTGCTGACGAGTGGCGACTGCCACATGCGGCCATCGCAGATGGTGGGACAGCTGATCGTGTCGCGCTCCAGAATACGACGGCCTTCTGAGGGGCTGGCGTCAAGACAGACGGTGACGATAGCAAGGCGCCCCGCATTCTTCTTCCGCAGTGACCACAGCTGGTGGAGCATTGTCTGCGAGTCGAAGCTCCACGTTGCCCATGCCAGAATGACGTTGGCACGACTCTTCAGCTGCATGTTGCCAACGCTGCGCCCCTTCGTGTCAATGGTACTGAACGAGGGCAGCTGCCCGCTGTCACGCAGGTTCTGCAGCCGTTCCAATTGCTGTTGCAGCTGTACGAGCCGCAGGTCCTGCGGCTGTGCGTCGAGCATGGTGTTACAGAGTGCGAGTGCCTCTTTGTAGCGTGGCTTGCCTGTGACGTCGAAGGGTGGCGTCAGGATGAAGTAGCGCCGCAACAGATATTTGCTGATGGGCGACGTGGGGTTGTCGGTGATAAACTGGCGTGCAGCCTCCACCTGTTCAGGGGGCGTCATGTCGTTGGTATGCAGACGGTAGTCGGTCATCGCCTCATTCTCCTTCGTACCACTGATGGTCGTCTCGCGGAGGCTCGACACGTCGCCGACAATCTTCACCGTCACCCCAGGACGTGCGAAGATGGGCATCTCTGAAAAGTTCGGGAACAGCAGGTTTAACGTCACCGTGTCGCGCAGGGCGATGTCGTAGACAAAGCGCCCGTCGTTCACGGCGATGGTGTCTTTCACACCGTGGTCAAAGTCATAGATGTAGAACTCGCCCTGGTTCAGGTTCTTGAAGCGTCCCTCCACACGGAAGCGCCCGGTGGGCGTGCCACAGGAGAAGAGGAAGAAGGCGAGGAGGAAAAACAAGCCCCCCCTACAGCCGCCGAGGGGGCTTCTATAGTTCTTCATCAGCTGTTGCATATTACTATTCACTATTTTGTTACTTGACTCGAAACTATAGAAGCCCCCTCGGGGGCTATAGGGGGGGCTTGTTGCTTTAGCTTACTTCGACACGTTGACCAGCTCCAGGTCCTTGGCGGCATACTCGGCCAGCGACGGATCCTTGGTGATGGCCTTGCGCAGAGCCTGAGCGGCAGCGCTGTAGTCGCCGGTGCGGGCGCTGACGATGGCGCTGAGGTAATCGGTCACGCCGTCAGCGTTCTTCACCATCTTCAGGGTCTGGGCAGCAGCGTTGTAGTCCTTGTTAAGGAGCTGGGCGAGGGCAGCCGAGTTGGAGGCCACCTTACCGAAGTCCTGAACAGCCTGGGCATACTTGCCCTGAGCCAGGTGCAGGTTGCCAAGCACCTCGCCGATGCCGTTGGCCGTGGAGGCCTTGGCGATGTAGTTCTCAGCGGTAGCGACGTCGCCATTGAGCAGCGACAGCAGTCCGAGGTTAGCGTTGGCCTCAGGCAGGTTAGCCACGCGGGCAGCCTTCTCGAGCCAGTTCTGGGCCTCGCTGTAGTTACCCTTGGCATACTCCATCATGGCTACGTTGTTGAAGCCACGGGCATCGTTGGGGAACAGCTGGGTGGCCTTCTTGTAAGCCTCCTCGGCGCTGTTGGCGTCGTTATTGTAGAGGGTGGCGGCATAGAGCAGCTCCTCGACGTTGAGCTTTGAGGCGTCGTCCTTAATCTGCGACAGGATCTGCTCGTCGCTGCGGCCGATGAGGTTGTAGTTGATGGTCATGCGGGCACGACGCAGCTGAGGCAGGATGCCGTCGGTGAGCTCGCGGAAGCCGGCCGAGATGTTCTTGATCTGAGCCTCACGCTCCTCGGGATCCTGATACATTGAGAGGACACGCAGGATGACATCCTTGTCCTGAATGTTCGAGTTAGCCACCAGCTCCTGGAAGCCTTCCCAGTCCTCGGCGGTATACTTTGTCTCAACGTTGGCGTTGGCACCAGCCTTCTTCATCTGCTGCTTCACGTAGTCGGCAGCCACGTCCTGACGCTTGCCAGCCAGGCGCTCGTTGAAGTTATAGGTACCGTCGGGCGAAGCGTAAGCCGAGACGTCGATGCCCTCGAAGGCCAGTGTCTCCTGGTGGTCGGCAATCTCCTTGAGCAGGCGCACGAACTCCTGCACGGAGTTGTTCTGCAGCTCGCTCTTGCGCAGCTGGGCCTGGTTGATGAGGAACTTCACGTTAGCCTCCTGCTTCTTGGCGATGATGCGCTGGAAGCCATCCTGAGCCAGGGCGGGCTGGGCCGAAGCCAGCGTACGCTTGTAGAGCTCGCTGGTAGCAATGACGCCAGTGGCCACCTTCACGGCAGGAATATTGATCTTCTTTTTGCCCTTCATGGCATCGAAGGTCAGGTAGAGGTCGCTCTGCTCCATCTCGGGCACATACTTGAAGTTGGTCTTCATCGAGTAGCGGCCACCCACCTTGTAGGGAATGGTCTGAGCGTTGCCCTGCACCTTCTCACCCTGGAACATGGCACTCTGGCCCTGCACGGCCTGGCCGTCGAAGCGCAGCTCAGGAGTGACGGTAACCACGACCTTCTTCTTCATGTACTTCTCAGGGAACATGCCGTCGATGGTAGCGGGCACTTCGCCCACGTAAGTCTCTAACGGATTGGGGGTAACGGTGAAGTAGTCGCTCGACAGAGCGCCCATCTTACTCGAACATGAGGTCAGCAGCACTGCGGCGGCTGACAACAAAAGCATTTGTTTTTTCTGCATAACGTTATGAAATAATGATTAGTCAAAAAAGGTGCCGCGAGCGGGACTCGAACCCGCACAACCATTCCTGGTCAAGGGATTTTAAGTCCCTCGTGTCTACCATTCCACCATCGCGGCCGACAGTGCTTTTCGGCATTGCGAGTGCAAAGGTACGCCAAAATCTCCGAATAGCCAAACTTTTTGGCGTTTTTTTGCAAAAGAGCATCAACATTCTTTTCGCCGGATAATCCAAAATACGTTAAATAATGTGTTCCTTTCATCGGTTTCTCGGATAAAAGCCGTACTTTTGCACACCGAAAGTGCGACGCCAGATGAAAGAGCAACAGAATGCGGGCCTTGTTTCCCGCCGTTTCATCTACATCAAGAAGCGCGATTGCTTCGCTTATTGATGTGCGGCTGTAGGCCTCCCCGCGAGTGTCTACGGTTGTCGCCATGTGGTTGCCAATCGGCAGTCATTCCCCCGTTTTTGAACACCCAACCTTATATTCAAAACCTTTAATCTATCATTCTATCATTATGGAAATACCTTTCGCTGAAGCGTGGAAGATCAAGATGGTCGAACCGCTGCGTAAGAGTACACGCGCCGAGCGCGAACAGTGGCTGAAAGAGGCCCATTACAACGTGTTTATGCTGAAGGCCGAGCAGGTCTACATCGACTGCCTCACCGACTCGGGCACCGGCGCCATGAGCGACCGCCAGTGGTCGGCCATGATGCTGGGCGACGAGAGCTATGCCGGCGCCACCTCGTTCTACAAGTTCCAGGAGGTCGTTCAGCGCATCTTCGGCTTCCAGTATGTCATCCCCACCCACCAGGGCCGTGCCGCTGAGAACGTGCTGTTCTCCTATTTAGTAAAGGAAGGCAATGTCGTTCCTGGCAATGCTCACTTCGACACCACCAAGGGCCACATCGAGTTTCGTAAGGCGAAGGCCATCGACGTGACCATCGACGAGGCCAAGGACACCCAGCTGGAGCTGCCCTTCAAGGGTAACGTCTCGCTGGAGAAGCTTGAGAAGGTGCTGAAGGAGAACCCCGGCAACGTACCCTTCATGGTGCTGACGGTGACCAACAACACCGTGGGCGGACAGCCTGTGTCGATGCAGAACATCCGCGAGACCTGCGAGCTCTGCCATCGCTACGGTGTGCCCGTGGTCATGGACTCGGCCCGCTTTGCCGAGAACTCCTACTTCATCAAGAAGCGCGAGGCCGGCTATGCCGACAAGACCATCAAGGAAATTGCACGCGAGATGTACTCCTACGTTGACGCCATGACGATGTCGGCCAAGAAGGACGGACTGGTCAATATGGGCGGTTTCATCGCTACCAACAAGGAAGAGTGGTACGAGGGCGCCAAGCAGTTCTGCATCCCCTTCGAGGGCTTCCTCACCTACGGCGGTCTGAACGGTCGCGACCTGAACGCCCTGGCCGTGGGCCTCGACGAGAACACTGAGTTCGACATGCTCGAGACACGCATCCACCAGGTGGAGTACCTCGCCAAGAAGCTCGACGAGTACGGCATACCTTACCAGCGTCCCGTGGGCGGTCATGCCCTGTTCATCGATGCCGACAAGGTGCTGTGCAACGTGCCCAAGGAGGAGTTCCCTGCGCAGACGCTGACCTGCGAGCTTTACTTAGAGGCTGGCATCCGCGGCTGCGAGATTGGCTACATCCTGGCCGACCGCGACCCTGTGACACGCGAGAACCGCTTCGGAGGCCTCGACCTGCTGCGCCTGTGCATTGCCCGCCGTGTCTACACCGACAACCACATGAACGTCATCGCCGCAGCCCTGAAGAACGTCTACGACCGCCGCAACGAGATTACCCGCGGCGTGGAGATCACCTGGGAGGCACCGCTCATGCGTCACTTCACCGTTCAGCTGAAGCGGTTGGGGTAAAAAAGACACTGAAAGCCCACCCCTAACCCCTAAGACTAACCCTTAAGGCCCACCCCAACCCCTCCCCAAGGGAGGGGCTTGGGATAGATTTTCTGCGGAAAAGGTAACTTATCCCCCTCCTACAGGAGGGGTTAGGGGAGGTCTCTTCGGACGCGAGTGAGGGTAAGTGTATTGAACTTTTTCACCCTTTTCTTTTTAGGTAGAAGTTGAAAATAACTTTTGAAAGAAATCAGCAACAATTAGAAATAATAATTTCCAACAATGATAAATTTCTGGATGTAATTCTTTCTAATTGTTGCCAATTTCTTTCATTCAAAATCGTACCAACTTATTATTTTCATCATTACTTAACAACGAATTAAGACGAATAACACGAATTGTACGAATTACAATTGTAAAAAGCATGTTTGCGATTGCGAAAGCTTGTTTGGGATTGCGAAAGCTTGTCTGGGATTGCGAAAGCTTGTCTAGGATTGCGAAAACATGCGAAAGAGCGAAAGGATGCGAAAACGTGGGATATATACAAAGAATAAAGTTTTCGTGAAGTTCGCGATTTTCGTGCGCTTTCGCAATTAATAAGTTCGTGATTTTCGTGCGCTTTCGCAATAAATAAGTTCGCGATTTTCGCTGCAATCGGCGATGCCTGTGCGTAGCAAAGTGTCATCCGTGAAACTTGTTTTCATTCGTGTAATTCGTAAAATTCGTCTTAATTCGTGTAATTCGTGAAACTTGTTTTCATTCGTGTAATTCGTGATATTCGTCTTAATTCGTTGTTTTAAGAGCTCATAGTGGTGGGAAACTATCAGTTAGGGGAGGCCTCCAATAGGTATAAAAGCCCAAAGAGTTGAGCAAGGAGCGAAGGGAGGCTCCTCTACTCCTCTACTCCTTACTCCTCTACTCCTTGCTCCTTTACTCCTTTACTCCTCTACTCCTTTACTCCTTTACTTCTCTACTCCTTTACTCCTCTACTCCTTACTCCTCTACTCCTTGCTCCTCTACTCCCCCCAAAAATGATGTGGGCTGCGCACCGTTTCGATGCGCAGCCCACTTTTCACTTATCACTTATCGTTTCTTCTCACTTCGCCACCTTCTTGCCATTCTCGATGACGAGGCCCTTGTGGGCGGCGCCCACCTTACGTCCCGAGAGGTCGTAGACCTCGTTCGAAGTCTGCTCGGTGACAATGTTGTTGATGGCCGTCACCTCATTGGCGCTGACGTGCTTGATGAGGAGCTTGCTGGCGCTGGCCGACTGCTGCTCCCAGGCGAAACCGCAACGGGTGGGCAGGAATGTCTTGTCGGCCTCAGTGCGGATAAGGATACTCTCCAGCGGCGTGACGCTCTGCTGGGCGGGAATGCCGTAGCGTCCCTCGCGAGCCATGCTCTCCCAGCTACTGCTGAAAGCCACGGTGTTGCCTGCATTGTCGCTCTGGCGAACGGTGTAGGTCTCGGTGCCGATGCTCATAGCGTCGGTGTTGCGCACAAACATGGTCTGTGCCTTGGGCGAATAGACCAGATAAGGCACACCGGCCTGAATGCCCTCATTGGTGCAGTCGACAAAAAGCAGGCAGAGATTAGTGCCGTCCTGCTGGATACCGGCGAAGCGCTCTACAGTAAGCCCCGGAGCGGCAGTCTGCAGCTGGTCGGCCGTCATTGCCATGGGCATGCACAGCGTGTTATAGCCAGCAAAGAAGTAGCGGCTCATCTGAACCGTCTGCTCAGTGTTCTGTAACAGTTCGACGTTCAGCTTGTTAGTGCTCGTCGACAGGTTTCTTACTCTCTGCTGGGCCACAGCCTGGGTGGTGCAGAGCGTGGCGGCTGCCACGATGGTGAGTACGAGGTGTTTCATCTTACTATAGGTTTTTGGTTATAAAATTACGTTTTTCGGGCGCCGAAGCTACCGGATTGATTATCTCTATCGGCTGCAAAGATACGAATTATATTTGAAAGCCCAAAAGATTTCGCCATAAATTTTCAAAGAAAACACAAAAAGCGGGGAAAAGGGGTGCACAAGCGTGCCTTTAGCTAAGCGACAAAACAGTAGGTACATAACACCAAAAGCGTCTTGTGCCGACTGATATCGTTACTATATTAATTCTTTAAGCACTAACCTTACAACCATTCACATTCCCCGCAACCGCCTCATTGCAAGCACGTTCCGGTGAAGGGTTCCTGTAAACTACTCAAATTGCAACAGACAGAGGCAGCAGTCTCGCCAGTGCAGGCCGCAAGTGTAGGGGCAGGCCGTCAGTGTAGGGGCAGGCCTTGTGCCAGCCCGATGGCCCATCAGGGCCAATGATCGCGGCAATGCCCGCCATCACCTTATTATATTTAAAGACAACATGAACAACTACTTGGAAAGAGAAATAATGAGGACAACATCCTAGGCGCAAGCGCCTATCCGCAACAACGCATCGGGCTGGCACGGGGCCTGCCCCTACTCTGGCGGAATTGCGCCCCAAATAGCGATTCCATTATCTGCTGACGAAGGTCAGCAAATCTGCTGACGAAGGTCAGCAAATCTGCTGACGAAGGTCGGCAAATCTGCTGACGAAGGTCGGCAAATCTGCTGACGAAGGTCAGCAACACATTATCCTGTATTTCAATACAATACAATTGCAGAAAATATCAGACTCCAAGTCACGCAAGTTTTGCCTCTGGCGCTGAGTCACAAAACACCGCAGACTGGGTATGATTTCATGGTGACGAAAAGCATTGCACGCTTGCCCTGATTAGAGCTGTTTCATGTCGCAACTATGCCGTTTCCTTGTCGTAAACCTATGACTTACGTGTGTCAGAAACAGGCGATTATCGAGTGCCAATACTTCGTCCCCCTTTTTGCATCCCGAGGTTCACATCATGAATCCCGACAGCAACTCACCCAAAAGGTCCCTTTTTCCTCATCGACAAGGCGTCCAAGCCAACCATTCACCGTATCTCTCTAACACATAGCTACATACACTCAAAATGAAGGGTTGAACAATTAATAGTATTTCCCAGATGCGACCTACTTTCAAGGCCAAGCTCTAAACTACACAAGAATCTGCACATTCCGATACGTTTTGCCGTTTTTTATGGACTTCTCGCGCTTTTAATATTACCTAATCACCTTCCGTCCGTTCTGGATGTATACGCCCTTCCGAACATCTCCCACACGTCTGCCCTGTAGGTCGTGAACAGGAGTCTGTAAGGCTGGTAATCCAGTAGTGGAACTAATCCCACTTGCATCACCAGGCAGTGGGACTTGCATATTTCGATATTCGCCTGTCGTTGCGTCTACTATAAACACCCCTTGACGTGATGCCACATAGAGCAGGTTGCCGTCGGCATGGATACTGTTCAGGCTTGCCGTAGGAATCCGTATCTGCTCAAAGCGCCCCGTCTCATAGTGATAGGGGCGCCCTGCTGGCGTGGTCGCATGGTCAAAGCCTTCACCCTCTGAGCCCAGGAACCTCAGAAGCCGGTCTTCCTCCATGACCCAGACGCGGCCTTCACCGTCAATCTCAATGTCGTAAACAATCCCGGCACCTTTGTAGAACACCATCTCC
>JAEEGL013955900.1_pt1 | contig 12213 bp, 13 predicted proteins | sample 9134231 | NCBI WGS metagenome assembly JAEEGL01 (sample SAMN16246548, study PRJNA631951) | gut metagenome | biome: gut microbiome; feature: rumen; material: fiber-attached | host: Bos | place: Iran: Karaj | collected 2018-10
CTCAGAACACGCCGCGTGCGCTTTATACCATTTGTCATTCGGGAGTGGTAACCCGCGTCGAGGTTAATCAGCAGATGGGAGGCAGCGGCTGGCTGTATGTGGGTACGTACGGTTTCGGAACCGACTCTGCAAGTAATTATCTGACCGTAACGGACGGAACGGGCAAGGGTATGCCTGTCCCGCATGAGGGCGTTAAGATAGGCGGCGGAGTAGGAGAGAGCGGCAGCCCGAGGTTTATGGAGGGTGCGCGTTACTGGCTGGAATACAACGGTATTCCCGACTCCGTCTATACGTATGAGAAGAAAAAGAGCCATTACTTGGACGACTTGGTGAGCCGTGGCAGATGGGTCAATTTCCTTAACGAGCGTCAGTGTGTGCCTGTCCATTTGGCATTGGCTGTCCATACCGATGCAGGCGTTCGCGAGGGGGACTCGATAGTCGGTACGTTAGCCATCTATTCGGAGAAGGACAAAGAGGGCAAGACACGTTTCCGCCGTGGCGGCAACCGGTTGATAGGCCGTGATTTGGCGGACTATGTGCAGACGCAGGTGGTGGAGGATATGCGCCGGACGCTGTGTCCTAACTGGGCTCGGCGCGAGTTGAAAGACGGCGTATATGCCGAGTCGCGTATCCCGCATGTGCCCACTTTGCTTGTCGAGATGTTGAGCCACCAGAACCAGAACGATATGCGCTACGGTTTGGACGGAAGGGCGAAGTTCATTATCAGCCGCGCTATCTACAAGGGTGTGTTGCGTTTCCTTCATGAGCAGGACGGTACGCCGTTTGTGGTTCAGCCTTTGCCCGTGCGCGATTTTGCTGTTGCCCGTGTGCAGGGTCGCGATTCGGTGCGTTTGTCGTGGCAGAGCCGTTTTGACAGTCTGGAGGCGACCGCTGTGCCTGCTTATTATGTCGTGTACAGCCGTATAGCGGGTGGCGACTGGGATAACGGCTGGCGTGTGGACTGCGAGCAGGTTGCCTTGCCGCTGGAACGTGGCAAGCGGTACGATTTCGTAGTGTGTGCGGGCAATTCGGGCGGCATCAGTATGCGGTCCGAGCAACTGAGTGCATATATCTCTCCTGCGGACACCAAGCAGGCGGTTATAGTGAACGGTTTTACGCGTGTCTGCGGACCGGCAATGATGGCGGGCGACAGCCTGCACGGAGGCATCCGGCCTCATGCTTTGGCTATCCCTTATGGCAAAGACCCGTCCTATATAGGCGAGCAGATTGATTTCGACCGCACCCATCCGTGGCTCAGTGACGACAACTGCGGCTACGGTATGTGCAACAACGACTATGACGGTATGTGGGTGGTTGGCAACACGTTCGACTACCCTGCGCGGCACGGCGATGTTTTGGCGGCTATGGGATATTCGTATGTGAGCCGCTCGCTCGCTTCGTTGGAGCGGCTGCCCGATGTGCAGTTGGTGGATATTATTTTAGGCAAGGAGTCAGCGGGCATAGCCGCTTTGTCTCAGCGGCAGCGCAAGGAGGTGGCGCGTTATCTGCGAGGCGGAGGAAGGCTCTTGGTCAGAGGCTCGTACATAGGCTCGGGTACGTCCGATGCCGAGGTGCTCACGTGGGCGCGAACAGAGTTGCATTTTATGCCCAAGGCGGTCAATGCTTCGCGTAACGGATTGGTGAAAATGCAACTGCGAGGCAGAGAAACCGACACCTACCAGCTGTTTATGGAGCCGAACGAGTGGCGTATAGCCTGCGAAGCACCCGATGCCATCGAACCTGTAGGAATCAGTGTGCGGGTCGGGACTTATGCCGACAGTTTTCTTACGGCGGGGGTGGCTACCGGTCACCGCATATTGGTGCTGCCTTTTATGCCCGAGAGCGTATGCGAATTTGAGTCGCTTCTGACGGGCTGCGTACAGTTCCTTGAAAAGTAATAGCATATAAACCATAAACAATATTGATGACGATGAGCCGTAAGAATCTTCCTTTATTGGAGAATATCCTGATTGAGTCGGTTGCCGCCGAAGGCAAGGCGGTAGCGCATGTGGACGGACAGGTGGTCTTTGTGCCGTATTGTGTCCCGGGCGATTGTGTGGACTTGCAGGTGACCCGCAAGAAGCACTCTTTTATGGAAGCCCGCGTGGAGCGTGTGGTCAAGCCTTCTGATGTCCGCTGTCCCGCTGTGTGCCGGCACTACGGCGTATGCGGCGGGTGCAAGTGGCAGATCCTGCCCTACAGCGAGCAACTCCGATGGAAACACCGGCAGGTGGAGGATAACCTTGTGCGGATAGGCAAAGTGCCCTTGCCGCAGATAGAGCCTGTCTTGGGCTCCGAATCGGAGTACGGGTATAGGAACAAGCTGGAGTTCACTTTTGCCGACCACCGGTGGCTCACGCCCGAACAGATGCGCGACAAAGTGCCCTTCGAGCCCGGACTGGGATTCCATATACCCAACTGCTTCGACAAGGTGCTGGACATAGAAGAGTGTCACTTGATGCCCGATGTGAACAACCGCCTTCGCAACCGCGTGCGCGAATATGCGCTCTCCCACGGTATGACTTTCTACAACGAGCATACGCACGAGGGACAACTGCGGACGCTTATCCTGCGCATGAACGGACAGGGCGAAGTGATGGTGGTGCTTGTGCTCGGTGAGGACTTGGAAGAGCAGGGCAGGGGACTGCTGGAGATGATTCGTACGGAGTTCGCCGAGGTGGTCAGCCTGTGGTACTGCGTCAACAAGAAGATGAACGACACGATTGGTGATCAGGAGTTGGTTCTCTATTCGGGTCAGGACCATCTGATTGAGCGGATGGAGGACTTGCGCTTCAAGGTAGGTCCCAAGTCTTTCTACCAGACTAACACCCGTCAGGCGTACCGTCTGTATGAAGTGGCTCGCAACTTTGCCGGTTTGACAGGCGGAGAGACTGTCTATGACCTCTATACGGGTACGGGCACGATAGCCCAGTTCGTGGCGCGTCATGCCAAACAGGTGATTGGCATTGAGTATGTCCCCGAAGCCATTGATGACGCACGTGTCAATGCGGCTATGAACGGCTTGGATAATGTGCGTTTCTTCGCAGGCGATATGAAAGATATACTGACCGGTGCGTTTGTGCGCGAACAAGGGCATCCCGACGTGATTATCACCGACCCGCCCCGCGCAGGTATGCACGAGGATGTGGTCAATGTCATATTGGGTGCAGAGCCGGAACGCATTGTCTATGTGAGCTGTAATCCTGCCACGCAGGCACGCGACATTGGCCTGCTGTCCGTCAGCTACGATGTGGTCCGCGTGCAGCCCGTGGATATGTTCCCGCAGACCCAGCACGTCGAGAATGTCGTGCTCTTGGTTCGTCGCCCCGACTAAATAGCTAAATAGAACACCCGGGCGTATTGTTCCCTTCGCTGACTATAGGGATACTATAGGGATAGCATAGGGATAGTATAGGGATACTTAACGAAAAGAAACAATTACTATGAAAAAAATCTTCATTCTCGCACTCGCAGCATTAGGAATGCTCGCCTGCACAGGACAAAACGAACCTTCCCAACCGGACACACCTTCTACTCCAACCATCGAAGGAGAATTATCGGGTGTTTTCTCTGTTAGTCCAAACTACAAAGTACGTTTCTCAAAAGGTAACCTACAGTATCAGGCGAGTACGGATAGTTGGCGTTTTGCGGAACACCAGTATGATTATATAGGTGAAGCGAACATGAACATCTCCGATGCCTACAGCGGCTGGATAGACCTCTTCGGTTGGGGAACGGGCAATGCTCCCACAAAGACAAGCACGAGCGTTAGCGATTACTCTTCTTTTATTGACTGGGGAATGAATCCTGTCAGCAACGCCGGCAATGAGGCAGGTCTGTGGAGAACATTGTCGAAGGACGAGTGGTTGTATCTGTTCCACGATCGTGCCGACTACGACAAACTCTTCGGTTGGGGCAAGGTGGCAGGTGTGAGCGGTGTGATTCTGTTGCCGGATAATTGGGTTAAGCCTTCGGGTGTATCTTTCTGGTCTTATTCGGAGGGAAATGCCAATGAACACATCTCTGACAACACTTATACTGTATCGCAGTGGCAGAAGATGGAGGATACCGGCGCGGTGTTCCTGCCCGCTGCGGGCTACCGCGATGAAACGAGGGTTATCTTTAGTGGGTTAATCGGCTACTACTGGTCTTCCACGCAGTACGACTCGGACTATGCGTACATACTGTACTTCGAAACATTCTACCTCGGCCCGCAGGACTATTACTATCGCGGCAGCGGTCGAAGTGTGCGCCTCGTTCATGTTCTCACAAATTGACGGGTCTCCACTGAACTCACCTTACTGCACACCGTACCGCACATAGTACAAAAAAGCACGAAAACTTTCGGGAAATCAACCGAAATTGCTTAATAGAGAGAGCAAAATAAAGAAAAATGCATTATTCGTGCTTTTTTTTGCGAAAATATTTGGTGCGCAGCTAAAAATGTAGTACTTTTGCCTGCTTTTTGAGCGTTTGTGCACTGACTTAAAGCGCTGATAAACTAATCAGGCGGGCGCAAATACAATTGAAATGACAATCAATAATCAACCAAAAACAATTAATAAACCAAGTTACAATGCCAACAATTCAACAATTAGTTAGAAAGGGAAGAGCAGAACTTATCGACCAGAGCAAGAGCCCTGCATTGGACAACTGTCCGCAACGTCGCGGCGTATGTGTCCGTGTTTACACCACCACTCCTAAAAAGCCTAATTCGGCTATGCGTAAGGTGGCTCGTGTTCGTTTGACGAACCAGAAAGAGGTGAATGCCTACATCCCCGGAGAAGGTCACAACTTGCAGGAGCACAGTATCGTGATGGTTCGCGGAGGTCGTGTAAAAGACCTTCCGGGTGTTCGTTACCACATTGTACGCGGTACGTTGGATACGGCAGGTGTTGCCAACCGTCTCCAACGTCGCAGCAAATATGGTGCGAAACGTCCGAAAGCTAAAAAGTAAGTTCTTTCCACAAAACTAATCGTTCCTAATAAAGGGACGTGCAAAGAGGGTTGATCGGTTGAGTAAGGCGGGAGAGTCCCCCTGAAGACGATAGACAACCAAAAAACGCAAGCATAGACTTGCAAGTAAACAAAAAACACACACACTACAACAATGAGAAAAGCAAAACCAAAAAAACGTGTCATCCTGCCGGATCCGAAATTCGGTGAGGTAATGGTCGCCAAATTTGTGAACCACCTGATGCTTGACGGAAAAAAGAGCATAGCATACGGCGTGTTCTACAACGCATTGGACATAGTAGGTCAGCGCAACAAGGAAGAGGGCAAGACCGCTCTCGACATCTGGAAACAGGCGTTGGACAATATCACCCCGATGGTCGAGGTTAAATCGAAACGTATCGGCGGTGCAACTTTCCAGGTTCCTACCGAGATTCGTGCCGACCGCAAAGAGTCCATCTCGATGAAGAACATGATTAACTTTGCTCGCAAACGCGGCGGTCACTCCATGTCCGAGAAACTGGCAGGCGAAATAATGGATGCTTACAACAACCAAGGCGGCGCATTCAAACGCAAAGAAGATATGCACCGTATGGCTGAAGCTAACCGTGCATTTGCACACTTCCGTTTCTAAACTCCTGAAAGAGTACGACACCAACGCCTATATATAAGGTATAGCATAGATGGCTAAACAGGACTTGACATATAACAGGAACATCGGCATTATGGCCCACATCGATGCGGGTAAGACAACTACGTCTGAACGCATCCTCTACTATACGGGTCTGACCCATAAGATAGGTGAGGTACACGACGGAGCCGCCACGATGGACTGGATGGAGCAGGAGCAGGAAAGAGGTATCACCATTACCTCGGCGGCAACTACCACGTATTGGAACTATGCCGGCAAGAAATACAAAATCAATCTGATTGACACTCCGGGGCACGTGGATTTCACGGTGGAGGTCGAACGCAGTCTGCGCATATTGGATGGTGCCGTAATGGCATTGTGTGCTGTAGGAGGCGTACAACCCCAAAGCGAGACCGTTTGGCATCAGGCTGACAAGTATAATGTTCCGCGCTTGTGTTATGTGGACAAGATGGATCGGAGCGGTGCCAACTTCTTCGATGTAGTCAGCCAGATCAAAGACAAACTGGGAGCGACCCCCTGCCCGATACAGATTCCTGTCGGCTCAGAAGAGAACTTCAAAGGCGTGGTCGATCTGGTGCGGATGAAAGCCATCCTGTGGCACGACGAGACACAAGGTGCCGAGTACGAAGTGGACGACATACCGTCCAATCTGCTGGCTGAAGCCCAAGAATGGCGCGACAAGATGCTGGAGACAGTAGCCGAGTTCGATGATGCCCTGATGGAGAAATACTTCTCCGACCCCGATACTATCACGGAAGACGAGATTCGCAACGCTATCCGCAAGGGAACGTTGTCAATGGCAATCTTCCCTGTCATCTGCGGTTCGAGCTTCAAGAACAAAGGTGTTCAGACTATGCTTGATGCAGTCTGCGCCTACTTGCCCAGCCCGATGGATGCCGGTCATATAGACGGCAAAGACCCGCGCAATGACAAGCCTGTTTCCCGCAAACCGGACGAGAGCGAACCGCTCTGCGCATTGGCGTTCAAGATAGCCACAGACCCCTACGTGGGACGTCTGTGCTATTTCCGCGTTTATTCAGGTAAGTTGGATGCAGGTTCGTATGTCTATAACACACGTTCGGGCAAGAAAGAGCGCATCAGCCGTATATTCCAGATGCATTCCAACCACCAGAACCCCGTCGAAGTTATTTGTGCAGGCGATATAGGTGCTGGAGTAGGCTTCAAGGATATACGTACAGGTGATACGTTGTGCGACGAGAACCATCTCATCACACTCGAGTCTATCGAATTCCCCGCACCCGTTATAGGTGTCAGCGTGGAGCCGAAGAGCCAGGCTGACTTGGACAAACTCGGAGTGGGACTTGCCAAACTGGCAGAGGAAGACCCGACGTTCACCGTCAAGACAGATGAGCAGACGGGTCAGACCGTTATCAGCGGTATGGGCGAATTGCACCTTGAGATTATTATCGACCGCCTTCGCCGAGAGTTCCATGTCGAGTGCAACCAAGGTCGGCCGCAAGTGGCTTACAGAGAAGCTATCACTGCTCCTGTCGAGTTGCGTGAGACCTATAAGAAGCAGACTGGCGGTCGCGGTAAGTTCGCCGATATGATAGTACGCGTAGAACCTGCCGACCCCGATTTCGACGGCTCGTTGCAGTTCATCGATACAGTCAAAGGCGGCAATATACCCAAGGAGTACATTCCCGCTATCGAGAAAGGTTTCCAAAGCGCTATGAAGAACGGCGTGCTGGCAGGTTATCCTGTGGACAAACTTAAGGTGACAGTGATTGACGGTAGTTTCCACCCTGTTGATTCCGACCAGTTGTCCTTCGAGATTTGTGCGCAAATAGCCTTCAAGAACGCTTGCCAGAAAGCCAAACCTGTTCTGATGGAGCCTATTATGCAGATTGAGATTGTTACTCCTGAAGCCAATATGGGTGACGTGATAGGCGATTTGAACAAACGTCGCGGACAGGTGGAAGGAATGGACACATCCCGCACGGGTGCACGAGTAGTCAAAGCCAAAGTGCCTTTGAGCGAGATGTTCGGATACGTAACTACCTTGCGTACCATCACTTCCGGACGAGCCACCAGCAGTATGGAGTTCAGCCACTATGAAGCCATGACACCCGCGCTCGCCAAAGCCGTACTCAAAGAAATAGGCGGAAGAGAAGACTTGATATAAACCATAAGGCGCACGTTGAGGACTCAAGCAAATGACTCTTTGAGCCAAGCGTGCGAACCAAAATACAAACATTAATAACAACAATTATGAGTCAGAAAATCAGAATTAAACTGAAATCATTCGACCACAATCTGGTGGACAAATCCGCAGAGAAGATTGTGAAGACAGTGAAAGCCACCGGTGCAGTAGTAAGCGGTCCTATTCCACTTCCTACTCACAAACGCATTTTCACCGTTAACCGCTCGACGTTCGTCAACAAGAAAAGCCGCGAACAGTTTGAATTGAGCAACTACAAACGTCTTATCGACATTTACAATTCCAACCAGAAGACTATCGAAGCTCTTATGAAACTGGAGTTGGCAAGCGGTGTCGAAGTCGAAATCAAAGTATAGTAAACCAAAAACCACATCCCTCGGATAGCGTCTTTTGATAAGAAACCCGAGGGCGAGTGTGGTAAGTCAATAACAACAAATCCACTAAAAAAATGCAAGGATTATTAGGAAAGAAAATCGGAATGACATCCGTATTCGGTGCTGATGGCAAGAATATCCCATGCACCGTTATCGAAGCCGGTCCGTGCGTTGTTACCCAACTGAAGACTGTGGAGAAAGACGGTTACAATGCCGTGCAGGTAGGTTTCATGCAGAAAAGCGAGAAACATACCAACAAGGCGGAAATGGGCCATTTCAAAGCAGCAGGTGTACAACCCATGCGTCATCTTGCAGAGTTCGATGGTTTTGAACAGGATCTGAAACTGGGTGACACACTCACCGTTTCGATGTTCGAAGAGAACTCGTATGTAGATGTAGTCGGCATCAGCAAAGGTAAAGGTTATCAGGGCGTCGTTAAGCGTCACGGATTTGGCGGCGTAGGTCAATCCACTCACGGTCAGGACGACCGTCTCCGCGCCCCCGGTTCGGTAGGTGCTTGTGCCTATCCTTCACGTATCTTCCCCGGCACACGTATGGCGGGACACATGGGACAAGACCGCGTTACCGTACAGAATCTGCTTATCCTCAAGGTTATTCCTGAGTATAACCTGATTATGGTTCGCGGAAGCATTCCCGGAGCTAAAAACAGTATTGTAACGATTAACAAGTAAAACGTATGGAACTTAGTGTAATGAACCAAGCCGGTAAAGAGACCGGCAAGAAGGTAGTTTTGAATGATGCTATCTTCGGCATTGAGCCTAACGACCATGCTATTTATTTGGACGTTAAGCAATATCTTGCCAACCTTCGTCAAGGTACGGCAAAAGCCAAACAGAGAAGTGAGAACGCTCACTCAACACGCAAGTTAGGTCGTCAGAAAGGTGGCGGCGGTGCACGTCCCGGTGATTTCAAGTCGCCTGTACGCGTAGGAGGTGGTACCATCTTTGGTCCCGTACCCCGTGACTATAGCTTCAAACTCAATAAGAAAGTAAAACAACTCGCCCGCCGCAGTGCTCTCAGTATGCGCGCTCAGAACGGACAAATAGTTGTACTGGACTCTTTGAGTTTTGACGAGCCGAAAACAAAAGCTATGCTCGAAGTGATGAAGAACCTGAACGTGGCAGGCAAGAAAGCGTTGTTCGTAATGCCAGAAAGCAACGTGAACGTTATGAAGTCTGCTCGCAACATTGAGCGCACCAATGTAACTACCGTTAACGAGCTTAATACGTATGCGGTAATGAACGCCAATGTGGTCATCCTCACCGAAGAGGCTGTCAAAGGATTAGAAGGAATTTTTAACGCTTAAGTAAGGAGAATCAGTTATGGCAATTATTATTAAACCTATCGTCACCGAGAAGATGACAGCTGCCGGAGAAAAACTTAACCGTTACGGATTCCGAGTAGAACGTACTGCCAACAAGTTGCAAATCAAGAAGGCAGTAGAAGAAATGTACAATGTCCAGGTTTTGGATGTCAATACGATGGTCGTAGCACCGAAACGTATGCAGCGTTGGACGCGTAGCGGTCTGCTTCGCGGTAAATCCAATGCCTACAAGAAAGCCGTTGTGACATTGAAAGAAGGTGAAACAATCGATTTTTATAGCAATATCTAAAAATGGCTGTACGTAAATTAAAACCCACTACACCGGGGCAAAGACACAAAGTTATCGGCGCGTTTGAGACAATTACCGCAAGCGCACCGGAGAAGTCTCTTGTATTCGGCAAGCTGAAAACGGGTGGTCGTAACAACACAGGTAAAGAGACCATGCGCTACATCGGCGGAGGACACAAGCAGAAATTCCGCGTAATTGACTTCAAACGCAACAAAGACGGTGTACCCGCAGTCGTAAAAACCATCGAGTATGATCCGAACCGCTCGGCTCGTATCGCTCTGCTCTTTTACGCTGACGGTGAGAAGCGTTATATACTTGCGCCTAACGGACTGCAAGTAGGTCAAACAGTTCTTTCGGGCAGCGGCATCGCTCCCGAAGTAGGCAATTCACTTCCTATTTCCGAAATTCCGTTGGGAACAATTATCCACAACATTGAATTGCGCCCTGGACATGGTGCCCAGATGGTACGCTCGGCAGGAACATTTGCCCAGTTGGCAGGTCGTGAAGACAAGTATGCTCTTATTAAATTGCCTTCGGGCGAACTTCGCAAAGTGCTGTCTGCTTGTAAGGCAACCATCGGCGAGGTAGGTAACAGTGACCACGCACTCGAAAAGAGCGGTAAGGCAGGTCGCAGCCGTTGGCTCGGACGCCGTCCGCACAACAGAGGTGTGACCATGAACCCTGTAGATCACCCGATGGGTGGTGGTGAAGGTCGTGCCAGTGGTGGACATCCGCGTAGCCGTAAGGGCTTGCTTGCCAAGGGTTACAAGACTCGTCATCCGAAGAACCAAAGCAATCAATACATTATTGAGAGACGTAAGAAATAACCTATAAAACAGAAGAAAACTATGAGTCGTTCATTAAAAAAAGGACCGTTTATCAACGTTAAGTTGGAGAAGAAGGTGCTCGCTATGAATGAGGCTAACAAGAAAGAAGTTGTTAAGACCTGGTCACGCGCATCTATGATTTCTCCTGATTTTGTAGGTCATACTATCGCAGTTCACAATGGAAACAAGTTCATCCCTGTTTACATTACGGAAAATATGGTTGGTCATAAGTTGGGCGAATTCGCTCCGACACGTATCTTCCGTGGTCACGCAGGCAAGAAATAATCCATTGAATCATTAACACAACATTAAAATTAAGATTAAAATGGGTGCCAGAAAACACAATACAGCTGAAGCGCGTAAGGAGGCTCAAAAGACTCAATACTTTGCCAAGCTCAATAACGTTCCTACCTCTCCACGCAAGATGCGCCTTGTTGCAGATATGATTCGTGGGTTGGAAGTGAACCGTGCACTGGGTGCGCTGCGTTTCTCAACAAAAGAGGCTTCGCGCGCTCTCGAAAAACTTCTCAAATCGGCTATCGCCAACTGGGAACAAAAAACCGGTAAGAAAGCCGACCAGGAGACTCTGTATGTTAGTACAATAATGGTGGACGGGGGTATGATGCTCAAACGTCTCCGTACCGCTCCTCAAGGACGGGGATATCGTATCCGCAAACGTTCCAACCATGTAACAATCTATGTAGATACCAAACCTGAAAAAGCTGAGTAAGACTATGGGACAAAAAATCAATCCAATTAGTAACCGTCTGGGTATCGTTCGCGGATGGGATAGCAACTGGTTCGGTGGCAAACGCTATGGTGATACTATCCTCGAGGATAGCAAGATCCGTGAGTATTTGAACGCCCGCCTTGCAGAGGCAAGTATTAGCCGTATCGTCATAGAGAGAACTCTCAAGCTTGTAACTGTAACTGTCTGCACTGCTCGCCCCGGTTATATCATCGGTAAGGGTGGACAAGAGGTTGACAAATTGAAAGAGGAACTGAAGAAAATCACCAAACAAGACGTACAAATCAATATCCACGAGGTTAAACGTCCCGAACTGGACGCTACCATCGTGGCTACCAAGATTGCACGTCAGCTCGAAGGCAAAATCGCTTATCGTCGTGCCATCAAAATGGCTATCGCTTCGACAATGCGTATGGGAGCAGAAGGTATCAAGGTGCAAATCAGCGGTCGTCTCAACGGCGCGGAAATTGCACGAAGCGAAATGTACAAAGAGGGACGTACCCCATTGCACACACTGCGCGCTGATATTGACTACTGCCATGCCGGCGCATTGACCAAAGTGGGTATCCTCGGTATCAAAGTTTGGATTTGCCGTGGTGAGAAGTATGGTAAAGTGGACTTGGCTCCTAATTTCTCACAGAAAGCAGAGACAGGTCGCTCAGGTGAACGTCGTGATGATCGCCGTGGTCGCGGAGACCGTCGTGACCGTCGTGACGAACGCCGTGGTGAATTCCGCCGTCAGAGAAAAGATTAATGTTAAACCGATTTGTAGATTAGAGTTATGTTACAACCTAAGAAAACTAAATTCCGCCGCTCGCAAAAAGGTCGCATCAAAGGCAATGC
>JAEEGL014614442.1_pt1 | contig 12213 bp, 9 predicted proteins | sample 9134231 | NCBI WGS metagenome assembly JAEEGL01 (sample SAMN16246548, study PRJNA631951) | gut metagenome | biome: gut microbiome; feature: rumen; material: fiber-attached | host: Bos | place: Iran: Karaj | collected 2018-10
CCCCCTCTGGAAGACCTGGCAGGACTTCATCGACCTCAACTGCACCACGTTTCCTGAGACGCCCTTCCGGCCCCGGAGCGACTGCCATGCATGGTCCTCCCTGCCTCTCGCCGAATTCGCCTCCGGAGACTGAACCGCCGTCCGTTCCCGCGTCTTTTGGCGCGGGACGCGATTTTTTTCGTGTTTTTTCCCTCTTTTTCTTGCAACCCGCATCAAATTCAGCTATAGTAAAGACAGGCAGACCCCTGGTCGAAATGAAATACGGAATGGAGGACTGTATCATGGGTAAGTTTGTGGTCAAGAACACAAAATCCGGCGTGAAGTTCAATCTCAAGGCGACCAACGGCGAGATCATCGCGACCTCCGAGGTGTACACCACGGAAGCCGCCTGCAAGAAGGGTATCGCCTCCGTGCAAAAGAACGCTCCCATCGCAGCCATCGAGAACCAGACCGTCGAGGGCTACGCTGTCGAGAAGCACCCCAAATTTGAGGTGTACACCGACAAGGCCGGAGAGTTCCGGTTCCGCCTGAAGGCCACCAACGGCCAGATCATCGCCGTGGGCGAGGGCTACAAGAAGCTGGCCAGCTGCCTCAACGGGATCGACTCCATCAAGCGCAACGCTCCAGATGCCTCCATCGTCAAGGAAGACTGAGGGATAAAAGAGATGGATGTCAAAGCCGAAGTCGAGAAGCTCGTCAAGAAGATTGGCGGCGATGAGAAGCTGAAGGCGAAATTCGCAAAGGATCCTGCCGGCGCCGTGAAAGACATCCTGGGCACGGCCGTTCCCGAGGAGACCGCTGCGAAGATCGTGGACGGCGTGAAGGCAAAATTCACCGCCGACAAGCTCTCCAGCGCCGCGGCCGGCGTCAGCAAGCTTTTCGGAAAGTGATCCAATGCGGGGATGTGTCCCCGCGCCGCACAGGCTTCTAAACAGATGCCGTGCGCTGCTCCGCCGATGAAAAAAGTTTTCTCAGGTGGTATTTGGCGGCCTTTCCCTTGTTGACAACGCGGTTCATTTGTCGTAAACTGTATGCAAATAAATTGAGGAGGAATCCCGATGGCCTTCTGTTACAACTGTGGGAATGACATTCCCGACGGCGTCGAGTTCTGCCCGCAGTGCGGTGCGAACCAGGCCGCAAAGCCGGCGGCTCCTGCCGCTCCGGCCGCGCCCGCGGCTCCCGCCTACCAGCAGCCCCAGTACCCCCAGCAGCCTCAGTATCAGCAGCCTCAGTACCAGCAGCCTCAGTATCCTCAGCAGCCCTATGGCCAGCAGCCCTACGGCCAGCAGCCCTACTATGCAGCCCCCCAGCCGCCCGCACCCAAGCAGCGCGGCCTGATCGGGACCGTTCTCATCAACGCTCTGAACGTTGTCCTGTCCAAGCCCATCCGTCTGTGGGCGCTGTCCCTGCTGAACATGGTGATGACCTCTCTGTCCAACGCGCTGAGCCTCATCCCCCTGCTCTCCATGTCCATCAACTACAACCTGACCCTCGGCATGGCCGGCATCTTCCTCAAGGGCTACCGGCGTGAAGAGGTCCAGACCGAAGAGCTGTTCGACGGCTTCAAGCACGGCGGAAAGACCTTCCTCCGCAACGCCTGCTCGCTTGGCTGGAAGCAGCTGCTCATCTTCCTGTGGGGCCTGATCCCCATCGTCGGGCCCATCTTCACCCTCATCAAGGGCTATGCCTACAGCTTCGTGCCCTATCTCCTGAAGGAGAACCATGATCTGGGCGCTATGGAAGCTCCCCGTGAGTCCGAGCGCATGACCAAGGGATACAAGTCCAAGATGTTCTGGGCTGAGATCCTGATCGGTCTCATCATCGGCGTGGTGTTCGGTATTCTTGCCGCTCTGTCCGCGATCCCGTACATCGGCGTCCTGTTCATTATCATCATGATCCTCGCCGCCATCGTTGTCATGGTTCTTTATCCTCTGTACATGGGCCTTGTCCATGCAGCTTTCTATGAGGAGATCAAGAACAAGAAGTAATCCTTCTGTCGCATCCCGGTGCCGGGCGCTCAGCGCCCGGCACTTTTTTTGCGCTCCGGTTGCAATCCCCCCCGGTTTGGTGTACCATGAAGCCAGTTCTCCCTCCCGACGCGTGCGTCGGGGGGAACTGCAGGAGGGACCGATATGGGCTGGATCCAGGAAGAACTCACAAAACGCCATCTGCCGGATCTTCTCGCCGGAGCCGGGGAAGCCGCGGGCTTCGCCGCCCGCAGGAAGGAGATCCAGGCGCTGCTGCTGGAACAGGAGTACGGAGCCTTTCCTCCCGTCCCGGAGAAGCTGTCCTTCTCCGTGACCGGCGAGACAGCCCCTGCCTTTGGCGGCACCGCCCTGAAGACGCAGATCTGCGCGCAGACCGTCTTCCCGGACGGTCAGACCTTCTCCTTCCCCTTTGTTTCCTACATCCCATCCGAGGGAGACGCGCTCCCCGCCTTCGTGCATATCAGCTTCCATCGCGATCCGGACGCCTCCCTGCCCAGGGAGGAGATCTGCGACAACGGCTTCGCGCTCTTTACCTTCTGCGTGGACGACGTGCAGACCAACGATCAGATGGGCGATTTCTCCAACGGCCTCGGCCCCATCCTCTTCCCGGACGGGCGCCGCGGCCCCGCCGGTGCCTCCAAGCTCACCATGTGGGCCTGGGCCGCCATGCGGGTCATGGATTACGTCCAGACCTGTTCCCGCGTCGACGGTTCCTCTGTCGCCGTCATCGGCCACTCCCGCCTGGGCAAGACCGCCCTCATCGCCGGCGGCTGGGATGAGAGGTTCTCCTTTGTCATCTCCAACGACTCCGGCTGCGGGGGCGCCGCCCTTTCGCGCGGCAAGACCGGCGAGACCATTGCCTTCATGAGCGAGGTCCTCTGGTTCTGGTACTGCGAGAACTTCCTGGAATACGAGGGCGATCCCGCGCGGCTCCCTTTCGACCAGCACTTCCTTCTCTCCCTCACAGCGCCGCGGCATCTCTATGTGGCCAGCGGCTCTGAGGACGCCTGGGCCGACCCCGCCAGCGAGCTTCTGGGCGCAGCGGCCGCTTCCCCGGCCTGGAAACTTCACGGCCTGCCCGGACTCATCGCGCCGGACCGTCCTCCCGCTGCAGGGGACGTGTTTCCCAACGGCACAGTCGCTTACCACTGCCGGAAAGGCGGCCACTGCCTGTCTCGCTGGGACTGGCTGCGGTATATGGAGTACATCCGGCTGCACCGCAACGACTGATGCGAATTGATCCCCCGGAGCGGAGACCCGCTCCGGCGTAAACGTGACGGGCCCGTGCCCGCTGCTCCCATGACGATGACCGGAACGGATCCGGGAAAGGATGATCGATATGGATCCCAGAAAGCCCTTTGACGAATTCCGGAAGCTGCAGGAGACCATCCACGCCTACGACCACGCGATGGGCCTTCTGTACTACGACGGAGACACCACGGCGCCCTCCGCCTCCGCCCCCGGCCGGGGCCGGACCATGGAGGTCCTGAGCGGCGTTCAGTACGATCTCGCCGCCGGGGACCGCGCCCGTGCCCTCGTCGCGGAGCTGCGCGCGCACCCGGAGGCCCTCGATGACCGGGAGCGCCGCGAGGTGGAGGTCTTTGCGCGGGATCTGGACTACACCTCCAGCATCCCGAAGCAGGAGTTCGTGGAGTACCAGGTGCTGGTGAACGAGGCCGGAGACGTGTGGCACCGGGCGAAACCCGCGAACGACTTCAAGTCCTTCGCCCCGTATCTGGAAAAGATCGTGGATGCGAACCGCCGCTTCGCCGGATACTACAAGCCGGAAGATAAACCTTACGACGTGCTTCTGGGGCTCTTCGAAAGGGGCCTCACCATGGAAGCCTGCGACGCCTTTTTCTCCGCGCTGCGCCGGGAGATCGTCCCACTTCTGGAGGCGGTGACCGCCGCTCCCGCGCCGGATACGAGCTTCCTTCACGGGACTTTCCCGATTCCCGTCCAGCGGATCCTCTCCGACCGGGTCATGGCTCTCATGGGCGTGGACCGGACCCGCTGCGCCATCGGGGAGACGGAACATCCGTTCACCACGGGGTTCAACAAAGACGACAACCGCATCACCACCCACTATTATGAAAACGACGTGCTCTCCTCCCTCTATTCGGTGATCCACGAGAGCGGCCACGCCCTCTACGACATGGGCAGTGGAGACGAGTACGAGTATACCTGCCTCGCGGGCGGCGTCTCTATGGGCATCCACGAGAGCCAGTCCCGCTTCTGGGAGAACCTCATCGGCCGGAGCGAGGCCTTCTGCGGCCTTCTGGCTCCCATCCTCCGGGAACTCTTCCCGGAGCAGCTGGGGAGCATGTCCGCCCGGCAGCTCTTCCTGGCGGTGAACAGGAGCGCCCCCTCCCTCATCCGCACGGAGGCGGACGAACTGACCTATGCGCTGCACGTGTGCGTGCGCTACGATCTGGAGAAGGCGCTCATCGCGGGGGATCTGGCTGTATCAGATCTGCCGGGAGCGTGGAACGAGAAGATGAAAACGTATCTTGGCGTCACCGTGCCGGACGACACCCGGGGCGTTCTGCAGGACAGCCACTGGTCCGGCGGCGCCATCGGCTACTTCCCCAGCTACGCGCTGGGCTCCGCCTACGGGGCGCAGATGCTGGCGAAGATGAAGGAGAGCTTCGACGTGGACGCCGCCGTGGCCGCGGGGGATCTGAGGAAGGTCTCCGCCTGGCTGGAGGAGCGGATCTGGCGCCATGGCTGCCGGTACGATCCCGGCGAGCTCCTGGTGCGATGCTGCGGCGGACCCTTTGACCCTTCGTATTTTACCCGCTACCTGAAAGAAAAATACACCCGTGTCTACGGGCTTTGAGGAGGAACCAATGAGATTTTCGGAAATGCCCTACGCGCGCCCGGACGCGGCGGCGCTGCAGGAAAAACTGCGCAGTCTCACGAAGGCGCTCCGGGAGGCGGACTCCTTCGAGCGCGCTGAGGCGGTGTATCTAGAGAACGAGGCGGCCGTGAACACGTTCGAGACCATGGCGACCCTGTCGCACATCCGCCACGACATCGACACCCGGGACGCTTTCTACGATGGGGAGAACGACTTCTTCGACGAGGTCGGGCCGACCCTGCAGGAACCCATGCAGGAGTGGACCATGGCCCTGCTGGAGAGCCCCTTCCGTCCCCAGTTCGAGGCGAAATACGGCCGGCTCCCCTTCGTGAACGCCGAGCTGGATCTGAAGACCTTCTCCCCCGAGATCATCCCGGAACTGCAGAAAGAGAACGCCCTGTGCTCCGAATACTCGAAACTGCTGGCTTCCGCCCAGATCCCCTTCGAGGGCGGAACGTTCACCCTCTCCCAACTCACCCCCTTCAAGCAGGATCCCGACGACGCCCGGCGTCTCGCTGCGTGGAAGGCGGAAGGGGAATACTACCGGGGGATTGGAGACAGGCTGGACGGGATCTATGACGAACTCACCCATCTGCGGGATGCCATGGGCAGAAAACTGGGCTACTCCGGGTACACCGAGCTCGGATATTACCGGATGCAGCGCAACTGCTACGGCAAGGAGGACGTGGAGAAGTTTCGCGCGGCCGTTCGGAAATATCTGGTCCCCGTGGCCGACAAGATCTACCGGAAACAGGCAGAGCGTCTGGGCGTCCCCTACCCCCTGAGCTTCTCGGACGCTGCCCTCTCCTTCCGCAGCGGCAACGCGAAGCCCCAGGGCACCGCGGACGATATCCTGGCTCACGCACGGACCTTCTATCATGAGCTTTCCCCGGAGACTGCGCAGTTCATCGACGTCATGCTGGACGGCGGTCTCATGGACGTGCTCTCCCGGCCGGGCAAGGCCGGCGGCGGCTACTGCACGAACCTGCCGGACTACAAGGTCCCCTTCATCTTTGCCAATTTCAACGGCACCTCCGGTGACGTCGAGGTAGTGACCCACGAGGCCGGCCACGCTTTTGCAAACTGGTATGCGCGGGACGTGATCCCCACCAGCTGCCAGTGGCCCTCCATGGAGGCCTGTGAAGTCCACTCCATGTCAATGGAGTTCCTGTCCTGGCCTTGGGCTGAGGGATTCTTCGGTCCGGACACCCGCAAGTTCCGCTATGCGCATCTGTCCGCGGCCCTCACCTTCATCCCCTACGGCACCATGGTGGACCACTTCCAGCATCTGGTCTATGATAAGCCCGATATGACCCCCGCTCAGCGCCACGAGACCTGGAAGGAGCTCCTGGGGATCTATATGCCCTGGATGTGTCTGGACGGCGAGATCCCCGTTTATGCCGAGGGAAAGGGCTGGCAGCGCCAGCGCCATATCTACGAGTCCCCCTTCTACTACATCGACTACTGCCTGGCGCAGACCGTCTCCCTGGAGTTCTGGGCCATGATAATCCGGGACCGGAGCGCCGCTTGGGAGAAGTACATGGCCTATACGAAGCCCGCAGGAACCATGACTTTCCGGGAACTCATCGCCAATGCCGGCCTGGAAAGCCCCTTCGAGGAGGCCTGTCTGCGCACCGTTTGCGAAGCTGCGGACAGATGGTTGGACGGGTATGACATGACCGGTATCGAGTAAAGCCTGCCGTTCCATGAGAAACCCCGCCCCCGGGAGTTTTGACTCCCGGGGGCGGGGCTTGTTCTGTCCTGAAGGATCAGTAGCACTCGCAGGGGTAATCCACTGCTCCGAGCCCGCTCTGGATGGTGAGGGTGGCGCTGCCGTTATAGGAGGCGCCGAGGAGGATAGTGTCGTTTGGATGGAGCGTCGTGCCGAAGCAGTCATAGTTGAGCCCGTTCATATCCACGGCCGCGATGTCGTAGTCCGAGTACGCGTCCGTGAGATCCGGCACGAAGATGGCGACCGTCTCGTCCGGGAGGATGGATGCGCTGTTGAGGCTGTGGCCCCATGTGGAGGACGTCTGCGGACTGACGTAGACGCTGCTCACCATGACGCCGGTGTTGTTGGTGAAGTACACCACGCCGGAGTTGAGGAACTCGGAGCGGATGGTGCCGTCCAGCCGCACGTAGAAGTCCGGCGTGAAGATCTCATCCAAGCCGAGGATCTCCAGCGCCTCCCGGAAATCGTACTTGGCGCTGTCCATCTCCTGGAGCTGCAGGAACTTTTCCATGCCCACGCCTTCGTTCTCCTCTGTCTCCAGCCACAGGGCCAGGGAGGCAGCGGCGGACACCACGTAACTCTCCGTATAGACCGGGGAGTCGGCGATGAAGTAGTCGGTGACCCAGGAGAAGTTGCTGTCGGCATAGCAGTAATCCTGCACATAGTTCCAGTCGGCCACAGCAGCGGTGGCGATCGCATTGGCCTTTTCCAAGGTCAGTTCCCCGTTGGTGTAGAGCGCCCGCTCCACGTCGGTGTGGATGCACTGCCAGGGCAGCGTGGAGACCACGTCGTAAAGAGCCATGATGCGGATGTCTTCGGCCAGCTCCGGACGGTAGGCCGCCATCTCGTCTGCCAGCAGGAGGGTTGTGCTCTGGCTCTGGACCGCGGACAGGTCGATGGAGCTGAACATGTTCCAGTCGAACGCACGGCCCTTGCACATGACCGCGCTGATGGCGTGGCCGCCCTCGTGGGAAAGGCCGATCATGTCATACATGCAGTTGTCCTGGCTCCAGTAGATGAGGGGCATGCCGTAGGGGGCGAGCAGAGACGTGTAGTACCCCTCACGGGCGGTGGAAGGCGCGAAGATGACGGCGTTGGTCTCATCCAGCTGACGGAAGGCGTCCCGCACCTTCTCCGGCAGGCGCTCCGAGGAGGCGAGGAAGGAATAGAAGTCCGTGAGGGACCAGTCATAGCCGTCTCCCCCGTACATGTAGGCGGTGTAGTCGTAGCCGATGTTGTATAGGGCGTCCTCCAGGGAGAAGAGGTACTTCAGGGAACTGTCCCGGACCACCAGATAATCCTGCCAGGTGTAGTCCCGCCAGTAGTCCGACTCCCAGCTCATGTCATAGTAGTTGTCCCAGCCGTAGGCCTGGGCGATCTGATTGCGCACGTTGATGAGCTCCACGAGGACGGGCCCCAGGGCGGCGTTCTGTGCCTCCTCCAGCATGGCGCCGACCGTAAAGTAGTCGTTCCGGCCGAGGCTGTCGCTCTCGGAATTGAACTGATCCATGTTCCAGGAGCGGCCGCCGTACTGGATGGTGATCTCCTCGTCCATGCCGTAATACAGATCGTCATACTGGCGTACGAGTTCGCTGGCGCGGTCGTAGAGAGTGTCCACGGCCGGATCTGTGGCGCTGCTGTCATAGCCTTCCAGCGACTCGTATCTGGCGCAGTCCACGGCCACGAGGAAGGTGTCCCGGTGTTTGGAAGCCAGGATCTGCGACGCGGCGTCGCACACCTGCTCCCAGACGTCCTCATCCTCCAGCGCGATGACCTTCTGCTGCTCCGCTTCGTTCCTGGGATCCAGGTCGCTGCGGATGTTCTGGAGCGTGCAGGTCAGGTCGTACCTGTCGTATTCGTCCATGATCTGTTCCCAGAGGCGCCAAAGGGCCTCCCAGTCGTCGCCGGCAGCGGCGGCGGGGACCTGAGCGACCAGAGAGGTGATCGTGCTGCCGTCCCAGTCGGGGACCTCCAGATTCGCGATGTCCAGCCCTTCTGTCGAGGGTGTGGGCTCCGGAGTCGGCTCCGGAGTCGGCTCCGGGGCCGCGTCAGTGGGCGCAGGCGCGTCGGTGGGCGCAGGCTCCTCCGTGGGCGCGGGTGCATCGGTAGGCGCGGGCTCCTCCGTGGGCGCGGGGATCGGTGGCTCCGTCGGTTCCACGTTCGTCCCGCCTTGCAGCCAGTCTGGAAGCTCTATGCCCTGCAGCACGTCCGGAAGTTCCACGCCCTGCAGGGAGCAGCCGCTCAGAAGCAGCAGCATAGCCAGCACCAGCGCGAAGGCACGCAGCGTCGCTCGTCTCAGGTTCATCTCTCTGTTCCTCCTCGTCGTTCTCTCTTCAATACCCTCCGGATCGGCCGTGTCCATAGCCGATCCAGCGGTTGATTCTCTGATAGCAGGCCCCGCAGAGGCGTCCGCGGTGGTGCAGCGGCATCGCTCTCCCGCAGCTGGGGCAGAAACGGATGTTGTTCTGGAGATTGTGCAACAGGATGCGGTTGATCTCCTCGGCGACTTTTTCCCGCAGGTCATAGAGTCCTTCCTTGTCCACGGGGCAGTTGAAAGCCTTGGCGAAGGAGAAGTATAGATCCAGCTTCCTGCAGTACTCCTCCAGCTCCGGGAGCGTCCGGGCTCTCCCTTCGTGTTCCGGGAGCTCCGGTCTCGGAATGTCCTGCCCGGCGGTCCAGATGGTCATGAAATCCCGGAACAGTTCGTCCAGCTCCCCGTCCGTCTCGTCGAATGGAATGTTCGCCGCCCGCAGTTCCTGCTGGCGGGTCAGACGGAAGCCATGGTCCCGCAGGCGGGAGATGACGGTGATGTACCGGCTTACGTCCAGCTTGAGGTAGGGCTCCACCGTGGGCATCCGGTTCCACTCCTCCAGCACCTCCAGAAGGTCGAAGTCCACGGAAAGGACCAGATCCGAGAAGCCTACCACTGCGTACTGCAGGGGCGGCACCACGGTCTCCATGGCGGTCCGGATGAAGCCGATGTTCTCCATGGCACCCACGTAGCCTTTGTCGTACATCCCGAAACGGCCGGCGCGGCCGGCGATCTGCTGGACCTCCTCCGGCTTGAGCTCCCGGCGTTCCACGCCGTCGAACTTCTCCGTCTCCATGAAGATGATCCGCCGGATGGGGAGGTTGAGGCCCATCCCGATGGCGTCGGTCGCTGCCACGTACTGCATCTGCCCGTTGAGAAAGCCCTGCACCTGCTTGCGCCGGGTGGAATAGGGCAGCGCGCCGTAGATGATCGCCGGCTCGCGGCCCTTTCGGCGCAGATCCTCGGCGGTGCTCAGCACGCCCACCTTGGAGAAAGTGATGAGCGCGTCTCCCGGCTGGAGACTGTCGTAATCGACGCAGCGGTTCATGCAGACTAGCGGCGTCTTTCGGACGTGCTCCACCACTTCGTAGGTGTCCCCGCAGCTCTTTATGATGCGGATGAGTAGCTCCTTGGCCTGGGGCGCGCAGCAGAGATGCACCTCCGGGGCCAGGACCCCGAGGATCGCCCTCGTCCAGGCGTACCCCCGCTGCCTGTCTTCGATCATCTGGCACTCGTCCACGACCGCCACGTCGTACCGGGCGGCCAGCTCCAGCTTCTCGGCCGTAGCCGCGACGTGGGTGTCGCCCTCCCGGGTGTCCTCCTCCTCGCCGGTGGTGAGGCTGCAGGCCACTCCCGCGTCCAGAAGGACCTCCTGGGCCTCCAGAGCCAGGAGTCTCAGAGGCGCCAGATACACGCCTGTGGCCGCGGCCTTGAGCCGCTGGAATCCGGCGTAGGTCTTTCCGGTATTGGTGCCGCCCACATGGATGACAAAGTGGCGCTTCATGGCCCGCGCCTCCGGGTACTCGTCCCGGGGGTTCAGGGCCACGAGCGTATTGAGGCTCGTCCGGATCGCCTGGGGCACGTAATAGACGGAATAGATGTATCCCGGGGCGTGGCGCAGAAGCTCCTCCGACGGGAACCGCTCCATGGAGAGGAACCCCTCCAGGTCCGCCGACGGGGAGGATTCCAGAAGGATCTTCAGTTCTCGCTCCGCCACGGAGCGGAGGACCGCCGCATACCGCTCCATCACCCGGCGGACGAGGCCGTTCTCCTCGTTTTTTCCCGCCCAGGGAAGCGCCATGGAGAACCGGCGCAGGCAGTTCGCGAGTTTCTCGCCGCTCCCGGCCCGCTCCAGATTCAGGAACTGCTCCAGGTATCCGGTGATTTTCCCGGGCCGCAGGCCTTCCGCCCAGCCGGAGGCTTTCAGACGCTTTTCCAGGGCCTCATGGTAGCGAAAGGCCAGGCGCCACGCTTCGCTCTCGTCACGGTCCGCGCCCGCCCATGCGCCGGCGATGAGCTCCATGGCCCGTTCCACGGCGGCACCGCGGTCCCGTCCGTCCGTCCGGTCCCTGTCACGGGGCGTTCGTCCCTCCGGAGAGCCCGTCCCCGCGGCGAAGACGGCGGTCTTCTCCGCAGCCATCACGACCTCGGTCTCCCACATGCGGACCCGGCGGTCATGGTAATACCGCTGCTTCGGCTTCGGCAGCAGCTCGCGCATGAGATCCTCCGTCCAGCCGCGGCTCTTGAGCATCCCCGAAGTCCAGTATTTCGAGAAGTTCTCCCCGGACATTTCCGTCTCCTTTGCAGATCTGTGTCCAGTGTACCACAACCGGGCCCCCGGGGCAACCGCGCTTTTCCCCCTTGCGGGGATTTTCGCAACAAAAAAGAGCCCGGCCGAATGGCCGGGCCCGGAAGAATCGGATTCAGTCGCTTTCGATCATGCCGTAGCCGCCGTTTTTCCTCTTGTACACGATGGCGAAAGCACCGTCCTGTTCCTGGTTGCGGAAGGCGAAGAAGTCGTGTCCCAGGAGATTCATCTGGAGGATCGCCTCCTCCGGGGACATAGGCTTGAAGTTGAACTTCTTCACGCGGACCAGATCGTAATCCGTCTCCTCCGCGGCATCTTCCGCGGAGGCCGCGCCAAACTCCAGCGGGCCCTCTCGCAAACGTTTTTCCAGACGGGTCTTGTTCTTGCGGATCTGCCGCTCCAGCGCGTCGGACGCCGCATCGATGGATGCGTACATGTCCCCCGTGGATTCGGAGGCGCGGTAGAGCATCCCGTTGTTCTTCAGCGTGACCTCCGCGATATGCCGCCCCCGCTCGATGGAAAAGGTGACGAACGCGTCGGACTCCTGCCGGAACAGCCGGTCTACCCGGCCGATCTTCTTTTCCGCGTACTTGTGCAGTTCCTCGGAAAAATCGGCCTTCTTCTCCGTGAATGTGAACCTCATCTGTCACAGCTCCTTTCCGTGGAAGGGTTCCGGCCCCCTCCGTAGTCATTATAACACGGCCGGCCCGTCTTGAGAAGACGGATTTGTGAATTTTTCACAAACTTTCCCTATCCCGTCCGGCATACCGCAAATGACCCGAACCGGGCGAGGACCTCGGCCTCTCCCGCCTCCCATTCGAAGCACACCCAGACGGCTCCCGGGGGTGGAGGAGACGAGGAGAAGGTCCACTCCCCGAAGGCGGCGGCGTGCTGGAACGCCGCGCCGGGATCACGCCAGACGACGGTGGCGCGGAATTCCTCCGGCGGTGTTTTCGTATAGAAGAGAACGTAGATATAGGGCATGTTCACCGAATCGGTGACCCGCTTTTCCGG